>OFFE01000450.1_pt1 | contig 35380 bp, 31 predicted proteins | sample 1521371 | NCBI WGS metagenome assembly OFFE01 (sample SAMEA3504131, study PRJEB24116) | mouse gut metagenome | biome: mouse gut; feature: mouse-associated habitat; material: faeces | place: Denmark | collected 2011 | reverse complement strand
ACCCACAGAAAGACACACAATGCAGGCTGCTTTGACGCTTACAATCAGGAAATGAGAGCCTGCCGTTCTTCCCATATCATCACAGGCCTTCCCGATGCTTACGGCCGCGGACGTATCATTGGCGACTACAGACGTGTTGCCCTTTACGGTATCGACAGACTGATCGAGGACAAGCAGACACAGAAGGATTCTACCGGCCGTGTCATGACCGATGACATCATCCGTCTCCGCGAAGAGATCTCCGAGCAGATAGTTGCCCTGAAGATGATGAAGGAAATGGCCGCTTCCTATGGCTGTGACATTTCCAAACCCGCTTCCAATGTAAAAGAAGCCATTCAGGCAGTTTACTTTGGTTATCTGTGCGCAGTAAAAGAGCAGAACGGTGCAGCAATGTCCCTTGGACGTACTTCCACCTTCCTTGACTGCTATGCAGAGAGAGACATCAAGAACGGAACCTTTACCGAGGAGCAGATCCAGGAGTTCGTTGACCACTTTATCATGAAGCTCCGCTGCATCAAGTTTGCACGTACCCCCGAGTACAACCAGATCTTCGCAGGCGATCCCGTATGGGTAACCGAGTCCCTGGGCGGTGTCGGTGTGGATGGCAGACATATGGTCACCAAGATGAGCTTCCGTTACCTGAATACCCTGACCAACCTTGGACCTTCCCCGGAGCCCAACCTGACCGTACTGTGGTCTACCAGACTTCCGGCAAACTGGAAGAGATATTGCGCGAAGATGTCCATCCAGACTTCTTCCATTCAGTACGAGAACGACGACCTGATGAGGGTTGACCACGGTGATGACTATGGTATCGCATGCTGCGTATCCTCCATGGTAATCGGCAAGGAAATGCAGTTCTTCGGCGCTCGTGCAAACGTTGCAAAATGTCTGCTCTACGCTTTGAACGGCGGTGTGGACGAAGTTACCAAGAAGCAGGTAGGACCTAAATACCGTCCTGTGACCGGCGATGTTCTTGACTATGATGATGTTATGGGCAAGTTCATTGACATGCTGGAGTGGCAGGCAGATGTTTATGTTAATACTTTGAACATCATTCACTATATGCACGACAAGTACTGCTATGAGAGAGCTGAGATGGCTCTGCATGACAGAGATGTGAAGCGTTATTTCGCAACCGGTGTTGCCGGTCTGTCTATCGTGGCTGACTCCCTCTCCGCAATCAAGTATGCCAAGGTTGAGCCTATCCGTGATGAAGACGGCGTAATCGTTGACTTCAAGACCACCGGAGACTTCCCGAAATACGGCAATGATGATGACCGCGTGGACGAGATCGCACAGATGGTAGTGCACAAGTTCATGACTGCTATCAGAAGACATCACACCTATAGGAACGGAATCCCTACCACGTCCATTCTGACCATTACCTCCAACGTTACCTATGGTAAGGCTACTGGTAATACACCTGACGGACGTAAGAAGGGCCAGCCTTTCGCTCCCGGTGCAAACCCGATGCACGGCCGCGATACCCACGGTGCAGTTGCATCCCTGGCTTCCGTATCCAAGCTGCCTTTCAATGATGCACAGGATGGTATCTCCAATACCTTCACCATCATTCCCGGCGCCCTGGGCAAGGAAGACAAAGTATTCTCCGGCGACATCGAATTAGACCTGAAATAAAACTCGTGTTCACCGAGATGTCGCTGACATCGAGTTGGATCTGAAATAAGACTCGTGTTCACCGAGATGTCGCTGACAACCCGTTGTCATTGATATCGAATTGGATCTGAAATAAGACTCGTGTTCACCGACATTGAACCGGCAGCAATATGATCTGAGCTGACACAATGCGGCTCCCGTCTCCAAAAAAACCGGGCGCCGCTGCAATCAAAAGGAGACACCATGGACGAGAAAAAAATGATTGATGACCTTGTAAAAATGCTGGATTCCGGCATGGCTGAAGGCGTGGGCCACGTAAATGTGGATTGCGACCAGCAGGTCGAACAGTCAAAAAGCGTTCAGACAATGGGCTGTACGGATTGTTCCAGGACACCGTTGGCCTGCAGTGTACCTACTCTTGAGCAGGGGCTGGATGATTATCACTAGTCTTCTCCCCTGAAAGAAGCGAAACATTTTATATATCCGTATAATTAAAGGAGGAAATCATTATGGCAACAAATTCTGCACAGGTTGACAACCTTGTTAACTTACTGGATGGCTATGCAACAAAGGGCGGCCATCATCTGAATGTGAACGTATTGAACCGGGATATGCTGTTAGATGCCCAGAAGCATCCGGAGAACTATCCCCAGCTGACCATCCGCGTGTCCGGATACGCTGTAAACTTCATCAAGCTGACTCCCGAGCAGCAGGCAGATGTTATCTCCCGTACTTTCCACGAGTCAGTTTAATATTGGGGGATAGTCAGGAGCGTTGTTTTCTGAATTTCAGACCCCGGGAGGAAATGTCTTCCCGGGGCTTTTACAGTACCCCCCGCAGTGTGCTGCACTGCCAGGTGCGCCAATGCGGCAAATTTCAGACTGTCCTGCAGGATAAATGAGAAATGATTTTGACCGCTGGGTTTCCGGCGGTGGAATGCAGGACATTCACAGTAATCTTAGAAAGTGTGGTATTCTTATGCAAGGCAGAATTCATTCATTGGAAAGTTTCGGAACCGTTGATGGTCCCGGTACACGTTTTGTCGTTTTTGTACAAGGCTGTCCCATGCGTTGTGCCTACTGCCATAACCCTGATACCTGGGATTTTAACGGCGGCACGCTGATGGAACCCTCTTATATCATCCAGCAGTATGAGAAAAATATGGCTTTTTATGCAAATGGCGGCGGTCTGACCGTGACCGGCGGGGAACCGCTGATGCAGCCGGACTTTGTCATTGAACTTTTTACCCTGGCTAAGGAAAAAAATATCCACACCTGCATTGACAGTTCAGGAATCTCTTTCCGTCCTGACAATGCCGTTCTCATGGAAAAATTAGACCGGCTGATGGCTTTGACGGATCTGGTCATGCTTGACATCAAGCATATTGATCCGGAAAAACACAAGGATCTCACCCTTCAGCCCAATGAGAATATTTTAAAGTTTGCCTCTTATCTCAATGAAAAACATGTGGACATGTGGATTCGTCATGTGGTGGTTCCCGGCATTACGGATGATGAAAAGTATTTATTTCAGCTGGGATACTTTATAGGCCAGTTCAGTAATCTGAAAGCCCTTGATGTGCTTCCTTATCACACAATGGGAGAAAAGAAATACGAGAGCCTGGGTATGGAATACCGGCTGAAAGGGGTTCCGGCCATGGATAAAGACAAACTGCTTGACAAAAAGAAGGCAATTGTGGACGGAATTAAAAAGAGACGGGCTGAAAACAATCAGTCATAATATCGCAAAATATTGCGGACAAAAAGGAGGATTTTATCATGGCATATGTAATCAGTGATGCTTGTGTAGCATGTGGGGCCTGCGAGAGCCAGTGCCCTGTAGGCGCAATCAGCATGGGAGACGGTAAGTTTGAGATCGATCCCGATAAGTGCATTGAGTGCGGCGCATGCGCAGGACAGTGCCCTACCGGCGCTATTTCACAGGGTTAAGTGAAAAACATAAGGCGGGGAATTCCCCGCCTTATCATCGGGTAGAAAAAAGAGTTGTCTTTCCCTACCCGCAGCGCTGTCCGGCAGCATATTTCCCCTGCACGGGGCTGCGCGTGCAGAAAGGTGCTTTCTCAGAGAAAGCGCCTTTTCTTTTTTTCCTGGATTTCCGGCTGTCCCTCGCCTTTTTCCTGCTCTTTTTCAGCTTTTGTCTTTCTGATATGTCTGCTTTTCCTGCGGAGAAGCTCGTCCATCCTCTTATAGTGCTCCTCGTCCCTTTCCGCCAGCATTCTGTCCCTGGCTTCTTCTCTTTCCTCCTGCATCCGGAACTGATAATCCAGCTCTTTTACCACGCTCTCCCGGATTTCACGGCACAGTTCCCCGTTGTTTTCCTGAAGGGTCTGCCGTATCAGCTGCTGCAAAAGCCACTGAAGCCTTCTGGACTTATCCTCCCTGGACTCCTGGACGATTTCACCGGTCTTTTCCTTATTGGGAATAATATCAATGGCCATTCCCCCATTTTCCTCCCGGGCCCCGTTTTCCGCGGTATTCTGCATGCCCATTTCTTCCACACCGGAATTTCCCGCTGACAATACATCCAGTTTTCCATCTTTTAAGATCATTTTAATCGCCTTCAACTGCAGTCCCCTCTCTTTCATCCCTTTGATCTGCTTAAAACGTTCCACATCCTCCTCCGTATAATACCGGTGTCCCAGTTCATTGCGTTTAATGGGCAAATGCAGTTCATCCTCCCAATATCGCAGTACATGACTCTCCACTTTTACTTCTTTTGCAGCATCTGAAATAAATAAATAATCGCCCATTTTTTCCCCTTTCCTATATAAACCGGACAGAGAAAACGAAAATCCTGCCCTTCTATATGACAAAAAAGTACCATTTGCACCTTATATGCTCCATTTTTCTCTTGCGGCAAATCTTCCTATAAAGAAAAAAGAATGAGCTGACAAACTCATTCTCTTTCGTAGGCTTCCATATAAAACAAATTATGCGCCGGTCTGGCGGTGCTCCAGATTTGCAATCCGCTGGTACTCCGGCAGCCAGGCCAGTTCCACTGTACCGATGGGACCGTTTCTCTGCTTGGCAATGATAACTTCAAAAATCCCCTTCCGGTCCGTGTCATGATTATAATACTCATCCCGGTAAAGAAACATCACCACATCCGCATCCTGCTCAATGGCTCCCGATTCACGAAGGTCAGAAAGCATGGGCCTGTGGTCCGGCCTCTGTTCCACTGCACGGGATAACTGCGACAACGCAATCACAGGCACTGCCAGCTCCCTTGCCAGGGATTTCAGGGACCGGGAAATATCGGAGATCTCCTGCTGCCTGGAATCATTTTTTCCGCTGCCCGACATCAGCTGCAGATAATCGATGATGATCATGGACAAACCATGTTCCAGCTTATATTTACGACATTTTGAACGTAATTCTGCTATACTTATTCCCGGTGTATCATCAATAATCAGGGAAGACTTTCCGATGACACCGGCTCCCTCGATGAGTCTCTCCCACTCCTGGTCATTCATCTGCCCTGTCCTGAGCTTCTGGGCATCCACATTGGCCTCCATGGAGAACATACGGTTTACAAGCTGTTCCTTGCTCATTTCCAGGCTGAAAATGGCTAAGGTGAGATTCTTCCGAAACGCCACATAATCGGCTATATTCAGCACAAATGCCGTCTTTCCCATGGATGGACGGGCCGCTATCAGGATCAGGTCCGAAGGCTGCATCCCCGCCGTCCGGTAATCCAGATCCAGAAAACCGGTGGGTATTCCCGTCACATTCCCTTTGTTCTTCGCGGCAATCTCAATCTTGTCCATGGCATTCATGACCACCTGGCGAATGGGCACATACGCATCCGTGGATCTCCTCTGTACCAGCTGGAATACACGTTTTTCCGTGTCTTCCAGTATGTATTCCAGAGTTTCCTTTCCCATGTAACAAGTATTGGCTATCTCCTCGTTGAGACGTATCAGCTTGCGCAATGTGGACTTCTCCGCCACAATATTTGCATAGCGCCTGATATTCGCAGACGTCAGGGGGGCATCCATGATCTCCCGGATAAACTCCAGGCTGCTGACTTCCGGAGGTACATCTTTTGTGCGGAGCTTGTCCTGCAATGTAACCGCATCCACGGGGCTGCCCGCGTCGTTTAACTCACATATGGCTGCAAAGAGGACGCCATACTGTCTGTTGTAAAAATCTTCTTCCGTGATCTGCTCAGATGCCACCACAATGGCTTCCCGGTCCATCAGCATGGAACCGATCACGGACTGCTCTGCCTCCATACTGTGGGGCAGCACTCTCTTTAATACATTATCTTCCATATCTGCCAACCCCGGGTCCTGTTCAGCTTTCTACCACCTTTACCGTCAGTTTTGCCATCACCTGGGGGTGCAGTTTGATATTCACCTCATAGGAACCGAAATTCTTCAGGTTTTCCGGCAGCTGGATTTTCTTCTTGTCAATATCCAGGTCATGCTGCTCTTTGCAGGCTGTGGCAATCTCTTTCGTGGACACGGATCCGAATGCCCGTCCTCCCTCTCCTGCCTTGATCTTCACGATCACCTGCTTTGTCTCCAGTACAGCGGCCAGGGCTTCCGCCGCATCCTGCTGTTCTTTCGCAATCCTCTCTTCATTGGCCTTGTGGAGTTTCAGGTCATTCATGTTCTTTGCATTGGCCTCCACGCCTATTTTCTTCGGCAGCACATAGTTTCTCGCATATCCCTCGCTGACCTCTATAATATCTCCTTTTTTACCCAGTTTTTTTTCATCCTGCAGCAATATGATTTTCATATCCTCTTATCCTTTCTTTCTCTTCCGGTACATCTGCCTGCCGCTATATTTCACCGCTTTCCAGCATACTGTCCACCGTTCTCTTCAAAACTCCGATTGCCTCAATGATGCCCACGCCTTCCAGCTGGCATGCCGCAGTATTCAAATGTCCGCCGCCCCCCATACGTTCCATGATCAGCTGCACATTCACCTCATCTATGGACCGGGCGCTGACATATATTTTGCCCTGATAATCCGTGAGAACAAAGCTTGCCTTGATTCCCCTGATATTCAACAGTTCGTTTGCCGCCTGGGCCCCTATGATGGTGGGGCTGGGCAGATCCTCTGCCGTACAAATGGATATGGCAAAGAACTGTTTGTAAATTTCGGCCTGACTCACCGCGTCTGCCTTTGCCTTGTATCCCTGCGCATCCTCCCTGAAAAGCTTGCGCACACGGGTCACATCCGCACCGCTGCGTCTCAGGAAAGCAGCAGCCTCAAAAGTACGGACGCCTGTCTTAATCATAAAGTTATTGGTATCAATCATGATACCCGCATACATGCAGTCGGCCTCCTCTGCGCGGATCCTGATATTGTCATAAGTATACTGCAATATCTCCGACACCATTTCACAGGAGGAGGAGGCGTAGGGTTCCACATAGGAAAGGGTGGCATTCTCTATGGTCTCGGTTCCCTGTCTGTGGTGATCCAGCACCACCACTGACTTACAAAACCGCAGCAGTTCCGGGCATTCCGTAATGGACGGCTTATTCACGTCCACCACCACCAGCACGGTATTGCTCCCGGCCGCTTCTATGGCCTGCTGGCTGCCGATGACCATGCCTTCCCCATATTCCTGGCTGCTTCCGAATAATTCCACCATGGGCTGAATCCCCGGTGTCACCTCATTCAGTACAATATGGGCTTTTCTGCCCAGTGTCTGGGCTATCCTGTAGATACCGATTGCGGCGCCGAAGCTGTCCGCGTCCGGCATTCTGTGTCCCATCACAAGCACCTGGTCTTTACCGGTGATGATTTCCCGCAGGGCGTGGGCCTTCACACGGGCCTTCACACGGGTATTCTTCTCCACCTGCTGGCTTTTACCGCCGTAGTAAGTGATACTTTCCGGGGTCTTGATAACGGCCTGGTCACCGCCCCGCCCCAGCGCCAGATCTATGGCATTGCGGGAAAATTCATAATTCTGGGCATAGGTGAGTCCGTCCAGACCCACACCGATGCTGATGGTTACTGCCATCTCATTGCCGATGTTGACCGTCTTGACCTCCTCCAGAAGGTCAAAACGGGATTCCTGCAGCTGGGCTACCACGCGCTTGCGCATAATCAGCAGATACTTGTCTTTCTCCAGCTTTTTGCAGATTCCGTCAAAAGCAGAAATATATTTGTTGACTTTTCTGTCTATCAGTGCAATCAGCAGGGACCGGCGGACCTCTTCCACGCCATCCAGCGCCTCGTCATAATTGTCCAGGTAAATCATCCCCACGGCCAGACTCTGGTCATCCACCTCTCTCAGCGCAATCCGCAGCGCGGTCTCGTCATAGAGGTATACGGCAATCAGATAGCCATCGTACGAAGAACTGTCAATCATGTCGCTGTGTTCCGCCATCTCCTCCAAGGAAATCTTCCGGAACTTTGCCACATACTCATTTCCCTCATATTCCAGTTCATACTGCGCTTCATCCACACCGCCGTTCTCAGGCAGCCTGTCCCTGGTGATGGTCGGAAAAAGGGAAGTAATCGATTTTTTGTAACCCTTTCCCTGGTGGACTATGGTTTCAAAAGCAATGTTGGTCCAGATCACCTTACCGTTGTCGTCCAGCAGCGCATACGGCAGATCCAGCTCCCGCAGCAGCTTCTTCTGGATTTGCCCGTACTCCGTGGCAAAACTGACCAGTTCATTCATAATCAGGGATTTATTATAAAAATACAAAGACAGTGTAATGGCAAAATAAAACAGAATGTATCCTGCCAGAAGCGCGCCTGCCCGGTAATCGATCATAAACATGGCAACGTCCACAATGCAGCAGAGCACGCCCAAATAAATACAAAATTGTATATATGTCTTAATGCGTCCCTTTAATTTTATTCTCTTTTTCATATGGATACCTCGCAGGATTTTCAGAATGCAAACCTGCTGTTTTCTTCCTACTTTAGATGATATGACGCTGCGGCAGGTCACGCTGACAGTAACAGTCCGGCCATTTCGCCGTCCCTTTGCTGTCAATAAAGTCATTTCACACTGCCCCATGGCAGCCCTGCCGGTCGGACAAGCCAAGAAAATTGCCCATGTGAACATTATAGCATACTCTTCAACACTATGCCACAATTTAATTTGTCTAAAACGGAAATGTTTTGTAGAATTCTTCTCCACTACCCGCCGCGCGGCCCGTACGCCGCTATAGCGACATAATTCCAAGTGCGAGGAGTCGCACTTTGTGTACGGGCCTGTGCAATCGAGCAGGGGAACGCTCTTCTCCACTGCTCGCCGCGCGGGGCGCATGCTGCGTCAGCAACTATTTTCCTTATGCGCCCCTGCGCATAAAAAAAGACCAACCATCTCCCGGACGGTCGGCCTTCTCTTTGAATGTTAATCCTGAACGTAAGGCATCAGTGCAACGTGACGTGCCCTCTTGATAGCCACTGTCAATGCTCTCTGGTGCTTTGCACAGTTACCGGTGATACGGCGGGGAAGAATCTTGCCCCTCTCGGATACGTACCTCTTCAGTTTGTTGGTGTCCTTGTAGTCAATTACATTATCTTTACCGCAGAATACACAGACTTTTCTCTTTTTCCGGATCCCGCCCCTTTTTCTCATAGGGCCATCGGGTTTCTCTGCTTTATTAAAAGCCATATCAATACCTCCTGTCATATATTATCAAACTCAGTTAAAAGGTAATTCCTCATCTATCCCATCGGGGATGTTCATAAAGCCGTCTCCCGCACCGGATGCTGCCGGAGCGCCGCCCATTCCTCCTGAAAAGCCGCCTCCGAAACCGCCTCCGTTATTATAGCCGCCTGCATTTCCTCCCGAAGCATTCTTGCTCTCGGCAAACTCAATTTCCTCCACAATGACACGGACACTGTAAACCATCTGTCCATCCTTGTTGGTATAATTGTCATTCTGGATCCTGCCGCTCAGCAGTATCTTGGTTCCCTTGTGCAGATATTTCTCCACAAATTCCGCCTGCTTGCCAAATGCGGTGCAATTAAAGAAATCCGCGTCAGGCTCGCCATCCCGCTTGAAACGCCTGTCCACAGCCACGCTGAACCGGGCTACGGCCGTCTGGCTCGCTCCCTGTGAATATCTCACTTCCGGATCTCTCGTTAAACGTCCCATAAGAATTACTTTATTCATATTTTGCTTCTCGCTTTCTATACTCATTCATGAGTATATATTAAGCCTCGTCCTGTCTGACAATCAAGTATCTGATGACGTTGTCCATAATGCGGATACGGCTCTCGATCTCAATCGGGGCTGTGCTCTCAGCGTCAAATCTGATGAAGTAGTAGAAAGCTTCTTTCATCTTCCGGACTTCATAGGCAAGTCTCTTCTTGCCCCAATCGTCCACCTCCGTGATGACGCCGCCAAATCTCTCAACAAGAGCTTTGCATTTGTCAACAACAGCAGCTCTCTCTTCGTCTTCAATCCTGGCAGATACGACTACGGCTAATTCATACTTGTTCATGCTTGTTACCTCCTTCTGGTCTCTGGCCCGCAGTACTGCGAGCAAGGAATTGATTCATCACAAAGAGATATGATAGCATAATTTTCCTGACTTTTCAAGTATTTCTTCATATATTTACAAAATTTTATTCACAATATTTCCTTTACATTCTTTTCCAGCAGCCTGCGCGCTATCATGATCTGGTGCCCGCAGCCTTTACATCGCAGGCGGAAGTCCGCGCCGGAACGCAGTACCTCCCATTCCCTGCTTCCGCATGGATGCTGTTTTTTCAGTCTGACCACATCTCCCACATTAATATCCATTTTTTACTCCATTTCTGCGCTGCATTTCGATTTTCCGTCCGGTACAATCCGCTTTCTGCCCTCTCGCTTTCCTCTTATAAATGCCCCACAAAGAAATCCTTCACCACACCGAAAAATTCACGGAGCAGGTTGTTCGGCCCCATTCCCAGCACGGATTTCGCCGCAAGTCCCTCCACATGGGTATACCCCTGCTTTCGGGCAATCCCCAAAGCCCGGAACATGTGAAAATTATTGGTCACAACCACCACGTTATCCGTCCCGCGGTCAAGAAACGCCCCGCTGAATACCAGATTCTCATAGGTATTTTCGGATTTGTCCTCCAGCAGGATACGGGACTCGTCAATCCCTGCATCCATCAGATATGCCCTCATCCCGGAAGCCTCCGTAATCGCTTCATTTCCTCCCTGGCCGCCGGAAACAATCACTTTTGTCCCCGGGTTCCGGCTCAGGTAGTCCGCCGCCTTGTCCAGACGCCTGCGCAGCACCTCGCTGGGTCCCGTGCTCTTCCACTGTGCCCCCAGGACAATCAGGTAATCCGCCCCATCCCTTGCCTGGGCATTATATTGGGACAAAATCAGACCTTCCACCATGCCAAATAAGAACAGCCCCAGAAACAGAATCCCCAGCACCAGTCTCCTGGCCCAGCCCGGTATGAAATCCAGTATGCCTTCCCTTCTCAGCAGGGCGCCTGTCCCGATAAAGGCAACTCCCATAAAGCCCCAGATCAGAAAGAAGTAGGTTCCGAAGCCCGCCATCCCAATGCCCAGGCAGTATACAATGCACAAACCCCCCAGCACCTCGCAGCAAAGGGCAGGCACAGAATGCTGTCTGCGGCCTCTCTTATCCAGATGTATCACTCTCCGGCTCCTGTGGGCCGGAACCAGTCCCTGTCCGTTTCTTTTCAGCCAATTATGCATCAGAATGTATCTCCCGTGATTCTTATGTAGCCAGATTGGGGACGGAGTACCATTCGGCCCCTTCATACCATAAATATGGACTTATTATACCATGATTCTGTGCGCCACTGCGCACATGGAATCAATAGTTGACATAATGCCTTTCTATGTCAACATTATACCATACTCCCCTCCTTTGTATTTCTTAAATTTTCATTATTTTTATTTTGTTGACAGAGAATCTTTTTCTTTAGTAAAATGGGAATAGGAAGATTATTGTTTCAGAAATGAGAAAGGTGGGTGGCCATGATGGAAGATCATCAGGAAAATATCGAAAAGTTAAAAGAAATAGTACGCAAATACGGCAATATAGTTTTTTTCGGCGGTGCGGGAGTATCCACGGAAAGCGGCATTCCTGACTTCCGCAGTGTGGATGGACTTTATCACCAGCAGTATGATTATCCCCCGGAAACCATTCTGAGCCACACGTTTTACCGTCGCAATCCCGGCGAATTTTACCGTTTTTACCGCAATAAAATGCTGTTCCTGGACGCAAAACCCAATGCGGCCCATCATAAGCTGGCAGAACTGGAAGCCCGGGGCAAACTGAAAGCCGTTGTCACCCAGAATATCGACGGCCTTCACCAGGCCGCCGGAAGCAAAACGGTTCTGGAACTTCACGGCTCCGTCCTGCGCAATTATTGTGAAAAATGCGGCCAGTTTTATGATGTCCGTTTTATTCTGGACAGCACTGACGTGCCGAAATGTGAAAAGTGCGGCGGTTCTGTCAAACCGGATGTGGTTCTTTACGAGGAAGGTCTTGACCAGCGCACCATGAATGATGCCGTCCGTTTCATCCACAGCGCGGATGTGCTGATCATAGGCGGCACTTCCCTTGCCGTATACCCTGCCGCGGGACTCATTGATTATTTCAGGGGCGAAAAGCTTGTGGTAATCAACAAAGCGCCCACTCCCAGGGATGCACATGCGGACCTCCTGCTTCAGGCTCCTATCGGGGAAGTTTTTGCACAACTTTAAATCGGGAACTTCCCTGTTGCGTGGGCAACCGGGTGGCTAAGATTCCTCTTCCCCTGCCCCTTTGCGCCGCCTGACGGCATATTGCTTCTGAAAGGGGCTGCGCACAAGAAATCCGCAGGCAGAGGTACCTGCCTGCGGACTATCCCGGATTTCATTTCACATCACATTCCCAGCCATGCCGGCGTCTCGGGATCCTTTTACCGGTTCTTTTTCCAGTTTGCATTTTTCTCTTTGCTGGATGCCACCGCTTTGGACAGCTGCAGCACGATCTCGCTGAAATACCGCTCCGGCACTTCCTTCAGGCAGTAGGAATTGCTGTCGTTTGCTTCGTCATACACATAGCTCCCCCTCCTGATGCCGGCGTTCATGACCACCTGGCCGTTTTCGTCCACCACATTGCCTCCGGCATTGTAGAACCGGGCCTCATATACTGTCACATCCTCATTTTCACCGCCCACAAAGCTGCCGGAAAAATGAAGTTCCACCCCCAGCCCCAGTTCTTTGTCCTCCCGGTAATAACTGTAAAAGCCTCCCGCATCCTGGACGGAACCCCTGTACCAGCCCAGTGCCTGCAGCTTTCCTCCCAGGGAAAGGTCATTGACAATATAGCCGCCAAACCGTTCAAGACTCTTCTGTTCTTCCTCTTCCTTCGTCCGTAAGAATACCTGTCTGTCCAGCTGTTCCACCGGCTGGGTGATCTCATAGTCCTCAAGCTGTTCCTTCCATGCTTTCCGGTCTTCCTCATCCAGTTCTATGGGATGTACGATTCCGACGATTCCCTCCCCGGGCATTTCAAACTCATCTTCTTCCTGGGTGTTGAAGGTTCCGTCCTCCATATAGCGGAACGTGGAAACCAGCTTCCGGTCCTCGTACATGCCCCAGATCAGCCCGGTGGCAAACTGGTGCATCACGGGATTTTTCACAAACAGATTCTCCCAGGCTCCCACGGTCCACTGGCGTCCCGTGGACAATGCCATCTCCAGACGCATTTTCTGGCTCGCCACCGTGGTCTTCATCTGCTTTTTCATCTGCTTGAATTCTTCGTAGGCGGCAGGTGCCTTTGTCTCGTCATCCCGCTTGCCCGGCGCAGGAAGATTTTTCAGTTTTTTCCCGTTCTCGTCAAAAACTTCGATCTCCAGGGCAGTGGTTATGGCTACCGTAAACTTCCGTTCGCCGTAATCAAAACACCGCTCCATATTTTCGTTGAAGCCCAGATCCGGAACAATTCTGTCCGCCAGTTCTTCCGTGGTGATTCCCAGCTGGGAAGCGGCAAATTCCAGGGCTTTCCCGGCGGCCGCCTTCACTTGTTTGAATTTAAATTTCCTCGAAATACCGTCCACAATCAGAAGTGCCTGCGGCTGCGGATTCAGGGCCAGCGCCTGTACGGCCTCGGAGGCTATGGCGCCTCTGGCGGCCAGGGGCCATTCCTGAATCTGATGATGGAGTTTTTTCACAATGTCGTCTCCCCCGTGAATGGACGCCGCATAAAGCACCCATCTCTTTTTGGACTCCGCTCCCGCCTCCATCCACTTGTCGAACAGTTCGTTTGCATATACCGCAAATTCTTTCTCATCCAGCGCCTCTGCCAGAACCGCCGCACTGGGGCTTACCCCGCAGGGCGACATGGCAGCATAACTGAGGAAAATCGCCTGCAGATACTCCTCCTCTGCCTCCTGGCCATCTTTTTTATGTACCTTGGAAAAAGGCGTCTCATATGCCCATGCCAGGGAACGTTTTTTATTCCCCTTGTGCAGTTCCTTCACCAGGTCTTCCTGTGTGATGGCCTTTCCTCCCCCGTTTCCGCTGTGGCTGTTTACCTGAAGCGCCGTTTCCAGCAGCGACCTGACTTTTCCGTTCTTCTCCTTTTCCAGACTCTCCGTCAGTACCGCTGTATACTTTTCGCTGTCCCATCTTGTCAGCACACGGATGGCGATCTCCCGTTCCCCGGCCTTTTTGGATGCCAGCAGCTTCAGAACATCCTCTTCCCAGTTTTTCTGCCCGTAGAGCACCTGCAGCAGTTCTTCTTTCACCGCCTTGGAAGTGTCCTGGGAAAATCCGAGAATCACCGCCTTATTTTCTTCCGGTGAAGCAGCCAGCATCTGAATGCCGAAGCATCTGCCTGTGCTGCCGGCCTCCCGGAAAGCGGTAACCGTCTCGTCCCGGCGCTGTTCCAGATAACCGCGGAAAACTTCTTTTGCCGCATTTTTCAGCGCTTCCTTCCATTTGTCCATGTACAGGGAGTCAAAAGCATCCGCATAACCGTCCAGCTGGTATTTCAGGCTTAGTTTCTCCGAATCCACCGCGGAAAACAGCCGCCTGACCCTGTCTTCCCTGACTTCACCGGCCTCCCGCAGACTGTTGGTATTGCAGAATGCCCCGCAAAGCATCAGAAAAGCCTCGCAGCGATTACTCAGCGCATCATGGCCATAGCCCTGCTGGTAACTCTGCAGAATGCCCCAGTGTTTCCCTCCCCAGCGGTAGTTATTGTTTCCCCGCAAAGTATCCGAAATGGCATAAAGTGTCTCGATTCCTTTCTCTCCCTTCAGGTAATCCCGCACTTCCTGCTGCACTTTTGCATCCGCAGTCTGCAGAAATGCCTCCACCACCTTGGTCTGCTGCCGGAAAATTTCCTTCTCCTTTCGTTCCCGGTACAAAGCCGGATCCAGCTTGCCCACGATTACGTTCATCCGGTTAAACGTATCAAAATCGGCAGTGTTCATATACTGCAGATAGACTTCCCGGTTCCGTCCGAACTGACTCTTCAGAATTCTGTTCTTTCCCTTTGCGGCGGCCCATTTGATGAGCTTTCTGCAGTCTATGCCAAACAGGATGTCAAATTCCCCGCCTATTTCGTCCAATTCTCCGCGCAGATCCATATTTTCCATAATGTCCAGCATCATTTCCGTGTCCGCCGCAAGGCATATCTTCAGAATATTTCCCAGGCAGACGGACTGACGGAAATTGACAAAAGCACATCCCCCCAGAATGCGCAGCATAAAGCGGTCCGCTCCGGAGTAAGAACGCACCATCTTCAGAATCCTGTCATCCACCTTATCCCGGCCCACGGCATTGGAAATTTCATCCAGCTCCAGCCGGGGAGCCCGCTTTAAGAGACTGGGAAGGCTGTTTACCAGAATGTCCCCATACTGCTTCAGCAGGACTGCATCCCTGGCGTCCAGCTCCATCACGGGTTCCTCATTGCTTTCCCCTATTCCCAGCATCTTTCCCATCCCCGCCAAAAATCCGCCGGTTTTGCCATCGGTTCCTTTCTCCACCAGCCTCACATTTTTGTATTTCATTTTAAAATATACGGTGTAAAGCATAAGCCTGCCGTTCTCATAGTTGTTCTTCTGGTAATTCATGGCTTTTTTGAGAATCTCAGGGTCATTGTCTGCCAGTTTCACCAGGTTCGGCAGGGCAAAACGGTTGATCTGGTATTCATTCATACCGATTTTCGCGGCATAAACCGCCGCCTTTTTTTCCGGCTCCGGCACCAGAATACTGTCTTTGTCAAACGAATAATAACTCTGTGATGGCATCATTTCATGGCAGGTGGACTGCCCCACGGCGAAAAGAAGCCTGCCCAGTCTACCGGCCTCTTCCTCCCTTCCCTTGTTCACCAGGTCATAAGCCAGGGATCTCATCTTTGACGACACACTGTCCGGCACCGTGGTCAGATCATGGAAAGTGAGCTTTTCCAGCGCTTCCTCCTGTTCGTTTCCGGACAGATAGTCTTCTATCAGGGTCATTTCATCTGCCGAAAACAGATTCGTCTGCTCCAGAACTTCTACCATTTTTGTGACTCTTTGATTTTGTGGATTGATCATGTTATGCCTCCTGTTTCTTTGCCGTCCGCGGCAATTTTTCTCCATACATTTATGACGCTCCATGACAGCCCTGCTCCCTGCAGCGGACATACATGGTTCTGAATCTGTATCGTCTTTATGGCAACTGGCCTGTTATATGAAAACTGCTGCTCTATCCTCTGTAAGCATGGCTGTCTGCCTCATTGCCCCGGGAGTAAAAATGCGCACCCTTGTCATAGGCGGCTTTCTGTCCCAGCAGATATAAGTACTCCATGATTTTCACATAAATTTCCGTCATGGCCGCCGTCCTCTTTCGCATTTGGTGACGGCCCGCGGCAATCTCCCCGGCCAGAGAAGAAAGCAATTCCGACAGATAAGCCATACCATACTGGGCGGTGAGTCCCGCCGTCTTCTGAATGTCCTTCCAGGTGCTGTCATGGACTGTGCCAAAGCCGCTCTGGTACAAATCTTCCATCTGGGAAAGGATTTCACCGGCCAGATCCTCCATAACCTGGTATTTTGACTTATGGCCGGCGGAAATTTCCATCCCCTCCATGCCGCTTTGCAGATAATCCCTGTCCAGGTTATCCGCATCCTGCGGGCTCTCCGTTTCCTCTGCAATGTCGTCCGCGTCTTCCTGCTCCGCGATGTCCGGCAGATCCACCGGATACATCCGCACCCGACCTTCTTTTAAATATATTTTTCCCAGGAAACAAGGAATTTTCTTTTTCCGGATTCTCTCCAGATAGCGAATGGTTCCGGCCTCCTGCTTGGAATAAGTGACTTCCACCACAATTTCCCTGTTGTTGTCATCATACAGCGGCAGGGTCAGCTGCTGCCCGGTCTGGGAAAACACTGCCTCCCCGCAGGCGGCAGGCCTGACAAAAACCAGCTCCGCCGCCGATTCTTTTTGCTCTCCAAGCCATTCTCTCTGCAGTTTCCCTATCTGCTCCGTAAAAAGATCTCCGAAATCCCGATAGTACCAGGTTTCCACATCTGCCAGGGACAGCCCCTTTTCCCCTGTAATCTCCCCCTTTGTGTCCTGACTGGAGGACAACCGGTTCCTGTCATCGCATTTTGCCCCGGTCAGGTGAATCCTGACTTTCAGGAGATTCTCAAAGGAAATATTCAGCCCCCAGGGCGCCCCGCTTTTTTCCGCGTACCCCCTTCTTTTGGGAGCATCATAAAATACCGGCCTGGCATTGGTGTAGGTATACCACTTTTTTGTATTCTCTTCCAGAAAATAAATGGTTTCTCCCTCATAACCGTTCTGACTCTGAAAATGTTCCATGGATATCCCGATCAGGTCCAGATTCCCCACCGGAAGATAGTCCGCTTTAAATTCCCCCGCAAGCTTTGCCGTCCCGGCGCTGTCCCGGGCCTTCAGCAGCATATCTGCCCTCCGGTAAAGCCTTGCCATCTGCGCCATCAGGTCTTCCGTCCTGAAAGCCGCCTTTCTGGCCAGATACCGGTCATAGGAATCGGAAAGTGCCCGGAAATACCCTTCAAACCTGGCAAGTCCCTCATTGTGGCTGATAATCGCCAGTCTTTCCAGGTAGTCCAGCACATCCGGGGATGTCCGGGAAAGCCCCGTGTCAAAGAGTTCTTCCAGAAAAGCCTTCATCTGTGCCGCGGCTTCCCTTATGCTGTCCATGCGGAATTCCTGTGTTACCGTGATCTCTCCCGACAAGGTCTCCCGGGTCAGGATTCCCGCCTCCAGCTGGCACCAGAGAATGGCCGCCGCCTTATGTACACACAATTCTTTTTTATGACAAGTACAGGAAGAATACTCCAGCGGGGCCAGCAGCTTCACCACAAAACCGGCCTCCGGAAGCTGTACCGTAACCACCGTGGAAGAGCGGATTCCCGGCCGGATTCCGGACAGTACCTGGTTCACAAAAGCCTGAAACTGCCGGGAGCCCATTGTTTTTTTTAGCTTTTCAAACGGATATTCGTTTATTTCTTTCCATACCGCCGTCTGTCGCTTCGGGCCGGCATCCCGGTCTGCCCTTTCCTCCCCTTTGGCGCCTTCCCTTCCGGTATCCTGCCCGGATGCCTCCCGCAAGGCTCCGTCCCGGCTTCCTGCACTCTCCCCGGGCTCCTCACCTTCGGCTCCTCCCGGGCTTCCTGCACCCTGCCCGGGCTCCTCACTTTCGGCTCTTCCCTGGCTCCCTGCACCCTGCCCGGACACCTCACGCAAGGCTCCGTCCCGGCTTCCGCTATCCTCCTCCGGCTCCCCGGTCGGTCTCTGCTTTCCTTCCTCCGGTTCTTCTCCTGCCCCGGCTCCCTTCTGCAGGCACTTTTCCCGTAACGCCAGAATGGCCAGCACCACATGGCGGCAGATACTTCTGGAGGGACAGCTGCACTTACTTTCCCCCAGTGGGAAACGTATCGTCACTGTCTCATCTCCCACCCTGACACCTGCCTCTTCCCCCGGAGTATCCACCTCCACACAAGTTTCCTCTTTATCCTTATAAGCTCTTTTTACAATCCCTTTATTGCTTAAGCCGACCAGATATTCGTCGTCCACATCTGCCAGCCTGTCTATCCAAATGTCCATACCTTCTCCCTGCAATACAGTCCTGTGTTCCCAGGACAGGTCAGCCGCCGGCCCTGCCGCTGCAAGCCCGAAATACCGTCATTATGCTATCATTTTTCCTACCCAGCCCGCCAGTTCCTCCGGCGTCATGGCTCCCACATATGCCCCCATGTCCGCAAGCACCTCAGCCGCATTCCTGTCATAATTGGGATTGGCATCCATATCCAGCGCCGTCAGCACCACCAGCTTCGCACCGCTTTCGATGATTCCTTTGGCAGTGGCATACAGCCTCTGGTACCCTGCCCCTTCGTAGAGATCCGTCACAAGCACCACCATGGTACGAAACGGAAAATCAATCAGTCCCTCACAGTAAGACAGGGCACCTGCAATATTGGTTCCGCCTCCCAGCTGTACACTCATGAGGGTTTCTACCGGATCCTCCACATAACCGCTCAAATCCACCACATTGGTGTCGAATATCACAAGTTTTGTGTCCAGCATGGGAAGTTTTGCAAAAATCCCTGCCATAATGGCGCTGTGAATGACGGAATCCAGCATGGAACCGCTCTCGTCCACACAGATAACCACCCGCCACTGATTATATTTCTTCATCCGCGAATTAAAATAAACATTTTTCAGGATAATCTGCTCCTGATCCCTGTCATAATTCTTTAGGTTCATGCGGATGGTTTTCTTCATGTCAAGATTCCGCGCAGATTTCACCGGGCTGCTGGCATTCCGGTTGATCTGTCCGAAAAAGGAAATCCGCACTTGCTGCTCCAGCTTCCTGGCAATTTCCTCCGCCACCTTCCGCACAATCTCCCTGGCCAGATCCAGTACTTCCCCCTTCATCATGCCTTTCAGTTCCAATATGGTTTTCAGCAGTTCCTTATTCGGCTCCAGTTTGCGCAATACCTCAGGATCCGTGAGAAGTTCCGTCATCCCGTACTTTTCCAGGGCATGACGCTCCAGAACCTCCACCGTCTGCCTGGGAAACAGCTTTTTGATCTGATGCAGCCAGGAAGGAACGGTGAGCCGGCTTCCCTCGCTGCCGCCGCCCCGCTCCTTCCGCAGTTCCTGCTCCTCCCCGTATTCCCTGGAATACAGATAATCCAGCACATTTTCCATGTCCATATATTTCAGTTCACCGGAGGAAAATGCAATCTGTCCCTGGGAATATTTACCAAGGACAAGCCTCCAGCGGTTTAAAATTTCCTGCTCGTCAGCCATATACCCAACCTTTCCCAAGACAGTCCGCGGCTGAAAATCACCGCCGCCCGGACCGTCACGCCGATTCATCCCCGGGCATTTTCCCCGGAATCCATCCTGCCGCGCACATACCCGTCCAGTTCCTTACCATAGGAATACCATTCCGGCAGAATCTCCGTCCTATCCAGAATGTCACCCCTGCCCTTACCGTGAAGCCCTGCGGCCATGCCGGCGATCCGGTCGGTCTCCCTGGGGGTAAAATAGGTAAACGCCATACGCAGTTCCGGCAGAAGTTCCATAAATTCCTCTTCCGAAACACGGCCGTAAAATGCATCCAGCATCCCGATAAACTGTTCCCCGATAAAAACCAGATCCCTGGCCGTAAAAAACAGTCCGCGGAAAAACTGCGCCGTGCAGGCCAGCTGCCTCTCGGTTCCTGTGAGATACCCCCTGCAGACCACTTCCACGGCTTCCGCCGACTCCCTGCCGCCTCCGTAAAGAATTCCGTGAATGCAGCCATTGACTCCCGCATGAATCTCCGGATCCCCCGTCATCGCTTCCAGTGTCCGGCAGTAGTCCTCCCGTTCCTGGGCAAAAGCGCCTTCTCCCCTGCCGGTAACCTGATACAGAAGTTTCAGCACATTCATCCCCCTGCCCAGGTCCTCGTCCTTGATTTTCGCCATACCGGGAAGCAGCAGGACCAGCTTCCGGCAACCAATGTGAATCAGTTCCCCAAATTCCATCTTTGTTCCGTACAGATCTCCCAGTTCCTCCATCATCATCAGGGATTTCAGGGCATCTGCCAGCGAATAAAAATCCGTGTCCAGAAGCATCAGCTCATGCACTCTTGCGTACACGGCTTCCAGCTGCTCCCGCAGCCCCATCTCAAACACCTGGGTCAGAAGCTGCGCGCTTTCCCTGGCGCCCAGCTCTTTTTTCAGCTCCTCCCTGACCAGGCCCGCGGCAGCCTCCTCTATGGTGGCGCCGTACACCGATACCTCGATCAGGGCCGAATTTACCTGCACATTCCATTTATACTTCCAGATCTCCCGCATCAGGTTCCGGTCCTTTTTCAGCTGCAGATTGGGCCCTTTTATCTTTCTGGCAAACGCCGTCTTCAGAAAAAGCATCCGGTTGAAAAACATACTGGTCTGCCGGTGTTTCTGATTGGAAAAAATGGACAATGTAACCTCGGACTCCAGGGTGGAGCCGGTTTTCATGCCGAATCTTTTACACTGGTCCGTAAAGTCATGGATAATGGGCGGCACGTCTGCCTGACGGCACAAAGCCCCCACTGTCCTTCCCGTCATGGCCTTTCGCAGTATCCGCATGGGAGCGTCCGTGGCAATGGTATATTCCCCTTTCACAAAAGAAGACAGCACCGCATCCAGCAATTCGTAAGCTCCCGGTTCCCTCTTGCCCCGGAGCAGGGCCAGCCCCCTGGCCATGGCACAGGCGCAGATTTCGTCATACGTGGAAAGATACCCTTCCCTGCGTCTGGTTTCCTTCCCGGCAGCCACAATCATATCCAGCACCGCTTCCTCATAAGGCGCCGCTTCCCCGAAGTCCTGCTCCTGCAGCCTCTCCCATATCTTCTGGTAAAATCCGGGAAAAGGCATTCCGCTGGCATATCCGTTCAGGGCGTCTGCCGCTTCCATGGAATAGGGCATCAGGTAAACCCCCTGGTCCTTCCCCGGCACCATTCCCTTCTTCTGTCCGTTTTGGCCTTTTTTCTTCTGTGGTTCTGCGCTTTTTTCCGTTCCTTCCCCGGCATTTTCCCCTGCCTCCAGCAGGGCCTTCAGTCCCGGGGTGTGAAAACCCCCCGTCACCGCCAGCACCGGAGCATTGGAATTCTTTTCCCCGGCGGCATACCTTCTGATCTGCCCTGCCATAAAAGCCTCCCTGGCAAGACATCCGTCCGCTTCCATTTCCTCCTCCGGTGTATTTTCCCTTGCCAGCCGGCAGTAAGTCAGCAGATCCTCAAACCACTTCCCGCTCTCCCTGGCAATGCCGTTCAATTCAAAGTACTTTTCCCAGAATTCGTCGAAACTGCGCATTCCCGTATTTTCACACAGCTGCTTCAGATAAGCATTCCGGGAAAGCAGATAATCATCATTATAATTGTTTTTTTCCTCGTCTTTCTTTAAAAGCCCTTTTCCCGCCTGGGACGCCGCAAGAATGTCCCCATAGGGCAGATCGATAAACGCCGTCCTGATTCCAAGCCGTTCCCCTGTCCGGAATGCCGCCAGTTCCGGTGAGTAGTCCAGAAAGGGATAATAGCATTTATAATGCTCTTTTTCTTCCGAGATCAGGCCTTCCGCGTCATGGTAGGAATAATAGATGGCAAAAGGCGCTTTCGTCTCCTCATGTACCATCACCGGAATCAGGGAACCGGCATTCTCCGGACCTTCCACCAGAATGACACCGGGCCGGAGGCTCTCGATCATCCTGCTCACGTGCATGGCGCAGGCCGGGGAATGATGGCGGACGGGAAGCAGGATTATCTCAGCCATTTCCTCGCTTCGTAATATTCTTTCCATAATCCACCCTCTTTGCTGCTCTTGTCCTTGATGACAGTGTTAAAATACCCCTTTACCTTTTCCAGGTCATCTTTATTTTCCTTGGAAACTGCTCCCACCAGGTTCTGCACCAGACTGTCCATGCTCAGGGTGCCATCCCCGTAATAATATCCTGTGATCATTGCCTGATAGTACACGGAAACGGCTTCGGCCGTGCTCATCACGGAAGACGGCTTGTCGATCCGGTGTCCATAGGAAGAGACTCCTTCCCGGAGTTCATGATATGTAGACGCGAGAATTTCTGCCACATCCTCGTCTGCCTCGGCTGCGATATGGCTTTCCTTCGCCAGTTTGTTTACTTCATTGATGATAATCCGTTTTTCCATGGACGCTTCCCTGACAGGCATGACCGTCTCGAAGTTAAAGCGTCTCTTCAGGGCGCTGCTCATCTCATTGACACCCTTATCCCTGGTATTTGCAGTGCCGATCACATTAAAGCCCGGCCTGGCAAACAAAAATCCCTCGTCCCCCAGCTCCGGCACATTCAGCACCTTATCGCTGAGAACACTGATCAGACTGTCCTGAATCTCTGCGGGCGTCCTGGTGATCTCCTCAAATCTTGTGAGAATTCCCTTTTCCATGCCCACATACAAAGGTGACGGCACCAGGGCATCCCTGCCGGGCCCCTTGGCCAGAAGGAGGGCATAATTCCAGGAATATTTGATCATGTCCTCCGTGGTGCCCGCCGTGCCCTGAATGGTATTTGTGCTGACCCCGCTTATGGCCGCCGACAGAAACTCCGACAGCATGGTCTTGGCCGTGCCCGGTTCCCCCACCAGCATCAGTCCCCGGTTTCCTGCCAGGGTCACAATACACCGCTCCACCAGCGCATCATTGCCGAAATACTTCTTTTCTACCGTTATTTCTTTCCCTCCCCAGACTATGGGCCTGGGGCTCCCCAGGATAAAAGTCCTCACCGCCCGGGGCGACATCTGCCAGTTCTCCGGCCGCTTCCCCGTATCGGTGTTTCTCAACGCTTCCAGCTCCTCCCGGTATCTCACCTCAACCGGAGGTTTTATAAATTCCTGTCCCATAACATTACCTCTTTATCTATAAATTTTCCCTGTCTTCAGGGAGCTTTTCTCCTTTTCCCGGCCGCCGCTTCCTGCCGTCACAATTTCCCTCCCTGTTTGGAGCCGCCCCGGCCCTATCCTGTGATCCCCATCCCCGTGTTGGGGCGCACGGCGCAGTAGGTAGCGTCTGCCACAAAAATTCCCAGCAGAAGAAGGCAGATCACAATACGCCACTTTTCCGGTATCCTGGGATAAATCTTATCATAAAAAGGCAGCAGCACACAGACCAGTGCCGTGCCTCCAAGCCCGAAAACCATCGCTCCCAGCAGGCAGACTCTCCCATGCAGGTTCAGGGTATGCCCGCTGTAATCCCACCATCTGATTCCCCATAGAAATTCCAGGAAATAGCTGGTCAGATATTCCAGCACGGAACAAATCAGGGCCGACAATAAAAATACCACAGGGGGGCGCCGGCCCAGGGAGCGGAGCAGCAGGCTCAGCAGAATTCCTCCGGCCCCGTAAATCGGCAGATAGGGTCCCCTGTACACGCCTCTGTTGATAAAGGCATGGCTGGTACAGAAATACAGGGCCACTTCCCAGACCCAGCCAATGAATGACAGTGCGAAAAACAATAAAACGTAATAATCAAACCGGTGTAATGTCTTTTTTCTCATCATGGCATCAGTATGCCCTGATCATTTCCATTTTATTTCCGGCTCCTGTAAATCCTGCACATTGCTTCAAAAAAATGCCGCCTTGGCCTTTTTTGTTCCCGGCGCACATGCCCTGCCGGCCCCGGGGATTTTCACAGTATGGAGGCACGCAGCTCTTCCCCGCTTTTTGCGCTCAGGTAAGCCGGCGGTATGTCAAAGACCGTCTTGCAGCCTTTTATCCCTTCGGCAGACATCCGGCAGGCCGCCCGGGCATACGCCGCGATCACGCTGGCCGTGAACTCCGGATTGGAATCCAGCTTCAGGCTGTATTCTATCAAATGATGATTTTCCCTCTCCCATCCGCTGACACCGCTGCGCAGCACAAAGCCGCCGTGGGGAATCCCGCCGTGGTCCCGCTCCAGCTCTTCCTGGCTGATAAAATGCACGGTGGTGTCATAATCCGCAAAATAGTTGGGCATGGTTTTGATCTCTTCCTCTATCTTTGCCGTATCCGCGCCTTCCGCGGGCACCACAAAGCACTCCCTTGTGTGTTTCTGCCGGGTGGTCAGTTCCGGATTTTCCCCCGCCCGCACGGCGGCCAGCGCACCTTCCACCGGGATGGTGTACTGCTTTGCGTCCTTCACGCCCGGGATACGGCGGATGGCGTCAGAATGCCCCTGGCTCACCCCCCGTCCCCAGAAAGTATAGTCCTTGCCCTCCGGCAAAATCGCATTGGCATACATTCTGTTCAGGGAAAACATGCCCGGATCCCAGCCCACGGAAATCACCGCGGTCTTTCTGCCCTCCTTCGCGGCCGCATCCACCGCCGCAAAATGTTCCGGAATCCTGGCGTGGGTATCAAAACTGTCCACCACGTTAAAAAGCCCTGCATACCGGGGAGTCTGCTCCGGAAGATCCGTGGCGCTGCCCCCGCAGAGAATCAGCACGTCCAATGCGTCCTGCCAGGCCTCTGCCTCATCCACATGGCAGACTTTTGCCGTTTTTGTCAAAATATTCACATGCTCCGGATTCCTTCTGGTAAACACTGCCTTCAGCTCCATGTCCGGATTCTGCCGGACGGCACATTCCACACCGCGTCCCAGATTTCCATAACCCATAATCCCGATTCTTATGCTCATAGCTTCTCCTTTTCTCTCTCATATGTCCGGCCGGCGGCCAAAACCATCCTCCGGCGGCTTTTCCGCTTCCGCGGCGCTGGTTCCATGCCCGAAACCTCTCGGTAAACCTAATTATTATTATATACACCTGCGCCTGATTGTGCAAGATTTTTGCTCTGCTTTTTCCCGCCGGAAACCTCATTGCCGCGGCATAAATATTTTGTTTTTCTTAAGAAAATAAATTGTTGCGGAACAAGCTCCGTTGTGCAATAATAAAGGAAAAGAATTTTGACAGATTTTAAACATAACGAGGTTAAAATACATGAGCGAGAATCGTAACTGGAACCATACCGGGGAACAGATCAAAAGCGCCCTGGCCGATGCCCTGCAGAGCGGCGACTTTAAAAACCTGAACGATCTGGTTTCCCAGACAGTGACGGATGCCGTGAGCGAAATGGGAAAACACATTTCCCTGGGCATCAGGCCGGGAAACTCCCAGGATACTTACGGCGCCGGCACGGACAGCCCCGGGCAGGAAAATCAAACTTACGGCCAGACAGATATCCCCATATGGAAGATCCGCGCCCAGGAAAGGGAATGGAAAAAGCAACAGCAGCGCAGGCAGGAACTGCAGCAGCAGACACGGCGCAGAAATCTTCCTTCTATCAAAATCAAAAAGGTCGGCCATGTATCCAATGTCCTTTACCAGGTATTCGGCGGAATCGGCCTGGGCATCACCGGTCTTGTAACCCTGATACGGGTATTTGTCCTGCTGTCCGGTGAGACCACTTTCGGCGGATGGGTCGTCAATCTGTTATTCCTGACAGTTTTTTACGGCATGATACGTTTCGGCATCGGCCAGAAAAAACGCCTGAAACGTGCCGAACGGTATCTCCAGCTCTGCGATTACCGGGTGTACGGACAGATTGAAAATCTGGCAAAGGGCACCGGAAAAAGTGAGGGATATGTGATCCGGGATCTGGAAAAAATGCTGGCTCTGGGCATTTTCCCGGAAGGACATCTGGATCAGCAGAAAACCTGCTTTATGCTGAACGATGAGGTTTACAGACAATATCTGGAAGCCGAAAATAACCGGCGGATACGGGAACTGGAAAACCGGCGGGCGCTGGAGGACAGGCAACATTCCCAGGCTCCGCAGCCTGCGCCGGAGGTATCCAGGGAACAGGCTTCCGAACTTCACACCATGGTATCGGAAGGCATGGAATATATCCGCAAGCTGCGGGATCTGAACGACCGCATCCCCGGCGAAGGGATTTCCGCCAAACTGTTCTGTCTGGAAAATCTGCTGAAAGATATTTTTGAAAGTGTTAAGGAGCATCCCGAACTCATGGAGCGGATGCACAAACTCATGAACTACTATCTCCCCACCACCCTGAAGCTGGTGGAATCCTATGAAACATTTGACCGCATCAGCGCCCCGGGGGAGGATATCATCAAGGCCAAGGCGGAGATAGAGAACACCCTGGATACTATCAACCAGGCTTTCCGGGAACTTTTAAATAATTTGTTCCGGGACACCGTATTTGACGTGACCACGGATGCCCAGGTCCTGAAGACCATGCTGGCCAAGGAAGGCCTGACCCGGGAGATGGACTTTGCGGCCTTTGGCAAAGAATCCTGACCACACACAGTCCTTTGGGAGTTTTGGTACATACCCATTACTTCATCACCAAATATATAAATGGAGGAACAGCAAATGAGTGATAATTTAGATGAAATGTTAAAGGAAGCACCTTCCCTGACCTTTGAACCCTTCGGGGCGGCAGCGGAGCCTGCACAGACACCCACGGTAAAAGAAGAAGAAACCAAGGTTCCCGAAGTGGTGCTGACCCCTCAGGAACAGAAAATGGTGGATGATTTTGCCGCCCAGATCGATATCACCAACACACAGCTGGTCATGCAGTACGGCGCCGGCAGCCAGAAAAAAATTGCGGATTTCTCGGAAAATGCCCTGAACAATGTGCGCACCAAGGATATGGGTGAAATCGGGCAGATGCTGGCGGGGGTGGTAGCGGAGCTGAAAGATTTCAACGAAGAAGAAGAAAAGGGTATTCTGGGATTTTTCCGGAAAGGTACAAGCAAACTGGATAATCTCAAGATAAAGTACGACAAGGCGGAAGGCAATATCAACCGGATCTGTAAAGTGATGGAAGATCATCAGGTGACCCTGCTCAAAGACGCCGCCATGCTGGACAAAATGTATGAGCTGAACCTGAATTACTTCAAGGAACTGTCCATGTACATCCTGGCCGGCAAGCAGAAGCTGGAGCAGGCCCGCACGGTGGAACTTCCCAAACTCCTGGCAAAGGCAGAACAAAGCGGACTGCCGGAGGATACCCAGGCGGCAAACGATTACGCGTCCATGTGTGAACGTTTTGAGAAAAAGATTTATGACCTGGAGCTGACCCGGACCATCTCCATGCAGATGGCTCCCCAGATCCGTCTGATCCAGAGCAATGACACCGCCATGTCGGAAAAAATACAGTCCACGCTTGTCAATACCATTCCCCTGTGGAAAAGCCAAATGGTGATCGCCATTGGTTTAAACCACTCCTCCGAAGCTGCCAGGGCCCAGAAAGAAGTGACTGACATGACCAATGCCCTTCTGAAGAAAAATGCGGAAACCCTCAAAATTGCCACCATCGAGACAGCCAGGGAAAGCGAACGCGGTATTGTGGATATTGAGACCCTCACCGCCACCAACAAAACCCTGATCAGCACTCTGGATGAAGTCATGAAAATTCAGGAAGACGGGCGGGCCAAGAGACGCAGCGCCGAGCAGGAACTGGTACGGATCGAGGATGAAATGCGCCAGAAACTGTTGTCGGTCAGCCGCAGTTCCGGCAGAATGTAACATACTGTTTCCCTTCTGTTTTGTACACAAACGACCCGGGAGCGCTGGCCGCCCCGGGTCTGTCCTTTTCCGGTAATTATTTTTCTTTTCTTTCCGTTATTCTACCGTGAAGACTTCTTCAATTGTGACATGAAATGCCTTTGCAATATTCCACGCCAGGGCCAATGAGGGATTGTATCTGCCTTTTTCAAGGTTCCCTATGGTTTCTCTGCGCACACCCACCAGCTTTGCCAGATCCTCCTGTTTCATGTCATATCTGGCCCGGTACTCTTTCATCCTATTTTTTATCATGCTCAAGCCCCCAGCTTTCCTTAAATTTGTCATATCCGGCAAAAAACATGTACCGCTGCGAAAACGCCCCATCAGAAGCAGACTTCTACAAAGCCGCAGTATTTCCGGCATGCCTGTCTACAAAGAAACCTTATCATCTCCCGGGAAAAAACACAAAACATATTTTCAGAATCTGTCATGAATGTTGTTTCACATATTGCAGGAACTCAGGAGTTTTTGACCAATATCGAATGCCCCAATTTTCAAAATTCCATTCGTCCATGTATTCATTGCACTCAAAGTCAATATAATAAATTTCTCCATTCTGTACCACAAAATTTGTGGGAAAATAATCTATGTTTGTGCGGGCAGCATATAGCAAATCGCACATACCGCGCAACTGGTCAACATAGACTGGTTTCATCTTATCCTGCAGAACCAACTCGTAAATGGTATCACCGTCAACATACTCTTTCAAAATACGCTCATTTTTTATATCAACATCTATCATGGCAGGAATTTTTATCCCGATTTTTTTCAGTCGGTGGTAATCGTTTATTTCTGCCTGAATCTTATTTCCAAACTGGTAAAAATCACAAGGTTCATGGTGAATTTGCTTTAAAACATATCTTTGTGTTCCATCGGTTGCCAGATAAGAATACCCGCCTTTTCCCTTTCCTAATAATTTAAGTATTTCATACTCTTTTTCGTTTACAGCCATTTTCCTGTCCATAGCAATCTTCCCCGCAAAACAATGATATGGTCAGCATCATATCTACTGCCGTTTTACAAGTCTGCCTCCCTGTGTCAGCTTATGTCACATACTTTTTATCTGTCTGTATAGTCTTTTGCACTGGTACATCCGCTTTCCGGCATGCGCAGCATCCCACAGATATTCAGCCCTTCACCACAGTACTTGTCTGACATAAATCCTGCATACCTCTTATGGAATCTGTTTTTGCTTCCATACCGAAATATATTGTCACTTTTATTATCGGAAATCTGTATGTAAAATCTTATACATTTATCCTCGGATACAGATTTTTTATAAGTTTTCCTTCCGCCTTCCATATAATCAGGCAGCGAAAACGGTAATTTTCCGTGTGGCAGATTTACGCGGAACCCGCAGATGACAAAAGCAGATTCCTCCTGTGATTCACAGCAGAACCGCCGCACAAAAACACGTCATGCGGCAGCTCCATTGCAGCTTCTTCTGAACAATTCGCGGGGCAGGGCGGCTGCCCCTCTCAGTTAAATTCGCCCTTCCACACAGGCATATTGGTAAGGTATTCCTGCCGTACGGCGGGAACATAGTAAGCACCGTAATCTTTCAGACCGTCCTCCCATTCCATTTCAGGCAGTTCTACATAAAATCGGTAATAGGGCATATAGTATTCCTCGTATTTTCCACTCCGGTATACCAGTTCTGTTTTGGCGATATATTTCTGACCCGGCATTTCGCAGGGGACAGTGGTGATATAATTTCCTTTCAGCAGCAGCTCTGTGGCTTCTTCCTCGGAGATTATGGGGTAATCCCCTGCCTTGTGGGACAAATCCGGCCGGAAGACCCTGGCCATGTTAAGCCGCCCCTCATCATCACAATAGAAAGCGACCTGGTAAAACTGATAGTTGAGAATCCGCTCCGTGAGACTTTCGGCTGCGTTGAAAAATGCAATATGATACATCTGCTGGCGATAGATGTTATAGTCTCCGCCGTGTATGTTTATCAGGGGTTCGTCCATATTTATCAGATCAGAATACGTTTCCTGCAGATATTCAGCCACCGCCAGGGTATCTTCATAGGAGGAATAATGGGAAAAATGGCAGTCTTCGGGGAGTGAGATGGCAGGTTCGAAAGTGATGGTGGCAGTCATGGATATATCCACTTCTATTTTGATATTATTTTCCTGCGCCACAAGCTCTGTGGGATTGAAATATCCCTCGGGAACCTTGCCTTCAAACTTTTCTGTAATAATGGCCCGCTCCTCGTCATCCGGAGCATTGTCTTTCACTTCCAGAGTATCGGTATCCATATGGAGCCGTTCTGCAATTTCCAGCAGAAACGCTTCCATGGCCTCAAAATCTGTACCGGATACAAGAAAATCCGTATCATGGGACAGCGTGTTCCGATAGACCGGCAGCGTGGATAATTCCCAGGTTTTATCCCAGGGATTGGCATTGGTCAGATCGGATATGTCATAAGCCATATAGCCTTCATAGCCCATGCTTTCGTAGCTGTTCTCAGAGACAGTGAGCATGGGAAGGCCGGCCTCGCCGTTCTCTGCCCCATGCCCGGATGAATGAGGGCCGGAGCTGTCCGGAAAGCCGCCGGAAAGCACAGCCGGAAGAAACCGGATCCCCGCTGACACAAGCAGAATGGCACATGCTGCCGGTGCTGCCCATTTAAGCCATGTGATTTTGCCGCCGGTTTTCCCGGCAGGTGCCGCTTCCGCGATATATTTTTCGTCCACCTCTCCCAGTGCATTCAAAATACGTTCCTCTCTTGAAATATTTTCTTTTTTCATAAGCCGACACCTTCTTTCTCCAAAAGGGCTTTGAGTTGGTTTCGTGACCGAAGCAGCGTCATTTTTACTTTGCTTTCGCCGATATGCAGATCATCCGCGATTTCCCTGACAGAACACAGATACCAGTATCGCCGCATGAAAATAGTTCTTGTTTCCGCACCCAGGGAAGCCAGAAAACGGTTCAGAATGTCCGTCAGGGTCATCTCTTCCACAATCTGTTCCACGGAACCGGCGGCCGGAACACACTCCTGCAGCTCGTCCAATGCCAGCGTTATCTGCCCGCTGCCCCGCTTTTCGGCATTGCAATGCTGATATCTGTTCAGGGACAGATGGCGGGTGATTTTGCCCAGAAAAGCGGATAATCGTCCGGGACGATGCGGCGGCATGCTGTTCCATGCCTTCAGCCAGGTTTCACTGACGCATTCTTCGCTGTCCTCAGCGTTGTGCAGTATGTTGTACGCGATAAAGTGACAGTATCTTCCATATTTTCTCATGCTTTCCGAGATCGCGCTTTCCGAACGCGCCCAATATAAATCCAGAATCTGTTTATCGTCCATGGGATTCTCCTTTCCGCAGGGCAGCAGAAACTTACAAAAAACGTGCTTCTATTATAATACACAGCAAACAGACTCTTCCGGTCACATTTTTTATGATATTTGTGAAAAAATTTATATCCTTTCTGCACGATGTTCCTGCGGAGATGCCGGAATTTCCCGCTGGAGAACACCACCGCTGCTCTCGCAGCCCTCCCCGCTTCTTTTACCTTTTCCACCCCCGGGTCAGCCTGCTTTTCCTTTACACTTTCTGGATAGTCAGTTCAAACTCATCATAGTTTCCATTTATCTGCATTACCATAAATATGTTCCTCCTTGCATTTCAGATTGTCAAGGGACCTCTTGGCAGTCGCCTTACCCCGCCTTTACAGGCAAACCTCCTTTTCCTTTTTTCGGCTGAAAAACAAAATATGTTAATCCATTTGCTGCAGGATACTTTCCGAATGCCATGAAATGACCGACAGGACATGGAGAACAAGTATTAAAAAAAGCCTTAAAAAAGCTTAAAAAAAGATATCGCAAAAACTTAAAAATTTCTCTTGCCAAATGTGGGTGTTTGTGGTAATATATTCTTCGTCAGGTTGTTAGGGTATGCTTGAAAGTTAGTTGTTTATATTTCATTTAAAATTACCGGCATTGACCGGGTCGTACCGTACCAATTGGTAATATTTTTATACAGTGGGACAGTACGTATGATACGGCTCCATGGTCAAGCGGTTAAGACATCGCCCTTTCACGGCGGTAACACGGGTTCGATTCCCGTTGGAGTCATTTTTGAAATCGATGTAGCATATAATCAAATAGAAAGCAAGGCGCAGTAGCCAAGTGGTAAGGCGTGGGTCTGCAACACCCTGATGCACCGGTTCAAATCCGGTCTGCGCCTCTGAAGAACCCCGATTTACGCGGGGTTTTTTACTGCTTATTTTTCCCTGCAATGCCCATGTTTCCTTAAGTTCTCGTTCCTTTTTTAAGTTTTTTCAAAAAATCTTCTTTTTTTCATAAACACCGTTTCAAACCGTTTAAAATCAGATAAAATCTTTTCATAAGGTGGTAAATAGGTGGAGAGGCATAGGTCTTACAGCTGGTCAACCAAATCATGCTTTCCACCGGTATCCGTATGAAGATATGTCTTAATAACGACCTTATAGTCATCGCCCAGCAGTTCGGCCACTGCCTTTATATCCTGATGACTTGATGTTTTGCTGAGTAATCTTGTCGCAAAGGTATGTCTCAGTGCATGGGTTCCGTAATGCGGCAGCTCACATTTGCGTAAGATTCTGTCAAGCGTCTCCTGTATGTTCCGGCTGGTAGGGAAATTACCAGTATTGGTACATACGATTAAATCCTCTCGGATTTGGTGCTGTCCATAAGTCTCCAGCATGATATTCAGGCATTTCAGGGCTTCCTGATTTAAAGGAATCACCCTGTTGCTCCGGGGATATTTTGGAGGCGTGATAATCTGGGTATAATGCTTTGCGATACGCGTGTCCCTGTTTTTCACGCTGCTGACAGTCTCTGCAATATGGATGCTCATGCGCCCCTCGGAATCTTTCTGGATACCATTTTTTGACAGAGCCAGAAGCTCTCCCTCTCTCAGACCGGTATTCAACACGAAGACAAGTGCGGGCCCATAACGGTAATTCAGAGTTCCATCGGGTTTACATGACAGGGCTACCTCCTTAATCTTTCCAATATATTCTTCCGAAATCATCTCAATCTGCTTCGTCTTTATGCCGACAGCTGCTTCGTCTGGCATTTCAACAGTGATGAATGGATCATAGGTTTTGGGGAGATCCTTTTCTGTTTTGCCATACTTAACCATAGAGTGTAAGAAAAGATAAACTTTTCTGATTGTGGAGTAGCTGTAATTTGGCTGCATTTCATCCAGCAATTCCTGAATGTCCGATGGTTTCAGATTGCACATCAAGACACGGGAAATGCGGTGTGGCTTAATATGGTTTTCAAAAATGGATTCCATGCGGTCATATGCAGTCTGTTTAAAATTCTTCCGCAGTACCTGCTGGTTTTTATAGTGCAGGAATTTAACGGCATATTGTTCGACTGTGGTTTTTAAATTGACCACCTCGCCTGTTTGTACCAGAAGTTTGTATTCATCCAGCTTTGCTTTTACTTCGGATTTCGTTTTACCGGAAAATTCTTTGGGAGGCATTCCCGTTCTGTTATATCTTGCTATCCACCTTCCTTTGTTGTTTTTGAATATAGTGCCGTCACCTTTGCTGCGCCGAGATTTTGCTGTTGTTTCATTCGCCATTGCTGTACACTCCTTTCTGTAGAAAAGGACTATACCTTATTGCGAATGGAAGCAGTAAGTCGTATAAGCATTATATTACATGGAAAGTGGTTTGACAATGTAATTTGCCTATTAAAAATATAGTTCTTTTCCGACGTTCTTTACTAAGAACGCTTGTATTGCGGTTTTGGACGTAAAATAGTCTCGTCCAATTTTGGTTACCGGGAGAAGTCTGCTTTGCAGCAATTCCCTTGTCTTTGTTTTTCCTACTCCCAGCATCTGTGCAATTTCCTCCACAGAATATTTACGAAAATCCTCATATTGTGGTAAATCGTCCTTTGTTTTATTCATATTAGACCTCATTAAAAGTTGATATGTAAACCTGCACATACCTCCCGCCACCGTTTCCTGCGCCCCCTCGGGCCGCGTTGCCCCTGGCTGCACTGTGTGCGATTCAATCCGGACGGAGGGCAGACTGCAGGCAGTGAGCCACCCACCGGAACCCATATACATGGCGGTGTATGTTCTTCAGCTGTCAAAGAACGGAACGACCGATCCAGAAGACCGATCTATAAAGTAAATACCTGGGAGAAGGCAAAAACTTGAAAAATTTTTGAAAAAAGTTGAAAAAAATTTTTTGGAAGGTGAAATTGAGATGAAAGGGAACAAATAAAAGCACAAATAAAATCCGTATATATGGTATATTCAAGTTGACACAATACAAGATATTGTGCTAAGATAGACTCGTAATTGATTTTTATGCTTCACCTGCAGACGAGAAACGGGGGCAGGCTGGACATACCCGATATGTCCGCACCCTCCAAAGCTACCGGCAGGTTCCGGCTCCTTTCAGGGAGAGCCGGGGCATACGCTGTTTAAGATTGTAAGTAGTGCCAGAGGATACCATGCATGGGCATGGCAGTCTTTTGGCACTTTTTTGTTCCTCTGGCATGCGCAGAGTTGCCAGGAGAAACAGACTTGTGGATTGCCACACGCGGTAGGGAATGGAAACCTTTACGGGCCATTCCTTTTTTATTGCCAGAAATGCCCATGAGGGCTTGCCCGCACAAGCGGCTGGATAAAAAAGCCTCCGAAAAGGAGAGAAAAAAGAAAGGTGGAAAGAAGAATGTATGAGACAAGGGTATTTGCAGACGATTACTGCGGCGTATTCCGGAAGCAGGAGGATTTCCTAGAGTGCTTAAAGAGCATCGGGAGGAACTCATCCTGGCAGAGGAAGAGCGCCAGGAACCTGCGCCTGGTGGCGATCACCAGCGGGAGCAAGGTGGAGGAGGAAATGAAGGAGAGGTATGCGGACGAGGGGCTGGACGAGGAGATCATCACGGACACCATCGTCAACACAGGGCTCCTGCTGAAGGTACGGAACCAGTATTACCCGGTAAGGAACTGCGCAATCAAGAGCATCCTTGACCGTGCGGGGATCTCCGGCGCGGGGCTGCGCAGGGTGGAGAAGAGCGTGTACGCCAGAATCCTGAACGACTGCCTGAAGGCAGCGAAGGGCGAGGCGCTGCTGCGCATCTCCGAGGGCAAGGTCTCCGCTGTGCTGGGGGGCGACTGCCACGACTACGCCGTGCTGGACATGGAGCAGGTGTTCCTGCATACCGTGGACTACCTGACAGGGAACTTCAAGGGATGCCGCTATGTGGAGGGCTTCTATGAGCATGACAT
>OFFE01000448.1_pt1 | contig 35444 bp, 29 predicted proteins | sample 1521371 | NCBI WGS metagenome assembly OFFE01 (sample SAMEA3504131, study PRJEB24116) | mouse gut metagenome | biome: mouse gut; feature: mouse-associated habitat; material: faeces | place: Denmark | collected 2011 | reverse complement strand
TCCCCGCCATTATGGCGCTGTGGATAACGGAATCCAGCATGGAACCGCTTTCGTCCACACAGATAATGACCCTCCACTGGTTATATTTCTTCATCCGCGAATTAAAATAAACGTTTTTCAGTACAAGCTGTCTGTTTTCCGTATCATAATTTTTCAGGTTCATGCGGATGGTCTTCTTCATGTCCAGGTTCCGCGCCGACTTCACCGGGCTGCTGGCATTGCGGTTAATCTGCCCGAAAAAGGACACCCGGATCTCCTGTTCCAGCTTTCTGGCAATCTCCTCCGCCACCTTCCTCACGATTTCCCTGGCCATCCGGAGTACGTCGCCCTTCATCATGTGCTTCAGCTCCAGTATGGTCTTCAACAGCTCCTTATTTGGTTCCAGCTTCTGCAGCACCTCCGGATCCGTGAGCAGCTCGGTCATGCCGTACTTCTCCAGGGCGTGGCGCTCCAGCACCTCCACCGTCCGCTTCGGAAACAGACGCTTCACCTGGTGCAGCCAGCTCGGCACGGTGAGTTTGGAACCCTCGCTGCCTCCCTGCCTGTCCTTGCGTATCTCCTGCTCCTCCCCGTATTCCCTGGAATAGAGATAGTCCAGCACATTCTCCATATCCATGTAATTCAGCCCGCCGCCGGAAAACGAAATCTGTTCAGAAGCGTATTTCCCCAGAACCAGCCTCCAGCGGTTCAAAATTTCCTGTTCATCTGCCATCTTGTTTACCCTCTCCCGGAATCCTTCCTGCAATCATTTCCCGAAACCCGCATCGTCCTGCCCTTTCCGCACATTACGGCTCCGGGTTATTGCCCCATCCTCTCCCTCACACAGGCATCTGTCTCTTTCCCATAAGCGTACCAATCCGGATAGATTTCTTTCCGCTCCATGATATCCTGCCTGCCTTTTCCGTGGAGTCCCGCTGCCATAGCTGCAATCCTGTCCGTTTCCCTGGGCGTAAAATAGGTAAATGCCATACGCAATTCCGGCAGGAGTTCCATGAATTCTTCCTCCGTCACCTGCCCGTAAAATCCGTCCAGCATTTGAATAAAATCATTCCCGATAAACACCAGGTCCCTGGCCGTGAAGAACAGCCCCCGGAAAAACTGCGCCGTGGAGAAAAGCTGCTCCCTGGTACCGCTCAGGTATCCTCTGCAGGCAGCCTCCACCTCCGCCGCCGTGTCCCTGCCGCTTCCGTACAGGATCCCATGGATGCACCCGTTTAAGCCCGCATGGATTTCCCCGTCCCGGATCATCTTCGCCAGCACATCATAAAACTCCTCCCGTTCCCGGGCAAAATCCTCTCCCGTCCGTCCGGTGATCTGGTACAGCAGCTTCAGTGCGTTCATGCAGGGGTTCAAATCTTCATCCTTAATCTTCGTCATGGCCGGGAGGAGGGAAATCATCTTGCCGCACCCGATATGTATCAGGCTGCCGAACTCCATTTGGGAACCGTACAGCCCGCCCAGTTCCTCCATCATCAGGAGCGATTTCAGCGCCTCCGCCAGTGAATGGAAATCCGTGTCACCCAGCATCAGTTCATGTACCCTGTCGAAAACCGGCTGTATCTGCTCCTTCAGCCCCATCTCAAACACTTCCGTCAGAAGGACGGCGCTTTCCTTCGCCCCCAGCTCCTTCTTCAGGGCTTCCTTCACCAGGCTCACCGCCGCCTCCTCGATGGTGGCACCGTAGACAGACACCTCGATAAGGGAGGAATTCACCTGTATACTCCATTTATATTTCCAGATTTCCCGCATCAGGTTCCTGTCACGTTTCAGCTGGAGATTTGGTCCCTTCACCTTCCGCGCAAAAGCCGTTTTCAGATAAACCATACGGTTTAAAAACATACTGTAGAGCCTGTGCCTGGGATTGGAAAAAATAGACAGGGTAGCCTCCGCCTCTAAGGTGGAACCGGACTTAATCCCGAATTTCCGACACTGCTCCTCAAAATCATGAATAATGGGCGGTACGTCCGCCTGACGGCACAACGCCCCCACCGCGTTCCCCGTCATGGCCTTCCGAAGGAAACGCATGGGCGCATCGGTGGCAATGTTATATTCCCCCTTCACGAAGGCAGACAGCACCGCATCCAGAAGCTCGTAAGCGCCCGGCTGCCTTTTGCCCCGCAGCTGCGCCAGCCCCTCCGCCATGGCGCAGGCACAGATTTCATCGTAGGTGGACAGGTATCCCTCCTTGCGCCTGGTCTCCTTCCCGGCCGTGACGATCATATCCAGCACAGCTCCGCCGTAAGGCGTCTGTGTCTCCTGCAGGCCCTCCCAGATTTTCTGATAAAACCCGGTGAAGGGCATGCCGCTGGCGTATCCGTTGAGGGCATCGGCGGCTTCCATGGAATAGGGCATGAGGTACACGCCCTGGTCCTTTTCCGGCACCATCTCCGCCTTTCCTTTCGCGGGTCCTGCGGCTTTCTCTCCGCTTTTTCCTCCGGCACGTTCCGCTTTGGCCTTCACACCTGCCGCTTCCGCTTTTCCCTCAGATGCGCTTCCTTCCCTGCCGGTCCGCTCCGCTTTGGCCTTCGCACCTGCCGCTTCCGCTTTTCCCTCAGATGTGCTTCCTTCTCCGCCGGCACGTTCCGCTTTGGCCTTCGCACCTGCTGCTTCCGCCCTTCCCTCAGATGCGCTTCCTTCCCCGCCGGCACGCATTTCCGCGGCTTCCCTGCCCGGGCCGGCCGCCTCATACCGCGCCGACAGGGCTGCAATGACTACGCTTTCGTCTTCTTCACATAACAGCGCCTTCAGCCCCGGTGTATGAAACCCGCCCGTAACCACCAGCACCGTTCCCTCCGCTTCCGCCAGCTTTTCCCCATACTCCCGAATCCGCCGCGCCATAAACCGTTCCCTGGCAAGGCACCCGTCTTCCTCCATGGACTCCCGCGGGGTGTTCTCCCGGGCCAGGGCGCAGTAAATCAGGAGGCTTCCGAACCATTTTTCATCCGGCTCCTCAATCCCGTTTAACTCAAAATATTTCTCCCAGAACTCGTCAAAACTGCGCAGCCCCGTCTTCTCACAGAGCTGCTTTAAATATTCGTTCCGTGACAGCAGATAATCGTCATTGTAATTGCTTTTTTCCTCTTCCTCCTTCAGCAGCCCACTGCCGTCCCGGGAAGCCGCCAGGATATCCCCGTAAGGCAAATCGATAAAGGCCGTCTCGATTCCCAGCCGCTTTCCCGCCCGGAAAGCCGCCAGTTCCGGTGAGTAGTCCAGAAAAGGGTAGTAGCACTTGTAATGTTCCTTCTCCTCGGAAATCCGCCCGGACTGGTCATGGTAAGAATAATAAATGGCAAAAGGCGCCTTTGTGTCCTCATGCACCATCACCGGAATCAGGGAATTGGCATTGTCCGGACCCTCCACCAGGATGACGGACGGGCGCAGCGTCTCAATCGCCCGGTTCACATGAAAAGCGCAGGCCGGGCTGTGATGCCGGACAGGAAGCAGGACTATCTCAGCCATTTTCTGGCTTCGTAATATTCTTTCCATAATCCACCCTCTTTGCCGCTTTTATCCCGTATCACGGTGTTGAAATATCCCTTTACCTTTTCCAAATCGTCCTTATTTTCCTTGGAAACCGCACCCACCAGTGTCTGCACCAGGCTGTCCATGCTGAGCGTGCCGTCCCCGTAATAGTACCCCGTAATCATGGCCTGGTAGTACACGGACACAGCCTCCGCCGTACTCATCACGGAGGAGGGCTTATCGATACGGTGCCCATAGGAGGAAACGCCCTCCCGAAGCTCATGATAGGTCGATGCCAGAATCTCGGCCACATCTTCGTCCGCCTGTACGGAAATATTGCTCTCCTGGGCCAGCTTATTCACTTCGTTGATTATAATCCGCTTCTCCATGGCTGCCTCACGGACCGGCATCACCGTCTCGAAATTAAAACGCCGTTTCAGCGCGCTGCTCATCTCGTTGACACCCTTATCCCTGGTGTTGGCCGTACCGATGACATTGAAACCCGGTTTCGCAAAAAGAAAGCCCGCATCCCCCAGTTCCGGTACGTTCAGCACTTTGTCGCTGAGTACGCTGATCAGGCTGTCCTGTATCTCTGCCGGCGTCCTGGTAATCTCCTCGAACCTGGTAAGGATTCCCTTTTCCATGCCCACATATAAGGGAGAGGGCACCAATGCCTCGCGGCTGGGTCCCTTTGCCAGAAGCAGCGCATAGTTCCAGGAATACTTGATCATATCCTCCGTGGTTCCCGCCGTCCCCTGGATGGTATTGGTGCTGACGCCGCTGACGGCGGCGGTCAGAAGCTCCGAGAGCATGGTCTTGGCCGTCCCCGGCTCTCCCACCAGCATCAGTCCCCGGTTGCCCGCCAATGTCACGATACAGCGCTCCACCAGGGCGTCATTGCCGAAATACTTCTTCTCGATGATGTACTCCTTCCCCTCATGCCGGATGGGCCTGGGACTTCCCAGGATGAAAGTCCGCACCGCTTTGGGCGACATCTGCCAGTTTTCCGGACGGTTGCCCGTATCGTTGGCCTTCAGAGCCTCCAGCTCCTCCCTGTACCGGATTTCCACCGGGGGTTTGATGAATTTCTGTTCCATAAATGTACCTCCTAAATTAAGTCACCGTGGAGCGGCTCCAAAGGACATGGCCCCTTCGCAAACGGCTCTGAAACACGAAAAGGAGACTGCAACACCGTAATGCCGCGCGCCTCCCTGAATGACTGTTTTTATGGTTGTCCGCCACCCTCAGGATTTCAATGTCAGACACACCGGCAGGATACCGCCTGCTTACTTATTACATTATACTGAAGGTCCGAAAAAATAGCAATTCATTTTGACAAAAAATTATTTTTATTCCCAGCCCGAATGCCCGAAACCACCTTGACGTAAGCAGTCACATTGTATATAATTTTGTACAATAGAACTTAAGAAGATTACACGGCAGTACCGGGATGTTACCGGAGCTGAAGCAGCGGGAAACAAAAATTTCCAGAAAAAGATTCCCAGGGGAGGCATATATGGACGAATACAGGACAAAAGCATACGCCAAGATCAATCTGGGCCTGGACGTAGTGAAGCGGCTGCCCAACGGTTATCACCAGGTCAAAATGATCATGCAGAATATCGGCATTTATGATGAACTCACTTTTGAAAAAGCGGAACATGACATCACCATCCGTACCGATTCCGAAGAACTCCCCACTGACAAAAACAATCTGATTTATAAAGCGGCAAACTATATGTTTTGCAAATATGCAGTCACGTCAGGCCTCCGCGTCCGTCTGATCAAGAACATCCCCATAGCCGCCGGCCTGGCAGGCGGAAGCACAGACGCCGCGGCCACGATAAAAAGCATCAATGTACTGTTCGGGCTGGGCCTCTCCATTGAGGAAATGATGGCGGACGGCGCCGCCGTCGGAGCGGATGTTCCCTACTGTATCCTAGGCGGAACCGCCCTTGCGGAGGGCATTGGCGAAAAGCTGACGCCCCTGCCGCCCATTCCGGCATGCCGTATTCTGATTGCAAAGCCGGATGCGGGCGTCTCCACAAAATATGTCTACGAGCATCTGGATTTGACGGTCCTGAACCGTCACCCCGATATAGACGGGATGACGGCGGCAATCCGCGGCGGAGATCTGGCCGGCATCACAGGCCGTATGGAAAATGTGCTGGAGACCGTCACCATTCCGGCGCATCCCGTCATTGCAGACATAAAGGAACAAATGCTCCGCCTGGGAGCGGAAAACAGCCTTATGAGCGGCAGCGGTCCCACCGTGTTCGGTGTCTTCCGGAATCCGGAATCCGCGGAATCCGCATATCGGGCACTGGCAGATTCGGGTTCCGCAATACAGGTATTTCTGACTGCCGCAGTATAATTCGATCTTTTCCAGCCTGCCGGGCAGTGTTCTAAAACTACTAACGTGTTACAGGAAAGGCACAGGTAACAATATGCAGAATTCTTTACTGTCGGATCTGCCACTTCGGGATGTGGTCTTCTATACATTGCGTCAGTCTATCCTAACGGGAGAGCTGAAACCCGGTGAGCGTCTGATGGAAATTCATCTGGCAGACAAGCTGGGCGTGAGCAGAACACCCGTTCGAGAAGCCATCCGCAGACTGGAACTGGAAGGGCTGGTGACCATGTTTCCCCGGCGCGGCGCCGAAGTGGCGCAGATTACGGAGAAAAGCATGTGTGATGTGCTGGAGGTCCGGCGCACCCTGGACGCCCTCTGCGCGGAGCTGGCCTGTGACCGCATTACGGAAAACGGGCTTGCCTGCCTGAAGCAGGCCTGTGACTATTTCGAGCAATGCGTCGGCACCAAAGACACCAGGAAAATTGCCCAGGCCGATGTGTCCCTCCACGATATCATTGTGGAAGCAACCGGCAATCAGCGCCTGATCCAGCTGGTAAACAATCTCTCCGAGCAGATGTACCGCTATCGTTTCGAATATATTAAGGACGGCAGCCAGCATGAAAATCTAATCCGGGAGCATAGAATTATTTATCAGAGCATTGTGGACAAAGACAAAGATACCGCAGCTTCCGCCGCCAAAACCCATATCGATAACCAGAAGAAGGCAATTATCCGCCAGATACGTCTGGAAAGCCAGCGAAACCGGCAATAGGATCCGGCGCGGCCCGCGGAGACAAATCAGATCGTATGACAGTATAAGCGCAGCCGTTCCCGGCAATACTCCTGAAAAAAACCAAGGAGTATTCTATGAATAAAAAAACATTTGGATTGCGCGTAGCCGCAGGCCTGTGCGCTGCATTGGGATGGTGGGGGCTGCTCTATCCCGAACTGGCTCTGACCCCGGACACCGTAACGGCCGGCATGGAACAGGAAAACGGTGAGATCTGCTCACAGCCCCTGAAATGGAGCTTTGACTGCAGTCTTTTTCTTGAACTGCTAAACGCAGATCCGGAGCAGATTACTTTCCGCAGCCGGCTGTTCACGGACATCAGTTCATTTTGGGAGGCCTTTCATGACAGAGATACGAACGGAACAGAATCTAAACAGCAGTAAGAAACAAAGCACGGCGCTTCCATCCGGCAGGGACGCCCCCATCGGTGTATTTGACTCCGGTGTGGGGGGCCTTACCGTTGTACGGGAAATCATGCGCCAGATTCCCAACGAAAAAATTATTTATTTCGGGGACACTGCCCGGGTTCCCTACGGCAGCAAATCTCAGGAAACGGTCACTCGTTTTTCCCAGCAGATTGTCCGCTTTTTAAAGACATTTCAGGTGAAAACCATAGTGGTGGCATGCAACACCGCCAGCGCCTACGCAATGGACACGCTGGAACGCGACTGCGATATCCCAATCATCGGCGTGGTAAAGCCCGGAGCATGCATGGCGGCGGAGGTGACCAAAAACGGACGCATCGGCGTCATTGCCACGGAAGCCACCATCGCCAGCCGGATTTACACGCAATACATAGAGGAACTGAATCAGAATGTAACCATCTACGGCAAGGCCTGCCCGCTCTTCGTCCCGCTGGTGGAGGAAGGGCTGCTGGAGGACCCTGTTACGGACGAAATTGCCCGGCGCTATCTGACCGAACTCATAGACATCGACATTGACACACTGATCCTGGGCTGCACCCATTATCCCCTGATTCGTTCTACCCTGGGAAAAATCATGGGTCCGAAGGTCACTCTGGTAAACCCCGCCTATGAAACGGCACAGGAACTGCGGCGTATGCTGAGCAGGATGGAACTGCTCAACGAAGAACCGCCAAAGCTGGGCAGCAACCGGTATCAGTTCTATGTCAGCGATAAGGCGGAAAAGTTCATGACATTTGCCAATTCCATTATCAAGTACGGGATTCTGTCCGCCAAGACCATTCATATAGAGAAATATTAATTCGGCAGTCTGCGGAGACAATATCAGGCTCCGCATATGCAGAGGAACGATTCCATGAGCCAAAATGTACATCTCACCCTGACCGGCCGCCAAAAGGACGAAACCGGTGAAACCGCCCTCACAAGGCACAGCTGCAGCGCGGAATATTTTGAAAAAAACGACAGCGTTTACCTCCTCTACGAGGAAACTCCCGACGGGGCGGACGCCGTGGTGAAAAACACCATCAAGCTGAAGCCTTCCCTGCTGGAACTGTCCAGACGCGGCAGTATCAGCACGCGGATGGTTTTCGAGCCGGGCCGGGAATACCTGACGGAATATGTCACTCCCTACGGCCGCCTGCAAATGGGAATATCCACTCGTTCCCTGGATGTGGACCGAACCGAAGGGCAATTGAGAATCAGAATCGATTATTCCCTGACCTCAGGAGGCGTCCCTGTCTCCGACTGTTCAATGGAAATCACGGTCCAGACGGAAACGCAGAAACAAGCAAAAAATCTCCTGCACGGGTAAATATTTCCATTCTATCAGCCGAAATAACTAATATATCAGGGATGATGCGCCCGTATCATTTGAGGCATACCGCAGACGCTTTCCGAAACAGCTTCAGGCACTTCCGGGGATCGCCGCAGGCATCTCTTTGAACGGGCAGAAAACGGTTACTGTCCGGCATCTCACGGACGGTAGAATCGAATGACATTTTGTCAAGAAGGAGGATACTATGAGTGTAAATGGAATTACATCAAATCAGGCGACGGCCGCCTACAGCTATTCCGCTGCGGAGAATGTAAAAGCTGAAAATGCCGCAACCGAAAATACCAAAACAGAGAGTTCTTCTGTCGAAGCAGGCGCTGTATATGAGCCTTCCAAGGAGAATGCCTCCGCGCCGAAAGCCACCTATAAGCCTGATACAAACCTGATTAATAAGATGAAGGCGGACGCAGACGCACGTACTGCACAGCTCCGCAGCCTGGTAGAGAAGATGATGACAGGACAGGCCAATGCCTACGGCAAGGCCAATGATATCTGGTCCTTCCTCAGCAGCGGGAACTACACCGTGGATCCTGCCACCAAAAAGCAGGCGCAGGCTGATATTGCCGAGGACGGTTATTGGGGTGTAGCGCAGACTTCCGACAGAATCATTGATTTCGCCAAGGCTCTCACCGGCGGAGATCCTGACAAGATCGAAGATATGCGCGCCGCTTTTGAGAAGGGCTTCAAGAAAGCCGGAAGTGCATGGGGACGTGCCCTTCCCGATATTTCTCAGCGCACTTACGATGCCGTAATGGAGAAATTCGACAAAATGGCTGAAGAGGCAAAGAAAGAAACCACCACTGAAGCCGCCAATACCGCCGCTTCCCAGGATCCGACCAAATAAAGCCGGATACGTTTTCGTATCTGATGCCGTTCACAGGGAACTGTCTCCAGGGACAGTTCCTTTTTTGTTTTCTCAAAGCCTTATCGGACAGCCATCTCATTTTAACGCCTCTTCGTAACAGTTCAGACAGGGCGCTGAACTGTTACACGCCTCTTCAACTAAGCCCGAAAAAGAATCATTTTATCCTTGACAAAATCCCCCGAAAAGGATACACTGTATAAAGCCGTACATCTTCAAGGTCCGATACAGTGATGAAATTCGGTCTTACGCAATGGGAATCCGTGAACCGTGTCAGGTTGGGAACAAAGCAGCACTAAGCGGAATCTCTCATGTGCCGTGAGGCAGCCGGGTGGAGCTGTGTTCGGGCTTTGGGGTGTGCGGTTTTTAAATGAAATCCGCCGGAAAACCAGTGCGGACGAAATGATGCAGATATGAAAAGAATTGAAAATCGAGGTGACGCTCCTTGTGTTCCGGTATCAAAATGACTCCGAAAAAGGCCGAAGAATTGATGCATGACTGCACGCTCTGTCCCAGGCGGTGCCATGCCCAGCGCCGGGCGGGGGCTGTGGGTTACTGCGGCCAGACTGCAGAAATCACTGCCGCAAGGGCCGCGCTGCATTTCTGGGAGGAACCCTGCATCTCGGGAAAACAGGGTTCCGGCGCCGTCTTTTTCTCCGGCTGCAGCCTTCAGTGCGTATTCTGCCAGAATCACAACATTGCGCTGGGAAAAGCCGGACGAGGCATATCCGTCCAACGTCTCGCTCAGATCTTTCTGGAATTGCAGGAACAGGGAGCCGCCAATATCAACCTGGTTACGGCCGCACATTTTCTCCCCCAGGTCTGTCTCGCCCTTGACACGGCAAAGGCGCAGGGGCTTTCCGTTCCCATTGTATACAACACTTCCTCTTACGAAGAAGTATCCTCCCTGCGGATGCTGGAAGGGCTGGCGGACATCTATTTGCCCGATTTGAAATACCGCTCGGAAGAACTTGCGCGGCGCTTTTCCCATGCACCGGATTATTTTGAATATGCCTGTGCTGCCATTGCGGAGATGTTCCGCCAGGTCGGCCCCCCTGTCTTCGATCCCCACAGCGGTTTGATGAAAAGAGGACTCATTGTCCGCCACTTACTCCTTCCCGGCCAAACCGCCGATTCCAAGCGAATCCTGCGATATCTTCACAATACGTATGGAAATGACATATATGTCAGTATCATGAATCAGTATACGCCGCTTGAACATCTGACGCGGCTTCCGGAGCCTGACCGAACCATACTCAGCAGGACTGTCACTGCCGCGGAATATCAGCGGGTACTGAAATTCGCCCGCACGATAGGCATAGAAAACGGGTTTTTTCAGGAAGGTGAAACTGCGGCCGAAAGCTTTATTCCCGAATTTGACAGCAGAGGTTTGTAAACCGCACCGCCCTGAGCCCACTGCCTTACAGCCCTGAGCGCATCATATAATAACCGAAATCTCCTGCCTGGGCAGGCTCCTCCGCACATTCAAAGCTCTCAAAACCGAACATGATAGCCACCTGCTTCTCCTTCTCATAAAAATTCCCCGGCACACCCACATAGTACATGACCTCCCCCTTCTTTTCCACCCTGGCCAGGAGCAGGTGATGATAATTGTAAAATCCATGCAGCAGAAAACTGTTGTTCAGCATCTTGTAGGATGCCTCCGGAAACAATACAAAATCAGACGGTCCGATGGAAATATATTCACGTTCATCCTGAAAAGGCCGTATATGAGGATAGATCGCCCACAGCTGGGACCATTTATTGTCCAAAAGCTTCACGGGCTTATTCCTTTTCCCCCTCTCCACACCGCTTTTCTCTTCCCTGCCACGGATCTCCGGTTCCCCTCTCTCACCGCTTTCCACGCCGCTTTTCTCTTCCCTGCTTCCCACTTTCGGAACCACGCTTCCACCCCTCTCCATACTGCTTCTCTTTTCCCTGCCACGAAATTCCAGCAATTCCCTCGCCGCGCTTCTCTCGTTCCTGTCCCCGTACGCAGGCATTTCCCCTCCTGTTCTTCCCTCTTCCCGTCTCTCATTCCTGCCTGCGTACGCCGATATTTCCTCTCCTGTCCTTTCCTCTTCCCGTCTCTCATTCCTGCCCCCGTACGCAGGCATTTCCTCTCCTGTCCTTCCCTCTTCCCGTCTCTCATTCCTGCCTGCGTACACCGGAATTTCCTCTTCTGTCCTCCCCTCTTCCCGTCTCTCGTTCCTGTCCACGTACATCGGCATTTCTTCCCCGGTTCTTCCCTCTTCCCGTCTCCCGTTCCTGCCCCCGTACGCCGATATTTCCTCTCCTGTCCTTCCCTCTTCCCGTCTCTCGTTCCTGCCTGCGTATGCCGATATTTCCTCCCCAGTCCTTCCCTCTTCCCATCTCCCGTTCCTGCCCCCGCACGCCGATATTTCCTCTCCTGTTCTTTTGCCCTCACTTCTCCCCTTCCTGCCCCCGTACACCGGCATAATCTCACTTGTGCTTCCGCCGCCGTTATCCTCTTCCCAGCGCCGGAACTGCGATACCGCACTTTCTCCCTGCACAGCCTTGCTGCCATTGCCCCTTGCGTCCCGGCCAAAAACGGTCCTCCCTTCCTCTTTGGATTCCGCAGCCTTTATCCCCGCCTTCCCGAAGCTTTTGCTGCCCTGCCAACGGCATGATATCTCCCGCCCCGCTCCCAGCGCAATACGGATTCCGCACAGTTCCTCATAGCCGATTCCTTTCCCTCCGATATCCTCCAGCCGATTCCACTGCTGCCTCCAGCTGCCTCTTCCTCCGGAAATCTCTATTTCCCCAACTGTAAAATCCTGCTTCTCCGTACACAAATTTACGTCCCTCACAAAGGAATCCGTGCCATGCAGCCCGGTTACCGCCAATTCCATCCGCAGCCTTCCGTCCCTCACTTCCAGCTTCACATAACCGCCTCCCCTGATTCGTTCGCCTCTTTCGAAATAATCCAGGTACCTTATTTTCCTGTCATAATACATGATCATACCCCCGACTGATTTTTAATTTCCGTTCCGGCACTTATGTCTCTAAAGTTTCCATCTAAATATATTCAGAGGTTGTCTCACTTATTCCAATTCCGCTGCTGCCTTCCGGGCACTAAAAAAGAGCGCGGGAATTTCCTTCCCGGCTCCGCATCCCGGCAGCCTGTTTTCCTGCCAAAGCCCCCGCGGCATTCACCAATCTGCCATACACGGCATCCTGTTCACTGCCTGCGGGAGTATGAAAATATTCCACGGAAACATTTCCTGGAACCTGCTTAATAATCTCTTTCCCGCAGATGGCGGGAACGAATTTTCAAACACGCCCTAATATCCGATACTGTCCAGATACTTCATATAGTTCACCACCATCAGCGCAATCTTGAAGGTTAGGGCATCGTCGAAATTGCGCAAATCCAGCCCCATACTCTTCTGCAGCTTCTCAATTCGGTACACCAGCGTATTCCGGTGTACAAACAGCTGTCTGGAAGTCTCGGAAACATTCAGGTTGTTCTCGAAAAACTTATTAATGGTTGTAAGTGTCTCATCGTCCAGATCATAGGGCACATTGTCGCCGAAAATCTCCTCAATGAAAATCTTGCACAGATTTACAGGCAGCTGATAAATCAGTCGCCCGATTCCCAGGGTACTGTATGCAATCGTCCGCTTCTCCGCATAGAAAATCTTTCCTACATCCAATGCCATTTTGGCTTCCTTGTAGGATTTTGACACATCCTTCAATTCCTGTACTACAGTACCGAAGGAAACCTTCACATTCAGCATGGCTTCCGCATTCATCATGGCCACAATGGTATCCGCCACTTCCATCAGGGCGTCATTGGTATAATCCGTTTCCAGCGCCTTGATCAATATAACACTGCTCTCGTCAACCGCCGTAATGTAATCCCCGGTATGGCTGGAAAACATTCCCCTCAGCAGCTCCATGACGATTCCGTCCTTCTCCAGATAGGTTTCCACCAGGAAAACCGCTCTTGGCACCGCTGCCTCTATATGAAGCTTCTTTGCCCTGTTGTATATATCCACCAGAAGCAGATTATCCAGCAGCAGATTCTGAAAGAAATTATTCCGGTCAAACCGCTCCTTATACGCAATGATAAGGTTCTGCAGCTGACATACCGCAATCTTTCCTATCATATAGACATCTTCGCTGGTTCCTCTGGCAACCAGGATGTACAGCAGTTCTCCCTCGTCCATAATCTTCAGAAGATGATGGACGCCAATCACCTGGCTGTCCGCAGGCGAATAGGCAAATCCGCTGATCAAATCCGCCGTAATGTCAAACTGCGGCGAAGTTGAAGCAACAATTGTCCCCGATAAATCGTACACACACAAATCTACCTTGGTGATGGCTTTCAGTTCATCTATACTGATCTGAATTGTCTGACTTGAAATCATTCTGCTCTCATCCCTTTCCTTTCCGTCATCCTATAATGCAGTACCGCGAAATTCTCCTGATTACCTTGCTTTCATACATGGGAAACACCCGCTGCACGAAGGTAATAAAAGGGGGGATGCCTCGCCAGCATCCCCTCCTGTATCTTTACTAATTTGTAATGATCTGCTCTGTCTCCTTGTCAAATACATGAATCTTATCAACTTCAAATGCGAACTTGATAGGATCGCCGGGCCTTGACTTGGTGCTGGGAGCAACCCTTGCGGTGATAGGGAACTCATCCAGATCAAAGTACAGATAAACTTCTGCACCGAGCAGTTCGTAAACTCTTACGGAAGATTCGAATACGCACTTGGGATCACATTTTGCAAGGAACTCAGGATCATCATCCACACTCTCAGGGCGGATACCAAAGGTAACAACCTTTCCGTCATAGCCGCCGGCAATCAGCTTCTTGGATTTGGCTTCCGGAAGTGCAATGCTGTGTCCTGCGATTTCCAGGCTGGCAACATTGCCTGTAACCTTAACCTTTGCATCCAGGAAGTTCATCTGCGGAGATCCCATGAATCCTGCAACGAACAGGTTCTGGGGTCTGTCATACAGGTTCTGAGGCGTATCTACCTGCTGGATAACACCGTCCTTCATAACTACGATTCTGGTACCAAGGGTCATAGCCTCTGTCTGGTCATGTGTAACGTAGATGATGGTGGTTCCCAGCCTCTGATGAAGCTTCGCAATCTCGATACGCATCTGTACACGCAGCTTTGCATCCAGGTTGGAGAGAGGCTCATCCATCAGGAATACCTTGGGATTACGCACGATAGCACGCCCCATGGCAACACGCTGTCTCTGACCACCGGACAGAGCCTTCGGCTTACGCTCAAGGAGAGGAGTCAAGTCAAGAACCTTGGCTGCTTCTTTTACCATCTTATCAATCTGATCCTTCGGAACCTTCCTCAGCTTCAGACCGAATGCCATATTGTCGTATACCGACATATGAGGATACAGAGCGTAGTTCTGGAATACCATTGCGATATCACGATCCTTGGGTTCTACGTCGTTAACAACCCTGTCGCCAATCTTCAGTTCACCGGAAGAGATATCTTCCAGACCAGCAATCATACGAAGCGTTGTAGACTTACCGCATCCTGAAGGTCCTACGAAAATGATAAATTCCTTGTCCGCTATCTGCAGATTGAAATCCTTAACTGCCTCAAATCCGTTGGGATACACTTTGCAGACATTCTTTAAAGATAAACTTGCCATAACTGAAAACTCCTTTCACGTTTAACATGTTATTATTTTTTCATTTTTATGATGACGCGTCACTGCCTCATCCAATGAAAACAGTATACCGAAAAATACGGAATTACGCCATGCCACTATTTCACAAAGATTTTTGAACAGATTGTTAATAATGCTTAGAAACTTGGACACAATTTGTTCATTCCGTCACAATGTATATTTTCGCATTTGCTTTTAGGCAATTTGTACAAATTCGTCTTTGTTTTTTTATTCAGCCGATATGGGAATCGTCAACCAGTGCTTCGTCAAGCTCATCCTTAAAAATCCGCTCGTCCTCCCCTTCTTCCCGGACGGACTGACCTTCTTCCGGGGCGTTTGCCGCCATAATCTGCTCCTCAAGCTTCCGGAAATATCCGGAATACATTTTCGCGGAAAGCCACGCCGGCACAGTCAGCCCAAAAAGGAAGATAATGGGCGTAATCTGGGGAAAGAAGAGGAACAGCGGCAGGGGCAGTACAAAGAGGACCATCATGACAATGGCCTTCGGAAACTGCAGCACCGCAATGAAAAACGCGTTCTTAACGGTACGTATCACCGTATTTTCAAATTTCGCCAACACGGGAAATACGAAAATAAACGTAAATAGCGCCAGGAACGCTATCACCGTTATGATTACCTTCAGCACACTGCCGAAAGCCATCTCCATCCTGCTCATTATCAGGAAATCCCCCACCAGCACCGCAATGATAAATAATTCGATCAACCATATTACCGTACCCTGCCTGAAATTCAGTTTAAAGGATTTGAAGAAATCCCTTGCAATATAACATTCTTCGTTTCTGGCCATCTTCAGCGCCACATAGTGCATCGCTGTCAGGGACGCGCCTGTGGTGATGACGGGAATGCAGCAGACCACTGTCAGAATGTTCAGGATCATCAGATCCGCAACCTTGTTCAGTATCTGCATCAACGGACTCTCCAAATCAAAAAACTTCATATTGAATACCATACCTTTCTGTTCTCAGAGCACTTTCTCCATGGGCGTCACGCGGATGCCGGAAAATTCAACCTCCGGGTGTACCGCGCGGAATCCCTGTTTCCTGTAAAAATTTACCGCGTAAGGCGCCGCCTGCAGGGACATATACCGCTCTCCTGCCTCCGCCTTCAGATAGTTGCAAATCTTCATAAGTATTGTGCTTCCAACCCCTCTGTGATGGTATGCCTCGTCAACAAACAGAAGCGAGAGCCGGTTTTTATCCCGCACCGATCCCGCACCGATAATCTTCCGTCCGTCCAGCGCCACCATCAATCGATATTCCCCCTCTAAAAATGAAGTGTAAAGCGCTTCATCCGTAATGAATTCAAAAAAATTCCTGATACCCTCTTCCGTATAGTCTCTTCCCTCGTATTTCACAAAGGTCGACCAGATCATCCTGATAGCCGGGGTCCACTCTTCCGCTCTGGCCCATCTGACCTCGTAGGGCATCCGTACCATCCCTCTCATATCCACTGCACTACTCCGTTCATTCCACGCTCTGCTGCCCTATTCATATCTCGCTGCGGACATGGTATTTCGGTAAAATCATGCCGATCAGCAATGGAGACTTCTGAAAATCTTACGCTTATCCCTTTTTCAGGATTACCGTTTCCATCCATAGACAGATATCCCGCATTACTTCCTCCCGGTTCGTCTCGTTCAGCAGTTCATGTCTCCCATCCCCGTACAGCTTTAAATTCACGTTTTTCAGTCCCGCTTCCTTCAGGGAACGGTATGCCTTCTCCACCCCTTTGCCGTAACCGCCCACGGGGTCTGCTGTTCCCGAAACCATATATACAGGAAGTTCCTTCGGAATACGCGCAAGGCATTCTTTCCGATACAGCCTGGAAATCAGCTCAAATAAGGCTCCGAACCCGTTTACCGTAAATACGAAACCGCATTGCGGATCTGCCATATATTGTTCCACACGGCTTCCGTCACGGCTCAGCCAGTCGAAAGCCGTCCGGGGATTCTCTATTTTTTTATTATAAGTGCCGAAAGCCAGCCGGTCAATCAGCCGGCTCCTGTGCCTGTCCCCAAGGAAAAGCTTCTGTACAGACGCCGCTGCCTTCGCCGCCTCCACCGTTATAAGCGGCTCCATGCCGGTACCCATGATGACCACGCCGTCCAGGCCCGCACCATGGCCGAACATATAATTGCGGGTGATGAAGGAACCCATGCTGTGCCCCATCAGCACATAGGGTACGTCACGATACAGCTTCCGCGTCAGTTTTCTCAGCTGATGCACATTTTCCACAAGCGCCGTGGCCGGATCCTCTTCACAGAAATATCCCTGCCTTCCCTTTTTTCCCACAGACTTCCCATGGCCCAGGTGGTCCTCTCCGGTCACCGCGAACCCCTTCTCCGTAAGAAACCCGGCAAACTCCTCATACCGCTCCGCGTATTCGGCCATACCGTGTACAATCTGCAGGACACAGCGGACTTCCTGCCCCTCGTCCGGGCTGTACCGTACGCCGTGAAGCCTATGCTTTCCGTCGTGAGAATCAAAATAAAACGACTCTTTTACCATATCAAACTGCCTCCAACCACATTTCGCTGTCAGTTGCCTTTCCCCGCGGCTTCTTCGCCGGGGACAGCGCCTTTCCTCAGGCGATCTCCGCCCCTGACGGCATCTCTTTCTCAGGCTTCACCAAAGCCAGCCTGCCCTCCGCATCCTCGGCGCACAGCAGCATCCCCTCGGACATCACGCCTGCCAGCTTGGCGGGCTTTAAATTCACCAGCACCATAACCTTCTTGCCCACCATCTCCTCGGGGGTATAGCAGGCCTTGATTCCGGACACAATCTGCTTCACCTGGCTGCCGATCTTCACCTGGCTGCAGAGCAGCTTTTTGGACTTGGGAACCGCCTCGCAGGCGATGATTTCCCCCACCTGAAACTGCAGCTTCGCAAAATCGTCATAGGTAATCTCGGGCTTGGGTTCCGGGTCCAGAACTGCCTGGCCGCCTGCATCCCGGTCTTCGCCTCCCGTCTGTCCGACGTCTTCCGCTCCGGAGGATGCCTGACCTGCCAGCATGGCTGCCAGGATTTCTTCCTCCTTCTTCTCCACTTCCTTCATATCCAGCCTCGCAAAGAGGATTTCCGGCTTGTCGGTAACCCTGTGGCCGTCGGGGCAGAGTCCGAAAGTGTCAAGCCTGTCAAAGCCCCTCAGCCGGGTATTCAGCTGAACCGCTATTTTCTCCGCGGTCTTGGGCATAAAAGGCTCCAGGATGGACGCGCCGATGATAATGCTCTCCACCAGATTGTAAAGCACCGTGGACAGCCTGTCTGCCTTGGCCGGATCCTTTGCCAGCACCCAGGGTTCGGTCTCGTCAATATACTTATTGCAGCGCTTAAACAGGGCGAACACCTCCGTCAGGGCGTCTGCCACACGCAGTTCCTCCATTTTGCCCGCCGCCTTTGCCAGCGTACCCACAGCGGTAAGGCGCAGATCCTCATCCGCCATGCCGTCTTTCTCCGTCAGCACCGCCTTTTTGTCGGACACCGCGCCGCCGAAGTACTTGTTGCTCATGGAGATGGTACGGTTCACCAGATTTCCCAGGGTATTCGCCAAGTCGGAGTTGGTGCGCTCCGCAATCAGCTCCCAGGTTGCGTTTCCGTCATTTTCAAAGGGCATTTCGTGAATCACATAATACCGCACCGCATCCACTCCGAAATAGTCCACCAGGTCGTCCGCATAGATCACATTCCCCTTGGACTTGCTCATCTTTCCCCCGTTCATCATCAGCCAGGGATGCCCGAATATCTGCCTGGGCAGCGGCTCTCCCAGCGCCATCAGGAAAATGGGCCAGTAAATCGTGTGGAAACGGATGATGTCCTTTCCGAGCAAATGCAGATCCGCGGGCCAGAACTTTTTGTACTGCTCCGTGCTGTTCCCGTCGGCATCATAGCCGATTCCGGTGATATAGTTGGTCAGGGCGTCCAGCCACACATATACTACATGCCCTTCGTCAAAATCCACGGGAACCCCCCACTTGAAGGACGTCCTGGACACGCACAGATCCTGCAGCCCCGGAAGAAGGAAATTGTTCATCATCTCGTTTTTGCGGGATACCGGCCGGATAAATTCGGGATGCTCATTGATATGCCGAATCAGCCTGTCCGCATACTTGCTCATACGGAAAAAGTATGCCTCTTCCTTAGCCGGCTTCACTTCCCTGCCGCAGTCCGGGCATTTGCCGTCCTCCAGCTGCGATTCCGTCCAAAAGGACTCACAGGGCGTACAATACATCCCCTCGTAAGCTCCCTTGTAAATATCGCCCTGTTCATACAGGCGCCTGAAAATCTTCTGCACCTGCTTCTCATGGTAATCATCTGTGGTGCGAACGAATTTATCATAAGAAATATTCAGCATATCGCACATTCCCCTGATAATCCCCGCCACCTTGTCCACCAATGCCCTGGGCGTCGTACCCGCCTCCCGGGCCTTCAGTTCAATCTTCTGACCGTGTTCATCCGTTCCCGTCTGAAAGAAGACATCATAACCTTCCTTCCGCTTGAAACGTGCAATACTGTCCGCCAGCACAATCTCATAGTTGTTGCCGATGTGAGGCTTGCCCGAAGTATAGGCAATCGCCGTGGTAAGATAGTACTTTCCCTTGCTTTCCATCCTGTCTCTCCTCTCTGCCTGGGTGCAAAACCTGAATATCCCAAAAAGCCCGTCTCCTGCTGCCTGTCCTGCAACAGAAGACGAGCGGTATTGCATATCCCCTGATGTACATCCACTGCCTGCATGTACATCTCATAAAAAGGTAACACAAAACCCCAATGCCTGTCAATAACCCCGATCATATCATTTTGCCGAATCGTTACTTTTCAGCCGAAAGCTTGCTGTATTCCCCTTTTCTGTCATAAGAATCCAGCAGATAACTATCATCCGTAAGAAAGCAGTCGATTTCCAGTTTATCTGCCCGGAATCTGCTGTGTTTGCGCAGATTTTCCCTGGGCTTTTCCTGCTTCGCCTGAAAGGAATTGCTGTTCTGCGCGCTGAAAAATTTCCCCGGAAGATGGCCCGCCAGCTGTCCCGTTATGTCCTTGAATTTTACCCGTATCTTCTGCAGCAGCCCTTCGTTCTCCCCGCCCCTGTTTTCCACGGCGGAAAAATACGGATTGTCCTGTATGGGCTGGGGCAGGGGAACCGCCGTGGAAGCCGCCGCAACCTGGGAAATATGCACTGTCGAAGAGGCATCCGGCTGATGGCTGCCCTGTCCCGCACTGCCGGATACGGCACCCGCCGCTTCCGTCTGCGCCGTCGTAAGGACGGCATCTGCCTTTCCGCCCTCATTCCCTGCCCCGCCGTCGCCGTTCCAGATTCCGCGAAAAAAGCGTTTCCCGCTTCCAAGCATCCTGTCCAGCCAGGCGGAAAGAGACGGCTCCCCTTCCTGTCTGCGCATCATTTCCATTGCCTGCGCTTCCATGGACCCGCCCCCGGAGTTTGCGGACTCTTCCCGCTTTCTGTAATGTGTATGGTCATACATACAATTCGTGACATGATGCCTCTCCGAATCATGCCCTTGTCCGATTCCGTTAAACTGCATGGACTGCCTCCTCTCCGGCCTTCCTGCGGACCTGCTTCCGCGGAGCCTTGTCCCGCTTTGATTCCCGCGGGCAATGAGCCAAGCGGATGCGCCGGCATAAAGCCAATTTCATTGGCTTTGCAAATGCCGCGAGGGCCACATACCAAAGTACTCGAAGGACACTTTCAGCCAAGCTTGATGCCCGTTTGCCTGCAGCGGGGTTGTTGACTTCTTATATCCGGTCAATGCCCTGGGAAGTATGCGGCGGCCGAGCTACCCCATTTTCTCCAGAAACCCCTGCACATTATCGGAAATACAATTCTTAAATATCGCAGAACCGGCCACAATTACATTTGCCCCCGCTTCCAGCGCCAGATGCACATTGTCGGTCCGGATACCGCCGTCCACTTCAATATCCGTGCGGAGGCCGTTTTCCGCCACCATGGACCGGACCTCCCGCACCTTGTCCAGGCATTCCGGTATCAGCTTCTGCCCGCCGAATCCCGGCTTCACCGTCATGACCAACACCATGTCCACCAGCTTCAGATAGGGTTCCACCGCCTTTGCCGTGGTCTGGGGACTGATGGTGATACCCGCCTTCCTGCCCAGGAAACGGATTCTCTGTATGGTACCCACAGCATCCTCCGTAGCCTCCAGATGAAAGTTGATCAGATTCGCCCCGCAGTCGGCAACTTCCTTGATGTAACGCTCCGGCCTGTCAATCATCAGATGCACGTCAAACACAATATCGGTGCACTTCCTGATGGAAGAAATCACCGGCATCCCGAATGAAATATCCGGCACAAATACCCCATCCATCACATCTATGTGCAGATACTTTGCTCCGGCATGTTCCACCTCTTTGATCTGCTCCCCAAGCCTGCTGAAATCAGCTGCCAAAATAGACGGAGATAATATATTCATCCTGCCCTCCTTGCCGGCAGCTGCCGCATGCAACCCATTATGCTCCCGCCCCTGCCGACAGGTTCTATTTTAGCAAAGATTCTACAGCTTGTCCACGTCCTTTTTCAATTGTTCCCATGCGTCTTCATGTTCCGTATAATAAAGAGGGCATTTCTTGCCTCCGCAGTCGTAATGCCGCAGAATATCCTCCGTATCCAGCTCATATGCATCCGTCAGCCAGGCCAGCAGCGAAATCAGGGAGTCATAGGTCTCCTGGGTAAAGGAGCCGTCCTGCGACTTGTAGCAGCATTCTATGGAAACGGAGTCGTAATTGCGGGTCATCACGGCATAGGCGATCTCGTTCAGGGGCACGCACTGGATAATTTCCCCGTCATAGCCGATGATAAAATGCGCGCTGACGCTGGCTTCGTGCATATCCTTCTGCTGCTCGAAATAGCTTCGGTTCTGCGCCGCACTGGTACCGGGATTGGCGGTATAATGTACGAAGATATTCGTAACCGATTCCAGCGCCTCCCCTGGCCTGGAATATTCATTGGGTGTCAGGAAGTTCTCCTCCCAGTCCGGATGCCTTGCATACACCTCCGCCGGAAGCCCCTGTACAACCTTACCGGATGCCAGTCCTGCCGTACTCCCCGCCAGGCCGGACAGGAAACCGTCATCACCGCCCTGTCCGTTCCCTGCCTCCACACCGTGGTTCCTGACCCAAAATGCAATTCCCAGCGCGGCTAAGCACAGCACCCATATGCCCACCATCAGCCGCTGCCGCATGACGCGCCTCTTTCGCAGGGAAGCGCCCCGCCTCCTGGCCGCCCCGGCCGGACGCGCCTGCCCGGAACGAACGGGCGTGGTCCGGGCATACCCTCCCGGTCCGAATTCCCTGTCTGCCTCACCCCTGCGTCCCGCCGGATGTCGGGTTGTCTCCCTGGTTTTTTCCATCCTGTTTTCCCGGTATTCCGATGCCGGGCGACGGATTACCCTGGGATTTTCCATGTCCGCTTCCCGATACTCCGGCACTTGGCGGCGGGTTGTCTCCCTACGATTTTCCGTGCCCCTTCCGGGGTACTGCGACGCTGGGCGGACTGTTTTTGCATCGTATACCGCGATCTTGACGCTGCGGCGCCCGCGCCTGCTGACAGTCGGCTCCCCCAACCCGATGATATCCAGTTCGTCTGTCTGCCCGCCGTCGTCCCTCCTTACGGCTTCACTCCCGTAAGAACGTCGTCTGCGGGCAGGTGCTTCCTCTCCTGATGTACGTCTGCGGACAGGCGCTTCCTTTCCCGACGTTGCATGTATGTAGGCAAATGCTTCCTCTCCTGCCGATGCACGTCCGCGGGCAGGCATTTCTTCCTCTGTAACGCCGGATTCGGAGACAGGCATTGCGCCGGCTCCCTGCCCTGATGCCGCTTCCCCATACCGCAGCCGTTCCTGCCCTCGGCGTCTGCGCTGTTCTTCATAGTGAATCAGATACGGATTCCGTCTCTCCGCTTCCGCATATTCGTCCCTTCTCCGCGCGTACTTTTCCTGCCCCAACATCTCTCTACCTCGCCCTGTCTTTCAAGCTGTTTAACGGTTGCTCTTGTTTTCTATAAATATAGGGCAGGAATGTATCATACTTGTTTATTTTTTTATTAAGATTTGTATAAGATATGGTACAGAACAGCCGGGAGAAGCGAAACCGGGACCCTCTGTCCCCTTTCTCCTCATCCTCCCTTCACGATCAGCAGCTTCTGCCCCGCTCTCAATTCATCGCTGTCCAGGGCATTCAGTTCCCTCAGCGCATCTACCGGAACATAATATTTCTTCCCGATATTCCAGAGATTGTCCCCTTCCTTTACCATGTAAATCACCATCCCAGGCAGGCCGCTCATCTTGCCGCTGTCCAGTTCCGATACATTCACCTGGCTGATGAGTTCCACCGGAATATTTTTAAATACCACCGTGGAAAAGCTTAAGACAGCCTTCACGTCTATCTCCTCACCGTCCAGCATGGTAGCCTGGAGCTGCTCCACCTCCGCATGTACCTCTCCCATATCTTCCGAAGCAATATCCGGTATCTCCAACGTATACTGATAGGGAATCTGCGCCTGTGCGCTGCCGTAGGGCGACTCATCCTCTCCCGTGATGTACATCACCTTCACCAGGACACTCCCCTGGAGTAAAATGCCGTTTTCCACCGTACTCTGCTGTTCCAGCGCAACGGTCCCCTCACTGTGCAGCAGCTGAAGCACGGTTCCGCCGCTGACATGAATATGGTCCGTTACCTTTGTCTTGCCGGTAACCCTTGACAGCAGCCTGCGCAGATTTGCCCTGTGGGATACAGCCTCAACCTCCCTGGACACGCCGTAAATATCGGAAATTATTTCCACCTTTTCCTCTTCATAAACGCGAATGGAAATATCAAGCACCAGCTCCAGTCCCACATTGCGTTCCTCCCCGTCAAAGTCAGGGCGCACCGCCAGTTCCTGCTGTCCCAGACGGTATCGGATATCCGGCAGCATTCCCTCCCTGCATCCATGGCATTCCAAAATACCGCTGAAGGGAATCGCGGTTTCAAAGCAGCGGCAGGGATGTTCCTCCCCCTCTCCCTCGTACAGAAGGAATAAATGAATGTCGCCGGAGACGGTAATCTTCTCCTCCATCACCTTAAATTCCACATCTCCCAGAGAGATATGGTTCCAGAGTATCTGGAAAATATTCGGGTAATTTGACGGAAGCGCCACTTCCTCCTTTATGCGGTAAATATCATTTTTGCAGATGGCAATCTGTGCCAGGTTCAGGGGCATGCGGCGGTATTCCACCTTCTCGTCGCCGTGGATGCCGATAGGCGCCTCCTCATCGTAGAGTTCCTCCACTTTGGCCGTCATGGTGACCAGCGATTGAATATTGAGTTTCCGTGAATTGATCATATTTACGGTAAGGTCCTCCACCTTTCCGTCCACCGTCACCGCATCCCCCGGCACCACTCCCTGGATATTGACTTTTTCCTCAAAGGGAAGCCTGCCCTCCATCACCACCAGGCTGCTGCCCTCCTCCTGGGTGTGGTAGAGTACCACGAACATAAGCCTGCCCCGCACCGTGACGGCATCCGTCCCCGGCTTAATCTCGTCAATGAGGACCTCCCCCTTTTCCAGATTCAGGGCCGCGATATCCGGTTTATTCTCCGGCAGGTTTACATCATCCTCCAGTGTGAACTGGGTAACGGCCTGGACTCTGATGTGGTCCATATGTATATTCCTCTTAATCAGCTCCACAAAAAACACCTCCATATATACTCGTATAGGAATATATATGAAGGTGTGCGCCGCGATATTCCGCAATGCCTCATATCCGCTTCAGTCCACGGACCCTATCAGGTCGGTGACATTCTCCACATGATACTGTTCCATATAATGTTCGATTCCCCGAACCACCTCCGCCGTGACATACGGATTGACGAAATTCATGGCACCCACGCTCACCGCGCTGGCACCGGCCAGGAGGAATTCAACGGCATCCTCCCCGCTTGCAATCCCCCCCATACCGATGACGGGAATCTTAACCGCCTGGGCTGCCTGGTATACCATGCGCACGGCAATGGGTTTAATGGCCGGTCCGCTCATGCCGCCGGTCTTGTTGGCGATGGCAAATTTTCTCTTTTGAATATCGATCTTCATGCCGGTGATGGTGTTAATCAGAGACAGGGCATCCGCCCCGGCCGCTTCCGCCGCCTTCGCCATCTCCCCGATATCGGTTACATTGGGACTTAATTTCATGATAACCGGCTGTTTTGCGTGTTTTTTGATCTCCCTGGTAATGCCGGACAGGGCGTCCGCATTCTGGCCGAAGGCAATGGCACCCTCCTTCACGTTGGGACAGGAGACGTTAATCTCCAGCATGGCAACGGCGCTCTCCTCCCCCAGCCTTTCTACTACTTCCACGTAGTCTTCCACCGTCTTTCCGCAGACATTGACGATGACTTTGGTATCATACTGCTTCAGAAAAGGAATGTCCCGCTCCAGAAAGACGTCAATACCCGGATTCTGAAGCCCGATGGCATTGAGCATGCCGCCGTACACCTCCGCCACTCTGGGCGTGGCATTGCCCGGCCACGGCACATTGGCCACCCCCTTGGTCACCACGGCTCCCAGCTGATTCAAATCCACGAATTCCGCGTATTCCATCCCCGAGCCAAAGGTTCCCGATGCTGTCATAACCGGATTTTTCAGCGGGACACCTGCAATTACGACCTCTGTATTCATATCCGTCTTCTCCTTTTCCCTGTCTGGAATTTTCCGCCTCACAAGGCCTTTCCGCTTCCTGCCATGGATTATATCTCCACATCCCCCGCTTCAAACACAGGCCCGTCCGTACAAATCCGGGCATTGTTCACATGGGAATGATGGTTGACTTCCCTGGTTTTCACCACACAGCCAAGGCACGCACCCACGCCGCAGGCCATATGCTCCTCCAGTGAAATATAGGCGGGAATCTGATGCTCAGCCGCATATTTTTTGATGGCGCGGAGCATGGGCATGGGACCGCAGGCATAAATCATATCCGCCTCCAGGCCGTTCTCCCGAATGGCATCCATCACGTTTCCCTTCGTACCCGCGCTTCCGTCCTCCGTTGCCGTATATACGGAACCGTACCCGTCCAGGTCTTCTTTCAGGAAAAGCGTATTGTCCCGGTAGCCAACGACAATCTGCTTCTCCGCCTCCAGGCGCCTGGCCAGCTCCAGAATGGGGGGGATGCCGATGCCGCCGCCCATCAGAAACACCTTTTTTCCGATACCTTTTTCCAGGGGGAAACCGTTGCCCAGAGGTCCCAGCAGCGCAATGGACTCTCCCGGGCGCCAGCCGGAAAACTCCCTGGTTCCCGCGCCTGCGACGCGGTAGACGATGCGGAGCGCATTGACTCCCGCAGAATCGGCATCCCCAGCGCAGCGAACCTCGCATATACTGATCGGGCGCGGCAGCAAGGTGCTTTTATCCTTCGGATACACCCCCAGGAACTGCCCCGGCTTCGCCTCTTCCGCCAGGGAAGTCTCAATCCACATGTCATAAATGTCCGGTGCGATTTCCCTCTGGGAAAGCACGCGGGCTGTCTGCTTCTGCTTCATCGCATAATCCTTTCACATTCCGAGAATCTCAGTTTCTTTACCTCACTGACATCATTCCGGTTTTCAGCAAATCCTTGTTCCCTCCGGCACGATATCATCCACAAATATCACCTGGCATCCGCAGGCATTATTGGTTCCCGCCAGCAGCATGCCCTCGCTGGTAACCCCTACCAGGCGGGCCGGCTTTAAGTTTGCCACCACAATAATCTTCCTGCCGACGAGTTCCTCCGGCTTGTAGTATTCCCTGATACTTGACACAATAACCCGCTCTTTCAGGCCGTCGAACAGCGTAAGCTTGTAACAGCTGTGTGACTTGCGGATTTCCGTGCATTTTAATACCTTGCACACCCGCAGATCGGTTTTCCGGAATTCTTCCGCGTCGATCTCCGCAGCCACCGGCGCCACCGGGTCGGGATCTCCGTATACAACCTGTTTTTCCTCCGGCTCCGGCGCCTCTTCCTTCGGCGCCAGGGCCTGTTCCTCCTCTTCCGTAATGGGAGTTGAGAAATCCAGCAGCGACAGGAACTTGTCCTTCTCGATGGCGTACAGGAACAGATACAGCCTGGGTCCCTTCTCCTTGTTCAGCAGCAGACGGTATACATTCTTGAAAAAGGTTCCCTGCAGCGCCTTCAAATCAGACGCGTCATAGCCGTATATTCTCTTCGGAATTTCGTACAGTTCCTTATTCAGCTCGTCCAATGTGTATTCGTTTCCGTTCAGGCCGGCGTACAGCATGGCCACCGCCGCTTTCTCCTTATCGTCCAGTTCGTTGTACACAGGCCAGTTGCGCACCGGGCACAGCCTGTTTACATTTTCCGGGGCACAATTCTCCAGCCAGTATTTCGCCAGCCCCAGGCGTTCCTTAAAGTCTTCGTATTTATAGGGCGTCCCGATTTTCTCAAATACGGTCTCCAGCATCTCCACGTTGAAATCCACAACGGAACCCAGCTGCACCAGGTGGGACATGGGCACGGTGCTGATCTCCTTGTCAAACATCAGGCAGCTGTTCATGATATCCCGTACATAATCATCCGCACTGCCGTCCAAATAAGCGTTGTACTGCTTGTCAAACTCAAAGTACTGCCGCAGAATCCCGTCGTCAAAGCAGAAGTCAAATGCCTTCGTGGGATCAGACTTCGCGTAGAGCCACAGAATCACCTCCGGCTGATAGATATTCAGCAGTGTCTCCGGCGTCAGATTCAGCCCTGTGGAACCGGACATCTTGCCCGTGGTCCCCTTGATGCCGATAAATTCATAGCCCTGGAAAACCGGCGCTTCATAATCGAATATCTTCTTCGCGATGACCTTGCTGGTGTCGTAGCTTCCCCCGGGGCTGGCATGGTCTTTTCCGCCCGGCTCGAAATCCACCTGCTCATATTTCCAGCGCATGGGCCAGTCAATCTTCCACGCCAGCTTACAGTTGAAATCCTGTGTGAAATCATGCTCTCCCTCATGACCGCACTTGCAGACATAATGCGCTTTGGTGCAGTCATCCGAAAGGGAGGTAATCTTCGTAGTATCCCTGTTGCATTCCGGGCAATAGATACTCACCGGGTAATATGCCTCCCGCTCCCCCTCCTGGGCATCCTGGGTGCGGAAGCTGTCCAGGATATCAAATATCTCCCCGCGCTTACGCAGGGCCTCGATAACATATTCCTTATATTTGCCGCTCTTATTCATCCGGGCCTGGTACCTGTAGTCCATTTTGATGCCGAAGCGCCTGATGGAAGCCTCAAACTCCTTCTCGAAATATTCGGCGTAGGTGGCTTCCTCCGTGCCGAAGGGATTGGGCGCATCCGCGTAGGAGGCTCCGATGTATTTCTCCATCCCCTTGTCCGCCTTCTGCACATTTACCGGAATCTTCCGGATCCTGTCATATTCATCCCAGGAAAAAAGCAGCTTCGCCTTCTTTCCCTTTCTCTCAAGCGCCTTCACCACAAACAAACTGGTCGCAATGTCTCTGAAATTCCCGATATGAATGGATCCGGACGGACTGATGCCCGCCGCGCAGACATATTCCTCCTTGTCCGGATTTCTGCTGATAATCTTCTCTGCAATTTTATCTGACCAATGCATAGTTGTATACTCCTTTAAATGAATTGGTCCTAATTATACAATATGACATAAATAAAGTCAATTCCGGTGAAGCCCAATTTTCAGCATCAAAAACAGCTGAACTGTTGCAGCTGGACACATGCGGTTCCGGCAGCCCGGAGACCCGACGGACGCAATACAGGCGCCGTCCCCTTACCGGTTCAGCGCCCGCACTCCGAATATGTTTTATTCAAATGTGACGGTCTGCTCCAGATACTCCGTCTTAATCACTATGTAAGGACAGGACGGCGCCTTATTCTCCTGATTTGGCGCTTCCGGACCGAGAAGGCTTGTGTTTACCATGATGCCCGTATCCGTCAGGTACAGTTCATTCACCGCAATGCTGTAACCTCCCGTCTCCTGCTCCCCATACCCGATACATATATACAGATTCGTATTATCCGTATACGTAATCTGGAACGGCTCCTTCTTTTTTCCCGCGATAATCGCCGTCAGCTGCTCCGGTATCTTCTCCTCTCCCAGCACCGTAAATTCCAGGTCGCGCAGTTTGACCTTCTCCTCGCTCAGCAGCGTACATCCGCCCAGCAGCAGTGTGCAGGCAGCCAGCAGTATCAGCAGCCCGGTCCGTAGGAATTTCCCCGTAAATTTTTGATGGAATGGATTTGCTTTCAACGAAAAACCCCACAATCTTTTTCTCTATATTCTATGTACTTTTTCGGATTTCTATGCTAAGATAAAGGGCGTGCCGGAAAACATTTGCCAAAGGAGAAATCTACAATGATTCGACTTATATTGATTGCGACTTATCTGATTCTGTTTCTGATTCTGGGCATACCGATGCTGTTGGTGCTGTGGGTCATTGGCAGGTCCAATCCCGAACGCAGTGACCGGGCCGCAAAGGCAATCGTTGGCTGGGCTTTCCGCTGTATTATCTTTCTCGCGGGCACCAGGCTCATTGTCAGAGGCACGGAAAACATTCCTGCCGACAGCGCCGTCCTGTATGTGGGCAATCACCGCAGCTATTTTGATATCGTACTCACATATTCCCATTTTCCCGGCATCACCGGTTACGTGGCAAAGAAAGAGATGCTCCGCTATCCTCTGTTGAAGAACTGGATGAAAGCCATCCACTGTCTCTTCCTTGACAGGGACAATATCAAGGAGGGGCTGAAAACCATACTGAAAGGCGTGGAGGAAGTCAAAAACGGCACTTCCCTGTGCATTTTCCCCGAAGGAACCCGCAATCGGGAAAACGATACCTTCCTTCCCTTTCATGACGGCAGCTTTAAGATCGCAGAAAAAGGCGGCGTACCCGTAGTCCCCATGGTGCTGCTCAACTCCGCCGCCATATTCGAAGATCACCTGCCCCGGATCCGCAGGGCCACTGTGGTCATCGAATTCCAGAAACCGGTTTTTCTTGACAGGCTGGACAAAAGCGAGCGCAAGAAAACGGGAACTTATGTCAGCCAGCTGATAAAGGACCGCTATTTCGAATTGAAGCAGGAATATATGGGGCTGTCTCATGAAAAGCCTTAAAACCGGATATCGCTATACCTGGCTGCCGGATATGTTATATCTTGTACAGATTCTCTTAATACGGCAGCTCCGTTACTGTGTCCAAACCGGAAGCTCCACGGTAAATGCAGTCACCTCGTCCACGCTCTCCGCCGTGATCCTGCCTCCGTGGAGCGTGACGATGTCCTTCGCAATGGCCAGTCCCAATCCGGCCCCCCCATTATCGGTAGAACGGGCTTCGTCCAGCCGGAAAAACTTTTCGAATACCGCATCCAGCTTCTGGGCGGGAATTGTTTTTCCTCTGTTTGAGAAAGTAATGCTGACCATTTCCTCACCGGCAATACACCTGACCTTTATCTCCGTGTCCGGGTAGCTATAGGCCACGGCATTTTTCAGAATATTATTGAAAACCCTGGCCAGCTTCTCCCCGTCCGCATAGACGTTCATACTGTCTCCCGGTTCCGTGATTGTCCCGTCCATGGCTTTCTGCTGCATCTCCAGCGAAATGGTATTTCCGTGTGTACTTAAAATCGGATAAAATTCATCGGTCAGCTGTATCAGCATAAAGTGCAGATCCACCATCTCCTTCTCCAGCAGAATCTGCTGTAAATTATACCGTGTAATCTCAAAAAATTCATTGATCAGCTTTTCCAGCCGATGGGCTTTATCCAGGGTAATATGAATGTATTTCGTCTTCTGTGCCTGGGGCATGTCCCGTGCCTCATCCAGCAGGCTCAGGTAACCGATGACAGAAGTAAGGGGCGTTCTCAGGTCGTGTGCAAGATAGGTGATCAGGTCGTTTTTCCTGCCTGCTTCCTCCTTCTGCAGCTGCTCCTGGCGCTGGATGGCCGCCTTGATTTCCGCCATCTGCAGGGATATCTCCGCATATTCCGCAGGAAACACCTCGGACGCCTCCCTGTCGTGGCGCATGAAATCATTTATCATGTGCCCGGCAGTGCGTATAACCTGCTTCTCCCGCCAGGAGGCATAAATCACGGAAACCAGGCGCATGAAAAGCGCTAGCACCGGAATCATCACTAAAAATACCTTGAAGGCAACTTCTTTTATCCTGGACCAACGAATGTGTATATAATAGTAACCCTCCGCCGCTTCCTCCGCGGATATCCATTCCATATACATAAATTCACGGGCAAACCACTCCCGAATAAACCCGTTGAAGGCATAATCCAGCATCAGATACAGAAGATTGCACAGAAACACCCCTGCCGCAATGATGAACAGGGTAATCAGGGTTCTCTTGAGTTTCTTATTTACATGGAACATGGTTCTTACGGGGAATGCTTTCTCCCTGGGGAACATTTTTCCGCCATGGCGTGCTTTCTTCCCAGGGAGCGTTTTTCTTCCAGGACGTGTTTTCTCTCCATTTTTAACCTTCAATTTTGTATCCGCACCCCCAGACCGTCTTGATATACTTCGGCTCCTCGAAAGAATCCCCCATTTTTTCCCTCAAATGGCGAATATGCACCGTAATGGTATTGTTGTTCTTGGTGTAGTATTCTTCCCCCCAGATGAGATGGAACAGTTCTTCCGCGCTGACCACCTGGCCTTTGCGCTGGCAGAGAATACGAAGGATGGCAAATTCCGTGGGTGTCAGGTTTAAAAGTTTCTCGTTTAAATAGCACTCATGGGTCTTGTCGTTCAGCACCATTCCCGAAACGGAATAAACATCCTCCTGAGGCGTACCCGTATTATACCGCTTATAACGGCGCAGCTGTGCCTTCACCCTGGCCACAAGCTCAAGGGGCAGAAAAGGCTTGGTGATATAATCGTCCGCCCCCAGGGTCAGGCCGTTGATTTTATCCATCTCCCCGTCCCTGGCAGTCAGCATGATGATGGGATAATTGTGCTTCTCCCGGATTTTCCGGCAGATTTCCAGTCCGTTCACACCGGGAAGCATAATGTCCAGGATGGCAAGGTCCGGTGTCTCCGCCTCCGCCGTTTTCAGCGCCGCAGTCCCGTCATAGCATTTCAGGACCCGGAAGCCCTCGTTTTTCAGATACAGCTCCACAAGATCCGCAATCTCCGCTTCATCGTCAGCGATTAATATTTTTTCGTCCATTTGATACCTCTGTCCTGCGTTTCGTCCGTGCAGCTTTCACCGCACGATACCATTTTATTATAATTATCCGTATATAAGGTTAATATTTTATAAATATTGTGCCCTTTCCTTCAGGTGTTCCAGAACTCCCGCAAACCCCATATCATGGGAAGCCTTTATGAGGACGGTACTCCCTTCCGGCACTAGCCTGCCGCAATCGGCCGCAAGCGCTTCCAGCAGGGCATTCGTATCCGGGTACCAGCGAACCTGCGCTTTCCCATGTGCCTGAACCGCCGGGAAAGTCTTTCCCTCTTTCACGCCTGCCCTCACGGCATTCTCCTGTGCCGCATCCGTCGTATCACTCCCCTCAGCAATTGCTCCCCCTACATGCGCCTGCGCCTCGCGGAACATATGTTCCGATTCGGAACCCACACACAGGATATGGCCGATTCCCAGGAGTCCCGCCTGCCTGCCAATCTCCCCATGGTATCTGTGAGACCCTTCGCCCAGATTCAGCATATCCCCCAGTATGGCCACTTTCTCCGTGTCTGCCATGGCCAGCAGGTTGACGGCCGCTTTCATGGATGCCGGGTTGGCATTATAGCAGTCGTCAATGATCGTATACCGGGGCAGGCGCAGGATATTGGTCCGCCCGCTGACGGCAGTTACCCCGGCGATGCCTGCCGCGATTTCCTCCGGCGACAGCCCCAACAGCCACGCCACGCAGGCCGCGGCAGCCGCATTCAGCACCATATGCTCCCCGGGCAGGGGAATACGGACGGGAAGCGTTGTACCGCCTGTCTGCCTCCCGTCTTCCGCAGACGCTACACGCCCCGGCATCTGACCGCTGCATTGCGCGCACTCCGGCTTCATGCCGTCATCCCGCGGTCCCACACGCAGCACGGCATCGCTGCCCCACAGCCCTTTTCCCACAATATCCGCCATGGATACTTCCTCCGCCGGGTTTCTCCCCAGACCGAAGAAATGCGGCTTAGGCCCCTTGATCTCCTTAAGCGCCGCCAGCTTGTCATCCTCGCCGTTCAGACAGACTTCCCCGTCCTCCGCCATATAGTCAAAGATTTCCGACTTGGCCCGCAGAATGCCGTCCCGGTCTATCAGATTGTTCAGGTGGCTTTGTCCTATATTGGTAATCACGCAGACATTGGGGCGCACCATTTTGCTCAGTCGATGCATCTCCCCAAAATCACTGATTCCCATCTCCACCACCGCAGCCTCATGTTCCCCGCGGATCCGCAGAAGCGTCAGGGGTACCCCCACTTCATTATTGAAATTTCCTTCCGTCTTCAGCACATGATATTTTTCCGCCAGTACTCCCGCTATAAACTCCTTGGTGCTGGTCTTGCCCACACTGCCGGTAATGCCGACGATTTTCACGGAAAGCTTCCTTCTGTAGGCCTCCGCAATGTCCTTCAGTGCCTGCAGGGTGTCCTCCACCAGGACCCAGGCTCCCCATTCCGAAGCCATGCAGCCATGCTCCGCCTCCACCTGCTCCGGCTCCTTCTGGGTCACCGCCAATATGGCTCCCTGTGCGAATGCCGCCGGTATGAACCTGTGTCCGTCCACCCGTTCTCCCACGGTGGCGATAAATACCCCCCGGGGTTCCACAAGCCTGGAATTGATTACCACCGAAGCGACAGACGCGTCAGCCTCTGCCGTTCCTCCCCGGAGCGTCAGCTTCCCTCCGCACGCCTCCGCAATTTCCCTGATTGTTAAATCCATCATACCGAATTTCCATGTCCTTTCCCGGAAACGTCACCTGTATCCGTTATCTGCATTCTATTCGCTTATACCTGCTGCCCTTCACCGACCCCCATGCCGTCTTGGTCGTCAGTGCCTTTGGCCAGCTCCAGAATCGCCTCACAGAGCTGCCCGAAATCCATCCCGGCTGCGGCTGCTTCCTGGGGCAGCAATGAGGTAGGCGTCATCCCCGGCAGTGTATTTGCCTCCAGACAGAAAACTTCTCCCACGCCGCTCATGACAAAGTCCATGCGTGCGTAGCTTTTCAGCCGCAGTGCCCGGAATACCCGCTCGGAAATTTCCTGCATTTCAACGGCTTTCTCCGCCGGAATCTCCGCCGGACAGGTCTCTACGGTAGTCCCTGACTGGTATTTATTTTTATAATCATAAAATCCTTCTTTAGGCGCCATCTCTATCACCGGCAGCGCTTTTCCGTCCAGAACGCCTACGGAAAATTCCCTGCCCTGAATATACTGCTCCACAATAACCTCATCGCCGTACCGGAAAGCTTCCTCCCTGGCCTGCCTGTACGCCTCTTCGTCCCGGGCAATACAGACGCCTATGCTGGACCCTCCGCAGGATGCCTTCACGATACAGGGAAACGGTACTTTCGCCTGTTCTGCCTCCCCTTTCCTAAGCCTGATTCCCTGGGGTGTGGGAATCTGACAGGCCCTGAAAATATCCTTTGCAATTCCTTTATCCATAGCCAGACAGGAACCCACAAAATCCGCTCCCGTATAGGAAATCCCCAGAAGCTCAAAGCACGCCTGAATCCTGCCGTCCTCGCCGTTGGCGCCGTGGAGCGCCAAAAAAACACAGTCCGCCTCCTGACAGATTTTCAATACCCCCGGGCCGAAAAATCCCTTTCCCCCATCCTTCCGCAATGCCTTCACCGCTTCCGGATCCGGAGCCTTCTCTCCCACCGCGCAGGCCAAAGCCGACCAGTCCTGCTCCCATGTAAAGATTCCGTCCGTATCTCCCTCTATCCCCAGATACACATCCAGTAAAATAACCTGATGCCCGTTCTTTTTCAACGCCTGGTAGATCATCCCGCCGGAACTCAATGACACATCACGCTCCGTACTGATTCCTCCCGCCAACACCACGATTTTCATAATATATGATTCCCTCCCTGTCCTGCCCCCGCCAGGCACCTGCACGGAAAATCCCTTATCGCCGTGCTGCCGCCAAAGGCGGAAACACTGTTTATTGATACTTATTCTCCTGCCCGCCGGCGAATACCTCTTTCCCATAAGCTTTCGCCCTTCTTCCCTATTTTAACATAAACTTTCCATAACACAAGCAAAAACCGTATCCTTCTCCGGCGAAACGTTTCCGAATTAACACTGCGCACTGCTAAAGTATCAATTGACTTTCCGGAATTTCACTGCTATAATTGGCTACATTCCATAAGTAAAGGAAGCGCACCTCCTGCAGACGGCATTTTTCCAAATATGCGCCGGCGGGAGAGATTCCAAAGAGCGGGTCCGGCAGACTTACAGGTTTGCGGACAGCTCTCAAATAAGGAGGAGATTTATGCGTATCAAAATCGGTATTTTAGGCTACGGCAATCTGGGACGGGGCGTGGAATGCGCCATCCGCCA
>OFFE01000447.1_pt1 | contig 35525 bp, 31 predicted proteins | sample 1521371 | NCBI WGS metagenome assembly OFFE01 (sample SAMEA3504131, study PRJEB24116) | mouse gut metagenome | biome: mouse gut; feature: mouse-associated habitat; material: faeces | place: Denmark | collected 2011 | reverse complement strand
GGGAGAACGCGCCGCGGAATGGGAGCGTGCCGCGGAGGGAGAACGCGCCGCGGAAGGAGGACGTACCACGTCGGAGGTGCGCCCGGCGGAATGGAAGGAGGGCGCTCCGGCGGATTACAGGGCACTGGCGCGGCGGCTGAATCAGCGCATCTATGAGACGTTCTGGGACGAGGAGGCAAAACTTTGCCATAATCTGGCGACAGGAGGCGGGGCCAGCCAGCTGGGGAATGCCCTGGCCATCCTCTGCGGCGCTGTGGAAGGAGAGGAGGCCCTGGGCCTGTGCGAGCGGCTGCGGACGGATAAGACCCTGACGGAGGTGTCCCTGTCCATGCTCTGCTTTAAGTATGACGCCTGGCTGAAGGTGGACAGAGAGCGGTATGCGCCCGTGATTCTGGAGGATATCCGGCGCATTTATGCCCCCATGGCGGAGTACGGCGGCACCACGGTCTGGGAGACGGAAGCAGGAGCCAGCGACTTCGACAATGCGGGAAGCCTCTGCCATGGCTGGAGCGCCATGCCGGTCTATTACTACCATATCCTGCTTGGGCGGGCCGACGGTTCGGGGCAATCCGACAAGGCGACAGAATAAGGATTGCCCTGCAGAAAAGGCAGTGCTGCGGCAGCGTGGACTTTAGCCCCGCTTATAGTGCGGAATTCCCTATTGAAAAGCTCTTCCCGTATATTTATACTGAAACCGGATAGAGGGTTCACGGAGCGCTTCCCGGATTCCGGCGGGGGCCGCATCTGTTTTTGAAGAAAGGAAAATGAGCGATGGCAGAGATGGACTACAGAAGGGAAATAAACGAGGCGACATATGCGGGACAGGAGGCGCTGCGCTGTCTGGAGCAGGCCAAGGACTGTCTGAGCAGTGCAGGGAACTGGGGCATCGTGGACATGCTGGGCGGAGGGATGATTACTACCTTCATCAAGCGCTCCAAAATGAGGGACGCGGACGCGCTGGTGCAGCAGGCCCGCGCCGCCCTGAAGCGGTTCCAGAGGGAGCTGATGGACGTGGACAATATACCGGAGTTCCATATCCAGACAGGGGATTTCCTGACCTTCGCGGATTATTTCTTCGACGGGTTCGTGGCGGATATGCTGGTGCAGTCCAAGATAAACGATGCCAGGCGGCAGGTGGAGGATGCCATAGAGAAGGTGAATTACATCTTAGGGCAGCTGCGGCGGCTGTAGCGGCAAAGCGGCCCGGACGGCAGGAGGAATAAAAAAGGCCCCTCAAAAGCGCAAGGGATGCTTGGGGGGTTTTTTGCTTGGAGCAAATGGTCATGGCCTGGGGCTGCCGCGAAAAGGCTTACAGCCGCAGCTCCTCAAAGTCGATCCACAGGTCGTCATAGAGATTGGCCTTTATCTTGTCCCGGAAGGTGTATGAGGTGACTTCAAACTTGGCTTCTTCCAGATGGTACGCATAGACGGTCTTTTTTGAGGGGTCAACAATCCAATATTCCTTCACCCCGGCATCCAGATAGAGTTTCAGCTTGCGCACATAGTCGTGGCTGGCCGTGCCGGGGGATATGATTTCCACGATCCAGTCAGGCGCGCCGGTACAGCCCCTGTCGGTCAGCTTGCCCGGGTCGCAGATTACGCTTATGTCCGGCTCTACTATCGTGCCGTAGTCGCTTTCGAACAGCTTAACCGCAAAAGGGGCCGGATAGACTCTGCAGCTTCCGTTTTTTGAATCGATATAATATGCAATTTTTTTGAATACAAAGCTGAGGATTTCCTGATGAATGCGGCTGGGCGCGGCCATATAATAGAACTGCCCATCAATCAGCTCTGCCCGGACATCCTCCGGCATGTTATAGTAATCCTCTTCCGTAAAGGTCTGTAACTGTGCTAACGCCATCTTTTCCGCTCCTTTCATAGTATTGCTGCGCACGCTTCGGCGCACATGGAATCAGAAGCTGACACAATGCGCTTTCGTGTCAACATTATAGCATGGCAGAGTGGAAATGAAAATATATTTTCCGGGTAAACTTTTTCGCAAGTATGCCGAAATAAAGAACATAAGGACAGGTAGCATGCTATGGACAGCAGACAGAGGTGGAGACACTGGTTTGCTGTCCTTTTTGGTTTCGTTGTCTGCATTGCGGCATCCGGAGGGCACAGGGAAGGGCCCGCAACGATTCGTGACATTACAGGCCGCAGTTTGTTACATTATCCAAAGGAGGCATGACCGTCCTGTCGAAATAAAAAAAGAACGCGACCAAGTGGGCCGGAGCAGGAATCCGGAGGCCGCGTGATACTATGAGGTGGGGCATGAGGGTCGCGATATGTGATGATGACAGGGAGAGCTGTGCCAGGCTGCGCAGCCTGATAAAGAAGCAGGAACCGGACTGCGAGGTGGCGTGCTTCGATACGGGGAAGCGTTTTCTGGAGGCTAAGGGGCATTTTGATATATTGCTTCTGGATATCCAGATGGAGGAGATGAGCGGGATAGAGGTGGCCAGGATCCTGCGCATCAACCAGGAGAAGACCATCCTGATATTTGTGACGGCCCTGAAGGAATACGCGGCGGAGGCTTTTGAGGTATCGGCTTTCTCCTATCTGCTCAAGCCCGTGGAGCCGGAGAAGTTCTGCAGGGTATTCCAGAGCGCCTGCCGGGAAGTCCGGAAAAACGAGAGCGCAGGCGGGAGCCAGCTTTTCTTCCAGACCAGGGCCAGAAGCTATGTGGTGCAGAAGAAGGAGATCCTGTATGTGGAGAGCCATAAGCGGAAGGTGGAGATCCATACCCTGGGCGAGAACATCACGATCTATGCCACCATGAAGAGCATGGAAGAGCTGCTGGGAGACGGGTTCTTCCGCTGCCACAGGGGCTATCTGGTGAACCTGGCCTATGTGGCGGAATACGGGACAGGGGCCGTGCGGCTGAAGAACGGGGAGAATGTGTACCTGGCCAGGGAGAAGTATTCGAAATTTGCCAAAACGTATACAAAATATCTAAAAACCGTGTAATTCGCCGGGCCCGCGGCCGGACATTCGGGAAAGCCTCCCTTCGGATCGGCATCCCCGGTTCGGCGGCCCGGGCTGAAAGCGGGATAGGCAGGGCAGGCTTCGGTTAAAAGCAGATAAGGACTATATATATACTGCAGACCGCCAGGATTTACAGTGGCGTCCCCGGGAAAGCGCTTGGCTGGCGGTCTGCAGTCGGGTTACACTGCAAATTTAACCGGTGTGCAGTATAGATCATGACAGAAATGAGGGATGAAACATGAGAATCAGAACAGGAATCAGAAGGACTACCACACAGATGCTGAACCACAGCAGGAGGAGGACGAGCCTGTCGGCATCCAGGCGCAGCTCCCTGCTGAGCGCTGCCCGGAACAATTCAGGGCTCCAGAACAGCAGGCTGGGCATGATGCTGAACGCCAACAGCGTCCAGAGCGCAAGGCTGCTTCGGAGCAATTACGAGAAGCTGGAGAAGTCCGCCACCTCCCTGAAGGAGCAGACCAAGCTCCTGGCGGAGAAAGCGGATGTGGGCGGCAAGGACTTGACCGGCACGGCGGCCAATGTGGTGCAGCATTATAACGATACCATGGAGGGGCTGAGGAAGTCCTCCGGTATCCTGAATGATTATTATCGTCAGACCATGAAGGAAATCGCCGCCTCCAACAAGGATAAGCTGGAGGAGGTCGGCATCACGGTCAGGAAGGACGGCACCCTTGCCCTGAACAAGGATAAGCTGGCTGAGGCGGACGCAGAGAAGGTCAAGGCGGCCCTGGGCGCTTCCGGGGACTTCGCAAAGAGGATGCAGGCCGTGGCTTCCAGGGCAGCCGACAACGCGGCTGTCAGCGCCACAAACGCAGCCAGCCAGTATACCTCCAGCGGGGCTCTGACCAATTCCTATCTGAGCCGGTATAATTTCCGCGGATAATGTGAGAAGAGTGCATTCGCACGGAAGAATGCCCCGAGTGCGGGCATTCTTCCGGACTTATACTGCATAACGCTGAATACTGCCTAATGTAATCATGCGATTGAACCAGTCAGCGTTATGCAGTCTGGTTTCACGGCAAGTGAAATCGTTAGGCAGTATACATTGATGCGGCGCTGGCCGTGCGGTATGCACGGAAATGTGGTTGGAGTACGTGGGGCTGTCCGGGAGGCAGCCTGGAAGGAGAGATATGTTATGAGGATTGGAACAGGTTATACAGGGACGGACGTCCTGCCGGCGAAGCGGTCTAAGGAAGTGTCGGGGAAGCGTTTCGCGGAACTTGGGTTTCCCGGAGGGGAATCCGGCAACACGGGGTGGGCCACAGTCGACAGACACCTTCCGGTGCCGGAGGATCCGGAGGACGAGGACGGGGCAGATGGCACCGGGGGAGCCAAAGGGCCACGGTCGGAGGCGGAGAAGATATACCAGGCCGCCGTGGCAGGCAAGCCCAATCCCATAGGGAGCATGCGGGAGTGCGCCAAGGTGCCTTACGGGCATCTGGCCAAGGACGGCGTGATAGAATACAATGGTGTGGTATTCGTGTGCGATGAACGGACCAACAGCATCTGCCTGGGGGACATGACGGACGAGAAGAACGTGCTGAACATCCCTCTGTCCGGCGGAGGGCATCTGAAGGTGAACCGGAACAGCATCGGGCTCCTCTCCAAGGCGGCCGGCATGTTCTCGCCGGAGGATCTGAACCTGATCATGCGGGCCATCGCCGAGGACACCAAGATTCAGTCCGTGAAGAAGGAAATCGAGGACGAAGAGGCCAGCATGGGGAACCAGCTGCGGGGCGATGGCGCCGCAGAGGCCGACGAGTCCGTGGAAGAGGACGGGCAGGAAATCTGAGGGAGGCCCTGAAGCAGAGGTTTGCCGAATTTTCATAAATAGGCGATAAAAAAGTCATCGTAGGGAGGCCGCTCGATATCGATTCCGCCGTCGGCCTCCTGTCTGGAATCATAAGCATCGAAAGAGGAGGACTGCCGGAACTCGCTGGGACTGCAGCCCACCTTTTCTTTAAAAATCCTGGAAAAATACAAAGGATCCTTAAAACCGCACTGGTAAGAAATCTCCGTGATGCTCCGGCCGGTCTTTAGGAGCTTGTTCTTTGCGGCCTCTATGCGGTAGGAGGAGAGATACTGCTTGATGGAAATCCCGGTCTCCTGCTTGAAGAGGGCAGAGAGGTAGCTACGGTTCAGATGCAGAGTGTCCGCGATATTGTCCACCCGCAGATTTTCCCCATAGTTGTCCTGAATCAACGTGATGACAGTTGAGACCCATTGGCGGGAGGAGGAGCCAAGACCAAACAGGGTGGAGTTATCCTCCACAATAGGTGCATGGAAGCTCAGACGTTCTTCTTTCTTTTCCGCGTACAGTATGGCGAAAAGATGATAAATCAGGCTGTTGGAGGTCAGCTCCAGGCCATAGATATCGTTTTGGTACAGCATGGCAGTATCCACCAGTTGCTTTAATGTGTCAAAGACAGCGAGATTCGTGAAGTGCATGACCTGTCTGTCGCTCTGGAAACCTGCACGCGCGATGAGCTCCTTTGCGAATTCACCGGCAATGCCAATCCAATAATAGCCCCAGGTGCCGCCATCTGTAGAATGATAGGAGGAGAGCTCATTGGGGTAAATCAGGAAGCATTCGTTGGCATTCACGGGATAGGAGGCATTCTGAAGATGGAGACAGCCAGAGCCAGAGATGACGAAATGGAGCAGGTAATGGTCACGTACTCTGGGCCGGACTTGCATGGAGTGACAGTTATTCTGGCAGCCCGTCTGAATCAGAACCAGATTCTGGTTCCGGTTGACATTGTAGAAATGAATGAACCGTTCAAGCTCATTGTGATTCCTGTCTATTTTTATCAAGGACTGCATCGCCACAGCATATATCCCCTTTCTGGCACATGAATATGTCTATTATTATAGGATAAATGTAGAGGTGTTTCAAGAGCTATGGAGAAAGGTTGTGCATTTTTGGCGAAAATTTATATGTTTAAAAATGACATATGTGGCATTTTGAACAGACGACCTAACATTTCTCCATATAGTAATAGCTTTTTCCTATTAATGACGGCGACAGAAAAGAATTATAATAAAACTGGATTCAGACAATAAGGTGCCTGAATGATTTTCAAGAGAGGAGAAAGGTTATGAAGAAAAAAATGATGTCGTTGGTTGCAGTGGGACTGGCTGTGTCGATGCTGGCAGGTTGCGGCAATGCAGGAACTTCCGGCGATGAAAGCTCCGGGGGGGGTAGAAAGCAGCACTCAGAAGAGCAAGGCCTCATCGGAAGAGGGGAGCGCGGAATCCTCAGAGGACGCGGGGGAGAGCGCAGGGGGGTCGGGCAATGTCAATGAGTTCGGCTGGGAGGTTCCGGAGGATACGCTGGTCATCAATATTCTGGATGCGGCAGGGGATTATGCGCCTACAGAGGGGGAGAAGGCCGGAGAAGAGAATGTCATCAAGTATTTCAAAGAGAAATTCAATGTGGAGTTCAACATCCAGCATATCACAGGTGACGGCACGGAGGCCGTGAACCTGGCACTGGCATCGGGCGACTATCCTGACATCATCCGTTCGCTGCCCTTTACGGTGATGGAGAAGTTCGTACAGATGAACAAGGCTGTGGATTTGACGCCTTATATGGACACTTTGGGAAGAGACCTGAAAAAATCCATGGGCGAGCACTATCCGCTGTTCCTGGATGATGAGCAGAAGCTCTGGTATGTGCCCAGCCTCATGGGGAGCATCGATGACTTCCCGGATTTTTCCGCACATATCCGCTATGATGAATGGCAGGGGATTGGCGCTCCGGAGATTAAGACACCGGATGACTATTACAATGCCCTGAACGCCATTCTGGAGAAATATCCTACGACGCCCAATGGAGAGAGCAGATACGCCATGTCTCTGTACAGCTCCGGCAGCCCGGCTTCCTACTGCGGATTCTGGGGGCTGAAGGATGGTTACAAGATTGACGATGAAGGCAATTTTACCTATTGGGCCTTTACGGACGAGGGAAAGGAAATGTCCAAATTTTTCAACCGTTTCTATCTGGACGGGACATTGGATCCGGATGCCTTTGCGAACAATTTCGAGCAGTGGAAGACAAAATTCTCCAATGAGAGAATCGTAGGCGCAGTGGGCAGCTGGTGGATATCCTACAATGCGGGTCATGAAGTATGGCAGGGCATAGATCCCAATATGCCGGAGGACAAGCGCTTCATACAGATTGGCTTCAAGGCAGAGGGCGTGGATACTGCATATTTAAGCGCGAAGAATTACCTTGGCAGCACCTGTACGATTATCACTGACAAGGCTGAGAATCCTGAGAGTCTGCTGAAGTTCATCAACTGGCAGGCCACAGAACTGGGACAGGCGATTACGGGCTGGGGCCTTCCCAACGGAACGGCGATTGGCGATACCGGCAGGACCGGTAAATTCTGGGATATCGATGAAAATGGAAACTGGTCGGTGGATCCGGTGGCGAAGGAACAGCTGATTACGGAAACATGGTCATACGATGACGAACACTATTGGACAGGCGTTCCCTGGCTGTTCGTGAACCAGACCAGGTGGGACGACGGTGAACACAATATCTGGCCCAACCAGATGTGGTATACAGAGAATAAATGGAAATCCATGATGATTGAGAATCTGTCCGATACCATATTCGACTCCTCTGCCCTTACGCTGCGCGTGAAATCAGACGAGGTGAAAATGGCGGAGCAGGCGGTGAAGGACGCATGGGAAATGAATTGGCCACAGGTGGTGCAGGCGGGCAGCGATGCGGACTTTGATGCGGCATGGGCGCAGCTGCAGAGCGCGCTGATGAATGCGGGCGTGGAGAAGATGGAACAGGCATACAGCGAAAACTACAAGGCGGCAATGAAGAAGCTGGAGCAGTAGACAGGGCGATGAAAGGATGAAGACATAATGGAAAGAATCAAGAGAAAAGCGGCGCATTGCTGGAAAATGTTCCAGAAGCAGCGTCAGCTGTGGCTGTTGTGCATCCCGATCATCATCTGGGTGGTGGTATTTGCCTATGTGCCCATGTATGGCCTGCTGATTGCCTTCGTGGACTATATTCCCGGCATGAATATCTTCAAATGTAACTTTGTGGGCCTGAAGTATTTCAAGGATTTTGTGATAAACCCCATGTTCCTGCAGCTTTTGCGCAATACGCTGGCGATGAGCACTTTGGGGATCACCATCGGGTTCGCCGCACCGATTCTGTTCGCGCTGTGTCTGAATGAGCTGAAAGAGGGGTGGTTCAAGAAGACCGTTCAGACCACCTCCTATCTGCCCCATTTCATCTCCTGGGTCGTGGCGGGCAGCATGATTTTCATGCTGCTCTCCAACGAGGGCATTGTCAATGATATTCTGATGAGGCTGGAAATCACGCAGCAGCCGATTCCGTTTTTGACGGAAGGGAAATATTATTGGGCCATGTATACCATCGCCAATATCTGGAAAGGGATGGGATGGTCCTCCATCATTTATCTCTCTGCCATGTCCAGCATGGACTCGGAGCTGATGGAGGCAGGCGCGGTAGACGGAATGGGAAGGCTGGGCGCGGTCCGCTATGTCATTCTGCCGGCGATTCTGCCCACTATCGTGGTACAGTGGATTCTGGGAATCGGCGGAATCCTGAATGCGGGCTTTGAGCAGCACCTGGTACTGGGCAATGCGTCCACACAGAACTACTGGGACGTCATTGACACCTATTCCTATCGATACGGCATTCAGTTAGGCTATTATTCCGTTGGTACAGCTGTGGGACTGATGAAGTCCATCATCGGCGTGGGACTGGTATGGGCGACCAACTGGTTCTGCCGCAAGAAGCTGGACACAGCGATTTTCTGAGGAGGGGTAGGGATGAGTCGTCCATTTTATATCAAACAGACCAAGTCAGGGCGGGTGTTCGATGCCCTGAACCTGGTGCTCATGCTGGCCATTCTTGTGGTGGTGGTCTATCCGTTCATCAATGTGCTGGCAATCTCTTTCAACGATGGGTATGATGCGGTGCGTGGAGGCATCTATCTGTGGCCCAGGGTGTTCTCCCTGGAGAATTATAAGTTTGTCCTTGCGGACAGCAGCCTTGTGCGGGGCTTTTTCGTATCCGTGGTGCGGACATTGGTGGGCACTGCGACGGCTGTCCTGGGCAACGCTCTGTTGGGCTATATCGTGAGCTGTAGACAGTTCGGGGGCAGGAAGTTCATGCGCATCCTGTTTTTGATCACCATGTATTTCGGTGGCGGGCTGATTCCAGTGTATCTGCTGATGACCAGGCTGGGCCTTGTGAATACGCTGTCGGTGTACTGGCTGCCCTCCATCTTCAGCGCATATTATATGCTGCTGTGCGCGTCCTATATCCAGAATCTGCCGGAGGCGCTTTTTGAGGCGGCGCGGGTGGACGGGGCCAGCGAGCTGCGGATTTTCACACAGTTCATCATTCCTTTAAGTGTTCCGATGCTGGCCTGTATTTCTATTTATGTAGGGGTAGGGCACTGGAACTCCTGGTTCGATGTGAACCTGTACAGCAAGAACGGCACATGGGACAATCTGCAGATCATCCTGTACCGTATCCTGAACCAGACCAACGCCATCAACAAGATACAGGATTCCGCGGTGCTGGCGGAGAAGATGCGGGGCATTCAGCCGCTGACTGTGCGCGCGGCCATTACCATCATAGTGGTGACGCCGATTCTCGTGATATACCCGTTCTTCCAGCGGTATTTCGTCTCCGGCATGACATTGGGAGCGGTGAAGCAATGAGTAATATGGGAAATAAGGAAAACAGGAGGGCAGATGGTGGAGAAAGGAAGAATCGAATTTGCAACATCGGATGCGGCATGGAATGCGGGATTCGCCTGGGCGAAGGAACAGGCGCTGGCCTACAGCCATGAGGGGGATCTGGTGGGGGAATGGTATGAGGCGGCGCTGCCGGACAGGCAGGCATTCTGCATGCGGGATGTGGCGCATCATGCAAAAGGAGCAGAGGCGCTGGGGCTTGGGCGGCATACCAAGAACATGCTGCTCAGGTTTGCCCAGGGGATAGCGGAGAGCAGACAGTTCTGTAGCTTCTGGGAGATAGACAAGGACTATCGGCCCTGCCCGGTGGACTATGCCAGCGACCAGGATTTCTGGTACAACCTTCCGGCGAACTTTGATGTCATGGACGCCTGCTACCGGATGTACTGCATGACCGGGGACAGGGACTATCTGTTCCAGTCGGATTTCGTGCGGTTCTACCGGATGACGGTGGAGGAATATGCCAGGTGGTGGGACAGGGACGGGGACGGCCTGTTGGAGCGCAGGTATCCGGACGCCAGGCTCGGGATTCCCTCCTACTGCGAGGACAGCCGCTTTGCCCGGGCCCAGGCGCTGATAGACATGCTGGCCATCGAAATCAGGGGCTACCGCTCCGCCCAGGCCATTTTCAGGGGCCGGGGGGAGCAGGACAGGAGCGCCCATTGCGGTGAAATGGCATGCAGGCTGGAGGAGATGCTCCGGACACAGTGGTGGGACTCCGGGGAGCAGCGCTTCTACCAGGTGAAGGATGAGGACGGCGAGCTGCGGCACAGCGACGAAATCGGGCATTCCCTGAGCCTGAGCTATTATCGGGTGCTCCGCGACCCGGACAGGCTTAAGGTTCACCTGGACGGCCTCCATGAGGCGGGGCTTAAGGGGGTCAATGTGGAGAGCCTGTCCCATTATCCCGTGCTGTTCTACCAAAACGGAGATTCCGAGCGGGGAGCGTACTGGCTGAAGGAGCTGATCTCACCCGGGCTCTTCCGCAGGGAATACCCGGAGGTGTCCTATGGGGCCATAGAGGCATTTGTATATGAAATGGCAGGCATCCGCCCTGACGGGCCCGGGGCGGCCATAGAGATCGTCCCCAGGCTCCCCGAAGGGATCACATGGTTCGAAATCAGAAATGTCCCTTTTCTGGAGGGGGAATTTGATGTATCATGGAGGGAGGGGGCCCTGTCCGTGAAGAACCGCACAGGAAAGCCCATCACCGTGAACGGGAAAAAAGTGGAAGAGCAGGAGGTATGACGCATGGAAGCGCCTATAGTGAGAAGAGGGGCATGTTTCCTGACCGGATGGAAACGGGAGCAGATGGAAGGGGAGGCGGAGGTCTTCCGGTTTTATCTTGGCGGACAATCTCCCGGTGACCCGGCGGAAGGGGAGGAAGTCCTGCTGGAATGGAGCATGCCCTATGTGGACATGGCCGGAATCTGGAGCCCGCTTTGCGGCATGAACCGCTCCATAGAGGCGGACTACGGGCGTTTCCGGGAGAGCATGACCGCCAGGTCCGCGCCGGTGGCGTGCCTTTTCGGCGAGGACGGGGGAAACCGGTGCACGGTGGCGGTGTCCGAGACCAGAGAGCGGATCGGCATCCGGGCCGGCGTGCGGGAGGAGAACGGCATGTTGATTCTACAGGTGCGGTTTCCCGTATGCATCCTGAAAAAGGCTGTCCCGGAGGCGGGAGGCTCCTATGAGCTGGACGTGCGGATGGACACGGGAAGGCTGCCCTTCTATCAGGCCGTCCAGGCGGTGGTGAAATGGTGGGAGGAGGAGTGCGGCATCCTGCCTGTCCTGACGCCGGAGGCGGCCAGGGAGCCGGTGTACTCCACCTGGTACGCATACCACCAGAACCTGTTCGTGGAGGAGATTGAGGAGGAATGCCGCCTGGCGGCAGAGCTGGGATTCCGGACCATGATCCTGGACGATGGCTGGCAGACGGAGGACAATAACCGGGGCTATGCCTTCTGCGGGGACTGGCAGGTCTCCGGGAGGAGGTTCCCGGATTTTGGGGAGCATATCAGGAGAGTCCATGCCATGGGGCTGAAGTACATGATCTGGTACAGCGTGCCCTTCCTGGGGATTCATTGCGGGAAGTGGGAGGAATACAGGGACATGCTCCTCTCATTTGACGACAATCCGCTGATACGGGCGGGCGTGCTGGATCCCCGGTACAAAAAGGTGCGGGACTATCTGGCGGACACCTATGAGCGGGCCGTCAGGGATTGGGACCTGGACGGGCTGAAGCTGGACTTTGTGGATTGCATCGTGGAGCAGGCGGATTCCCCGGCCTACGATCCGGAGGGGATGGATTTCGAGAGCGTCCAGGAGGCCTTGGACTGCCTGATGCGCACGGTGTATGAGCGGCTTTCCGCAAAGAGCGGCGATATCATGATAGAATTCCGCCAGGGCTATATCGGCCCCAACATGCGCCGGTACGGGAACATGTTCCGGGTGGCGGACTGTCCGGACTCGGCGATTCGCAACCGGGTGGGCACGGTGGATCTGCGTCTGCTCAGCGGCCGGACGGCGGTGCACAGCGACCCGCTGATGTGGCATGAGGATGAGGCGCCGGAAGCGGCGGCGATCCAGATTATCTCCAGCATCTTCTCCACGCCCCAGATTTCCGTGAAGATGAAGGCCCTCACGCCCGAAATGAGGGAGATGCTGCGGTTCTGGCTGGGCTTCATGGGGGAGAACAGGGCGCTTTTGCAGGAACAGCCCATCTGTGCCCTGGAACCCCATAACCTGTATCCGGTAGTCTGGACACAGAAAGACGGCAGGGCGATTACGGCGGTCTACAGCGGGAATCGTATCCTGAGGATTCCGGAGGGCGTGGCGGACTGGACTGTCCTGAACGGAACCAGGGAGGAGCGGCTGGTGCTGGATGTGGGGGACGTGGCCGGCTCTGTGGCGGTGACGGACTGCTATGGCAATCCGGCGGAAGGCGCGCCGGGCGAGAGGCAGGGGAGGTTCCTGGAGGTCAGGGTTCCGGTATCCGGGACAGTGCGCTGGAAGGGATAGCCGGAGCCCGGTGATGCCACTCATAGTTTTCAGAGAGGGATATCCCTTTTCAAAAGCCGCAATCTGGTGTATGATGGCAGGAGCATCAGGCAGGAAATGGGGCATTCCCGGTTTATCCTGCAAGGAGGGAAAAGGACGAGGCGGCTTATCCTTTTCATAGACAGCGGGGATGCGCTGGTGGATGAGGGGAGCGAGTACCGGGCGGCGGGCTCGGAGGTGGGGGAGTGCAAGCCCTCGCCGAAGATGTTCCGGAGGGCCATGGAAGCCCTGGGGCTGGAGGATGGGGATAAAAAGCGAATCCTCATGGCGGGGAACAACCTGAAGCGGGACATCCTGGGAGCGAACCGCTTCGGAATCGCCTCCGTGCTGATGAGCTGGTCGCCGCGGTACTGCATGACACCGGAGGATCCGGAGGAGGAGCCGGATTATACGGTCCGGACGCCTGGGGAGCTTGCGGCGCTTTTGCTGAGGCTGGATGCGGAGGCGGAGGCTCTGAAATAGCAAAATCGTAAAATCGTATTGTTCGCTTGCACAGAGGCCGGGGCCTGTGTTAGAATAGCCTGTGGGGGAAATCCGGCTGGAAGAAGGCGGCCGGTGAAAGCGAGGAGGTTATCATGCAATACGACATCATCATTGTGGGAGCGGGGCCGGGAGGCATCTTTTCCGCCTATGAGCTGGCCAAGGAGAGACCGGAGCTGAAGATCGCGGTCTTCGAAGCCGGACACGCCCTGGAGAAGCGCCATTGCCCCATCGATGGGGAGAAGGTGAAGAGCTGCATCGGCTGTAAGTCCTGCTCCATCATGAGCGGCTTCGGAGGCGCGGGAGCATTTTCCGACGGAAAGTACAATATCACCAACGATTTCGGCGGCACGCTCCACGAGTATATCGGAAAGAAACAGGCCATCGATTTGATGGAGTACGTGGACGTCATCAATATGGAATACGGCGGGGAGGGGACGAAGAAATATTCCACCGCCGGGACCCAGTTCAAGAAGATCTGCATGCAGAACAAGCTAAAGCTCCTGGACGCCTCCGTGCGCCATCTGGGCACGGACATCAACTTCGTGGTGCTGGAGAATCTGTACGCGGCGCTGCGGGAGAAGGTGGAGTTCCGTTTCGATACGCCGGTAGACGCTATCTCGTTGACGGATGGAGGCTACGAGGTGCGCTGCGGGAAAGAGGCATACACCTGCGGGAAATGCATCGTGTCCGTGGGCCGCAGCGGCAGCAAATGGATGGAGAAGATCTGCCATGAGCTGGACATCCCCACGAAATCCAACCGGGTGGACATCGGCGTCCGGGTGGAGCTGCCCGCGGTGATCTTCTCCCATCTGACGGACGAGCTCTATGAGAGCAAGATCGTATACAGGACAGAGAAGTTCGAGGACAATGTGCGTACCTTCTGCATGAATCCCTACGGGATCGTAGTCAATGAGAACACCAACGGCATCGTCACGGTGAACGGGCACAGCTTCGAGAGCCCCGAGAAGCGCACGGAGAACACCAACTTCGCCCTGTTGGTGGCAAAGCACTTCTCCCAGCCCTTCAAGGACAGCAACGGCTACGGCGAGAGCATCGCAAGGCTCTCCAACATGCTGGGGGGCGGGGTCATCGTACAGCGCTTCGGCGACCTGGTCAGGGGACGGCGCAGCAATGCCACCCGGATCGCAGAGGGGATGGTGACGCCCACTTTGGCGGCTACCCCGGGGGATCTGAGCCTGGTGCTGCCCAAGCGCATTTTGGACGGCATCATGGAGATGATCTACGCCTTAGACAAGATCGCACCGGGCACGGCCAATGACGACACGCTGCTCTACGGCGTGGAGGTGAAGTTCTACAACATGGAGGTGGAGCTGGACGGGAACCTGGAGAGCAGGCACAAGGGGCTGTACATCATCGGCGACGGCAGCGGCGTGACCCACTCCCTGTCCCATGCCTCCGCCAGCGGGGTGTACGTGGCCAGGCGCATCCTGGCGGGGTGAGGAGCCAGGGCTTTTCCCGAAACGGATTGTATCCGTTATTTTCAGACAGTTTCTGACGGATGGCGGAGATGTAGATGATAAATCCCCCAGGGCAGATTTATGCATGATGTCCGCCCTGGGGGATACCTGTCTCCTGCCGTGGATGGCAGGGTCTACTCCTTGATCCTGTCTAAATCTGTAAGATTGATTCCCGAACAGGTCAGGATGACTTTCAATTCGATATATCGTATCTTCATCGCCTGATATGCCTCAGAATCCCTGTCCACCAATAGCATATAGCTCTGTAGCCTCGAGTACTATTCCACGGATATCTTTAACATTTCGCCCTCTGTCATACCCATCACCATGCTTTCCTGTAGGCACCATGAATCAATTGCCATCTTCCAGCATGTTCTGGAAGATATCTTTTAGCTCCTGTAATTCCTTGTTGTCCGGCGATTCTTTTAACGCTCTCTCAATCTGTGCCAAAGTGAGTCTGACAAAACCCTGAAATTGCTTATTCGTCATTCCCATACGATTCACCTGCTTTCTGGAAACCTTTTTAACAAGTTGCTATATGCTTTCATTATAACGCCTTTTGCTGGAAGTGTAAAGCTTTTTGAACCGGCCTTTCGGAGTGCGGCTCCCGGATCATCAGTCATCCAGTTCATCGGTGAGCCGTTCAATCTCTTCGATGATTCCGCCGATATAGGCAATAGTATCCAGCAGCGGCCCGTCCGTGGTGATGTCGATTCCTGCCAGCTTCGCAAGGCCCACGGGATCCAAGGTGCTGCCCGCGGCCAGGACCTTCTTCCAGTCCTCTACGGCAGACGCCCCTTCCGACTCGATTCGTTTGCACGCCTGGGTGGCGACGGTAAGCCCCGCGCTGTAGGTGTAGGAGTACAGGCCCATGTAATAATGAGGCTGGCGCATCCAGGTGCGGGCCGCGTCGTCGGAGATCTCCACGTCGCTGCCCCAGAACTTCTCCAGGGTCTCCTTCATCAGGCGGTTCAGCACCTCCGCGTTCACGCTGCCGCCTGCGTCCACGATTCTGTACACCTCTCTCTGATAGGCTGCCTCCATCAAATGGGTGACGAAATTGTGATAATAAGTATTCCCGATCATGCAGGACAGCACCCAGCGGCGGAACCTCCTGTCAGGATTGGTCTTCAGCAGGTAATGGGCCATCAGCAGCTCGTTCATGGTGGAAGGCGCCTCCACGAAATAGGTGGACACATTGGTGTCGAAGATGGACTGGGCGCTGTTGCAGGCCTTGAAATGCCCCGCGTGCCCCAGCTCATGGGCCAGAGTGAACACGTCCGCCATGCGGTTGTTCCAGCTCAGCAGTATGAAGGAATTCTTCCCATAGGGGCTGGCGCAGAAGCCGCCAGTGGACTTGCCCGCGTTCTGGGCGAAGTCCACCCAGCGCTCCCTATAGGCGGCGCGCACCATCTCCACATACTCCTCCCCCAGAATGGACAGGCCCTTTTCGATGTAATCCCTGGACTCTTCGATGGTGACCTTGGGGTCGTACTCCGGGTCTATGGCGATCTTCAGATCCGCGAAGGTCATCTTGTCCAGGCCGTGGATCCTCTGCAGCAGCCTTGCGTATCTGCGCATATGGGGGGCGAGCTTTTCCGTGATCAGGTCGATCTGGCGGTGGTACAGCTCCTTGGTCACCTTCTGGCCGAACAGGAGGCTGTCGAACACGGAATCGAAGCCCCGGAGGGTGGCCATGGTCTTCTCCGTCTGCACCTGGGTGTTGTAGGCGGCCGCGGTCACGTTCTCGTACTCCCGTATCTTTCGGGAAAAGGCGGCGAAGGCGGCGCGGCGGACCTCCGTATCCCGCTCGTACTCGTAATCGTCCTCGAAGAGGGAGTAGCCCAGGGGATATTCCTTTCCCCCTGCCTGGAAGGCATCGAACTTCATGTCCGCCAGCTTGGCCATATTGTAGATCTGGTAGGGGGCGTAGAGGCTCTGGGACAGGGCCGCCAGGGCGCGCTCCACCTCCGGATGGAGCTGGTGGGGCTTGTTCCGCAGCACGTCCTCCAGGTAGTGCTTATTGTCCGTGGCTGCCTCGATGGCCTCCCGCAGGATAGCCTCGTCCTGCTCCACCAGCTCGCTGTCGATGAAGCTCAGGGCGCTGGAGATCTCCGCGAAGAGGCGGCCTAGCTTTTCGTTGCGCTCCTGGTTGTAGGTGTCGTAATAGTCCACGGACACCGCCAGGTCGCAGTAATTGCCGGTGAGGGTCATCAGCCGCTCCAGCTCCCGCAGGTTGTCCAGGCAGGCGTCTATGGTCCGGGGCGTGTCCAGCTTTCCCTTGTAGTCCGCCGCCATGCGCCCTCCCAGGCTCTTCAGCTTCTCTACGTCCCGGTACATCTCTTCTTCCGTTGCATAGATGGAGGACAGATCCCAGGTAAGCTCCGTGGGAATGTCCTTTCTCGATTTCAGTTCCATGTGTGGTTCCTCCTTGTCCCGTTTTTAGAATGTCCTTCCTTCAGTTTAGAGGAAAGGGCGGAGAAATGCAAGCTGTAGCTTGAACTTTTGGGAACGGTGCGGTAGAATGGGGTTATCTGATTTGGAAAGGAAGCATTCATGATGGCAAAATCATTTCATACAAATGGCTCCTGCGACCCACAGCTGCACTATATGGTTGACTTGTCCAGCCGTCTGAGGGACATCAGGAAAATGGTTGACGAGGGAAAATACTTCACCATCAACAGAGCCAGGCAGTACGGCAAGACGACCATGCTGGCGGCGCTTGCCGATTATCTGAAGGATGATTACAGTGTCATCAGTATGGATTTCCAGACAATCAGCCACGCTGATTTTGAAACCGAGCAGAGCTTTGCCGCGGCGTTTGCAAGGGAGGTGCTGGACTGTGCGGAGGATATTCCGGATGATGTGAGGGCGAAGCTGGAGCTATATTCCAGTGGAATGGTTCGTGAAGCGACGCTTTCCGTGTTGTTTAAAGCCTTGGGCCAGCTGTGCAGAGAGTCGGCGAAGAAAATCGTGCTGATTATTGATGAGGTGGACACGGCTTCAAACAATCAGGTGTTTCTGGGCTTTCTCGCGCAGCTGCGGGCCTATTACCTAAGGAGGAGGAAAACGCCTACCTTTCAGTCAGTGATTCTCGCCGGCGTCTATGATGTGCGCAATATACAGCGGAAAATGAACCCTCATGAGAATCATGGACAGAACAGTCCGTGGAATATTGCCGCCGATTTCGATGTGGAGATGCGTTTTTCCAGGGCGGATATCGCGGGGATGCTGGAGCAGTACGATGCCGACTGCCATCTGGAAATGGATGTGGAGCAGATGGCGGGATTGCTTTTTGACTATACGTCGGGATATCCTTTTCTGGTTTCCCGTCTCTGCGAGCTGATGGATCAGCGGATTGCGGGAACGGAGGGATTCGGGGATAAGGCATCGGTCTGGACAAAGCCGGGAGTGCTGGAGGCTGTGCGAAGGCTGCTGATTGAAAAGAACACGTTGTTTGAGTCGTTGATCGGGAAATTGAATGAGTATCCTGAACTTCGGAAAATGGTTTATCTGCTTTTGTTTCAGGGCGAGACGATTTCATATAATGCCGACGATTCGGAGACTGATATATTGCTGATGTTTGGGTTTGCCACTGTGGAAAACGGAGCCGTACAGATTGCGAACAGGATTTTTGAGACGCGGTTATATAATTATTTCATGACATTGCCTGAGGTCCAGAGCGGCGATATGCACAGGCTGGCGCTCCGAAACAAAAATCAGTTCATTCAGGCAGGCAGGCTCAATATGGAATTGCTGCTTGAAAAGTTTGTCGTGCATTTTGATGACGTGTACGGAGACAGAGGCGAGAACTTCGTGGAGGAGGACGGCCGACGTTATTTTATGCTGTATCTTAAGCCGATTATCAACGGAATCGGAAATTACTATGTGGAGGCTCGTACCAGGAATCTGGAGCGGACGGATTTGATTATTGATTACTGTGGCTTCCAATATGTCATTGAAATGAAGGTATGGCACGGCAATGCATACAATGAAAGGGGAGAGGAGCAGCTGCTTGGCTATCTGGATCATTATCATCTGACGAGAGGCTATATGCTCAGCTTTAACTTTAACAAAAAGAAGAAAATAGGCGTAAAGGAAATCAGACTGGGTGAAAAGACGCTGATTGAGGCAGTCGTCTGACAAGAATAGACAACGGAAAGGACACAAACGACCATGCGAAGCAATCTGACGACGCTGTGCTATATAGAGACGGAAGACAGCTACCTGATGCTCCATCGGGTGAAGAAGGAGAACGACATCAACAAGGACAAGTGGATCGGCGTGGGCGGGCACTTCGAGGCGGGGGAGTCGCCGGAGGAGTGCCTGCTGCGGGAGGTGTATGAGGAGACGGGGCTTACCCTGACCTCCTGGAGGCTGCGGGGCATCATCACCTTTGCCACGGACACCTACGAGACGGAGTACATGTTCCTCTACACGGCGGAGGGCTATGAGGGTGTCCTGGCGGAATGCAACGAAGGGACGCTGGAGTGGGTGAAGAAGAGGGAAGTCTGCGAGCTGCCCATCTGGGAGGGGGATAAGATATTCTTCCGCCTGCTGGAGGAAGAGGCCGGATTCTTCTCCCTGAAGATGACATATCAAAAAGACAGGCTTGTGGAGGCTGTCCTGAACGGACAGGACTGCATGCCGTAAGGAATCATCGGTACAAAATATAACGAAATATTGACGGGGAGGATTCGCTTTTATGTGTGGAATAGTAGGATTTACCGGCAGCCATCAGGCAGCGCCTATCCTTTTGGACGGCCTGTCCAAGCTGGAGTACAGAGGCTATGACTCGGCGGGCATCGCCGTGCGGGACGGGGAGGAGCTGGCCCAGGTGGTCAAGGCCACGGGGAGGCTCCGCAACCTCTATGAAAAGACCGACGGCGGAAATGCGCTCACGGGCACCTGCGGCATCGGCCATACCAGATGGGCCACCCACGGGGAGCCCACCCAGACCAATGCCCATCCCCATGTGAGCGGGAACTGCACCGGATCCGCCTCCGGCCAGGTGGAGTCCGAGGTGGTGGGCGTCCACAACGGCATCATCGAGAACTACCAGGAGCTTCGGGAAAAGCTCCTGCGGCACGGATACCAGTTCTACAGCGACACGGATACGGAGGTCGTGATCAAGCTGGTGGATTACTATTATAAAAAGTACAAAATCGGCCCCGTGGACGCCATCGCCAAGACCATGGTGCGCGTCCGCGGCTCCTACGCCCTGGAGCTGATGTTCCGGGACTACCCGGGGGAAATCTGGGTGGCCAGGAAGGACAGCCCCATGATCATCGGGCTTGCGCAGGGGGAGACCTATGTGGCCTCCGATGTGCCGGCGATCCTGAAGTACACCAGATCCGTCTACTATATCGGCAATCTGGAGTTTGCAAGGCTGACGCCGGGAGAGGCCGTGTTCTACGACTTGAACGGCGACAAGATCCAGAGGGAGCCGGTGGAGGTGACATTCTCCGCGGAGGCGGCGGAGAGGGGCGGCTTCGAGCACTTTATGATGAAGGAAATCCATGAGCAGCCCAAAGCGGTGGCCGACACCCTGGGCTCCCTGATCAAAGACGGGCGGATTGACCTGAGCGGAGCCGGATTGGACCAGGAGGGGATGGCAAAGGTGCGGGACATCATCGTGGTGGCCTGCGGCTCCGCCTGGCATGTGGGGATGGCCTGCCAGTATGTGATAGAGGATCTGACGGATATCTCCGTGCGGGTGGAGCTGGCATCGGAGTTTCGGTACAGGAAGCCCCGCTTCCGGGCCGATACCCTGGTCCTTGTGATCTCCCAGTCCGGAGAGACCGCGGATACCCTGGCGGCATTGCGGCTGGCAAAGGAGAACGATGTGCCCACGCTGGCGATCGTCAACGTGGTGGGCAGCTCCATCGCCAGGGAGGCGGATCATGTGATCTATACCCTGGCTGGCCCGGAGATCGCCGTGGCGACCACAAAGGCATACAGCACCCAGCTCATCGCCGGATACTGCCTGGCGGTGCAGCTCGGCTTTGTGAAGGGCATGATCGACGAGGAAGCTTACGCCCATTATCTCGACGAGCTGCTGCTCATCCCACAGAAGATAGAGCGGCTTTTGGAGGAGAAGGAGCGCATCCAGTGGTTCGCCGCGAAATACGCCAATGCCCGGGACGTGTTCTTCATCGGCCGGGGAATCGACTATGCAGTCTGCCTGGAGGGGAGCCTGAAGCTGAAGGAGATATCCTATATCCACAGCGAGGCCTACGCCGCCGGGGAGCTGAAGCACGGCACAATCAGCCTGATCGAGGAGGGGACGCTGGTGATCGGCCTCCTGACCCAGAGCGACCTGTACGAGAAGACCGTCTCCAACATGGTGGAGTGCAGGTCCAGGGGAGCCTACCTCATGGGGCTGACCACCTACGGAAAGTATGCCACGGAGGACCAGGTGAACTTCACGGTATATATCCCAAAGATCGATGAGCATTTCGTGGGGAGCCTGGCGGTGGTCCCGCTGCAGCTTCTGGGGTACTATATCTCTGTGGCCAGGGGACTTGACGTGGATAAGCCCAGGAACCTGGCGAAGAGCGTGACGGTGGAATAGGGGCGATAGGAAAGGAAGGGGGCGCTGGCGGTCTTGACAGCGTCCCTTTTATGTGATATAAGTGTATTAAGAATATTAACACACATAGATGATGCGCCATATGGCACATGATACCGGAAAGGAAGAGCGGATGATTTTGTTAGACTATCGGGACAAGCGCCCTCTCTATGAGCAGATGGCGGAGAAGCTGGAGCGCCTGATCGTGAACGGCGGGCTGGAGCCGCTGACCAGGATGCCCAGCGTGCGCAGCCTGGCCGTGGAGCTGTCCGTGAACCCCAACACGGTCCAGCGGGCCTATGCCCAGCTGGAGCAGGACGGCTATCTCTACACCGTCTCCGGCAGGGGGAGCTTCGTGACGGCCAGGGAAGAATGGCAGGAGAACAGGCAGAACAGGATATGGCAGGAATGGCGGGCGGCCACCGCACAGGCCAGGGAGGCGGGAATCCCGGCAGAACGGCTGATCGCGGGAATCCGCCAGATTTATGGGGAGGACGGACAATGATAGAATTCAAAAAAGTAGTCAAGCGCTTCGGCGATGTGAAAGCCATAGACGATGTCAGCGCCGCCATAGATGAGGGGCATGTGTTCGGCCTGATCGGCACCAACGGCGCGGGGAAGTCCACCCTGATGCGGCTGGCCAGCGGCGTCCTGAGAGCCGACAGGGGCAGCGTCATCGTGGACGGGGAGGAGATTTATGACAATCCTGCCGGAAAGGCAAATATCTTCTATATCTCCGACGACCAGTATTTCTTCCGAAACGGCACGCCCATGGACATGCTGCGCCTGTACCGGACCTACTACCCGGGCTTCGACAGCGCCAAATGGCAGGAACTCATGGGAAAATTCGGCCTGGATCAGGGCCGCAAGGTGAACACCTTTTCCAAGGGGATGAAGAAGCAGCTCTCCATCCTCTGCGGGATCAGCGCGAACACGAAATATCTGTTCTGCGACGAGACATTCGACGGCCTGGACCCTGTCATGCGCCAGGCGGTGAAGGCCCTGTTCGTCAGGGAGATAGAGGAGAGGGGCCTGACCCCGGTGATCGCCTCCCACAACCTGCGGGAGCTGGAGGACATCTGCGAGTCCGTAGGGCTCCTGCACAGGGGCGGCATCCTCTTCGAGCGGGACTTGGACGAGATGAAGCTGAACCTCCATAAGGTGCAGTGCGTCATCAAAGAGGAGGAGATGCTGCGCCGGATCAAAGAGGGCATGGAAATCCTGACCATGGACAACAGAGGCGCCCTCTACACCTTTACGGCCAGAGGCAGCAGGCAGGAGGTGGACGCGTTCCTGGAGGGCCTGGCGCCCGTATTCTACGAGCTGCTGCCCCTGTCCCTGGAGGAGATATTCATCAGCGAAACGGAGGTGAAGGGATATGACGTCAAAGAACTTCTTTTTTAAGGTCATGAGGGAAGACCTGAGACATAAAATCTGGATGCTGGCCCTGTCCGCCTTGGGGAGCTTCCTGATGCTGACCGTGGCATGGCTGATCTGGCGCAGCAACCAGGCGGGCGTCGAGGAGATGGCGGCAGAGGGAATCCGCTTCCGCGGGATGGACAGCAGGGAATACCTGATTGGGGAGACGGTGTCCTTTTTCAGGGAATACGTCTCCATGACAGGAGGGATAGTGGCCATTGCCGGGGCCGTCATAACGGGACTCTTCGGCTTCCGCTTCGTCTTCCATAAGAATATGGTGGATGCCTACCACAGCCTGCCCGTGAAGCGGGACGCCCTGTTCGGGGCCTGCTTCCTGAATGGCTTCCTGCTCTGGTTCCTGCCCTTCATCGCGTTCTACCTGCCCACCCTGGCCCTGGCGGCAGGCTTTCTGGGAAAGCTGGGCGCAGGCGGGGAGCATATGGGCCGGCTCTTCGGGGCCGCGGCCCTGACCCTGGCCACATTGGCCACCGTGTTCCTGCTGGTCTACGGCCTGGTGCTGACGGCAGTGATGCTGAGCGGCAATATCCTCAATACCCTGGTCAGCATGGCGATTCTGGGCCTGGGGGGCATAAGCGCCGTGGGAATCCTGTACGCCTTTTTCCTGTCCTATATGGACAGGTTCTACGACATGTGGAACTGGAGCGCTCTGTCCCATGTCTCTCCCCTCTTCGCGGCCCCGGCTCTGCTCTACTGGAGGATGGGGACGGAGGGCGGTCTGGGGAGCTTCCTGGGGAAGCTGGCAGTGGATTTTGTCCTGGCGGCGGCTCTGGGGTGCTTAGCATGGCTGCTGTACCGCAGGAGGGCTTCCGAGCTGGCGGAGCAGGGGGTGAAGAACCGTGCGGCCAAGACCCTGATGAAGATTCTGGCGGGAATCGTGGCGGGCATGTGCGGATGGATGCTGTTCCAGTTGTTCGTGGGCGGCCAGATGCTGGCCTGGGGAATCTTCGGCCTGACCCTTTCCGCCCTGCTCTGCCTTGGGGTGCTTAACATCATATTCAGCATGGATTTCAAGGCATTCTTCACCCATAAGCGCCAGATGGCGGCTGTGCTGGCCGTGACGCTGCTCATCAGCTTCGCTTTCAACTGGGACTGGATGGGTTATGACGACTATCTGCCGGAAAAGGAGGAAATCGCGGAGATAGGGGTCTGGACAGGGGAGTTCAGCAATCGCTATACCTTGGTCGATTTCCAGGACTCCCCGCTTTTCAGGATGCGCTTCCAGGATACGGACGCCATCTACGCCTACCTGGAGCGGGCCATAGAAGAGGAGCCACGGGGAGTGTGGATCAATTTGCCCACCAGGGTCACCCTGAAAAGCGGCAGGAGCTATTATAGGAGATACTGCATAGACAGCCGGGACAAGGACTTGCTCTGGCCCCTGCTCTCCCACGAGGAATATGTGGAATACGCTTTCTGCATCAGCCAGGAGATGCTGGAACGCTGTGAGAAGTTCGAGCTCCAGCGCCAGGGATACGGGGAGGTGTTTTCCCTGAGGGATTTCGGGCCGGAGGCCTTTTGGACGATTATTCAGGCCTACAACCGGGATGTGCTGGAGAATCCGGAGGGCGCGTTCCAGGATAAGGGAAGGCGGTTGGCCAGCCTGGAATTCAATGCTTGGGGCAGAGCGGAAATCAGCACTATGGTCAGGATAAGCATCTACGACACCATGGAGCATACCCTGGAGGCCCTGGAGGACGTAGGCCTCGGAGAATGGGCGGCGCCGCCGGATCCCGGGGAAATCACTGCCATATCTTTAAGCCTGCCCGGAAACTATGAGGAGATGACGGCGGAGGAGATGACAGACCTTGCCAGGAAGTATTACGGGCTGGCCGGGGACCAGGAGGACCAGGAGGAGCAGGAGAAGGCCGAACTCTTCGGAGAGACCATCCAGGCCACTCCGGACAGGGAGTTTGGGCTGCTGCCCGCGCTGGAGATTACCGACCGGGCACTGATAGAGGAGCTGTGGGCGCTTATGGACTATTCCGATCCCTGCCGCAGCGACAGCCTGTTCCGGGAGGGCGGCGTGGAGGTATCCTGCTTGGACAGAGAGGGAAATTCCCTGCGCTGCTACCTGCCCATGGGCGTGCTTCCCGAGAAATATATCCTGATGTTCGGGGACTGTTCATAAAATATTGATGAAATATTCATATCTTCCCACAGCTAAGTGTTGAATCCGCCGGACAAATCTGGTACAATAAAGGGCAGGGCTTTTATACAAGGCCATAGAAAGGTATGAATAACCGTGAAGATAATCGATAAGGTATTTGGCACTCACAGCGAGAGGGAAATCAAGAGAATCATGCCCCTGGTGGAGAAAATCGAAGGGCTGCGCCCCCAGATGCAGGCCCTCTCCGATGAGGAGCTGCGGAACAAGACTGCGGAATTCAAGAAGAGGCTGGCGGAGGGAGCGACTTTGGACGACCTGCTTCCCGAGGCCTACGCCACCGTCAGGGAGGCCACGGCCAGGGTGCTGAAGACAGAGCATTACAGAGTACAGCTGATCGGCGGCATCATCATGCACCAGGGCCGCATCGCAGAGCTGCGCACCGGTGAAGGAAAGACCCAGACATTCCTGCTCCCGGCCTACCTCAATGCACTGGAGGGCAAGGGCGTCCATGTGGTGACGGTGAACGACTATCTGGTGAAGCGTGACGCGGAGTGGATGGGACAGGTGCATGAGTTCCTGGGCCTGTCCGTGGGAATGATCCTCAACAGCATGACCAGCGAGGAGCGCCAGAAGGCCTACCAGTGCGACATCACCTATGTGACCAACAACGAGCTGGGCTTCGATTACCTGCGCGACAATATGGTCATCTACAAGGAGCAGCTTGTCCTGCGGGGCCTGCACTTCTGCATCATAGACGAGGTGGACTCGGTGCTGATCGACGAGGCCAGGACGCCTCTGATCATCTCCGGCCAGAGCGGCAAATCCACCGCCCTCTACGAGATGTGCGACCTGCTGGCCCGCCGGATGCAGAGGGGCGCGGACGTGCAGGAGCTGACCAAGATGGACGCCATCATGGGCGTGGTCCAGGAGGAGAGCGGGGACTTCATCGTCAATGAGAAGGACAAGGTGGTGAACCTCACCGCGGCCGGCGTGAAGAAGGTGGAGGATTTCTTCCATATCCAGAACTACGCGGATCCCGAGAACCTGGAGATCCAGCACAATATCATACTGGCCCTGCGGGCCCACAACCTGATGTTCCGCGACCAGGACTATGTAGTCAAGGACGACCAGGTGCTGATCGTGGACCAGTTCACCGGGCGCATCATGCCCGGGCGGCGGTATTCCGACGGCCTGCACCAGGCCATAGAGGCAAAGGAGCATGTGAAGGTGAAGCGGGAGAGCAAGACTCTGGCCACCATCACCTTCCAGAATTTCTTTAACCTGTTCGAGAAGAAATGCGGCGCTACCGGTACGGCCCTCACGGAGGAGAAGGAGTTCCGGGAGATATACGGCATGGACGTGGTGGAAGTGCCCACCAATCTGCCGGTCATCCGTAAGGACTTGCAGGATGCGGTGTACAAGACCAAGGCAGAGAAGCTGAAGGCCATCGTGGACGCGGTGGAGGAGGCCCATGCCAAGGGCCAGCCCGTGCTGGTGGGCACCATCACCATCGAGGCCAGCGAGGAGCTGAGCAAGATGCTGACCAGGCGGGGCATCCAGCACAAGGTGCTGAACGCCAAGTTCCACGAGATGGAGGCGGAGATCGTGGCGGATGCCGGCGTCCACGGTGCGGTGACCATCGCCACCAACATGGCGGGCCGCGGTACGGACATCAAGCTGGACGAGGAGTCCAGGGCAGCGGGCGGCCTGAAGATCGTGGGTACGGAGCGACATGAGTCCCGGCGTATCGACAATCAGCTCCGGGGACGTTCCGGCCGTCAGGGAGACCCCGGCGAGTCCAAGTTCTACATTTCCCTGGAGGACGACCTGATGCGGCTGTTCGGCTCCGAGCGGCTGATCAGCATGTTCAACAGGCTGGGCGTGCCCGAGGGGCAGGAAATCGAGCACAGCGCCCTGACCAATGCCATCGAGTCCGCTCAGAAGAAGATAGAGAACAACAACTTCGGCATCCGAAAGAATCTGCTGGAGTACGACAGGGTCATGAGCGAGCAGCGGGAAATCATCTATGACGAGCGTCTGCGGGTGCTGAACGGCGAGAGCATGCGGGACTTCATCTACAAGATGATCACAGATATCGTGGAGAACTGCGTGGACACCAGCATCAATGACGACGCGCCTGTGGAGGAGTGGAACTTCGGCGAGCTCAACACCCTGCTGATTCCCACCATCCCCCTGGAGCCCGTCACGGCGGAGCGGGTGGCCAAGCCTAAGAAGAACAGCTTAAAGCAGCAGCTCAAGGAGGAGGCCGTGAAGCTCTATGAGAGCAAGGAGGCGGAATTCCCCAACGCGGAGGCCATCAGAGAACTGGAGCGGGTCATCCTGCTGAAGGTCATAGACAGGAAATGGATGGACCATATCGACGACATGGAGCAGCTGCGCCAGGGCATCGGCCTCCAGGCTTACGGTCAGAGGGATCCTCTGGTGGAGTACAAGATGAGCGGCTACGACATGTTCGATGAGATGACCCAGAACATCAAGGAGGAGACCGTCCGGATGCTGCTGCACATCAAGGTGGAGCAGAAGGTGGAGCGGGAGCAGGTGGCCAAGGTCACCGGCACCAACAAGGACGATTCCCTGGCCAAGGCCCCTGCCAAGCGCGCCAATGTCAAGGTCTATCCCAACGATCCCTGCCCCTGCGGCAGCGGCAAGAAGTACAAGCAGTGCTGTGGAAGGAAATAGATGAAAGAAATCAAAGAAGTCATTGAGTGGTGCGATGAAAAAGGCCATACGGAGCATGAGATTCTGGAATTGATCAGAAGAATCGTGGACGCGAAGCCGAGGGAAGAAAAAGCGGAATAAGCCGGACGGGATGCTGCACAAGAGAGCGTTTCATAGTATACGAAAGATGGTACAATGAATGCGGAAAAGGAGGCAGAATGGAATCGATGACGAAGGAAGAGATGCAGAGATTCTTAATTAAAGAAGCCCAGAGAGGCAGCACGGAGATGGAAGCATACCGGAATTTGATGGAAATACTGGGAATCGAATTTCCCGTCGAAGCAAAAAAAGAAAATGCCGGATAAACTGCGGCAAAAGGTTCGACAAAATGATTTTACAGAAAGAAGGTGACGTTAAGTGGTAGAATTAGATCAGATGAAGACAGAACTACAGTCCTACGAAACTCCATTAGCGGAAGTGAGGGATTCACTTTGACCTCGCTAACAAGGTAAAGCGGATCGAAGAACTGGAGCGGGAGATGGAAGCCCCGGGCTTCTGGGACGACCCAGACAGCTCCAACAAGAAAATGAAGGACCTGAAAGACTTAAAGGGCACCGTGGAGGGCTGCAACAAGCTCTCCGGCCAGTATGAGGACATCCTGACCCTCATCGAGATGGGATACGAGGAGAACGACGCCTCCCTGATTCCCGACATCCGCAGCGAACTGGACGAGTTCATCGCGCAGTTCGAGGAGCTGCGCATCGGCACCCTGCTCTCCGGCGAGTACGATGCCAACAATGCCATCCTGAAGCTCAACGCGGGCGCAGGCGGCACAGAGAGCTGCGACTGGTGCAGCATGCTCTACCGCATGTACACCAGATGGGCGGAGCGCAAGGGCTTCAATCTGGAAGTGCTGGACTTCCTGGACGGGGACGAGGCGGGCATCAAGTCGGTGACTTTCCAGGTCAACGGCACCAATGCCTACGGGTATCTGAAATCCGAGAAGGGCGTCCACAGGCTGGTGCGCATCTCGCCGTTCAATGCCCAGGGCAAGCGCCAGACCTCTTTCGTGTCCCTGGACGTGATGCCGGACATCGAGGAAGATCTGGACGTGGAGATTGACGAGAAGGATCTGCGCATCGACACCTACCGAAGCAGCGGCGCAGGCGGGCAGCATATCAACAAGACCTCCTCCGCCATCCGCATCACCCACATCCCCACGGGGACAGTGGTGCAGTGCCAGAACGAGCGCAGCCAGTTCCAGAACAAGGACAAGGCCATGCAGATGCTGAAGGCCAAGCTGTTCCTCCTAAAGCAGGAGGCCAATGTGGAGAAGCTCTCCGATATCCGCGGCGAGGTGAAGGACATCGGCTGGGGGAACCAGATCCGATCCTACGTGCTGCAGCCGTACAAGATGGTGAAGGACCTGCGGACGGACGTGGAGACAGGCAACACGGACGCGGTGCTGGACGGTGGGCTGGATCTGTTCATCAACGGGTATCTGAAGTGGATCAGTGTCTCGCAGAAGCAGCAGTGAAATGGAAGACGCAACAATGGAATAAACCATGGAATAGGGCCATAAAGAAAGCCGGATGCTTTGCTGCCACAGCAGAGCATCCGGCTTTTTACGCGGGATTCATCAAATCGAGAAAGAAATAAGTGTAGGTCATCTGCATGAAAGGCTCCAGCCACAGGAAACCGATGCCGAAGCTTAGGAGGCACAGAAGCATCAAAGGCAGGAAGCTCAGCTCCAGCAGGAACAGGCGCTTCCGGTTCCCCTTCATGAGGCGCCAGCACAGCTTCAGGGTCTCCTTCCCGGACTTCTCGGGGAAATCCAGCATCAGGAAGAAGGACATGGCTATCCCTAAGGAGATGGGGACGTAGACGCACAGCCCAACTGCCGTGGCCAGCAGCGCCGGCAGCACCCACTTGGCATCCCTGGTATTCAGGAAATTCTGGGACAGGTACTGCCCCGGCCCCAGGCACACCGTGTTGCACAGCGTGACGGCGGCGGAGACCACAAGGGCTTTCTTCGAATCGTTTTTGAACCCGTAGAACAGATCCCTGGTGAAGGGCTGCTGTCCGCAGGCAATGTTCAGGAAATAGAGGGCTATCCCCGCGTTCATGACGCCTAAGAGGATGTTGGCGGCCAGGAGCACCACATCGAAGACGATGGTCACCGCCCGGGCCGCGCTGACGGAACCGCTCATGGCATAGACGGAACGCATGGTGCTGTTGGCCACGGAATTGACGACCAGCCGCGCGAACCAGGATATCACGAAGCTCAGGAACATGATCGATATGGCGCCCTTGTACTTGCCCTCCAGCCTGTCCCTTGCCGCGTTCTTCAGTTCATAGTTTTTCTTGTACTGTTTCATGTGCTGAGCCTTTTCCTCCATATGGGAAATCAGTGGGCGGGACGACTACGCCGCGTAGTCCAGGTTCATGCCCGCATATTTCACCCTGTCCGCGCTCTTGAGATCCTGCTGGTAGGGATTGTCTTCATTATAATATTTGATCTGGGTGTGGGTAGTGCCGCCGGATACATAGGTGCGGCCGCACTCCGGACAGACTCCCGTATGGATGGACACCGAGGCGGAAATCACCTTGCCGTCCTTCATGGCGGCTTTCTTGTACGCGTTGGACACATGCTCCTGCTCGTGGGCCCGCACAGCCGAAGCAGCGCTCTCCGGGGAGATATGCTGCGCGGTCTTGAAGGAGACCATCTCGTCGGAGCCGTCCTTGTACTTGCGCTCCTTGCAGGTCTGGCATTCCTCCGTGGGATCTTCGAAGCCGTATCTGCCCTTCTTCTCCTCCGCCTTATCCCCGGGGAGACTCCGGCCGTCGATCGCTGTCCTGCCCTGAGCCTCCCTTCCGATGGCGGTTCCGCCATCCGCAGACTCGAAACCCTGCCCCGGGCGATAACCCGTCCCGACATTGCCGTAATAAGAATATCCCATATCGCTGACCGGTGATAACATCATGACAAAAACCTCCTAAAATATATACTGCATAACGCTGAATACTGCCTAATGTAATCATGCGATTGAACCAGTCAGCGTTATGCAGTCTGGTTTCACGGCAAGTGAAATCGTTAGGCAGTATAAATCAATCATCAAAAGAATAGCCGTAAGCGCCCTCCATGAATTCATCGAAGTCCATGCCGTAGAGCTGCTGCGACACAGCATTGACCTGATTGCGGAACGTAGCGTTCTGCATCAGCGAGGGCAGCATGACAAAGGAATAGACGATCATGGACACCGCGGTGGTCAGGCCCACGCAGGAGAGGATGAGGCCCGTGCCGCAGGTGGAGTTCATCTTCTTCTTGGCGCGGTGGGCCAGGAAGGCGAAAAGGATGCCCAGCGCCCCCAAAGGCAGGGACAGCACGATCGTGCAGCTGGTGGTCATGGACAGGAGGCCGCATACCGCCGATGCGACGGAGAAGGCCTGCCCGTAGGGCCTGTGGGTGGGCTGGTTATAATAGCTGCTGTCGGAGGATGAGCTGTTCCACCTGTCCCGCTGTCCGTTGTGGCCGTTCCAATTGCTTCCGTTCCGATTATTGTCCATGAATCAGATTCCTTTCCGTAAGGTCTACCATAGAAGCCGGGATAGGATTCCATGGCCTAAAATCTATTATAGCAACTATTCCTATCTTTTTCCAGCATTTTTATCGGAAACTTGCAGTTTCTTTTCATTTCCAGTATAATAAAAAGGCTGTTGCAGACAAGAGAAAGAAAGGCAAGGTAGCTATGGACATTTTTCAGACGATCAAAGAAGAGCTAAAGGTGGAGAAGTGGCAGGTGGAAGCCGCGGTGAAGCTCATAGACGAGGGCTGCACCATCCCCTTCATTTCCCGATACAGGAAGGAGGCCACAGGCTCCCTGAACGACGAGCAGCTCCGTGACCTCCACGAGAGGCTGCTCTATCTGCGCAACCTGGAAGAGAAGAAGGAGCAGGTCCTGGGCAGCATCGAAGAGCAGGGGAAGCTCACGGAGGAGCTTCGGGAGAAGATCCTGGCGGCCCAGACCCTGGTGGTGGTGGAAGACCTCTACCGGCCCTACCGTCCCAAGCGCAAGACAAAAGCCAGCGTGGCCAAGGCCAAAGGGCTGGACGGCCTGGCGGAGTACATCCTGGCCCAGGAGGCGGCGGAGCCCGTGGAGAGCGAGGCGGCGAAATACGTCACCGGGGAGGACATAGAGGAGGAAAGAAAAGTGAAGACGGTCCAGGAGGCCATCCAGGGCGCGAAGGACATCATCGCGGAGGCCATTTCCGACAATGCGGACTACCGCAGCTACATCCGGGAGGCCACCGTGGAGGAGGGCGTCATCACCAGCACGGCCAAGGACGAGAAAGCCGCCAGCGTGTATGAAATGTACTACAGCTACGAGGAGCCCGTGCGGAAGGTGGCTGGGCACAGGGTGCTGGCTCTGAACCGGGGGGAGGCGGAGAAAGTATTGACCGTGAAAGTCAACGCCCCGGAGGAGCGCATCCTGCGATACCTGGCCAAGCAGACCCTCACCCGGGAGAATCCGTATACCACGCCCCTGCTGACAGAGGCCATCGCGGACAGCTACGGGAGGCTGATCGCCCCTGCCATCGAGCGGGAGATCCGAAACGACCTGACGGAGAAGGCGGAGGACGGCGCCATCACCGTGTTCGGCAAGAACCTGGAGCAGCTCCTTCTGCAGCCTCCCATTGCCGGGAAGGTGGTGCTGGGCTGGGATCCCGCCTTCCGCACCGGCTGCAAGCTGGCCGTGGTGGATTCTACCGGAAAGGTGCTGGACACGAAAGTGATATATCCCACCGCGCCCCAGAACAAGGTGGAAGAGTCCAAGCGGGAGCTGAAGAGGCTCATCGCAAAGTACCATGTGGACCTGATCTCCGTGGGCAACGGCACGGCCTCCAGGGAATCCGAGCAGATCATCGTGGACCTGCTGAAGGAGCTGGACCGTCCGGTGCAGTATGTGATCGTGAACGAGGCCGGGGCCAGTGTGTATTCCGCCAGCAAGCTGGCCACGGAGGAATTCCCCAACTTCGATGTGGGCCAGAGGAGCGCGGCCTCCATCGCCCGCAGGCTCCAGGATCCCCTGGCGGAGCTGGTGAAGATAGACCCCAAGTCCATCGGGGTGGGGCAGTACCAGCACGATATGAACCAGAAGAAGCTGAGCGATGCCCTGAGCGGCGTGGTGGAGGCCAGCGTGAACAAGGTGGGCGTGGACCTGAACACGGCGTCCGCCCCCCTGATGGAATATGTATCCGGCATCAACAAGACCATTGCACGGAATATCGTAGATTACAGGGAGGCCAACGGACGCTTCACCGACAGGAGGCAGCTTTTGAAGGTGGCAAAGCTGGGGCCCAAGGCCTTTGAGCAGTGCGCGGGCTTCATGCGCATACTGGACGGGGACAATCCCCTGGACGCCACCAGCGTCCACCCCGAGTCCTATGAGGCCACGAAGAAGCTCCTGGACAGGCTGGGGCTCACCATGGAGGATGTGCGCCAGATGCAGAAGAAAGCGGCGGAGCATAAGAACGCCGCCCCCGCAGGAGGGGACAGAGCCGCGGCGGGGCAGGGCGCTCCTGCCGGCGAGGGAAAGGCTGCAGGAAGAGCCGGACAGACAGGTGGTGCCGGTGCGGGGCAGAAAAAGCAGAACAAGAAAGGTGACATCCGCATCTCCAACACCAACACCGCCATGGGCCGGGCTCTGGCGGCGGCCATGGGAGGCGCGGCCTTGGAGGAGAAGCCGGCAGGCTCCCGGGGGGAGAAGGAGGCTTCGGGCCGGAACAAAAATGCAGGTATTGCCGGGAACGGTTCTGGGGGAAGCACCTTGGAAACCGGGAGTGGTCCTTTGGGTCTGGAGCGGCGCATCAGAGACAAGAAGCTGCTTGCGCAGGAGTTGGGCATTGGCGAGATCACGCTTACGGATATCCTGCGGGAGCTGGAAAAGCCCGCCAGAGATCCCAGAGACAGTATGCCCAAGCCCATACTCCGCAGCGACGTGCTGGACATGAAAGATCTCAAGCCCGGCATGATTCTGAAGGGAACCGTCCGCAATGTTATCGATTTCGGAGTATTTGTGGACATAGGGGTGCATCAGGACGGTCTGGTACATATTTCCCAGATCACGGATCGGTTCATCAAGCATCCTCTGGAGGCTGTCAGCGTGGGAGACATCGTGGAGGTTCAGGTACTGGGAGTTGACGAGGCCAAGAAGCGCATCAGCCTGACCATGAAGCTGAACCAGAAGAAATAAGCCTTAGGATTTGTGAATGTTTTGTGACCTGAGATTGAGGTATTGACAATTTCAGTGAAATGGTTTAATGTTAGTGTGCTAACAAAAATGTTAGCGCACTAACTTTTTTGCTTTATAAGCTGCGGACTTGTTTTGGCATAGGGAGAAGAGAATCATGGAGCAGGGAGAGAATCAAGGAATTCGGCAGAGGCAGGGGTCTGAGAGCATTGGGCGGGAAGCGCCGGATCAAGGTCTGGAGAACGGTGAAAAGAGAGTGGCGTTCATGCTGCGGGAAATACAGAATCAAATCAAGCAGATCATACACAAAAGTTTGCCGAGGTTTGAAAAGGGCCCAAGAAGTCAGCTGCAGGGCGGAGTATTGGGCTATCTGTTTCATCATCGTGACGGGCCGGTTTATCAGAGGGATCTGGAAAAAGAGTTCAGGGTTTCGAGGGCCACGGCCACAAACACTCTGCAGGTCATGGAGAGGGAGGGGCTTATTGTGCGCAGGGCTCAGGACAGAGATGCCCGGCTAAAAAGAATCCAGATGACGGAGGAGGCCTACCAGAATCATAGACAAGTCGAGGCTCATATGGATATGATGGACAGGCGGATGCTGGGGGGGCTGACGAGGGCGGAGGTGCAGGAGCTGCGCAGGCTTCTTGGTCTTGTGCAGAGGAATCTGGAGGAACTGAGCATGGAACTGGGGGAGCCGGTCTGGGAAGAGGGAGGCGGTATGCCGCCTGAAAGCATGGGGAGGAACTTGGAGCCAGAACAAGATGCGGATCCGCAGCTAGAGGAAAAACAAGAATAAAGAAAGAAAAGAAAGAGAGGAAGTGTAGTTCAGATGTTGAAAACATTGGGAGCTCAGGTGAAAGAATTTAAAAAGGATTCTTTTTTGACCCCGGTTTTCATGATCGGAGAGGTCATCATGGAAACCGTTATCCCGCTGCTTATGGCATCCATCATTGACAATGGCGTGAACGGGAATGACGGCAGAGGGGATATGAAGCATATTTATGTCATCGGCGGGCTGATGGTGGTGACGGCGCTTTTGAGCCTTACCTTCGGCATCATGGGAGGAAAATACGGCGCCCGGGCGTCCACGGGCTTTGCCAGAAATTTAAGAAAGGCAATGTTTGAAAATATTCAGACCTTCAGCTTTGCCAATATCGACAAGTTCAGCACATCGGGACTGGTGACAAGGCTTACCACGGACGTGACCAATATGCAGAATGCTTATCAGATGATACTGCGCATGTGTATGCGGGCGCCTGCCACTTTGATCTGTGCCATGATCATGTCCTTCGTCATCAGCCCTCGTCTGGCAAGCGTGTATCTGGTGGCGGTGATTTTTCTGGCCTGCGTGCTGGCGCTGATTGTGAGTCAGGCCACGAAGCATTTCATGCAGGCGTTTCCGAAATACGATGAACTGAACGAAAGTGTTCAAGAAAACGTTTCAGCCATCAGGGTGGTGAAGGCCTATGTGAGAGAGGATTATGAGATCAGTAAGTTCAAGAAGGCCAGCAACAATATCTATAAGATATTCTGCAAAGCGGAAAGTATCGTTATCTGGAACAATCCGGTGATGAACCTGACGGTTTATACTTGTATTCTCGCCATCAGCTGGCTGGGAGCCCATATGATTGTACAAGACAGCCTCACCACGGGGCAGCTGATGAACATGCTGACCTATTGCATGAACA
>OFFE01000445.1_pt1 | contig 35600 bp, 29 predicted proteins | sample 1521371 | NCBI WGS metagenome assembly OFFE01 (sample SAMEA3504131, study PRJEB24116) | mouse gut metagenome | biome: mouse gut; feature: mouse-associated habitat; material: faeces | place: Denmark | collected 2011 | reverse complement strand
CCACATTTATCCAGAAAAATCATCTGTTTTCAACTAACTTTAGAAAGAACCCAAAAGCACTTGACATTTCTTAGCCGGACTATATTAGGTCGCCCTTTTCAATGGTTATCCCTTGAGGATCTCCCCCAGTGTCTCCATCAGCACCGTAATATCAATGGGTTTGGAAATATGCCCGTTCATGCCTGCCTCCAAGGCCAGCTGCCTGTCTTCGTCAAAGGCATTGGCTGTCATGGCTACAATGGGGACGGAAGCCTTGACGGTGTCATCCAGAACACGGATGGCCCGGGCAGCCTGGTACCCGTTCATAATCGGCATCTGCACATCCATCAGGATCAGGTCATATGCATCTGCCGGGTTCTCCTTCATCTTCTCCACCGCCACAGTCCCGTCGTTTGCCGTGTCGATGACAAAACCTGCCTCCTCCAGTATCGTCCTTGCAATCTCCTGATTGATCTCGTTGTCTTCCACCAGGAGGATCTTCTTCCCCTCAAAGCATGCGGGCAGCGCCTCCGCCTGTTCTTCCTGCTCCCCGGTCTCATAGGGTGCCGAAAGGACATTACAGAGTTCCGAGAGGAAAACAGGCTTGGAGCAGAAGGTGGTAACGCCTGCCTCCTTCGCCTCCTCTTCGATATCTCCCCAGTCATATGCTGTCAGTATGATAATCGGCACTTCCTGCCCCACGATTTTGCGAAGCCTGCGGACGGTTTCCACGCCGTTTTGATCCGGCATAAGCCAGTCTACCAGATATACATCAAAGGGTTCCTCCTGCTCCAGGGCAAACTTGCTGCGGACCACTGCCTCCTTCCCCATGGTGGTCCAGTCTGGATGCAGACCCATGGCGGAAAGCATCTTGCTGATGCTGGTACAGGTATTGATATCATCATCCACAACCAGGGCACGCAGGCCTGCCAGCTGCGGGAGGTGTTCCGTTTTTAACGCTTTTCCGTTAACTTTAAATTGGAAGGACACAATAAATTCGCTTCCCTTTCCAATCTCGCTCTCAACCGTAATGGTGCCGTGCATCATGTCCACAATATTCTTGGTGATGGAAAGCCCCAGTCCCGTCCCCTGGATTCCGCTTATGGTAGCCGTCTGTTCCCGCTCAAATGGCTCGAAAATGTGTTCCAGGAACTCTCTGCTCATGCCGATACCGGTATCCTTAATCCTGAATTCAAAAGCGGCATAGCCCTCAGGCGCTTCCCCGGACTGGATAATGCGCACGCTGACCGAGCCCCCGGGGTTGGTATATTTCATGGCGTTGCTCAGCAGGTTCAGCAGCACCTGGTTCAGCCTCAGCTTATCGCACACAATAATCTCATCCGTCACATCCTGGGTATCTATATAGAAGGAAAGCTGCTTCGCCTTCACATCCGACTGCACGATGGTCTTCAGGTCATGTATAATCTCCGGCAGACTTGCCTCCTTCTCCTCTATCTTCACCTTACCGCTCTCAATACGGCTCATGTCCAGCACATCATTAATCAGGCTCAGCAGATGATTGCCGGAAGTAATGATCTTCTCCAGATAATTCTGCACCAGTTCCCGATTGTCAATATGGGACATTGCCAGGGATGTAAAACCTATAATAGCGTTCATGGGAGTGCGGATATCATGAAACATACTGTTCAGGAAGGTCGTCTTGGCGTTGTTGGCATACTGGGCTTCCCCCAGGGCCTCCGCTAACATCAGTTTCTGTACCTGCTCCTCCCGGATCGTCTCGTCAATGTTTCGGAATCCCGCCAGCACAAACCCCTCCTTACGGAATCCGCTCTCCTTCACATACATATAGGTAAACTGGTAATTATATACCTCTTCTCCCTCTCGAACCCGGTAATTTCCCTGATAGTCCCTGCCGGACTCCAGCTTCTTCATCACATTGCCCAGAGAAAGGGCTTCCTGAAGATATGCCTGGTCCTCCTCATACACCCGCTCCCTGATGTATCTTTCCAGAATCACCTTATAGGTAAACTCCTCTTTGGCATCTCCTTTCAGGCCCGTGGTCACATAGCCCATCATCTTAATGACTCTGGCCCTGTCCCGCTCGGCGTCAATTGCAAAAACGTTTACATAGTCACGGCTCAATGCATCTACAATGGCAAGCTGTTCCATCAGCTCCTGGTTGGATTTCTCCGTAGTTTCCAGAAGCTTTCTGCTCCACCGCGCCTTGAACATCAGCGCCATCATAACCGCCGCCGCAACTACCGCCGTCACCCCCGCTGTTATCAGAATTTCAGGATGAAATTTCATATACTCCCAAAACTTCAAATCCCGCGACGTATGAGTCGTATATTTCGTAACCAGCTGGCTCATTACATCATCCGGCATCTGAGCGATGCACTTGTTCAGTATGGTAACAAGTTCCCTGTCACACTCTTCCCTGACATACATCCGGAAGGCAAAACTCACATCATTTATCACCGCGTAATGCAGAGAGTCCGTGGAATCATTGTTGACAAACAGCTGTGCCGTATATGTATACACAAACGCCGCGTCCGCCTTGCCGTCCAGTACAGCCTGCAGCGCCTCTTTCCTGTCAGAACAGCGCAGAATCTCGGCATCTCCCGTAAGCCCTTTCTCGATGGGCGCATTATCCTGGTTCTCCGCTACGGCCACCGTGGAAATTTCCCCATAGAAATCCTGTCTTGTCACCTGGGCAACTCCCGCCGTCATGTAGGTGTCCGTACTGAATCCCCGGCTGGCCGCCCCTTCCTTCACGGTGTCGGTCCCTTTCCTGTCGATTACGACGTCCACTTCACCGCTGTCCACCAGGTCATAATAACCGGCACGATCCTGGGTCACGACTGTTTCATAGGGCAATCCCGCCAATGCCATCACCTTCGCAAAGTAATCAGGCATAATCCCCTTCAATTCCCCATTCTTCACGTAAGAATAAGGCTCCCTGTCCCCGATTGCCGTAACCGTAATGGTCTTCTTACCTGATATCACATCCTGGATATAGGCTTTTTCCCGCTCGGTAAAAACACCGGACTCCAGATATACCGGACCATAGTATTTATAGAACAGCACGTTCATCCAGTCGCCTTCATTGATGTCCATCTGGCCGATGGCATAATTAATCTCCTCCAGAAGCCCCGTGTCCTCTTTCCTCACAATGGCGTAAAAATAGTCCAGTTCAATGGTGTCCAGCGTCTTCTCATTCCTGGTCTTCCGCAGGCTGGTGGACAGAATTGCATCCACTTCCCCTTCCTGCAGGGCCTCCGTCAATTCATCCGTATCGCTGTATTCCACAATTTCATACGCAAAACCGTGTTCTTCGGCAAACTCCTCCAGGCTCTGTTTCTGGCTTCTGCCTTCCACAGCCCCCACTTTCATTCCCCGATAGGTATCATAATCGCCGCTGTGAAGCGTCCCGTTGTCCGCCCGGATGGACAGAATGGTACTGCTGCGCCCAATCGGCAGGGAAAAGGCGTACTTTTCCTCCCATTCCTCCGTCTTCCGGCCGGATGTTACAATGTCGATTTCGCCGTTTTCCAGCATGGTAAGCATGTCGTTCCAGGATTTATCATATTCCACATACTCAAAGTTCAGATGGGAATATTCCGCAGCCAGGTTCAGGAAATCGATACCGTAGCCGCTCAGGCTGCCCGCGTCGTCCTTCATGTGATAACCGTCAAAATGAAAAATGCCTGCTTTTACCGTCCGGTTGCCTGCACTCTCCCCTGCCTTTACGACTGTCCCTCCTGTCATTGCGGTAAGCACTGCCAAAAGCAGTACCAGAATCCTCATACAATGAAAGCCTGTCCCACAATGTCGGGAAGACCTCCTTGAAGCTTTTCCATGATGAATCATACTATGCGGTGCCATATTTCCTCCTCGTCAGCGCCTATTGCCGGATTTTCTCTATCGCTGCCCTTCGGTAGTTGACGTTCGGGAATATCTCCGTATCCGTCTTCCCCCGGCCGCAGCTGCGCCGACTGTTCTTCCATGCCGTTTTCTATCCTATTTTATCATATATATCGGCTGCACCACAAGCTTTTTTAGACAGTTTTTCCTGTGCCTCCCCCATCTCCGGTTAACACCGGGGAATCCGGAAAACAAATACAAATACGCAGCCTGTCCTCCCCATACTCCGCCGATATGCTTCCCCCCATCCGTTCCGCCAGGTCCCTGGCGATTGCCAGCCCCAAACCTGTGGATTTCCTGGCGGATTCAACGGTGAAAAATCGGTCGAACAGCCTGCCCAACTGTATTTCGTCCAATCCGGGCGCCGTATTGGCAAAGACAATCTCACCCGTCCCGGACAGCGTAATCTCCAAATCCCCGCCGCTGTACTTTACCGCGTTCTGCAGCAGATTGGAAAATATCCTGGACAGAGCGGAACCGTCCAGTATCCGGATTACCTTCTCTTCGGGCATCCGTATCCTGGGGTTGATGTTCCGCTCGCTTAATGCAGTATAAAATGCCGCGACGCTTTCTTCCAGCGCCCTGTTCAGGTCAACGGGTTCCCAGGGTGTATGGTTTTCCCCTGCCAGAATCACGGAATAGCGGAAAAGCTCTTCCGTCAGCCGTATCAGCATCTCGGAACGATTCCTGATAATGCCGATATAGCGTTCCGCATTTTCTGATTTTTCTTCTTTTTCAAGCAGATCCAGATACCCGCAGATGGCAGTGAGGGGCGTCCTTAAATCATGGGAAATATTTGTCACCGCGTTTTTCAGTTCCGCGTCTCCCCGGCGGAACCTGTTTCGTTGGACCCGGAGCCTGCGGAGCTGTACATTGACGACATCGGCCAAATGGCACATGTACCTGTCCCTGCCCGAGATATCAATCAGGGTGTTGGTATCCGTGGAAAGCCTGTCGGCAAAGGCCTCCGCAATTTCCCCGGCACACTTTTGCAGAATGTGAATCTTGACAAGTAAGGCAACAATCATCAGAACCAGAATGCCGATACAGGCCCATAACCATACCATCATGGTAAACTCCTCATTTCAAGTCTTTTTTCCGAAACAGGGCAAATCCTCCGCCAGTGGTCAGCAAAGTAATCCCGATGGCGTAAAAGGGAAGCCTCGGTAAATTTACCGCTTCCAGCATTGCGCATTGAATTGCCTGGCCTCCCGGTATGACATCATAAAAAGTCTGGATAATCTCCCTCTTTGCACCCTCCAAATATTTCGGATTCGGCTCTTCGGTACTGACAGGTACGCCGTCTATTGACATCGAATACATGGAGATTGTTTTAGGTGCCCCCAGCATACCATTCAATATTCCTCCTGCAACTAAAAAGCCGAATGCCAGCAATATACAGATGACAGCCATCGTCGCCTTATTCTGGCACGTCATCGCTATTAAGGCAAAAACAGAAGAAAACGCCACCGCAAGGCACAGTACGGTTAATTCAAACAGCAAAATGAGCCGAATGTCCGCGGCAAAAAAACCTAACAAGGGTATTCCGACACAGAGATAAGGGAGAATAAAAGCAACACACATAACTACGCTCACAACCGCCGAGGTAATCAAGTTTGCCAGATAAATCGCCGTACGCTTCTGCCCCACAATAATCTTGTTCCTGATTGTTCCGTCACTGTATTCCGTGCCGATGAACATACTGCAGAACACTGCCATTATAATACCGATAAACATAGCACTGGAGCAAAATCCATTGTCCAGCTTACTGACGCTGTTCATCTGCACCATATCCGCATATTTCTTCACCGGGATAACTATCCCTGCCGCAAGCATACAAGCAAATCCAATCCAAAAGAACTTATCCTTTTTCAACCGCAAAATATTGGCATATAATAATTTATTCATCTTTCCTTGCTCCTTTCCTGTCTAATCCCTGCGCGCCGCCCCGCTGTTCCCTGATGTGAGCAGGCTGACGTAATAGCTTTCCAGGCTTTCGTCCCGCTCCTGCATGGAAATCACCTCACAGTTTACTTTTGCCAGGGCCAGCGTCAGTTTTGACACGTTGACCTTGGCGTAGACATCCGCCTTCCTGTCGGAAATGACATTGTACTCCACTTCCATCCCGTCCAGCACATGAGCCAGTGCCCCTATATTGGTCACTTCCAGGCGAACGCATTTCCGGCAGGCATTTTCCAGATCCTCCGCGCTGATTTCCTTCACCATCTGCCCTTTGTCGATAAAGCCGTAATGAGTCGCGATCTTCGATAATTCATCCAAAATGTGACTGGAAATCAGGAATGTAATTTGCTGTTCCCTGTTGAGCTTTAAGATCAGTTCCCGGATTTCGATAATGCCCTGCGGATCCAGCCCGTTTACAGGCTCATCCAGTACCAGAAAATCCGGGGAGCCTGTAAGCGCGACTGCAATCCCCAGCCTCTGGCGCATCCCCAGTGAAAAATTCCTCGCTTTCTTTTTCCCGGTATCCTCCAGTCCTACCAGCTTCAGGATATCCTTCATGCCGTCATAGGACGGAAGTCCCAGAATGCGGTATTGCTGCTTCAGATTATCCTCAGCCGTCATATCCAGGTAGATGGAAGGGGTTTCCACCACGGCCCCCATCCTCCTTCGGGATTTCGAGATTTCCTTATCCGTATTTTTCCTGCCGTACAGCGTGTAATCGCCGGACGTGGCCGACTGCAATCCGCAAATCAGCCGGATCAGCGTTGTCTTGCCGGCGCCGTTTTTCCCGATAAATCCATAGATTGCCCCCTTGGGGACGTTCATCGTCAGTCCGTTCAATGCTTTAAAATCCCTGTACTTCTTGGTCAAAGCGTTTGTTCTAAGAACATATTCCATACATACCAACCTCCTGTTCCGGTTTCGCGGCGACCCGTTCCGCCCTTGCATCCCTGACTTCTCCGGGCGGCGCGGCAGCCGCTGTTTTATGCGACACCGGCATTTTATCTCCAAACGGTAAAGAAATCGGTAAAGAAAACCGTAAAGATACAGTAAAGATTTATCCCTTCCGCATTTTAAAGCCAATTCCCCAGACTGCTTCAATGTAGTCTTTATCCGCTGCCTCCCGCAGCTTTTTCCGCAGATTGCTGACATGCATCTTCAGTGAACTGTCCGTGCAGTCCGGCGTATCCTCGCTGATACGCTCCAGCAGCAGCGATTTCGTCACAACCTGGGAAGCGTTTTGCATGAGCAGCTTTAAAATGGCATATTCCGTCCGCGTCAATCTCACCTCCGCGCCGCCGGCATTAACGGTATGGCAATCAAGATTAAGCGTAATATCATCAAAAGAAAGCACATTGCCGGCAGGCACGTCGGCGGAAGGCTTCCGAAGCTGTACGGAAATCCTGGCCAGCAGCTCCTTCATGGCAAAGGGTTTCGTCACATAATCCGCCGCCCCGCCAAGAAGCAAATCCACTTTATTGTCAATTTCAACCCTGGCACTGACCACAATAACGGGGCTCCCTTTTAACCGGGGCAAAATCTCTCCGCCGTTCAGTCCCGGAAGCATCAGGTCCAGCAATATCAGATCCGGTTTCGTACAGGACAGCACAAACAACGCCTCCGTCCCGGAATAGGCACGGGAAACCCGATATCCCTCTTTGTTCAACGCTTCCTCAAGTACATTCCCAATGTGTATATCATCGTCAATCACCAAAATATGTTTCATCATCCTGCCCCTGCCTTCTATAACTTACGGCCGAAAGCCCGAGACGCTTCCATTTTCATACGGTCCCGTGCAAAAGCCCCGCTGCAAGCCCTGAAATCCAAATTCCATCCCGGGAAGCAGGAACAGCCTCCCGAGATCACAGGTTCTATTATAGACAGCCGTCAAAATAATATCAAGCAAAAAAGAACCGCCCTAACAGCTTGCAATCCAATGTAATCTCGTGTAATATAATATGGTAAATCCTGCCTGCCGCTTTCCCGTATCCGGCAGGCATAAGGCCGTTTTTATACGCGTGAGTCCATTTTTTTGCCGCTTCCCGCCGTGGGCAGCCCAAATGCACGCCCGCTGTACAGCACCGGCAAAGATTCGCAGATATGAATACGGTTTCCGGATATACACAAGAACAAATAAAGGAGGCTGGCGCTGCGAAATGCAGCCGAAAAAAGCAATGAAAAAGATTCAGACCAAAATCATGATACTGATAATGATTGCCGCCCTGGGCGTCTCCCTCATCAATGTGGCGCTGAGTACAGTGATCTCCAGGCGCTCCACCCTGACCGCCATCGAACAGACGCTGAGCGAAACCACGTCGCTGGCTGCCCTGGCAGCCCAGAATATGATCTCTACCTACACTCTGACCATTTCAGAAGTAGCATCCTCCCCCCTTCTCTCGGACCCGGAAATATCCCCCGCAGAGAAGCAGGCATTTATACAGACTAAGGTAAACACTTATTACATGCGTTTCGGGGGCATGGCGGATACCACGGGATACGATTCCGTCCATGATGTAACAATCTCCGGGCAGCCGTTTTTTCAGGCTGCCCTGGAAGGCAAAACCTACATGTCCACCCCGTACATAAGTGATGACGACATGTTTATGATAATATCCGCTCCTGTTACATCCGCCGGCGCCGTGCAGGGCGTGGTCTATTTCCAGTGCGACACCTATCTCCTGCAGTCTATTATTGACGAGATTCAGATCGGCGAAAACGGAGACGCCTACATTTTGGATAAGGAGGGGACTACCATTGCCGCCCTGGAGACGGAAGAAGTTCTGAGCATGGAAAACCTTGTCCGCGAGATGCCTTCCAACCCGAATGACAAATACATACAGGAGCTGGGCGCCATCGAGCAGAAAATGATCGCCGGAGAGCAGGGCGTAGGCGAGTATACCTATCCCGGAGACAACGTGGATTACATGCAGGGATACGCTCCCATACCCGGTACGGACGGATGGAGCGTGGGCGTCACCATCAGCGAGGACGAGTTCCTGCGCTATGCCTATATCGGCAACAATATTCAGCTGGTGGTGGGCGTACTCCTCTGCATCCTGGTAATCCTGCTTTCCGCCCCCGTCTGCAAATCCTTTACCGGCCCCATCGTCAAGTGTGCCAACCGCCTTCACCAGCTCTCGGAGGGCGACCTGAAAAGCCCTCTTCCTCAGGTGAACACACAGGACGAAACCCGCATTCTGTCTGATTCCACCGCTCATCTGGTGGAAAATTTCAGATGTATGTTGGCCGAAATCGGTACCGTACTCAACAGCATTGCAGGCGGCGACCTGACTGCAGACAGCCTCCGTGCGGACTATCCCGGTGATTTTCTTGCCCTCCGGGAGGATCTGGAGGCCATAAACGACAAACTGAATCAGACGCTTGGCGGCATCTCCCAGGCAAGCGGCCAGGTTTCCAACAGCTCCGCCCAGGTAGCCTCCTCCAGCACCGCCCTCTCACAGGGTTCCACGGAGCAGGCAAGCGCCGTCGTCGAACTCTCTTCCACCCTGTCCGACATGGACAAGGACGCCAAAAAGACCGTTCAGCTGTCTCAGCAGACCAAAAACGCAGTGGACGGCGCACAGGAGCAGCTATTGGAAAGCAACCGGAACATTGAAGACCTGAACCGGGCCATGGAGCTGATTACCGCCTCTTCCAATGAGATCAAACATATCATTGACACCATTGAAGACATTGCCCTGCAGACCAACATTCTGGCACTGAACGCCTCTGTGGAGGCCGCAAGAGCCGGTGAAGCAGGCAAGGGCTTTGCCGTAGTGGCAAATGAGGTGCGCGAACTTGCCGCGAAATCCGACCAGGCTGCCAAGGCTACCATGGAACTGATCCACCGCTCTATCGAAGCGGTTAATAACGGAGGGGAAGCCGTCACCAATGTCACCGCCTCCGTAACCCGGGTGGTGGAGCTGGCCGGACAGGCGGCGGAACAGATGGATTTGATGGCGGAAGCAGTGGAACGGCAGACAGGATCCATCAACCAGGTTACCTTAGCTGTCAGCCAGATCTCTGAGGTAGTCCAGTCTAATTCCGCCACTGCCGAAGAGAGCGCCGCCACCAGCGAAGAGCTTTCCAACCAGGCCGCCCTGCTGAATCGTCTGGTAGGTGGCTTTACCCTGCGCAGGAGATAAACCCGGCTTCTATTCATGCGGATTACAACCCTGTGACTATGATATCAACATTGCCCATAATGCCCCCTGACGGGAAAGGAAGTATTGCTTTCCCGTCAGGGGGCATATAAAATCAAGTACGCCTCCCAAACCTTTGTATCCGTTCTGTCTCAGTCCTCAATCTCAGTTCCCGATCAACAATTTTCTTTTCATTTCCCCCCAAATATATTATAATGGAAAGAGCATAAAAATTCCGCCTCTCCGTCTGCCCGGATTACCCGAAAATTTCCCCTCGGCTCCTTCCCTGGCAGCGAAAAAGGCGGCAGAAAGGAACATTATGGCAAAAGAATTATTAAAAAGAAGCGAAGTTAACGAGGAATTTACCTGGGATCTCACCGCCCTGTGTCCGGATAAAGCCGCCTGGGAAGCGGTAATAGAGGACATCCAGGAACGCGCGTCCCGTCTGGCGGAATTGGAGGGGCATATAGCCGACAGCGCGGAGACCCTGTTGTCCTACCTCACGCAGCTGGAAGAAATGGAGATAAAGTCAACGCCTGCCTACAGCTATGCCCATCGTCTCAGTGACCAGGATGTGGGCAATACCGCCAACCAGGCCATGGTACAGAAGCTGCAGAGCATTAATGCCTCTATCTCCAGCAAGCTGGCCTTCGCAGATCCCGAAATCCTTGAAATCGACGCGGAAACTCTGGAGCGCTATTATGCCGAACAGCCGAAACTGGAAGCATACCGCAAATATATTCAGGAGATCCAGCGGCTGAAGCCCCACCGTCTGTCCGCGGAGATGGAACGCCTGCTGGCCATGACAGGCGAAATGTCCGGTATTCCCAGCCAGACCTTCTCCATCTTCAACAATGCCGACCTGAAGCTGCCTGAGATGACCGATGAAAACGGCGAGACCATCCGCATCACTCATGGCCGGTACGGCACTTTGATAAGGTCTGCCGACCGCCGCGTACGCAGGGAAGCATTCGAGAATGTGTATCGTACCTATAAACAATTCGAAAATACGCTGGCAAGCCTTTACAGCGGCCAGGTCAAGAAGCTGATGTTTTACGCAAAAGCCCGCAAATTTGCTTCCACCTTGGAAGCGGCCGTCAGCGGCAATGACGTGTCACCCAGCGTATATGAGAACCTGCTCACCGTCGTTAACGCCAACCTGGACAAAATGTACCGCTATGTCAGCCTGCGTAAACGGCTGCTGGATTTGGACGAGCTGCATATGTATGACGTATATACGCCCATCATCCCCGATGCCAGCCGGAAAATCAGCTTCGAGGAAGCCAAGGAAACCGTGCTGAAAGCCCTGGCCCCTCTGGGAGAAGACTATATCAGCCTGCTGCAGGAAGGCTTTCAAAACCGTTGGATTGACGTGTACGAAAATGAAGGAAAACGCAGCGGTGCTTACTCCGCCGGCGCTTACGGCTCACATCCCTGTGTACTCCTGAATTATGACGACACCCTGGACGATATGTTTACCCTTGCTCATGAGATGGGACATGCCCTCCACTCCCATTACTCCAACACCAACCAGCCCTACTTCTACTCGCATTATAGAATATTCGTGGCGGAAGTAGCTTCCACCTGCAATGAAATACTGTTGATGGAGTATCTGCTGAAACATACCACGGATGCCAAAGAGCGGGCATATCTGCTGAATCATTACCTTGACAGCTTTAAGGGTACGGTATACCGTCAGGCAATGTTTGCAGAATTCGAAAAGAAAACAAACGCTTTGGCAGAGTCCGGAGAAAGCCTTACCGCCCAGGTTCTGAATGATGTTTACTATGAACTGAATCAGCGTTACTTCGGTCCGGATATGGTTTCCGATCCCGCAATCGCAGTGGAATGGGCTAAGGTTCCTCATTTTTATTACAATTTCTACGTCTACCAGTACGCTACCGGATTCTCCGCCGCAGTGGCCATCGCCCGGAACATCCTGAAGGAGGGCGCTCCCGCAGTGGCAAGATACAAGGAATTTTTGTCCGGCGGATGCTCACTGCCTCCTGTTGAGCTGTTGAAAATTGCCGGAGTGGATCTGGAAACGCCCCGTCCCATCCAGGAGGCCCTGGATGTCTTCGGCGAGGTTCTGGATGAAATTGAAAAGCTGGTATAATTTTTCTCTGGCAGTAAGTTGATTTTTTCCAAAACAAGGGGCTGTCGCATTAAGGGTCATGGACAGAATGCGGCAGCCCCTCCTCCCCCGTTCACATGCATTCGGGACAAAACAATCCATATCCGGCCGGCGGAATGAACCCTTCCCAGTACCGGCAGAGTTTTCGAACACAGCAAGATACAGTACCATCTCATTGAAAAAACGGAGGCGCTGCCTTAGCCAGATGGAAAATCCATCAAATTTCCCATGCAAATAGGAGGATGCCATGAAATTTCAAAGCTGTTTTCCCATTTGGAATCAATTAAACACAGACCAGCAGACCCGCATTCTGGGCAGCCTGGTAAGCCACAGCGTCAAAAAGGGAACCGTCATCCACAGCGGAAGCATGGATTGTACCGGCCTGCTCCTGATCAAGTCCGGACAGCTTCGGGTCTACATCCTCTCAGACGAAGGGCGTGAGATCACGCTCTACCGCCTGTTCGAACTGGATATGTGCCTGTTCTCAGCCTCCTGCATGCTGCGCTCCATCCAGTTCGACGTGACGATCGCAGCGGAAAAGGACGCGGAATTCTGGGTGGTGCCCGCCGAGGTCTACAAGCGCATTCTGGAAGAATCCGCAGCGGCGGCAAATTACACCAATGAGCTGATGGCCTCCCGCTTTTCCGATGTCATGTGGCTGATGGAGCAGATTATGTGGAAAAGTTTGGACAGGCGTGTGGCGGCATTCCTTCTGGAGGAAGCCTCCATTGAAGGGTCCGGCAGATTAAAGATCACCCACGAGGCAATCGCCAACCATCTGGGTTCCCACCGGGAGGTCATCACACGGATGCTCCGGTATTTCCAAAACGAGGGAATGGTCAGGCTGAGCAGGGGCGTCATTGAGATTACAGATGCAGATAGACTGGAAGAAGTAAGCAATTCGTAATTTGCTGTCCGCCGGCGCAAAATGCCGGCGGACATTTTCTGTTCTTTTCTGTTTCGATTGTTTGGGTTTCCCGCCTTTTCCCCTGCAATCAGCCAGCTGCTGCCTGCCGGCAGAACGTCACCATAAGCTGTTTACTGGTTGTCCATACCGCAGGCGGCAGCGCTTTCCACCAGGCGGCGGTCGTTCTTCACCGCATCGTAAAAGCGGTATCCGCCGGAAAAGTTATAGGACTCGTATCCCCGTCCTTCCAGGATGCAGCAGGCGATGTAGCTGCGCAGCCCGCTCTGACAGATGACATAGGCGGGCTTTCCTTTTTCGATTTCGGCAAGACGCTCCCTCAGCTCATCAACGGGAATGTTGCGGAATCCCTGGATGTGCCCCTGCGCATATTCCCCTGCTGTCCTCACATCCAGCAATGTGGCGCTGCCGTCACGGGGCAGTCCGTCACAGTCCTCCAGATGCCACTGCTTCAAGATACCGCCCGCAATATTGTCAATCATAAAACCAGCCATGTTCACGGGATCTTTGGCAGAAGAATAGGGCGGTGCATAGGCCAGATCCAAATCTTTCAGCTCAGTCGCCTTCAGCCCTGCGTGAATGGCGGTGGCCAGGACATCAATGCGCTTATCCACGCCTTCATAGCCTACGATCTGAGCGCCCAGCAGACGGTATGTCCCCTTCTCGAATACCACTTTCACAGTCATGACCCTGCCGCCGGGATAGTAGCCCGCATGGCTCATGGGTGAGAGGATCACCGTATCCACATCCAGCCCTGCTTTTCTCCCATGAGTCTCATTGATCCCGGTGACGGCTGCTGTCATGTCGAATACCTTGATTACGGAACTTCCCTGACTGCCTGTGTACCTGCTGTCGCCGCCGCAGATGTTGTCAGCAATGATTCGCCCCTGTTTATTGGCAGGACCGGCCAGGGAGAGCAGCACATCCTGACCGGTGACGGAATGCTTCACCTGGACCGCATCTCCGGCAGCGTATATGTCTGGGACAGAGGTCTCCATCCGGCCATTGACTACAATGCTGTCTTTTATGCCCAGTTCCAGTCCGGCTTCCTTTGCCAGGGCCGTATCCGGTGTGACGCCGATGGCAAGCACTACCATATCCGCATGAAGAGGCTCATTGTCTTTCAGCAGCACATCCACGCCGCCGCCTTTTTCCGCAAAGCCCTCCACAGTCTGGCCCAACACCAGCCTGACGCCGTGCCTGCGCATCTCGCCGTGGATCATAGCGGCCATATCCGCGTCAAAAGGGTTCATCAGCTGCTTCGGCCGCTGGACGATGGTCACTTCCATCCCCAGCTCCCTCAGGTTCTCCGCAAGCTCCAGCCCAATGAAGCCGCCGCCTGCCAGTACGGCGGATTTCGGACGGTGCTTATTGATATGTTCTTTGATACGCAGCGTATCCTCCACCGTGCGCAGGGTGAACAGCTTATCGATACCGGTGCCGGGAAGCCTGGGCTGTGTGGGCTTTGCGCCGGGGGAGAGAACCAGCTTATCGTAGCTCTCCTCGAATTCCACGCCTGTCTTCAAATCTTTTACGGAGACGGTTTTGCGTTCCGGATGGATTCCCGTGACCTCATGACGGACTTTCATGACCACACGGAAGCGGGAGAAAAAGCTCTCCGGGGTCTGGAGAGTCAACTCTTCCGGATCCCTGATCACGTCGCCGATATAGTAGGGCAGACCGCAGTTGGCATAGGAGATATATCCGGAACGCTCAAACACAATGATCTCCGCCGCCTCGTCCAGCCTCCTGACTCTCGCCGCGGCTGTGGCGCCACCCGCCACACCGCCTACAATTACTACTTTCATGTCATTCCGCCTTTCCACGATATGCGGCCATGCCGCCGATATTGTTCACGTTTACATACCCCATATTCTGCAGCAGGCTGACCGCCTGGCGGCTCCTGGCGCCGGACTGGCAGTAGACGAACAGGGGCGTCTCTTTCTTTTCCGCAATGGATTCAATCTTTTCTATCTGTTGCAGCGGAAGGTTTTTGCTTCCGGGAATATGCCCTCCCCGATACTCTTCAGGGGTGCGGACATCCAGCAGAATCGCCTGGGGAACAGCCCGGTATTCTTCTACCCCCTGGTTGATATCCGGCTGGCGGAACAAATCAAAAAATCCCATATCTCCACCTCCTCACAGCATTCCCAGGATGGCGCTCTTAGGTCTGGCCCCCATGGCTTGGCTGACTATTTTTCCGTCTTTCATCACCACCAAAGTGGGGATGCTCATAACATGAAACTGCCCTGCAAGTTCAGGCTCTTCATCCACGTTGACTTTGCCCACCTTGATATCGGAGCGCTCTGCGGCAATCTCCTCCACAATGGGAACCACCATACGGCAGGGTCCGCACCAGGGCGCCCAGAAGTCCAGCAGGACGGGCTTATCGGAATCCATGACCTCACTCCGGAAATTGTTCTTGTTGATATTGATAGCTGACATTTTGCAGTCCTCCTTTTGCTTTCATTTGTGGCTCTATGATACCATGGATTTCTTTGTTTTTCTGTGATAATGTCACATAAAAATGAAAAGCGTTAACAACCTGCTCCATTGTATGCTCTACCTGTAATGGTATATCGGGGGTACCTATGACCCGGAAACGGTACAGTATATTTCCATATGCTTGGTATGCTGTATTGGAATAGTAGTTGGCCGTACAATCTGAACTGATTTGCAATGGGCCATCGTTCAAATTGGCCAGATAATTTTGCCTCTCCAGTTCAACGCTCGACACGCTGTTAGAGGACTTTGTATCTGTCGGGTTTCCATATAGCATAGCACTGATTATGACGCGAATATCTCCATTCCGGTACCCGCTGTCAACACTGATCCATTCTACATGTCCAGCCTCTGTCCCGTACCAGCTTGCCTTTATACAAGGAGTATTCTGAAAGCCAATGGGCATCCCTACATAGGTAGCTTGTTCCAGCCAGGTACATTCTTCCAGCGGATTCGGGATGGAAAATCCTAAAAATGCTTCACATTCAGCCCAATCGTCAAAACTACGCTGACAGCAGCCTGGCAAATGCCCGGACACCATTTTTTCTTCCTGACTTAGCGAATTCCATGTATCCCATTCATAATGCAGATCATCATATACGTTCTGCGAAAGAGACGCCGGCGAAATCGGCTCCAAACAGTTGTCATTTGCCTGGCAGCCGGTTAATAAACGGACACATAATATCAATAACAATGACCAGGTTTTTTTCATCACCCTGCCTTTCCTTCCTCTTCTCTATTTTTATTTCAAAAATAACCCGCTTCCTCAAGCTGATGACAGGGCAGGGCATAATGTATGTTGCCATTTGGGGGAAAGGATTGCCCAGAAGCATAGATTCAATGCTGCTCTGCGAACCGAAATTTATCGCTGTTGAAATATAATCATACCGTACTTTTAGAAAACTTTATAAATTCATATGGCAATCCGATATCTTCAGAATATTTACAGATTTCTGTCTTTTCGTCATCACTCATTTCGTCATAGAAGGGGCGCTCCGATACTTTCCAGTATGTTTTAACTTCATCTATCTTCAACACATCACCCCATGGGGCAGTATACAATTCCCCGACTTTATATTTCCCGATTTCTTTATATACCCTGGTAGTATAACAATATCCCAGCTTATTTAAATAATTTTGAATCGACTCATATTCATGTTCAGGGAATGATATTTTTTCAAGCATACAATAAACCTCCTGACGATATGAAACTGCTATCATTTTCTATATTTTATTATCTTTTATCAGTTCATGCAACAAATCTTTTATAAAATATCCTTTATCCCACAGAGAAAACGCCCCAATTCTCCCAATGGTGCGACCCCGTTCCGGAAGGAGCCCCTCTCCCCCGGCAAAACCCAACAGCTTACGCCTTGCCTTTTTCTATCCATTTTTCCATTCAGCCACTTTTCAGAAAACTATTGACAAACCAATCCACAACACCTATACTATTCACATCAACATATTTTGATGTGAGGTAGATGTGTGGAATCGTATCAGGAAAGCGCAAAGGTATTCAAGGCTCTATGCGACCCCAAGCGGCTTGCCATCCTGGAACAGCTGCGGAGCGGCGAAAAATGCGCCTGCGTCCTGCAGGAGCCCATGGACTTGACGCAGTCGGGATTGTCCTATCATATGAAAATCCTGTGCGACTCCGGGCTTGTGGACAGCCGCCAGGAGGGCAAATGGACGCATTACCGTTTAAGCGGGAAGGGACGGGATAAGGCATTGGAGCTGCTGCTGGCTCTCACCACCCCGGAGACGGAGCAGGAAGGCGGATGTCTTTCCTGTGATAAGAAAACGCCATCATAGCGGGATGGCGTTTCCTTCGGTACGATACATCAAAATATCTTGATATGTCTTTAAAATGAGAAGGAAAGGAAGTTTTTTCATGGGCGTATGGGAATTGATCCAAGACCAGATACTGGGCATGAAATGGCTGAATGAACTGATTGGCAGAGGGCTTTCCCTGCTGGGGCTGGATGTGGGCGGACGCGTGGGAGGGAGCATCCGGTTTTTCCTCTACGATGTGCTGAAGATTACGGTGCTGCTCTGTCTCCTGATTTTCGTCATCTCCTACATCCAGAGCTATTTCCCGCCGGAGCGGAGCAGGCGGATATTGGGGCGTTTTCACGGTGTGGGCGCCAATGTCATATCCGCTCTGCTGGGCACGGTGACGCCCTTCTGCTCCTGTTCCTCCATTCCGCTGTTCATAGGCTTCACCAGCACCGGGCTGCCCTTAGGGGTCACGTTTTCTTTCCTGATTTCCTCCCCCATGGTAGACCTGGGCAGCCTCATCCTGCTGATGAGCATTTTCGGGGCGAAGGTGGCCGTCGTCTATGTGGCGGTAGGGCTGGCGATCGCCGTGGCAGGCGGCACCCTGATCGAGAGGCTGCACATGGAGCCTTATGTGGAGGATTTTATCCGAAAGGCCGGAAAGGTGGACATAGACTCCCCCGGGCTTTCCAGGCGGGAGCGGGTTCAGTTCGCCAGGGAACAGGTGGGTTCCACTTTCAGGAAGGTATTCCCCTATATCCTGGCAGGGGTGGGCATTGGCGCAGTCATCCACAACTGGATTCCGGAAAGCATGATCGAAGCCGTGCTGGGGGGCAGGAATCCACTGGGCGTCATCCTCGCCACCCTGGTGGGCGTCCCCATGTACGCCGATATCTTCGGCACCATCCCCGTGGCGGAGGCCCTGCTGTACAAGGGAGCGCAGTTGGGTACGATCCTGTCCTTCATGATGGCCGTCACCACCTTGAGCCTGCCCTCTGTCATTCTGCTCCGGAAAGCGGTAAAGCCGAAGCTCCTCGGGCTGTTCATCGGCATCTGCACTGTGGGCATCATCCTTGTGGGCTATCTGTTCAATGGGCTTTCGTTTTTGCTGCTGTAGTCCTTCCCGGAATTTCAGAAGGCAGAGTCAGGCATTGGGGCAGGACAGCATCCGGAAAAGTGGCGGAACTGCTCCAAAGGAGTTCCTGAAAGCCGCATAATAGCGGCCTGAAAATTCCCGAGAGGATATATAAATGTTAAGGAGGAACGTTCTATGGGACTATTTCACAGGAAAAAAGAAGAGACAACATCCTGCTGTTGCAGCGGGAACTGCACACCGGAGGCAATGGGACAGGCAGAAACGGAAAAATCTGCTGCCGGGGTCAAGGTGCTGGGAGGCGGCTGCGCCAAATGCAATGCCCTGGAGGAGGCTGTCCGGGCAGCTTTGGCGGAGCTGGATATGGACACGGCCATTGAACATGTGACGGACTTCGCGCAGATTGCCGCCTACGGAGTCATGACGACGCCGGCGCTGGTGGTGGACGGGAAAGTGGCGTCCTATGGAAAGGTGCTGAAAAAGGAGGAAGCAAAAGCCCTGATTCAAAAAGTGCGCTGCCCTGCCGCCCCCGGTTCCGTTCCCTCATAACCCGGTTCCCTTTCGTTTTGCTCCATGCGCCACTTGCAAGACAAGAATGTGTAGTGTATAATATTTACGCAGTCTGCCTTGCAGGTGGGCGTCAAAACAAGCTTTTTTACCAAATCCAGTTTCTTTTTCAATCCACTAATTTGTTCTATTATAAACGGCATCGAATTCTTGCCAGTCCTGTTCTCTATAACACATTCCAATATCCTGCTTTTTTTGATCCTACTCTTTCAATATAGCCATTTTCACGCAGAAATGAAATATTATTATCTACTGCCGTTTTACTAATCCCTAAGATTTTGCGAAGTTCTTCTGCCGTTATGTTGGGATTATCTCTCATTTCTGTCAATATTTCCTTTCTTCTTGCGTTTAAAGGTTTTTTATTCCCAATTTTATTCCCAACCTTTTTGATTTTTTTCAATGGAATTGTTACAACAATTGAATTTTCTCGAAATGCAAAGGCCTCTTTACCATAAATTTCCGTTATTTTAGGAACTCCCCGCCCTGATTTCTCACTGATATGCAATTGCAGAAATATTTCCGACAGCTTTCCATTCACAGGCACAGACTCCCCCAAATAAAAGCCTTCCATTGTCTGTGCCGGCGGTAGAGAGCCTCTTGATAAGATTTCTATCCTGTCAGAAAAAACGGAAATCATGGGCTCGTTTCCCTCCGTCCATTTGTTATGCAGGACAGCATTGATGATTGCTTCCCGAAATGCCTTGTTATCAAACAGCGGCACTTCTTTCCTTTCCACAACCCGGTCTGTTTCGTCTGCCTGTATGATATTCAGCACATCACCATATCGCAATAACTCGTCTAAACTGTATAAAAGACAATTGTTTCCGAACTCCCTGACTGAAAACAGATTTGTTCCTTTGGTTTTTCCCTCAAATATAGATACTCTGAGAGGAAAATGAGAATCGTCCGAAAGCAGCTGCGCTAATAAATTAAATTGTCCTTCTTCATTGCGCAGACTTAAATTTTTTATAAAGGTCTTATCATTTAAAACAATTCCCTTCGATCCATAATATCCAAACAATTTTTGGAAAGTAAGTTCCTGATATTTTGCCGGAATCGTTTCTATGGTTTCTGTTCTCCCATCAAGTATCTTAAAAAGCTCAATCTCCCTCTTCGGATAATCTTTGATATTGCATTTCGATGAGCCAATCCTTATATACCGCTTTTCCTTAAATGCGGTAGGTATCTCAAAAGCCGCAGGTATTACCAATACGACAACTCTTTTTTGCTGAATCCAGGCTTCCTCAAAAGAAAAATTTAGGCTCGGAGAAAGATTTCGTGCAAGATAATTCTGATAAGGTTCTTTATTATAGTCACAATATTGGTTGAATGTCGTCCCAACTATTTTATGATTCTCATCCTCAACTCCCCATATAAAATAAGCGTATTTTTTGTAGTGGAACGCCGCAGCATTTGATAATGCGGAAACATACTCTCCTAATGTTTCCGGCTGAAACCAATTCTCTTTAAATTCAAACCATTCCTGTTCATCATTCATAGCACATAAATCTAATACAATCTGTTTTATATCCATTGACAATCTCCTTGATACGGATTTATTTCCAACTTTATTCCCAATGTTTTAATCATATCACATTGGGAATAAAGTTGGAATAAGAATTTATATTAAACCTATGATTTTGACTCATCCCTACACCCATGAGCTGCACCTGCTTTTCGACAGCCTCCACATTCTGCGCCAACTGCTCTATTGTGCCTGTGCGGTTTTCCGGCTTGATTTCCGGCTGTATCAGTTCCTTTGGGTATTCCTGCCGTGTATGGATATCCAGGATTTCAGTCGGTAATAATGGCCTTCATTCCCCAATCTCCTCAGCCCAAACGGGAAACAGGCGGTTCCCGGAACCGTTCCACAAGCTCGAACACCCTCTGCATCTCATGGGGAATCCGGATTCCGGCCGGGCACATGGACAGGCAGGGCATATCCGTGCATTTCCGGCACTGTCCGGCGCTCTCCCGGATTCCCAGATCCAGTTTCCGCAGCGCCCAGTGATCCTTTCCCAGGAAAAAGTAATTGTACTGACGGAAAATCGTATGAATCTCCGTGCCCCGGGGACAACGGCACCTCTGGCAGCGGTCACAGGGAATGGGGGAGAACTCTTTTTCCAGGACAGACAGCACCTGCCGGAAGTCCGGTATCTGCCGCCTACTGCCGCTGTCCCGGCCGAAGGCAGCGTCCGCCTGTTCCACGGTGCCGATCCCAATCAGGGCGCTGGACACCGGATAGGACAGCACGCTGTCCAGCAGGACTTCCGTGGGAAAGAAGCCGGGAAGGATTCCGGCTGCGTATACCTTGTTCACCAGCAGGCCTTTCCGCCGAAAAGCCGGTTCCTCCCTGATCCTGTCCAGCATCCCCCGCTCCAGCAGATTGCCGCTGCCCTGGAGCACATCCACCCTGGCATCCCTTGCCCCTCGGAGAAGGATGTCATAATAGTGGGACGCCAATCCGGCAAAGCGGATCCGCCCCTCCTCCTTCAGCTGGCTGAGGGCGTCCAGAGCCCCTCCTTTCCGGAAAATCTCCTCCTCATGCTCCCAGTCCGCCTGATGGACAAAGTAGATGTCCGGCCGGGTTCCCAGGTTCTCACAGGATTCCAGGACTGCCATGTACATCTCGTTTCCGTCAAAAAACCGGGCTTTGTCCGAGAGGATAATCCTGTCCCGCCTGCCGCCGGAAGCGAATTTCCCTGTCTTTCGCTCCGCGTCCCCGTATTCCGGGACGATGGCCGTATCATACAGGTTGCAGCCCAGGCGAAAGGCATGCTCCATCACGGCCAGCGCCTGCTCTTCGCTGAGATTATAATAGGCCGGAAGAACCGGCACGCTGCCTTTCAGGACAGGAATCGTGCCAAAGCTCACCTCGGAGACCATGAGCCCGGTGCTTCCCAGTTTACGATATCGCATAGTTTTCTCCTAATATTTAGTCGCTGTCTCCTGCTTGGCGTTCAGGGTTCCCACAAAGGCGCGCTCCCCCACCGCCACGCCCTCCGGGATGGTCAGGGCTTCCAGGCTCCCGCAAAAGGCAAAGGCTTCTCTCCCGATCCGCTTCAGCGTGGACGGCAGGCGAACCTTCCGCAGGCTGCGGCACCGGAAAAAGCCCCTCTCCGGCAGCTCTTCCACCCCTTCCGGCACCACGATTTCCCGCAAAGAAGTACAGTTCTCAAAAGCCCCCAGGCCAATCTCCCTAAGGCTTTCCGCCAGCTCCACCGCCTCCAGGCTGCCGCATCCGGAGAACGCCCTGGTTCCGATGATCCGCACATGTTCGGCTCCGTATACCCGCTGCAGCCACTTACATCCCGCAAAGGAATTTCTGCCAATGGAGGTCACCGTCCGGGGCAGAATGACCTCTGTCAGAAGGTTCCCGTCCTGGAAAACGCCGTCCCCGATGGCAGTGATTCCCTCCGCCACCAGAAGCCGGGAAATGTTGCCGGTGCACTCTGTCAGCACGTCATTTTCATCCGTTTTAAAGCAGTTCAGCCTGTCCCACACGGCCTGTTCCGCTACCGGGGGCAGCTCCTTTTTCCTGTCGGAAATCCCCTGGAATACCACCGAAGTACCGTCCGCCAGCACCAGTTCTTTCAGGAAAATACAATTCCGGAAGGCATAGCTTTCCACCCTCACCCGGTCTGACAGAAAGCGGATTTTTTCTATCCCCAGACCCCCGGCAAAGGCCCATCCGCAGACCAGGCGGATGTCCTCCGGAACCACCACTTCCCCCCTGCAGCAGGAGCCGTCCAGGAGCATATGGTTGACTGTCACCATAGGTGATTCCGTCCGCCGTTTTTCCATCCAGGCGGTCTTGTGGAACGCCCTTGCCCCGATGTATTCCACGGTCTCCGGAATGTTGATTTCTTCTAACATCAGGCGATCCAGGAAGACTTCCGCCTGAATCCGCCGGATTCCCCGGGGGATGTTCAGGATGCGCCCCAGCCCGCTGTATCCCAGGAGGATTTCCTCTTTTTCCACCTGGAAGCAGCTTAGCGCGCTGTGGAAAATCAGGCGGACAGGCTCCGGCAGGCTCTCGGACAGGATGTCCCTGTATTCCCCCAGCTCCCACAGCCGTCCCCGGCGCACCACCTGGCGCAGAGCGGTACAGCCGGAAAACGCATACTCGCCAAGCTCCAGGCTGCCCTCTTTTCCCGCAAGGACAAGGCGCGCCAGACGGCCGCAGTCCTGGAATCCGTAAGGGCGCACCAAGGTATGGTCATGCAGGCCGATTTCCCGCAGATTGTCGCAGTCCTGGAATGCGTAGCTTCCGATTTCCGTGATTGTTTGAAAGTCGAAGTTTTCCAATGTGCTGCAGCCGCTGAAGCAGGAATCTCCCACCGCGGAAACCTGTCCGCAGACGCATTCCTTCAGGTTCTCACAGCCTTCAAACAGCCTTTTTTCCAGGAGGGAAAGTCCTGTGATCTCTGCCCGCTCCAGGGACAGGCACCGGGCAAAGGCGCTTGCGCCCAGGCTGTGGGCGCGGAGACGCACGCTACGGATTCCTGTGCATTTTTCAAAGGCACGAGAGCCCACGGCGCAGGGCGCGGCGGGAAAGCGGACATGCGCCAGCCCGCTGCAGCCCCAGAAAGCGCCCTCACCGATGCTGCGGAGGGTCTCCGGCAGGACGAGCCCTGTGATCCGGCGATTGGCGGAGAAGGCGTAGGGCGCAATGGCAGTGATGCCTTCCGGCACCTGCACCTCCCCCTGACAGCCGGCGCCCGACACTACTATGGTTCCCACAATGCACAGGCCGGAGGTTCCGCACCGGGGTTTTCTGTTCTGGCTTTCTCTGTCCTGGTTTTCCCCCTCCCGGCTTTCCTTGTCCTGGCACTCTGCGCCATCTGCGGTTTCCTGAGTCTCCCTGGCATCCTGAACTTCCGTCCCCTCCGCGGTTTCCCCAGCACCCAGACCTTCTATGCCAGCTGTATCCTCTCTACCATCACGGTCAGCCCTACCGTCTTCCTCTGCCCCGCCATCCTGCCTGTCTGCGGCATATGCGTTCTCCATCCCTTCCATCCCCGCAAACGCCAGCTCCCCCACCCATTCCAGGGAATCCGCTCCTTCCGGCTTCAGGGAAGCACAGCCGGAGAAGGCCTCCTTTCCAACCGTCCTGATATCCTTCCACAGAAGACGGGACAGTTTTCTACAGTTGTAAAAAGCCCGGTTTTTAACGGCTTTCCAGGGAACATCCATATCCTGGGGCTCTGCCCTTCCCCCATCAGGGCACAGAGTTATGGTTTCCAACTGCGTGCAGCCGGAAAAAACTTCCGGTTCCGCTGTTGTCACGGTTTTCGGCCAGGTTACGCGGCGCAGATTGGTGCAGCCCTTCAAAGCAGCCTCTCCAATCCATGTGACATGATTCGAAAATCGGATTGCCGTCAGAAACGGATTGCCGTAAAAGGCTCCTCCCGCCACGATCCGGGTCTCCTCCGGCAGGGAGACGCTCCCCCTTACATGACGTCCGTCCCAGAAGATTTCATTCTTCCCTTCCGCCTTATTTTGTGTGGGATTTCCCGGCTCTGTTCGCTTTCCCGACTCTGTCCAATCTCCCGGCTCTGTGGGATTCCCCGACTCTGTCCAATCTCCTGCCTGCTTCCCCACCCAATCCCGCAGAAAAGGCGTCCCCTCCCAGACATGCCTCCCCACGGATTCCAGCGTACCCAGCAGCTCCACCTGCTCCAAAGCGCTGCAGCCATAAGCCAGCCTGTCCGGAATATGGCGGACGCCTTCCTCCAGCACCACCCGGCGCAGATGAAGGCACTGGAAAAAAATATCCCTTCCATACCCCCTGCCGCTTCCTTCCATCCGAACCCTCTTCACCCCGCTCTGGGCAAAGGCCAGATCCCCCACCTCCTCCATCCCCGGCAGAAGCCGCACCTCCCCCAAAGCCTTACACCGATAAAAGGCCAAATCCCCCAGAGACACCAGGCTGTCCGGAAAATGCACCTCCCCCAAAGCCAAGCAGCCGTAAAAAGCCTCCTCCCCGATGGCGCGGAGATCCTTCCCCAAGTGGAGCTCTTTCAGCCTGCGGCAGCGTTTAAAAGCCTTCGCCCCCACCTGCTCAAGCCCCTCCGGCAGCGGAGCCCGAAGCAGCTTCACACAATTTTCAAAAGCCCCGGTGCCCAGATCCCTCAGACCTGCCGGAAAATTGACTGCCTGCAGCACAAGGCAGTCCCTGAAAGCGCCCGCCCCAATGGATTCCACGGAATCCGGGAGAATCACCCTGTCCACCCCCTCATTTCCGGCAAAAGCCTCCTCCGCTATGCGCACCACCCCCTGGGGCACCACCACCCTGGACTCCTTCCCCAGATATTTCAACAGAACGGAACCGCTGAGAAGGAAATTCCCCAGAACCTGCTTTCGGACAGTCCTCACCAGCGCCGGAATATCCTCCCCGGAAAGCCCCGCAATCCCCTCTATCCCAAAGGCCGCACCCTCCGGCATCCGCACTTCCCGCAGGGCGCTGCAATTCTGGAACCCGTCCTCGTGAACCACAATCCCCTCCCGCCGGAAGGCAACGGTCTCCAGACTGATACAATTGCGGAAAGCCCGGCTCTCAATCTCCTGCAGGGTGGCGGGAAACTGCACGGAAATGATGCCCCTTTTGTCAAAAAAGGCGCTCTTCCCAATCTTTTCAATCCCTTCCGGAATCTCCACATGCTTCAGGTTCGTCAGGAATTTTGCCAGGCACCGCCCCTCCAGCTCCATCATCCGCAGCACGTCCACCGCAATGGCGCGCACCAGGCCGGGAACCGCCATCTCCCCGGCCACCACCTCCACGGCGTTGGGAAATACGAACCGCCGCCCGTCCGAAAAGGCCACCTCCGAAATCCTGCCGCAGCCCGTGAACACATCGCAGAGACAGCTTTCCCGCAGCCCGGGGGAAATCTCCAGCTCCCTTAACATCACATCGTTTACAAATACCTGTTTTCCCAGATGCAGGACGCCGGGAATCTTCACCCGGGTCAGGCTGTCGCAGTAGAGAAAGGTGCAGTCCCCCAGCTCCTTTACGGAGGGAGGAAGGGACACGGACTCCAGGCTGTGGCAGCGGTGGAACGCGTATTCCCCCACATAAGTGACCCCCGGCGGGACGGCAATCTCCTTCAGCCTGCGGCACCCCTTGAAAGCGCCGGCCAGAATGTGCTCAAGGCCTGAGGGCAGCACCACCTTCCGCAGAGAGACACAGCCCTTGAAAGCGTTTTCCCCAATAACGCGGACTTCCTCCGGAACAGTCACCTGCTCCTGCCTGCCTGTGTAAGATTTCAGGATACCGTTCTCTATCTGAAAATCATTTTCCATATATGTAACGCTCAAGATCATTACTCCTTTATTCCTTAATATCCTCCCGGAATCTCCAGGCCGCATATCATGCGGCTTTCCGAAGCTCCTCTGAACCGCTTCCCCCACCGTTCCAGGTACTGTCCGGCTCCAATGCCAGCTTCCGTCTCCAAAGATTCCGAGAGCCTATGATTCCGAGAGCCCATGATTCCGAGAGCCCATCTTTATTCCATGGAGCCGAAGACAAAAAGACGCTTGACGGAGGCGGGCAGAACCCCTCCCACCCCCTACGAATCCTCCTCAGAAAATATCCGCACCACCATATCCCTGAGCTCGTCCAGGCTTCCGCAGCGGTACATCTGCTCCTTATACCGCTTCGTCCCCCTCCGCTTCTTCATCCCGTAGGAAGCCAGCTTCTGGATATACCGGAGGGTGAAAGTCTCGTCATAACAGGCGGCCGTCAGCTCCATCTGCTCCAACAGGATCTGCAAAACCGTCTTCTCCACGCGCCTGTGGGTAAGCTCGCTGAAAATAAAAGGATTTTCCAGGGCATAGCGTGCGATCATCACCCCGTCTGCCCCCGTCCGCTCCAGCATCTTCCCGGCATCCTCCGCCGAAAAAATCCCGCCGTTGGCGATCACCGGAATGGAAACAGCCGCCTTCGCCTGGGCGATCTCCTCATAGCAGCACTCCCCCTCATACATCATGCTGCGGCTGCGCCCATGGATCGTGATCATATCCGCCCCCGCGTCCTCGCACACCCGGGCGAACTCCGCCGCGAACATGTCCTCCCTCCGGATGCCCGTGCGGCATTTCACCGTCACAATTTTCCCGCTCTTCCTGCACCCCCTTATGATGGCCGCCGCTCTCCCGGGGTCTGCCATCAGGGCGCTGCCCTCGCCGCTTTTGAACACATTGGGCACGGGGCAGCCCATGTTGATGTCAATGATATCGAAATCCTTCAATCCCTCCGAGCATGCCATCCGGGTCATCACGGCCGGGTCTCCGCCCAGCAGCTGCACAGCCCGCACAGGCTCCTCCCGGGTGGTGTAGAGAAGACACCGGGTGGCTCTGTCCGAATATTTCAATGCGTTGGCGCTGGCCATCTCGGTAAAGCACAATCCCGCCCCCAGTTCATAGACCAGCATCCGGAAAGGGTAACAGGTGTATCCGGCCAAAGGCGCCATCAGCACATGGGAGGACAGCAGCAGGCCGCCCACCCGCAATCTTTTCATTTCCATACAATTTTCATTCCCATACAAGCAACACACTTCCCGTCTGTCCTTTTTGTTTACCATTATACTACTTCCGCCCCCCTTCCGCCACGATAATTTGCCCGCTATAATTTTATGGCAACATGAATTTACCCTATTGACATCCGAATTGCAATGTATTATTGTGGGACTAATCGGAGAGAACAATGCCGGGAAAGCGAAAACTTTTTAGAAAACGGGGAAAATAAAGCAGGTGAGACACCATGGAAGACTGCACGGTATGGATTTGCGACGATGAGCCGCAGCAGGCAGGCTTTTTGCAGCGCTTGACGGCGGACTGGGCGAAACGGCGCGCGTTCAAACTGCATATCACGCAGTACCACAGCGCCGAAGAACTGCTGTTTGCCTATGACGCCGACAAGCGGGTGGACATTCTTTTGCTGGATATTGAACTGCCGGGCATCAGCGGCATGGAGCTGGCCCGCCGGGTGCGCCAGAGCGACCGTCAGCTACAGATCGTCTTCGTGTCAGGCTACAGCGACTACCTGGCCGATGGCTACGAGGTGGAGGCGCTGCACTATCTGCTCAAACCAGTCAGCGCCCAAAAGCTGGACGCGGTGCTGGACCGCGCCCTGGAACGGCTGGACGCCCGGGGCCGCAGCCTGTTGGTGGAAAGCGATGAGGGGCTGTGCCGCCTACCGCTGTCCGAAATCCGCTGGCTGGAGGTAATGGGCAATTATGTGACCATCCATGCCGGGCGCGACTACACACTGCGAAAGCCGCTGAAGGACCTGGAGCCCCTGCTGGATGAAAGCTTTTTTCGCACCGGGCGCTCGTTTCTGGTCAATCTGCGCTTTGTCAAAGAGGTGACCCGCACCCAGGTCACGCTGACAGACGCAAGCACCGTGCCGCTGTCCCGCAGACGGTACGATGCCATCCACCATGCCATAATCTCTTATTTTTAGGAGTTTTGCCTGTAAAATTCTTCAAAAGCATTGTATACACAAAGGAGAGAAAGAGGTATCCATGGGACTTTTTACCCTGCCGGGTCAGCGGCGGCTGGCGGCCTATCAGGCTGAACTGACCAAGGCGCACTACGCCGAGGTAGAGAATATGTACAAAGAGATGCGCGGCTGGCGGCACGATTACCGCAACCATCTGCAGACGATGAAAGGCTATGCCGCCCAGGGAGACCTGGAGGCTGTGCGCCGCTACCTGGACGAACTGGACACCGAGCTGGCCCGCATCAGCCCGATGCTGAAAACCGGCAATCCCATGGCGGATGCCATCCTGGGCAGCAAGATATCGCTGGCGCGCGCACAAAGCATCCAGGTGGTGGCCGACGCCAACATCCCCGTCGCCCTCACCACCCCCGAGCTGGATCTGTGCACCATTTTGGGCAACCTGTTCGACAACGCTATCGAAGCCAGCCTGGCCCTGCCGCCCGATGAGCGGATGATACGGGTATATATGGATATGAAAGGCATGCGGCTGTACATCTGCTTCACCAATCTCACCGCCGTTGGCAAGCAAAACAAAACGGGCGGACGATTTGCCTCCACCAAGGGCATCGGCCGTGGCCTGGGGCAAAAGAGAATCGACGACATCGTCGCGCGGTACGGCGGCTGGGTGGACCGCAACAGCGAGGACGGCGCCTTTGCCACTGAGATTTTGCTACCGCAATAGACCTCCGTGCTCCCGGCAATCCTCCACCGCTCCCCTTCCGGCGGGCCGCTTTTGGGGCGGATATCCTGCCTCGACTGCAAAAAACGGCGGGCTTTTTACCATTCGCCCCTCACAAAATGTCATTCGTCCCTAAAATAGCTTAGGGACGTTTTTTTGTGGTATGCTTTATTCACAATTTCAGTTTTTCCGTGAGGAGGTTGATTTTCCAATGAGCGAGACGACAAAGACAAACGAAGAAAAGGGCCGCCCGCGCTATAACATGTTCCAGAACATCGGCTGGATGTTCCGGCGTGCCGTGCGCACCAGCCGCTGGCTGCTACCCATGGCCGGAGGGCAGGTGTTCTGCGGGGTGGCGCTGGCGATGCTGGAGCTGTTCTGCGCCCCGGCTGTGCTGCGCCAGGTGGAGGGCGGCCAGTTAAGCGGCCTACTGACCGTCGTGCTGGCTTTCGGCGGCGGGCTCATGGCCATTGGTGCCCTGCAGCGCTATCTGGACTGCAACGTCCTGTTTGACCGTGTATTTGTGCGCATCGGCATCATCAATGACCTGACCCGCAAATACTGCACCACCGACTATCTGCACATGGAGCAGCCGGCGTTTACAGCAGCAGCCGACAGGGCGTACAACATCTGCGGCAGCAACGGCGGACCGGCGGAGGGCATCTGGAACACCCTGGTCGTTCTGCTGACCAAGCTGATTAATTTCACGGTATTCCTGTTGCTGCTGGTGCGGCTGAACGCCGTGCTGCTGGCGGTGACAGTGACAGGGGCGCTGTTTTCCTATCTGTCGCGGCTGGCCGTGCAGCGCTGGCGCAACCGTCAGAAAGCACAGGAAGACCGCCTGGTGCATCAACTGTTCTATTTTGAGGAACGCACCAAAGACGCCCGACTGGCCAAGGATGCCCATGTCTTTGGGCTGGGGGCTTGGCTGACGGAGCTGTACGACGGCGCCATGCGGCTGCTGGACGGGCTCCACGCCCGGCTGCAGGCCCGCTATCTTGCCACCGACATATTTGACGAGGTACTGTGCCTGACCCGCAACGGGCTGGCGTACTACTGGCTGCTGCGGCTGGTATTAGCCGGAGAACTGGATGCCGCCGGATTTTTGCTGCTGTTTGGCGCTGTCAGTGGACTGGGCGACTGGCTGCTGGATTTGTTTTTCCATCTGGAGGATTTGAGCGAAAAAAGCCGCCAGTTGTCTCAGCTGCGGGAGTGGCTGGATACCCCAGAGGAATACCTGACCGAGGGCGGCGCGCCCATCCCCCGCTCGGCTGACGGACAGTATACCATCCAGCTGCAGGATGTCAGCTTTCGATATCCCGGCGCGGAGCATGACACCATCCGCCACCTGGACCTGACCCTGGCCACAGGGGAGAGCCTGGCCATCGTAGGGCTCAACGGCGCGGGCAAAACCACCCTCATCAAGCTGCTGTGCGGTTTTCTGGATCCCACCGAGGGCGCAGTGCTGCTGAACGGACAGGACATCCGCACATTGAATCGGCGGCAGTATTACGAGCTGTTTGGCGCCGTCTTTCAAAAGGTGTCAGTGCTGCCCGCCACGGTGGCGGAAAACGTCAGCCAGCAGACGGCAGAGAAAGGTGCCATCGACCGCCACCGGGTAGCCGACTGCCTGCGCCGCGCCGGACTGGAAAAAACCGTTGCCGCTCTGCCGGACGGCATGGACACTTTTCTGGGGCGGGATGTCTATCTGGAAGCGGCGCAGCTGTCCGGCGGGCAGGAGCAGCGGCTGATGCTGGCCCGCGCTCTGTACAAGGACGCCCCCATCACGGTCCTGGACGAGCCCACTGCCGCCCTGGACCCGCTGGCGGAAAGCGATCTATATCAGCGCTTTGGCCAGCTGACGGCCGGGCACAGCGCCGTGTACATCAGTCACCGGCTGGCGTCCACCCGTTTTTGCGACCGCATCATTTTGCTGGAAGACGGGCATATTGCCGAGTGCGGCACTCACGAGGGACTGCTGGCCGCCAGCGGGCGCTACGCCCAGCTATTTGCGGTACAAAGCCGTTATTATAAAGAAAACCCCGTGATTGGCGGCCCGGACGAGACCGCTGTGCAGCATACGGCACCCGGCAGACAAAAGGAGGATACGACCCATGCGTAAGACAAAAAAACAGCTATCGGCAGACAAAATACCCTTTGCCGCCGCATGGCGCTTAAACAAAAAAGGACTTGCCTTTTGGTGGCGGCTGTCCCCTCAGCTGATGACAGCCAACCTGCTGACAGCGCTGTTCGGTGCCATCCGGCCATATGTGGCGCTGTGGTTTTCCGCCCGGCTGCTGGATGAAATCGCCACCGCCCGCCGCCCCGATATGCTGACTAAGCTGGCGCTGGCCGCGCTCCTGACGGTGTCGGCGCTGGCCGCGGCCCACTGTGTCGCCAGCCGCCAATGCACCCGCTATACCGCAAGCGTCAACTGGTTCGGTTTCAAGCGCCGATTCGCCCAAAAGCTGTCCGACATGGACTTTTCCCGTATGGATGCCCCCGCCACCCACGCCCTGTATGACAGCATCATGCAGGCGGACAACTGGCACAGCTGGGGGCTGCGCAACCTGCATTACCGTCTACAGGACGGATTTTCCGGGCTGTTCCGTGTGTTGGGGGCGTTGGCGCTGTGTGTCAGCCTGTTTGCCAGCCAGGTGACGGCGGCGGGCTGGGGCTGGCTGGACAGTCCCCTGGCCGGGCTGGGGCTGCTGGCGGCGCTGCTGGGCATCATCCTGCTGGCCCCCTACTGCGCCCGCCGCAGCGCGGCCTACTCCTCCCGCGCCAACGAGGAAGCCACACAGACCAACCGTCTCTTTGTCGCCTACGGCAACCCGCCCGCCGGCACAGACCGTGCCATGGACATCCGCATCTACCGCCAGCAGGAGTTTCTGCCTGTCAAAATGGAGACCGGCTGCAAAATGTTCAATTCCCGTACCGGCCTTCTGGCCGCCTACTCCCGCGGGCCCATGGGCGCTTTTGAGGCCCTGAGCGGCGCGGCCTCCTGCAGCTTTACCCTTGTGGCCTACCTGTTCGTCTGTCTCAAAGCCTGGGCCGGAGCCTTTGGCGTGGGGGCCGTCACCCAGTATGTGGGAGCCATCACCGGCTTTGCCGCCGGACTGTCGCAGCTGTTCACCACCGCCGCCAAGCTACAGATCAATCTGCCCTATCTGCAAAAGGCGCTGGATTTTCTGGAGCTTCCCAACGAGATGTACCAGGGCTCCCTGAATGTGGAGAAGCGCAGCGACCGTAACTATGATGTGGAGTTTCGGGATGTGAGCTTCCGCTACCCCGGAGCCGACGCCTGGGCGCTGCGGCACGTCAGCTTCAAGTTCCGCGTGGGACAGCGGCTGGCTGTGGTGGGGGAAAACGGCAGCGGCAAGACTACCTTCATCAAGCTGCTGTGCCGGCTGTACGACCCCACTGAGGGCGCCATATTGCTCAATGGCATCGACATCCGCAAATACAACTACGACCAGTACAAGGCCATCTTCTCTGTGGTCTTTCAGGATTTTCAGCTGCTGGCCCAGCCGCTGGGGCAAAACGTGGCCGCCAACACCCGTGTGGATGCCGCCCGCGCTGTCAACTGCCTGCGCAAGGCCGGGCTGGACAGCGCCTGGCTGGACAGGCAGCCCCACGGGCTGGACACCTGGCTGTACCGTGTCTTCGAGAAGGATGGGGTGGAGATATCCGGCGGCGAGGCGCAGAAAATCGCCATTGCCCGCGCCCTGTACAAGAATGCCCCCTTCATTGTGCTGGATGAGCCTACCGCTGCCTTAGATCCCGTGGCCGAGGCCGAGGTCTATGCCGGATTTGACGCCTTGATTGAAGACCGCACGGCCATCTACATCAGCCACAGGCTATCCAGTTGCCGTTTTTGCGACACCATCACCGTGTTTGATGCCGGGCAGATGGTACAAAGCGGCACCCACGAAGCACTGGTGGAGGCGGCAGACGGTAAATACGCGCAGATGTGGCAGGCGCAGGCGCAATATTATGTATAGCTTATACTGCGTAACGATTTCGCTTGCCGTGAAACCAGACTGCATAACGCTGACTGGTTCAATCGCATGCAATCGCATTATTACATCAGGCAGCATTCAGCGTTATGCAGTATAACCGGCCCTGGGCGGTTTTCTGCCGGGGCATGAACTCAAAGGCTCCCGCCCTGCTGTCCAGGATACGGACATCCCGGACAGCGAAGCTCCCGGGTTTCAGACCGTCCCCCTGCCCAGCTGTTCCCTTACCGCTTTCCCGGCCGTCTCCGACATCCACAGCCCGCCGTCGCGCTTAAAGATGGCGCCCTCTTTCTTCCGGCTTTTCAGCCAGCCCTCCACAAAGCCTGGGGCATAACCGCCGGTGGAGAAGTCGCCGTCGCAGGTAAGCATGAGGGGATACTCTTTCAGATACGCCTGTTCCGCCACGCCGGGATGGGCGTTGGTATAAAGCCAGAACTGGATGTCATAGAGCCGGTAGGAGTCCTCGTCTGCATGGAGGGCGAAATATCCTTTTTCCTCCACAATCCGAGCCGCCAGCGCCCGGATCAGCCCCTCCGCCGCCTCCGGGGCGCCGCTCTGTCCGCAAAGCCGCGCCAGCAGGGGAGAGAAAGCCCCAGTCCTGACCTTTTCCAGCTCCTCCGCCTTTTCCTCCTCCGGATCCGGCTCGTAGTCCTCCTCGTTCACCAGGCCGCGGATGAAGTCCTCGAAGGTGTCCGCCAAAGGGGTTATCTCATAGTCATATTCCTGGTCTATATGGACTACCTTCGGCTCCCCTTCCGGCCCGCATTCCCGGTAATCCAGGAAGATCATGTCGTGCCCTGCGCTGGGGCAGTTGCAGATGGCCACGCCGATGTCAGGGTACTCCCACTCCTCGATCATGAACCGGCTGCCCAGCCCGCCGCAAAGGGAGTACGTCTTTTTCCTGCCGATCCCCATGATGCCGGTGATGGCCACATGATCCTCCGCCCAACTGGTGGGCTCTTCCGTGGGGAAACAGGTGTTCACCGGAATGCCGCCGTTGTGCCGCTTCATCAGCCAGATATAGGAAGCGGGCAGCTTGTAGCCCAGCTCCTGCTCCACGCTGGCGATCAGTTCGTCGCTGGGAGCCTCCTCGGTATATTTCTCTTTCGCATAGCCGCTGTCCTCCCAGAAATCCGTGAAATCAAAGTCCTCGAAATAGTTTGCCATAGATAACCTCCCGTCTGTCCCTTCTGTATTCTCTGCCGGAAACGCCCCCGCAGCCCCTGTCATCCGCGACACGGCCGAAATCCGCCGGAGCCATGCTGTTCCGGGCATGCTGCTTCGTCCTTTCTTGTCCGGCACTTCCATTATCCCGCATCTTCCCGGGAAATGGAATATCTTTTAGAAATATTTCGGAATCGTGCAGAGAGGTTCCATATAAGCCAGTTTATTTTGAGGAGTCCACCACATTCCCGCATAGCATGCATACTCCCCTTGTCCATCCGCGATTATGACGCCAAGCTCCGCCGTACTGTGAGGAGCCTTCTGTATCAGGTAATTGGCCTGTTCATGCTGATGATTCCATGGCCCCTCTGTTTCCTCATGGTCAAAGCCTTTCCAACAGCACTTGCCTATTTTGTCCATGTCATATTCTTCCGGCTTCACAAAATGAAAGCCCTCCGGCAGCGGGTAGTCCAATCCCTCCTCAAAATCCAATTGCATATCGAACCGCTCATAAACCTGGCGGTATCCCAGCTTCTCTGCGGCACTTATGAGAGCAGTCTGCCCGCCGAAAAGAATCAACTGCTGTTCCCCGGCCTTTATGGGCATCTGTTCATCCGCATAGGCCACCATCTCCGGGGCAAGTTCTTCATAACCCGGCTTCAGGCCGAAATAGATATCCGTCACGGGGTTTTCATAAAAGCAGAACGGCAAAATCATGCCGACGTGGTAGAAAAGATGGAAAAGCTGAAGGAAGAGGGCAAGACGAAAAGCTCCACCTACCGCCAGCTTATGGGAACGAAAATGAATTATCAGAATATACTGTCCCTGTATAAGATATACGGGCTGATTGAAGACTGAGTCGTAATATTCCAGTGGGCGACTACTATATCCCGGACTTGAAATTGCCGGAAGGAAACCGCAGAGGAAGTAACCGAGGCGTTATAAGCCCGAAATCAGCTTGCATGGGTAGGACGTATAAACGTTGATTTATATTTGATGAAATAAGGTTTATCGCAGAAAAATGAATTTTTTGTAAAATTTATTCCCTCTGGAAAGTGATTGCGGTATAATGGAGCCAGCGAAAATCGGGATTTAGGGGGATGATGCATATGGAAGAAACGATAAATAAAATAGTAAACATGCTGAATAAGAGAAAGTACACTTTAGAGGATATCAAAGAATTGGAAAAAGGGGAATTGCCCCACCTTGCCGAGCCCATTGTGAAGAAAGTAGTGGATTTGCTTGCAGAAAGAAAGTACAGTGAAGTCTTTGAG
>OFFE01000440.1_pt1 | contig 35858 bp, 35 predicted proteins | sample 1521371 | NCBI WGS metagenome assembly OFFE01 (sample SAMEA3504131, study PRJEB24116) | mouse gut metagenome | biome: mouse gut; feature: mouse-associated habitat; material: faeces | place: Denmark | collected 2011 | reverse complement strand
GAGGACTGAAAATCCTCGTGTCACTGGTTCGATTCCGGTTCTGGGCATTTTTTATTTCCGCAAGCAATGAGGAAAATACCCGTTGCTCTGCAGGATTGCAAGTTTGATACTCCGTTGCTTGCAGCGGGGTCTTTGATTATAAAGAAAAGTGGAAGAAAGCATGTTATATGCTTTTTTTGTGCATGAAAATATAAAAATCTGCAGGGCAAGTTTACGATTGTCATAAGGGAGAGAGATGAAGAAAGTTCTTCAGGAGAAGCTGTTTTGCCATATATTTCATATTTTAGCGGTTCTGATGTTTGCAGTGCTGTTTTACTACTGTCTCGGGATAACGGGGGAGAACAGCGGGGAGCTGTCGGACGAATATATCTATTTTAAGACAGATGCGGTTTTACTGAATGTGTTAGGAATCTGTGCAGCCCTGCCGGTTCTTTTTTTTATCGGAAAGTTGTCTGAATTTCTGAAGAGCAGGAAAGTGCGGAACATAGTGCTGGCGGTAGTCTGTGTTTTATCTGCCCTCATAGGTTTCCTCTGGGTATACGCAACCAGGACTGCGCCGCAGTCAGACCAGCTGTGCATCTGTCAGTATGCGGATGCCTTTAACCGCGGGGATTACAGTAAGGTCGGAAAAGGGGAATATATTGTAAATTACCCATATCAGCTGGGGATTATCACTTTTATGCGGGTGGTTTTCACCTTGTTCGGAGAGGGAAACTACCGGGCGTTTCAATATTTGTCTGCGGCACTCCTGCCGCTTCTGGTGCTGTCCGGCTGTAAAATTGTCAGGATTCTTTCCGATGAGAACGTGAGGGTGGAGCTCTACTACCTGCTGTTCATCCTTTTCTGTTTTCCCATGTATGCTTATACCAGTTTTGTGTATGGGGATTTGCTTTCCATTATTTTCGGAATGACGGCTTCCTGGATGTTTCTGGCTTGTCTGAAACGATTTTCCTGGTGGCGTATGGCTCTTATGGGAATTTGCATGGGACTTGCGGTACAGCTCAGGGCGGGCATGATGGTTTTGGTGATTGCGCTGGTGATCACGGCGGGGGGACGCATTCTGACAAAAAGAAAATGGGAGACGATTGTATTGCCGGGAGCCCTTCTGCTGGGGGTATTTGCCATGCAGCTGGCAGTGAAGGCAATGTACCGTGATATTATGCCAAAGGACATGGACTCCATATCAGTACCGCTGGTGGTGGTTATGGGCTTAAATGACGACTATGAGCGATGCGGATGGTATAATGATTATGACCAGCAGGTATTCCTGGCATCAGACTGCAGCCGGGAACTGGCCGAGGTGAAGGCTTATGAAGATTTACAGACTTATATTGCACTGTATCGGAATGACCCCGATTATATGGTGGATTTTTTTGTCAGGAAAATGAATGCCCAGTGGAATGCACCTATGTATCAGGGAATCGCCATGAATTCAAATCTGGAAAAATGGCAGCCCGCAGTCGTGGACTCCCTTTTCCGGCACGGTCGTGTGGCAAGTCTGACAGAATCGGGGATGAAGGTATATCAGCTTCTTCTGTATGGCAGTATATTATTTCTGCTGGGGGTAAAACGGAAGGAATTTGTGGAAATAGAAAAGTACGCATTATTGATTGCCGTATTCGGGGGCTTTTTGTTCACGCTGATCTGGGAGGCAAAAACCCGGTATGTACTGCCCTATCTTTTTATGCAGTTACCTTATATGGCAATGGGAATTCATGAAATCATGTCAGCGGTGGAAAAAAGGGGAGGCAGGGCTGAATGAAAAGTTTTTTTCAGGAAAAGCTATTTTGCCGGATATTTCATGTTCTGGCAATGGTGATGTATGTATTGCTTTTTGCCTTTTGCCTGGGCCTGACAGGGGAAAACAGGTCCCTGGATGAGCATATTATTCTGAAAAAAGATTTTGTTGTGCTGAATGCTTTCTGGATATGTGCTGCCCTGGTCTGTTTGTTCCATGTGGGAAAACTGTCGGACCGGATCCAAAGCAGAAAAGGGTGGAACCGGCTGCTGGGGGGTGTCTGCGCCTTGTCTGCCCTGGCCGGATTTTTATGGGTGTTTGCCAGTAAAACAGTACCCGGGGCGGACCAGCTGATTGTCTGCAGGTATGCGGATGCCTTTAACAGCGGTGAGATTACCATGCTTGACAGAAAAGAATATGTGGTACTGTATCCCTATCAGCTGGGAGTGATCACAGTGCTGAGAGGGGTTTTTTCCATCTTCGGACCCGGAAATTATCAGGCGTTCCAGTATCTGACAGCCGCGCTGGTTCCGCTGCTGGTATTCTCCGGCTGCCAGATTGTGCGGATTCTCTCCTGTGAGAACAGGAGGGCAGAACTATACTACCTGTTGTTTATTTTTTTCTGTTTTCCCATGTATGCCTACACCAGCTTTGTGTATGGGGATTTAATTTCCATTATATTCGGACTGTGCGCCGTCTGGATGTATCTGGCATGTCTGAAGCAGTTTTCCTGGTGGCAGGCAGTGCTTTCCGGTGTACTCATGGGGATGGCGGTGCAGCTTCGGGCGGCGATGATTATCTTATGCCTGGCGCTGCTGATTACCGGGGGGATAAAGCTTTTATTTCACAGAAATCGAAAATATGTCATTGCGATGGCGCTTCTTGTTCTGGGCGTGGCGCTAATGCGGCAGGCCGTACGGGGACTTTACAGTGATGTCATGCCGGAAAAGGCAAGTTCCATACCTACATTCCTGACCATAGTCATGGGGCTGAATGACGACAATGGATGGGGTGGCTGGCACAATGGCTATGATCAGCAGACATTCCTGGCATTTGACTGTGACGAAGAGCAGGCGCAAAAACAGGCGTATCAGGATTTCCAGGATTATCTTGCGGGGTACAGAAAGAATCCCGGCTCTATGGCGTCTTTTTTCATAAGAAAGATGAACAATCAGTGGAACGCGCCTATGTATCAGTCCACGATTATGAATTCTGAGTCGGATGGACAGCGGCCGGTTTTGCTGGAAAGTCTGTTCCAGGAGGGAAAGGCGGCAAAACTGGTGACATTTGGCATGAAGCTGTATCAGCTTCTGCTGTATGGAAGCATTTTGTTTTTGCTGGTCAGAAAGAGAAAAGATTTTGACCGGATGGAGGAATATGCACTGTTGGCCGCGGTGTTCGGAGGTTTTCTGTTTACGCTGGTCTGGGAGGCAAAGACCCGCTATGCACTGCCCTATCTCTTTATGCAGATACCCTATATGGCAATGGGGGTAAACGAAATATCGTTATTTTTGGAAAAATGGTTAAAGAAAACGGGCAAAAAGTGAAAGATTTTGATAAGACAGCATAAAAAGGTGCTAAAAGTTGGAAATAACCCTTTTTTTGCTGTTTTTTTATCTTTAAATATGTTATAATTACTTTAATTGTATTTATAATTGAAGCAATTTTCAAGCGGAATCGGAGTGACATTATGGGAAAAAAACAAAAGGAACATTTTTCACAGGAGGGGGCTTCTGAAAAGACCGGTTCGGAAGCGCTGAACCTGCCCAAAGAGGGGAAATCACATAAGAGAAAAAAATATATTCTGCCAGGTATGATATTCGCGGTCATTCTGGCGGCGGGTATCGCCGCATTCGGCTATTATCAGACGGCACTGTATTACCGGACACATTTTTTTCCGAATACAGTCATCAACGGCGTGGACTGCAGCAGGATGGAAGCGGCTGCGGTGGCGGAAATGCTGGATGCCCGGCTGGAGGAGTACTCGCTGGAAGTGACCGGCAGAGATTACAGAACGGGAGAGTCCGGTGCGCAGATCGGGAAAATTTTTCCTTCTGACATTCAGCTTGCCTATCAGGATACCAGAAAGGAAGTGGAGGCCCTGCTGGCCGGACAGGAGGAATTTCAATGGATTCAGGCCTGGCTGGGACAGCAGTATTCCCACTCCATGGAACGGAATGTATTGTTTGACGAGGACATGCTGAACAGCATGGTGAAGTCCTGGGATGCCTGTAAAAAGGCAAACATGGTGAAGGCGCAGGATGCGTATATCAGTGAATACTCGGAAGCCAGGGGCGGCTACGAGATTATTCCGGAGACTGCAGGAACCCAGCTGGATGTGGAACAAGTGTTACAGCTGGTTTCGGAGGCTTTGGGCAGGCAGGAAAAATATCTTGACCTGGAACAGCTATCCTGCTATCAGGAGGCCGCTGTCAGGCAGGATGACACAAAGCTGAACAGCATTGTGGATAAGGTAAACCAGTGGCTTGGAACCCGGATTTCTTATGACTGGAACGGGAGCAAAATCGAACTGGACCACAGGATCCTGCATGAGTGGATCACGCTGGAAGATGACAGCCCGGTTCTGGATGAGGAAAAGGTGGCGGCATTTGTCAAGGAGCAGGCGGCTGCCCATGATACTTATGGAAAAAAGAAAAGTTTTATCACCACACTGGGGGAGGAACTGACGCTGAACAGCCGGAATTATGGCTGGAAGACGGATACGGAAAATGAGACAAAGGAGCTGATCCGTCTCATTTACCAGGGAAGCACCACGGACAGGGAACCGGTATATAGTATTAAGGCCAGGCAGAAAGGCGAAAATGACATCGGCAGCTCTTATGTGGAGGCAGACCTGACAAACCAGCATCTGTATTTGTACCAGGATGGGGAGCTGGTGCTGGAGACGGATTTTGTATCGGGTACCATGATATCTACATATGACTGCGTGACACCGGAAGGAATATTCGGTTTATCTTATAAGACCAGAAACGCAGTGCTCAGGGGGGCTACCTACCAGACGCCGGTCAGCTACTGGATGCCCTTTTACGGAAATTACGGAATGCATGATGCAAACTGGAGGGGATCTTTCGGCGGCGATATTTTTATTACCAACGGTTCCCATGGCTGCATCAATCTTCCGGTGAGCATGGCAGAACAAATCTACCAGTATGTGTCGGAGGGATTTCCTGTAGTGTGCTATTACTATGGGGGAGCGCCCTATATAGGGCCCCCGGCCGTGGAGAATCCCGAAGGGGAAGGATCTGAAGAGGGATACGAGGAAGGCGGGGAAGGACAGGAACCGGAGCCGCCCCAGGAACCGGAACTGCCCGTACCGGATATGCCGGATTTCCCGGATATGTCAGATATCCCGGACTTTCCCGAGGGTGGGGGCGGAATCGGATAAATGCCCCTGAAACTGAAAACGGAATGCCAGAGGGAGGTAAAATGGCAGAGAGAAGATTGAAAATTAAAATTTTCAATCGCGAGATTTGTGGTTTCGCGCTGCAAAGCCATACATGGCTTGCCACAAACTCGTTATGCGCAAAAGCAGCGCAGAAATGGTGAGAATTATGAAACTGCGCACAGAAAAGCAGGCAAGAAAATGGCAGGAAAAAATGGAGCATTTCCGGAAGATACACCGGCAGATCAGGACAGAGGCTTCCGACATCCTGCAGTCAGAGAACTTTAACCGTATGAAGGAGTTTGTTCAGCACGGAAATGTGACGGTGAACGCCCATGTGATGAATGTGGCGAGATACAGTATACTGTTCAGCGAATACCTGCATATTTCCTGCAGCCGGAAAGAATTGATCCGGGGAGCCCTTCTTCATGATTATTTTCTGTATGACTGGCATGTGCCGGACGAAGAAAATCCCCACCCGCTGCATGGGTTTTACCATCCCGGCAGGGCCCTGAGAAACGCGCTGGAAGAGTACAGCCTGACCGAGAGGGAAAGGGACATTATCCGCAAGCACATGTGGCCCCTGACTTTAGTGCCGCCGGGCTGCCGTGAGGCCTGGATTGTGACAGCCGCGGACAAGTGGTGTTCCCTTATGGAAACCCTGCATATGTACAAGGGACACGGGGCAGTTCTCCAAAAAGTAAGGGAAGGCTGAATTTGGAACATTTATTTGAAAAACTGAGCCAGTATGCGGGGGAAGGAATTTACCCCTATCATATGCCGGGGCATAAGCGCAGAAGCTGCGGCATGCTTCCGGAGGAGCTGTATAAAATAGATATTACGGAAATAGATGGCTTTGACAATCTGCACCGGGCAGAAGGTATTCTGCGCATGGCGCAGGAAGAGGCGGCACGGCTTTACGGGGCGGAAGAGAGCTTTTATCTTGTCAATGGAAGTACCTGCGGGATACTGAGCGCTGTCAGCGCCGCCGTCCCGTCTGGGGGACATATCCTCATGGCGCGCAACTGTCATAAGTCGGCGTATCATGCGGCATATCTGCGGCATTTGAAAGTAAGCTACCTATATCCCGGGCAGCTGGAAGCCTTTGACATTCTGGATGCCGTAACGCCGCAGCAGGTTCGGCAGGCGCTGGAGCAGGAGCCGGATACGGAGGCGGTGCTGCTGGTGTCCCCCACTTATGAGGGCAGGATTGCAGACATAGGGGCCATTGCGGAGATTGTCCATGAAAAGGGGATTTTGCTGATTGTGGATGAAGCGCACGGCGCGCATCTGGGGCTGGCAGATGGTTTTTGCCAAAACAGTTGTCAGGCGGGGGCAGACCTGGTTATTCACAGCGTACACAAGACGCTTCCCGCATTGACGCAGACAGCGCTTCTTCACTGTAACGGAGGGCGGGTGGACAGAAACCGTCTGAAACGTTTTCTGCGGATTTACCAGACCAGCAGTCCCTCTTATCCATTGATGGCAGGTATAGAAAATGCTTTACAATATGCCGCCCGGGGGGAGGAAGCATTCCGATATTTCCGGGAGCGCTACGGAAGGATGCTGGGGGAACTGTCAAAATGCCGTCATTTACAGATTTTACAGGGAGGACAGACCCGGCAGGATGTGGGAAAGCTTGTGATGGGGGTTAAGCAGGCAGGAATCACGGGAAAATATCTTTATGATATTCTGCTGGGGAAATATGGCCTGCAGCTGGAGATGGCAACCCAAAGCTTTGCCCTTGCCATGTTTACGGTCAATGATGGGGAAGAAGCTTATGAACGAATGACAAAAGCCCTGCTGGAAATTGACGCAGGCTTGCGGAGGAGAACCGGGCAGGGCTGTGACACACATATAGGAGAAGCGAAAAGGAGGAAAGAGCTCCCTATGGGGACCGGGCCAGGGAAAAGAAACTGGCCAGAAGACGGGACCGGGGGATCCGGGGGAAAGGCGGGGGATGCCATACCGCTTTCTGATGCCTGGGACAGGGAGGCAGAGGAGACAGACCTGGAGAAAAGCGTGGGAAGGTATTCCGCGGAGTTTGTCAGTCTGTACCCGCCGGGAGTGCCGCTGCTGGTACCCGGGGAACGGATTACAAAAGATATATGCCAAAGAATCCGGGAGGATATGGAGACGGGACTTACGGTAGAGGGAATCAGGGGCCGGGAGGAAGACAGAGGAGTACGGATCAGCGTTATCAGGCAAAATGCCGGGCCGGCGCCGGGAAAAAAGCGGCGGGCCGGGGGATCATAAAATAGAAGTCCGGGGCAGGGACTAAGAAGAAAAAAGAAAAGAGGAATAAAACATGAGAAAGACAAAAATCATTTGCACCATAGGACCGGCAAGCGACAGTGTGGAACGGATGCGGGAGCTGATGCTGGCGGGCATGAATGTGGCGAGATTTAATTTCTCCCACGGCACACACCAGGAGCAGAAGGTGAAATATGAGAGAGTGTGCCAGGCCCGCCAGGAGCTGGGACTTCCGGTGGCGACCATGATAGATACCAAGGGACCCGAGATCCGTCTTCGGGATTTCGAGGGAGGCAGGGCCGAGCTGGTTTCCGGTGAGAAGTTTATTCTGACCACCGAAGAAATCATGGGAACGGCGAAGCGCGCATCCATTTCTTATAAGAACCTGAAAAATGACATTCAGGAAGGAACCACCATTCTCATCGACGACGGACTGATTGAGATGACCGTGGAGGAAATCCGGGGGGAAGAGATTATCTGCCATGTGGTAAACGGCGGCTTTGTATCCAATCATAAGGGTGTCAATGTGCCTGGGGCAGTGCTGTCCATGCCTTATATCAGCCAGGTGGACAGGGAGGACATCCTGTTCGGCATTGAGATGGGATATGAGATTCTGGCGGCATCTTTTGTCAGATGCAAGGAGGATATTCTGGAGATCCGCGAGATTTTGAACGCCCATAACAGTGATATGAAGGTGATTGCAAAAATCGAAAACATGCAGGGAATTGAGAATCTGAAAGAAATTCTGGAAGTGTCCGACGGCATTATGGTGGCAAGAGGGGACATGGGCGTGGAAATTCCGCTGGAAGAGGTGCCGGTGCTGCAGAAGCAATTGATTAAGCTGGCAAATGAACAAGGGAAGCATGTCATCACGGCAACCCAGATGCTGGAATCCATGATCAAAAACCCCAGGCCCACCAGGGCGGAAACCACGGACATTGCCAATGCCATCTATGATGGAACCACTGCCATCATGCTCTCAGGGGAAAGCGCCGCGGGAAAATATCCGGTGGAAGCAGTAAAAACTATGGCGAAAATAGCGGAAGCAGCCGAAAAAGATATTGATTACGGCATCAGGATGAGGCGGTGCGAATGCCGGGAGCAGACAGATATTACCACGGCCATCGCATATGCCACATGTACCGCTGCCAGGGATCTGCATGCGGCCGCCATTATCACGGTGACACTGTCCGGTTTTACGGCGGAGGCCATTTCCAGGTTTAAGCCGGAAAGCCCCATCATCGGCTGTACGGTCAGGGAAAATGTGTGCAGACAGTTAAATCTTCTGTGGGGAGTGAGCCCGCTGATGATCCAGAAGGAGGAAAAGGCGGAAGTCCTGTTTGCGGATGCGGTGGAAAAGGCGAAAAAAGCGGGATATGTGAAATCCGGAGATGTAGTGGTGATCACCGCCGGCGTACCCCTGGGTGTGGCAGGCACTACAAACATGATTCATGTGATTGAGGTGGCATAGAACCATGGGGAAGATCATATGCCTTATGGGAAAAAGCGCCTCGGGGAAGGACACCGTGTATAAGCGGCTGCTGGCTGACCGGGAATTGGGACTGAAACACATTGTTCCTTATACCACCAGGCCCATTCGGGAGGGAGAGCGCAACGGGGTGGAGTATTATTTTACGGAGGAATCCGCTTTCTGGGAGTTGAAAAGGCAGGGGAGGATCATAGAGGACAGGGCATACCATACCTGCCACGGACTATGGCGTTATTTTACCGTAAACGACAGTCAGTTCCGGGAGGAGGGGCAGAACTATATTCTGATCGGAACCCTGGAGGCATATGAAAAGCTGAAGGATTATTTTGGCACGGGCAGGCTTCTTCCTATTATGATAGTATTAGACGATGGAATCCGGCTGCAGAGGGCGCTGGACAGGGAAAAAAAACAGGCAGTGCCAAGATATGAAGAGATGTGCCGCCGTTTTCTGGCAGACAGCGAGGATTTTTCGGAAAAAAAAATGGCCCAGGCAGGCATTTCCAGATGTTTTGAGAATCGTGATCTGGACAAGTGCCTGGAGGATATCCGGTGTTACATGAAAAAAGAGATTCGGAGTTTGGAATGAAAGAGAGGTCTTCTTGTGGAGATTAAGGTAGGTCAGTTAAATCCCAAAAGCCCCCCGGTGGAGCAGGTACAGAGTACGCAGCAGTCGGATGGCAGTTTTAAGTTCATGCTTGCCAGCCATGTGGAAGGGGCTGAACTCCAGGCCAGGCTGCAGACCCTCATGGAAGAGATTACCATGCAGGGAGATAAGCTGTACAAGCGCAGGGATGTACGGGATATGTGGCATTACCGGAGGCTGGTGAAGGATTTCATGAATGAGGTGGTAACACATTCCCATGCCTTTTCCAGGGAGAATTTTCTGGACAGGCGGGGACGGCACAGAGTGTATGGCATTATCCGGCTGATTGATGAGAATCTGGACCAGCTGGCCCAGGAGCTGATGAAGGACGAGGCAGATAATCTTGAAATTCTGAACAAAATCGGGGAAATCAGGGGACTGCTTCTGGACATTTTTACATAAGGGTGCAGGAAAACACGAAAAGAGGGGGCTATCATGGCAGGATTTCAGGATATTATCGGACAGGAACAGATAAAGGAGCATTTGCGGAATGCGCTGAGTACGGACAAGGTTTCCCATGCGTATATCATCAATGGGGAAAAGTCTTCCGGAAAAGAATTCATCGCAAAGGTATTTGCCATGGCACTGCAGTGTGAGAAGGGCGGCGTGGATCCCTGCCAGGAGTGCCACGCCTGCAGACAGGCCTTGTCCGGAAATCATCCGGATATTGTCAGGGTCGTCCATGAGAAGCCCAATACCATAAGTGTGGATGATATCCGCACGCAGGTGAACGGTGATATTGTATTGAAGCCTTATAGCGGAGCACGCAAGGTTTACATCATCAATGAGGCAGAGAAAATGACGGTACAGGCGCAGAACGCCCTGCTCAAAACACTGGAGGAGCCGCCGTCGTACGCCGTGATACTGCTCCTGACTTCCAATGTCAACACGCTTCTGCAGACGATTCTGAGCCGCAGTGTGGTGCTGAACATGAAGCCGGTGTCGGATGCGCAGGTGAAGGAATATCTCTGCCGTACACTGCAGATACCGGATTATAAGGCAGAAGTATGCGCGGCGTTTGCCAGGGGAAATATCGGCAGGGCGAAGGCGCTGGCTTCCAGCGAAGAGTTTGAGAATATAAAGGCAGAGGCGCTGTCTCTGCTAAAATATATACAGGACATGGACCTGAATGAAATCGTTATGGCCGTGAAAAAAATTGTTGAGTACAAGATGGAGATCAATGATTATCTGGACATCTGTGCCATTTGGTACCGGGATGCCCTGCTGTTCAAGGCAACCAATGACATGAATCATCTGATTTTCAGGGAGGAAATTCAGGCGCTGCGCAAGACGGCCCAGCGAAGCAGCTATGAGGGCATCGAGAATATTATCAATGCCCTGGACACCGCCAAAAAGAGGCTGGATTCCAATGTGAATTTCGAGCTGGTAATGCAGCTTCTGATGATGGCCATTCAGGAGAATAGCAGGTAGGACAGATTTCCAGAAACAGACTATGGTTTTTTAAGGGGATATGTGTTACAATAAGCCATTGAAGGCAGTATGCCGCGGGGAGACGGACCGCGGCTTTTTGTGGAAAGATGCCGGAAGGGCATCAGTGAGGTGGATAGATGGTTAAGGTAATCGGAGTAAGGTTCCGCACGGCAGGAAAAATTTATTTTTTTGATCCTTTGGAATTTCCAGTTCATAAAGGAGACCATGTGATTGTGGAAACTGCCAGGGGTATTGAATTTGGAACAGTGGTAAACGGAATTACGGATGTGGCAGAGGATAAGGTGGTGCAGCCGCTGAAGCCGGTGATCCGTATTGCGAACCAGCGTGACATAGAGCAGGAGGCATCCAACAGAGAGAAAGAAAAAGAGGCTTTCCGGATCTGCCTGGAAAAAATTCGCAGCCATGGGCTGGAAATGAAGCTGATTGATGCGGAATATACATTTGACAATAATAAAGTGCTGTTTTATTTTACGGCAGACGGAAGGATTGATTTCCGGGAACTGGTGAAAGACCTGGCCGGTGTTTTTAAGACAAGAATCGAACTGCGCCAGATCGGTGTCAGGGATGAGACAAAGATCGTGGGCGGAATCGGTATTTGCGGGCGTTCCCTGTGCTGTCACAGTTATCTGTCGGATTTTGTGCCTGTATCCATTAAAATGGCAAAAGAACAGAACCTGTCATTGAATCCGGCAAAGATATCCGGCGTGTGCGGCAGGCTCATGTGCTGTCTGAAGAACGAAGAAGAAACATATGAGGAGTTAAATAAGCGGCTCCCCAATATCGGGGATTATGTGACCCTGGAGGAAGGCCTGAAGGGGGAAGTGCACAGTGTGAACGTACTCCGCCAGCTGGTGAAGGTTGTGGTGGATGTGGGGGATGAAAAGGAAATAAAGGAATACCCTGTGGAAAAACTGCATTTCAGGCGGAAACACGGGAAAAAGGAAAAAGTGGAATTATCCAGGGAAGAGATGCAGGAGCTGGAGCGCCTGGAGGAGGAGGAACAACAGAAGCAGAGTATCGCCGGAAAGGCGCAGGCAGAAGAAAACGTAAAAGCGGAGACAGACCAGCGCCAGGGCGGCAGGAACAGACACCGCCAGGGTGGCGGCCAGCGTCAGGGCGGGCGTGAGGAAGAGAACCGCAGGATGGGGCAAAAGCAGCATTCCGGGGAGGAACAGAAGCAGCAGGGCCCGCGCCAGGAGGAAGGGCGCAGACAGAAGAACCATGGCGTTTTAAAACAGCAGGCCCACATGGAGGCAGCGCAGGAAAGACAGGAGCAGAGCGGTGAAGAGGGACCGGGAGCCGGCAGGCATCAGAACGGAAAGGTGCACCGCGATAACAGGAAACGCCAGGATAAGGGCCGTCAGGGCGGGCAGCGTCAGGAGGGCGGCGAGTCTCAGAACGGGAGAAACCGATATGACAACAGAAACAGACATGACAGAAAACCCGGACAGGACGAGCAGCCCAGACCAAAGGACGGTCAGTCTTAAGGAAAAGGAGCGGCTGGATGACCTTCAGCGGAACGGTTACCGTATTATCCAGAACCCGGAAAAGTTCTGTTTCGGAATGGATGCGGTGCTTCTGACAGGCTTTGCCCGGGCCAGGCAGCAGGACAGACTGCTGGATCTGGGAACGGGGACGGGGATCATACCCATTCTCATGGAGGCAAAATATCACTGTGCCCATCTAACCGGCCTGGAAATCCAGCCGGAAAGTGCGGACATGGCGGCCAGAAGCGTAAAAATAAACGGTTTATCGGACAAAATAGATATTGTCACCGGCGATATCAGAAAAGCAGACCATATTTTTCCGTCTGCTTTTTTTGACTGTATCACCTGTAATCCGCCGTATATGATAGGGCAGCACGGGATTGCCAATCCGGATCTACCCAAAGCCATTGCCAGGCATGAGATTCTGTGTACCTTTGAGGATGTGGCTGCGCAGACGGCGAAGCTTCTGAAGCCGGGAGGACACTTTTTTCTGGTGCATAGGCCTTTCCGGCTGGCAGAAATCATGGTGACACTGGTGCGGCACAGGCTGGAACCGAAACGGATGAGAATGGTTCATCCTTACGGGGACAGAGAGCCCAATATGGTGCTTTTGGAGGCGGTGCGCGGGGGAAAGGCCAGGATGACGGTGGAAAAGCCCCTGATATTGTTCCGGGAACCGGGCGTGTATACAGAGGAGGTCAGCGGGCTTTACGGATTCTGAAGTTTGCGCCGGGAGGCGTTTGGATACGGTCTGGAATCTGCGGCGGAATCAGGGCGCGGCGGAAAATGGAAAGGCAGGAGGGCAGGGCGTATGGCAGGAACATTGTATTTATGTGCGACACCTATTGGAAATCTGCAGGATATGACACCGCGGGTAATTGAAACCCTGGGAAGCGTGGACTTGATTGCGGCAGAAGATACACGTAACAGCGTGAAACTCCTGCATCATTTCGAGATTCATACTCCCATGACAAGTTACCATGAATATAATAAGGTGGAGAAAGCCGGGCTGCTGGTAGGGCGCCTTTTAAAGGGGGAAAATATTGCGCTGATCACGGACGCAGGCACGCCTGCCATATCGGACCCGGGGGAGGTTCTGGTACGGATGTGTCAGGAAAACCAGATTACGGTCACCAGTCTGCCGGGGCCCTGCGCCTGCATTACGGCCCTGACCCTCTCCGGACTGTCTGCCAGACGGTTTTGCTTTGAAGGCTTTCTGCCATCGGAAAAGAAGGACAGGAGAGTAATCCTGGAGGAACTGGCAGGAGAGACCCGCACCATTGTCCTGTATGAAGCGCCCCATCACCTGGTGAAGACCCTGGGGGATCTGCGGGAGTGGCTGGGAGACAGAAAAATAACATTGTGCAGGGAACTGACCAAGAAGTTTGAGTCCGTGATGCCGGTGACGATTGGGCAGGCGCTGGAATACTATAGGACACAGGAGCCCAGGGGTGAGTATGTGCTGGTGGTGGAAGGAAAGAGCCTTCAGGAATTACGGCAGGAGGCCATTGCGTCCTGGGAAGCCCTGTCCATAGAAGAGCATATGGCTTACTATGAAGAGCAGGGTATGGACAATAAAACCGCCATGAAACAGGTGGCAAAGGACCGGGGTGTGGGAAAGCGGGAGATTTACGCACACCTGCACGGATAAACGGATAAGGCCGGAAAAGGACGGGGAAACCGGAGAGGGAAGATATAATACATTGTGGGGAGGAAGATATGGCGGCAGATCATTGTGACATGTGTGTCAATTATGTGTATGATGAAGATTATGAGTGTTACAGCTGTCTGGTGAATCTGGATGAGGACGAAATGTACCGCTTTTTGTCGGGAAACAAATGGGAATGTCCTTATTTCCGGAGGGATGATGAGTATGGGGTGGTCCGGCATCAGATATAATCCATCAGATGGCTTTGCTGAAAAATAGTTCCATGGGCTGGGCGTATTCCGGGATGTCGATGGTCAGACCTCCGCAGTCTTTGTATCCCAGTTTCCGGTAGAAGCACTGGGCGGTTTCGTCTGCCTGGGTGGAAACCAGAAGCATGCCGAAGCCCTGCTTCTTCATGTCCTGTTCCCAATGCTCCATGAGCTGCCGCCCATACCCTTTCCCCTGAAAGGCCGGATCAATAAAAAGCATGGTACAAAAGGGGGTATTGTCCCAGAAAAGATTGTACCGCAGCAGTCCCGCGGGCGTTTCATCCAGCTGCAGCAGATAGGCTCTTTTGTCTCGGATTTTGTTCGCAAATTCTGTTTTGGGCAGATGCCGGTCAAGCCGGTACCAAAAACTTTCATCTTCTGCCTGTGCATATCTTATTTTTACCATTTTCTGACATTTCCTCACAAATATATTCCGTATATATTTTTTCCGGTTCCAAATATGATGGGAATCCATCGGCGTTTTACAGGATCCTGATTCGAAAATTGCAGGATGAGAGCATTCTAGCAGGAGCAAACGGGAAAGTCAATGTATTTTGTAAATTTTAGTCAGTATATATTTTTTCCGGGGACAAATAATAACTTCGTAATCCAACGTAGCGGCTTTCCGGAAAATGACGTAAGCCAGTCATAATGACATGTGCATGTCGATGACGTCTGTCTGTCATAATGACGTAAGCCAGCCATAATGACATGTGCCTGTCAATGACGTAAGCCAGCCATAATGACATGTGCCTGTCAATGACGTAAGCCAGTCATAATGACATGTGCCCGTCAATGACGTAAGCCAGTCATAATGACATGTGCATGTCGATGACGCCTGTCTGTCATAATGACATATGCCTGTCAATGACAAATAAATGTCATGGAATTTTGGAAAACAGCAGCGGATTACATTGAGAAGCCAGCCACAGATAGATTTGAAACAGCACAACCAGGAGGTATGGAGATGAGTAATATTTCAGAACTTGATTTACAGAACCTGCGTCATCTGATCGGAGGATACGACACCACCCACTGTAAGATGCAGGCATATGCACAGGAGACAAAGGACCCGGAAATCAGGCAGTTTTTTGAAAAAGGCGCCAGGTCTGCCATGGACAATAAGCAGCAGCTTATGAAATTTCTGAACTAAGGAAATGCGTTTTTAACGGGAGAAAAGAAGACTTTTTCAGTATAGGAAATGACGATAATCACAGAATGAGAGGTAATGGCGATGCAGGAAAAAATTATGGTAGCAGATACACTGGCGGGCATCAACGGCGAACTGACCCGTTATGCGGGCATGATCGCGCAGTCCGAGAACAAAGAACTGAAACAGACACTGAAGCAGATCCGCAATGCCTGTGAGCAGTCTCAGGAAGAGCTGTATCAGATTGCAAGGGCGAAGTCTTATTATGTGCCCGCAAGCAAGGCAACGGAAGAGGAAGTGGCCCATGTGAAGAGCCTTTTCACACAGGGCACATTGTAATCCACACAGTGCAAAAGGAGCGTTCCCGGGAAGGGGCGCTTCTTTTTATGCGCAGGGGCGCAAAAGGAAGATAGTTGCTGACGCAACATGCGCCCCGCGCGGCGAGTAGAGGAGAAGGACATTCCCCTACTCGATTGTGCAGTATGATTTCCCGGGACGGAAAAAGCGGAGTTGGCATGGAAGGTATTTTCCGATCATAAGATTTATAAAAAGACAGAAACAGGTGGAAAACATGCTGAATTTGATATGGGCGGCCATGATACTGCTGGCAGTGATTTACGGGGCGGCATCGGGGCATATGAGCGAGGTCACGAACGCGGCGCTGGACAGCGCGGGAGAGGCGGTGTCCCTATGCATTACCATGGCAGGAGTGGTGGCTTTGTGGATGGGGCTGATGGAGATTGCCCGGAGGGCGGGACTGGTCAGGAAGCTTACAAAGGGAATAGGACCGTTTCTGACGTTTATGTTTCCGGGGATTCCCAGAGACCATCCGGCAAGGGACTACATAGCCACAAATGTGATTGCCAATATTCTGGGACTTGGCTGGGCCTGCACGCCGGCAGGACTGAAGGCCATGGAGGAGCTGGCGAAGCTGGAGGCGGACAGAGGGAATCCGGAGTATCTGGAGGACATAAAAACCGAAAACGGTTCTGTCCGGCGGGCCAGCAACGAAATGTGCATTTTCCTGATTCTGAATATTTCATCCCTGCAGCTGATACCCGTGAACATGATTGCGTACAGGGCGCAATATGGCAGCGCCAATCCCACGGCGATTATTGCACCGGCCATTGCGGCCACGCTGATCAGCACCCTGGCGGCGGTGGTGTACTGTAAAATAAAAGACCGCGCCGGCATATTGTCAGGAAAAAGAAGTGACAGGGGAGGGAAGACGGTATGAACGCACTGGCGCATCTTTCGGATATTGTGATTCCTATCTTGATCTTTTTTATTGTAGGCTATGGATTTGTCTCCAGGGTAAAAGTATACGAATCGTTCCTGAAAGGGGCAAAAGACGGCCTGAAAATCGTTGTGGATATTGTGCCCACCCTTATCGGCCTTCTGGTGGCGGTGGGAATGCTGCGGGCGTCCGGTTTCTTCGAGATGCTGGGGACGCTTCTGGGTCCAGCTGCCGCCGCAGTGGGGCTGCCTGCCCAGCTGCTGCCGCTTTTGGTGGTGAAGCTGTTCTCCTCCTCCGCGGCCACAGGGCTGGTGCTGGACGTCTTCCGCACATCCGGGCCGGATTCCTATGCAGGGATATTGACATCCATATTAATGAGCTGCACCGAGACCGTGTTCTACACCATGAGCGTGTACTTTCTGGCGGCGAAGGTGACGAAGACCCGGTTCACCCTGGCCGGAGCGCTGCTGGCTACCCTGGCGGGGACGGTGATGAGTGTGGTTCTGGCCGGGTGGATGTTGTAAGTGAAGTCCTGTAGAATATTATTGCAGACGATAAAGAACAGCGACCTGTACAGCAGCGCTTCTCAGCCGAATATGGCAGAATACGCAATAAAACTGCTGTATTCATTTCGCATAGATTGTCTTCTTGCCGATTTTGTCAGGATATTGCAGTATTCCATGGGGGCAGACTGGTTCAGCGCGGCTGTCATAATGTGTTGGTTCATTTCTATTAGGCTGAAGTGATATGTAAATATCTATATTAAAATTAAAAATTTGTATTTACAAATACAGCGGACCCTGATATGATGAACGCAGGAGGTACCTCTTGCAGGAGAGTTTGAGAGAAGGGGCGTATGATTCGTATTTGGACAGGGAGGCAGGGCTATGCAGTCACGTTACATTCAGATAGCGGAACAGATCCGGGGACAGATCGCCGATGGGCTGTACCCGGAAGGGAGCAGGATTCCCACAGAAAATGAGTTGGCCCAGTCCCAGGAGGTCAGCCGTCCCACCGTGAGACAGGCTCTGGATCTGCTGGTCAGGGAGGGGCGTCTGGTGCGGGTGAAAGGCAGCGGGACCTTTGTGGCCCAGCCCAAGCTTGTACATGAATCCACCAGCTTTGTCACAGGGTACAGGGAGGAGAGCCGAAAGAAAAGCCGCATTCTGCGCACAAAGGTGGTGTGCCTTCAGACAGAAAAGGCCGGGGAGCAGGTGGGAGACGCTCTGAAAATCAGTGCGGGCGATATGGTAACACGTCTGGTGAGGATACGTCATCTGGAGAATCTGTATTCCAATGCCCCGGTGGTGTATACCACGCTGTATGTGCCCCTGAAGCTTTTTCCGGAGATGCCGCAGCTGGATTTTACGGACACTTCTTTTTATGAGGCTCTGGACAGCAGAGGGTTGTCGGTAGTGCACGCCTCCCGTAAACTGGAGGTGGTCATGCCTCCGGCAGAGGTGGCGGCGGGCCTGGGGATCACGCCCTTTGAACCTGCGGCCTTTATCACATCCCGGGGGTACACACAGGCTGGCCGGACAATAGAGTACACGGAGAGCTATTATCCTGCCAGCCGGAGCAGCTTTCAGATAGAAATCAACAGATAAAACAATATAAAAGTACAGTACATTATAATAGGAAAATAAGTAAACAAGGCGGCAAGATGATAATGCAGTAAAGAGAAGGAACAGGATCATGGGAAAGCGGATCAAGGATGTGTACATTGTACATCACTCTCACACGGACATTGGCTATACCGACCTGCAGGAGCAGGTTATCTATAACCAGGTTCACAATATTAAAAATGTGATCTCCATCGTGAAGAGGGGCTATGAGACAGGCAGTCAGGAGAAGGAGTTCAAGTGGAACTGTGAAACCTATCTCTGCGTGGAACGGTTTCTGGAGAGTGCTTCGGAAGCGGAGAAGGCAGATTTTTTTGACCTGGTTAAAAGGGGAAACATAGGAATCTCTGCCACCTATCTGAATTTTACGGATCTGGCGGATGTGGGAATGCTGGAGCATAAGACTTCAGAGATGCAGGCGATTTTTACCGGTCAGGGCTTTCCTGTGAAAACGGCCATGAATGCGGATATCAACGGGATTTCCCTGGGAGCCCGGGACGTGCTGATCCGCAGCGGCGTGGAATTTCTGTATACCAACATTCACACCCACCATGGCATGTATCCCCTGTACCAGAATCAGAAACCTTATTTCTGGGAGAACCATGAGGGAAAGAGGCTGCTGGTGTGGAACGGGGAGCACTACAATCTGGGAAATTCCCTGGGCATTGTGCTCAGCAAGAACGTGAATTTCATGACGGAAAATTATTTCGGGAAAGAGGAGGAGGCCACGGCCCTGGAGACCCTGCACACCAGGCTCCTGAACAGCATTGGGGAGCATGAGGAGAGCGGTTACGCCTACGATTTTTATATTACCAGTGTCAGCGGCGTCTTCTCTGACAATGCCCCGGCAAACCCTGCTATCATCGCCACCATAAACGCCTTCAACCAGCGTTTCGGCGGGGAAGTGGCGCTGCGCATGGTGACACTGCAGGAACTCTATGATCTGATCAGGGACAAAACCGCAGATGCGCCTGTGTACCGGGGAGCCATCAATGACTGGTGGGGCAATGGTGTGGGCAGCACCCCCTACGCGGTGAAGCATTACAAGGAGGCTCTGCGCATTTCCCATATCTGCGACTGCCTGGAGGAAAAGACAGGTGTGAGGAATGAGGAACTTGTCCGGACCGGGGAGGACAATGCCCTTCTCTACGCAGAACACACCTGGGGGCACTCCGCCACCATCGGCAGCCCCTATGAGACCATGGTGACAAATCTGGATATCCGCAAGACCAGCTATGCCTCCAAGGCTCATGAGGCGGCGGCTCTGCGCAGAAGCGAGCAGTTCCGCCTGCTGGGGGATATTCTGTGCTATTACAACAACGGCGGTGAGGTGAAGGCCGTCTCCACCAGCGGCAGGCAGGGGGTATTTCCTGTGGAATTCTATGTGGAGACCATGGGACTGTCCGGAGTGAAGGTGGCGGACAAAGAGACGGGGGTGATTTTGCCGACACAGCTTTCCTCCCACCCCAGGGGAGTGCTGGTGAGTTTTCTGGCGGAGTTTGAGCCAAAGGAGGAGAAAATTTTCACCTATGAGGAGCAGCCGGCGCCGGATCAGGGACTGTACACCCGCACGGCCTGGGTGGGGGCAGAGAGAGTGCGGGATATTGTGAACGATTATGACAGGGAGAGTTATCAGCTTCCCTACCGTTTGGAAAATGAATGGTTTCGGATCTGTTACCAGGTGGGGGAGGGCATCACTTCTTTCCGGCACAAAAAGAAAGAGGCGGAGCTGCTGAAGAAGGGGTTGGAAAAAGTGTTTACCCCCATATATGAGAAGACGGAAATTCGCAAAGGTGTATATGCAGAGCGGGCCCATCTGGGGCGGAATGTGAGAGGGCTGCACGGGGTCCAGTGTCAGGGGCGGCTGCAGGACATTAAGATTCTGGATCACGGTCCTGTGTTTGACAGGGTGGAGCTGGTCTTTGATCTGGAGGGAACTCTTCACAGCAGCGTTATCCTGAAACTGTACCGGCATCTGCCCAGGCTGGAGTTTACCTGTCGGATCGCCAAAACACTCAGCGAGGACATTGAGAGCGTTTACCTGCCCCTGTGCCTGGATCTTCCAGGCAGCAGCATTCACATCCATAACGGCAGAGCAGCCATGCGGCCGGGGGTGGACCAGCTGCCGGGCACCAACATGGAGTACTACATTGCGGATGAGGGGCTGCTGTACCAGGGGGCAGATGGGGGAATCCTGATCAACACTTATGATACCCCCCTGCTGTACATGGGTGAAATGAAACACCATCCCATTCTGCTGTGCGACAATAAGGAGGAGAACAACCGCCGCCCTGTTTACAGCTGGATTATGAACAATACCTGGGAGACCAATTTTAAGATGGATCTGTCCGGTTTCGGGGAGTTTCGGTATTCTGTGGAACTGCAGGAGGGAAGCCTGGAGGAAAATCTGCAAAGGCTGAGGGAAAACGATATGGGAGTGGTGAGTTTTATAACGGCGTAAGGAGTATATGCCCCAATAGAGATTCTCCGCACCGGCATAGGAATCTGCGCCTGATACAGTTCCACAGGCGGTTGAGCTGCTCTACTGGGACTCAAACATCAGGTTATGGCAGGCGGGCCCATGTTCCTGTACAATGGAAAGGTAAGAAACAGCCGGGAAACAGACTTCTCGTCTGCTTTCAAACGCAGCTGCAGTGTACAGGAAAGGAAAGAAGGCATATGGAGATGAATCTGGCCGAGAGGCTGAGAAGTTTGAGAAAAGAAAAAAATGTGTCTCAGGAGAGGCTGGCGCAGTATTTGAATGTTTCGTTTCAGGCAGTGAGCAAGTGGGAGAACGCAAACTGCTGCCGGATATTGCGCGGTTTTTCGGCATTACCATTGACGAACTGCTTCAGGTGGAGAAGATTGACAAGGAGAAAATGTTCCAGGACTATCAGGCCAGGGCCTGTGAGCTGTTCCGCAGCGGGAAGAGGGAGCAGGTGCTTTCCCTCTGGCGGGAGGCTTACCATAAGCTTCCCAACAGCATAGAAGTCAAGGAGATGCTTATGTCCGCCTGCTTTGATACGGACAAGGTAAAATATCAGAAGGAGATTCTTGAACTGGGGATGGAGATCTGCAACAGTGAAGGGGACAGCTATTACAAAGGACAGGCCATTGAGCAGATTGCCCGCACCTGCGCGGAAAGCGGAGACAGAGTTATGGCAGAGCGCTGGGCGGCAAAGGCCCATCTGCTTATGCATGCCCGGGAGGTTCTGCGGATGCAGATTCTGGAGGACGGAAAAGACCTGGCGGAACAGTTTTCCTCAGCAAATTACTGGATGTTTAACAGGCTGTGCTATATGACCCTGGGACTTTGCGGCGGCAGGAATACGCCAGGGGGGCCAGGTTACATTCAGGCGGTTGAAAAGGCGGTGGCGAAGCTTTATGAAGTGGTCTACCCTGGAGACGACATGGGGTTTGAGGAACTGGAGCTGATGTGCATTATGCACAAGTGTATCGCGGAGGACGAGATCGCTCTCGGCGGCAGGGAGGAGACGGTGGAATATGAGCTGAACCGGGCTCTGGAGTGTGCCCGGAAGTCCATGTCCGTGGAGGAACATGACCTGCCCCACCCACTGGTAAAAAACTGGCATGTGCAGGGGGCGCCTTCGGATAACCGGCAGGTGGTCCGCCTTCTGAAGGGAGAGCTGGGCAGGGCATGTTTTGACGGCTGCAGGGGTATGGCATGGTTTATGAAGATGGAGCAGAGGCTGGAGAGCCTTCTGCAGGAGGAAGCCCGGATATGATTCCGGGCTTCCTTTTTTAAAAGGTTCAGTGTGCGGCGGGGGACGAGATTTGGAAATTAGAGGTAGGAAAAGAACTGGAAACGTGGTATATTAGTTATGGATCTATGTGATAAATAAGTCTGGAAACAGGTATACGGGTGCTTGGGAGACTGTTGGTATACGAAAAGCTTTGATAAGGGTGCTGGAGGGACATGAAGATGACACTGCAGGAGAAGGTGGGAGTGTTAGTGCGGTATTGCAGTCAGTATCAATCCCATGGATTTATGATGGATGAGAGAAATACGGACAGACATTTCAATGTGCAGCTTCTGGAAGAAAAATATATCAGGGACAATATAGAAAAACTCAAAGTGATTATCCTCACCGGGGAGGCTGGGGATGGAAAATCCCGGATAATGTGGAATCTCCGAAGCTTATTGCAGCAAAAGGGGTTTGCGCAGCCATGTGAGGATTTCTCGGCCCTGCAGGAGAGAGAGAAAGAGGAGTGGATAGCCCGCCTGAAAGGTGTGTTGGAGGGAGAATCTTCCGAGAAATTAATTGTACTAGCCAATGTGGGGGTGTTCACCCAGGCCATCCTGAAGTTTTCCCTGGATTTTATGGAGGAACTGACCAGGAAGCGGGAGGATGTATACATCTGTAATTTTGAAAACCGCAACCTGGCCGGCAATAAAGAGCTTTTTGAAAATATTGTAAAGGAGTTTCTGGACTATGAGGACCCCTGCGCCAATACGGAATGCCCCTGTTATGGAACGTGTGTCTACAGACAGAACATAGAGAAGCTTCTGTCCGCTTCCGGAATCAGGGCCATGAGGATCCTCTGTGATTCGGTTTATCTCACAGGGGGGCATATTACCTTCCGGGAACTGCTGTCCCTGCTGGCGTATACAGTTACCTTCGGTCAGGACTGTGAAGAGCGCAGGTCCCGGCCGGATAGCGGAGAGAGGATGCTTTACTATCATATCTTTGAGGAGAGCCAGGACATACTGCTGCGCAAAATTTCCTGGATGGATCCCGGACTGGAGAGAGGCGGAGATGGGAGGGCTTCCGACAGGGAAGCGTATCGGAATGGATTGCGCAGAGCTTTTTTTGACGCGGAGCAGGATTCCTATGGAAAGCTTCATGTGGAGTATCTGAAGGAATTTCGGCAGGTGTTGGAGCACATCCATGAGCCCCCATACAGTTATGATACAGCCACAGATCAGAATCCCCTGCTGCTGCAACTGAAAAAAGGCATCAACAAAATGAGCAGCCAGGGAAAACAGGACACAGGCATTACGGTGACGGATACCCCGGCAATTTTCGACAAAAAGATCCGGATGGAATTTCTGGTTGCCCAGGATATCAGCATGATCTGGCACCGGTATGATCTGCAGATCGGCGGGGAAAGGCCCCAGGAGGATGTGTTCTGGAATAAATTTTATCTCAGCTATCTATATGTGGAGAAAAGCGGACAGAGGGAGCTGATCAGCCTTTTGATTGATTATCATCAATTTCGCTATCTCATGCGGTGCAGCTATGATTTCTTTATGAACCGAAACGGCATGAGCCAGGAAAAATATGCGGTAAATGCCTATTATCGCAAAATACTCTCTGTAAAAGAAAACGCTTATGATACAGTGAAGGTGTGTTTTGACGATGAACTGGGTAAATACAGTGATTTTTATCTGAGCATTCACTCAAATACAGACCCTTTTACCGGAGATGTGGCCCAGAATATTCTGATCAGAAAAGGAGACTGACATGCCAAAGAGTAAAGCCAACGACAAGGTTGCCGCCTTTGTGGGGATCTCCGCGCCGGAGACCCCCAAATATCTGCTGGCCAACAACTTTCTGCTGGAATACTTTGAACAGACCGGGGGACAGGTGGAGCTGTACAGCTATGCCTGGTTTGAGGAGAAGAAAAGTCTTGTCACTCAGGATGTGGAGAATCAAAAAGAGCTGGAGAAATCCTTTAACCGTTTTTTACGGCGATATCTGGGGGATGAGACCATACACCAGGAGAACAATCGTTTAAAGGAGGATCACCATTTTTATTTTCCTCTCACGCAGGAGATGCTTATGGAGAGAAGCCCTACTCTGCGCCATATGCTGTTTCATCTGCAGGCACTGGATGACAAATTTAGCTATGAGGATATGCAGCAGAAACTGGAGAACTATATCTTTCACGGCCATTCCGGGGCCAACAATATCTGGAAGGTTCTATTCCAGGAGAAGGAAGAGATTCGTCTGCGGAAGCGGGATGTGAAGGGGGAGAGGGATGACTTCTGGGACATGCTCAAACCCGCCGAGAAAAAAAGAATGCGGGCCCTGGGAGAGTCCCTGAACCAGGATCTGAATGCCCTTCTGACCAGCAGATTCTTCACGGAACTGGATTTTTACCGAAAGTATCAGTATCTGTCAGTGCTTCTCACAAGCTATGTGCTTCAGTACATACTGGTGCGCAAGGGACCCAGCGCCAGCATGCTCTGCAAGGGAAAACCTCTGGATGACAGGCTCAACGGGGATATCCACAGGGCCTGCAGCTATAACTATGCCAGGCTGCGGGAGGTGTTTCCTGAAATGATGAAAGTCTCCTACGGGGAGGTGCTGGAGGCTTATGTGGGAAAAAAAGAATCCTTCTGGCTGTCCGCCCATAACGAGGATCTCTGGCTGGAGGAAAAATCTTTTGAGGGCTTTATGGCCGATCTCTCTGGCAGGGAGAAGAACAGGAAGAAAATGGACTATGAAGTGTTGCTGAAGGGATTTGGCATAGGGGATGGGGAAGAGAAAGAGATGACAATGAAGGAGTTCGTCATGCGCTATCTGGACTTGATTGGGAAAAAGCAGGGGTCCAATTTGCAGAAGATGTCCTCCATTCTTTCCAGCAGCGGAAAACAGATTGACATGGTATATCCCAAAACCAATGTGAACTTCAAGTATTTTGCCATGGCGGAAGGGCTGGCGGAATTTTACGTGCGCCTTTATCTGGCAAGGAAGAAGAGCCGGTACGACTACCTGGATAATTTTATGGAAGATCTGGCAGACCGGTATCACATTATCATTTCTAAGACCAGCAAGAATGAAAAATACTTAAAGACCTATAAGCCCCTCTTGTCCGCTCAGGAATTATGGAAGAATAAACAGGCGTTTCTGGATACCCTGAACAGCGCAAACTGCCTGATCAAACTTTCCGACAGCGGGTTTATTGTGACGCTTCCGGAGGAAAAGGGAGGATTTAAGCTGATATGAGCAAATGGCAGGAAGAGTTTGTAAAATATGTTGACTGCTATGTGAGGCTGCTCACGGAGGGGAAGGAAGAATTTTTCCTTTCCCTGTGCGATGTGGAGGAGGAACTGCTGGAGGGGCTGGACACCTCCGGGCTGACAGAATACCGTGTGATTATCGTGAGCAATCACAATTATGCCCAGGCGGTCAAAATACGGAACACGGTGGATGTGTCCAAAATCGTTCTGCTGTCGGGAGAAGGAGTGAAGCAGATTGATTCGCTGAAGGACTTTAACGAGTATCCCATACTGGCAGAAAAACGTAAAATACTGTGGGATTGTTTACAGGCGGCTTTGGATGTATTTCTACATCCGGAGGTTCGCAGCTTTCTGGAAGTGATCTTGGAACAGAGTGAGATCACCCTGAGCGCCTTGTTAAACTATCTGAAAAAATCCATGGAAACCAAGGGGGCGCGGAGGGGATCCGCCCCTGTTTCGCGGCAGAGGAAAGGCCCGGGCTCCGGGAGCTTTGCCAATATTCTGTCACCGGAAGAGCTGAACCGGAATCTTCCCCTGCTGGGCATGTGGAAGAGGGGGGAAAAAGAAGGTATTCCGAAAAAAGGTGAGACAGGACGTATTTTGCGGGCCTCCAGGTATACGGTTGTGGAGAGCCGGCTGACAAAGGCGGTTATGGAGAATAAAATTACCGATCCCAAAGTGGAGAGGGCCATCACCCAGGGGCTTGCCGCCGGAAATATTGAGAGCATTTTCAAGAAAGTCTATTTTGACCAGGTGGAAACGTACCTGAAAGCGCCCTCCAAGGGAACAGGAACCAAGACCGCCCGGTCCGGAGAGACAGAGGAGGTCTCCTATGACTGCTCCTACCAGTATTATCTCTGTGTGGAATCAGGAAAAACCATTTCTGAGATTGAGGGGGAATGGATGGAAAACAGGGGAAAGGAAGACTCTGAGGAGGAACAGGAGCCCCCATGGTATAAATGCGATGAGGAAGAGCTGGAGCACTTTAAAGAGCAGTGCAGGAGGATGGAAAAGGCGATCAATGAGATGAATCTGGAGGAAAACTGGATTCAGGAGCTCCAATGTCGGTTTCAAACGTTGCAGGAACTTTTTCAGCAGGAATGGGAAACCATAGCCAAGGCCACGCCGGTCTGTCTGAACAAACTCTGCGACAGTGGGGCGGCGTACACCAGGCAGTACCTGGAACTGCTTTCGTTTATCTTAAGGGAGGGCAGGATCTGCTCTGTGGTTGCCGGAACTTCTCTGATCCAGATGCTTCAGACTCTGTTCTGCAGATTTGGGGACGGAGAGATTGAAATGCCCTTTTACCATCCTGTCTGTGTGCTATACCATATGGGCGTGGAACGAATGTATCGGTATATGGTGGAGCAGCAGCAGGAAGAGGGAAGGGACGGAGTAAAAGACCAGATCAGAATGGAGATTATCAGGGAGGCCGGAAAACAGTTTCCCATAGAATATATTCAGATAGACGGAAAAGCGTATGCTGTAGATCACAATACGGTCTGGAAGAGCGGGAAGGTGGTCTTTCGGGACAACAGAGCCGGCGTCATCTACTCTGCGGTGGATTTCCGCATGATATCCAGGCCGGTGCTGGATTACATAGTGCGGCATCCCCTTCTCACTTACATTAAAATAGCCGTTATCGACGTCAGCAGGCTGGGGGGACTTGTGCAGCTTGTGAACAGGATTCTGCAGTTTTCGCAGGAGCCCTGGTGTAATATAGGAAGGGTGGAATTTCTGATTCTCTCTGCCAAGGAGGAAGAGCTGAAGAAGGAAATGTCAGAGCTGTGGGACAGCATCGGCGGGGAAGACCTGGTATGTTTCCGTTTTGACAGAAGGGGATACTGGGAGAAGAGTAAATATCATATGGAAAAGATCATGGAAGAGTTTGACATGATTATCATAGCAGATAATTTCATGCTGTACCGGGAACCCAGGATGATGTCTTTTTCCAGCAATGGTTTAAAAAACCGAATGCAGACTTTTGACCTGGAAAGGCAGGTGGACAGATATTTCCGTCAGGAAAACTGTGATGTGATGGTGATGTGGGATTCCCTGCAGCACATGGCGGAGAACCGGGGGGAGGGTTTCTGGATATGGAAGAACCGGGAGCTGGACAATGGCCTGTTGGCGGAGATGAACCGTTTTGTGTCGCAGGAGCCGGACAAGGCGGCGGTGCTGCTGAGCTCTCATGAGCATATCCTATCTGAGATCCACAGAACCCAGTACATCCGTGTTCTCCAGGGGGGATACCACAGCAGGAACCTGGCCATTATAGAATTTGAGAATGACAACACACGCAGGCGCCTGCCCGACCGGGGAGAACCCAGGGCAGTTTATTCTTTGAGAGAATTCTATGAGACCCTGCTGGGGATTGAAAAAATTCAGGAGGAATTTTCCAAGTCTCTGGAGGATATTATTCTGGAGTTCGGCTACAAGGACGGAGAGTTTAGCTGCGGCTGCAAGGCGGTGGAGAAAGACGGGGACGATCCGGACAGGGAGTGGGCGGAAGCCTGTGTGGAGTGGATTTATTGGCAGGTGGGTAAGCTGTCCGGCATGGATAACATCTTGGGATCATATTTTCAGGACGCCCTGCTGAACTGTCTGCTGGCCCAGGCGGAAAATCTGCCCTCGGTTCTTCTGGCGGAGAGGCTGTATGCAGAGGGATTTGAACAGGTGCTTGGAGAGTTTACCGGGCTCACCATTGAATGCAAGAAAGCGGAAACTGCCAAAAGAGGGGGACAGGCCGGGGAAAAAGATTGCATGGAGGCAATGAAGCTGCATGAGATACTGTGCTTTGTGAGAGAAAAAGCAAGCATTGACGAACAGGCAGTCAGCCAGTTCAGGGAGAGATATGACAGGGAGCTTCTGGAACGTCTGATAAAATGTGACGATGAACATGGCCTGCTGCCCCGGGGGGACAGGGATAAATTGCAGAAAATACTGGAAAGGACTTTAAAATAATATGGCCGGACAGAAGAAACACAATGAGATTGTATTTGTGAACTCTTTTAAAGGAGGGGCAGGGAAGACCACCTTATCGTTGACGCACTGTATTGATGACCTGTTCCATGAGCAGAAATTTGAGAATGTGATTTACATAGATCTGGACATTCTGGGGACGGCTACCAGCTACCTTTTTGACAAGGATAAGCTCCCATTGGAAAAATGCTTCAATCACACCAAAAAAGCGGTGAGGGTGGATCTGGACTATGAGGGGGAGACAAAAGGGCTTCATGTGCTTTACCTGTCCCCGGAACTAAAGACAAGGTCCATTTATAAGGGCATAAATTATATCAACAATCAGGATATTGCCCAGCAGCTTCTTCGCGACGACATTACTGCTTTTGTGCGGGAGAGGGTGGAAGGACAGGAGGGCAATCTGATTGTGTTTGACTGTGCGCCTGGTTTCTCCAAAATGGAACAGGAACTTTTAAAGACATGCTATGACATGAAGCTGGCCAGGAAGACTCAAGTCAGGGAGGAGTATGTGGCCACACTGGACTCAGGCCATATTGAAAAGTGTGTGCAGTGTCTGGCGGACAGCTGGAAAACTTTTCAAGTTCAGCCGGATTTTCGCAATATCCGTCTCACACTGAATGACATACAGAATTATTACAGTTATGCCAATAGAGATCCCAAGTCAGACGCGGAGCAACAGTTCCAGGAGATTGCGGAGACCATAAGCGCAAGACTTCAGGAGGGACAGGTGCGTGAAGTGGAGATATTCTTCTGGAGGTATTCTCAGGATATTGCAGTACATTCCGTTTTCAGGCATCAGAGGTTTGTGGAAAATCAGGTGGACTGCTATATTCTGACACAGGACAGCTATAAGAAGTACCAGGCTTAAGGGAAGGAGCCTGAAAAACAAAACCAAAGAAAACGAAACAAGTCTGTGAAAGCAAGAGTTTAGAAATGTGAAATTGAGGGATGCTAAGACCGCATGATGGGGAGAGACTCCGGTATGGACTGTAGGAATATAAATGATTCAGCAATGTATGACTATTTTGAAAAGTTGATATATGAAGATACCTTTAGCCAGAGAGGATGGAAAAAAGAGGAGGATTCGGCGCCCTATGGTTTGACGGATCAGCAGGTCAGGACCATCCATGGGTCGAAAAAGCTGCTGTATGGGGAGAGGGATGCGGACAGGCAGATCTGCCTCCTGCAGGCCATGCAGAAATTTCTGCATGAATATATCGGGATTGAGGGGCTGGAAGAACTGTTGATGAACAACTACGGCACCATAGAGAATGGCATTTTCTTTGAGCATGACAGTCTGGGCAGGGCTGCCAATATCAGGGAACATTCCAAGCACCAGCTGAAAAATGCTTATCTTGGCTCTGTCTTCCTGTTGGAATTCGGATACCTGGAGCATATGGCCCAGGTGGTCTGTCAGGAGCAGAGTCCTGTCACAGGCTATCTGGCAGCGCAGGCCAGGAAGGCGGTGGAGAGCAGAGAGGATGTGCCCTGTAAGCTGGAGGAGTGGATTTATAAAATTGTTCTTCTCAGCGCCCTGTTTCATGATATTGGTTATCCATTGGAATACCATCTCCGGGCTGCCAGGGAGATTGCCGATTATCCGCCCCGGCTGAAGCTGCTGACACCGGCTGTGAAGACAGAATTTTCGGAGATTAAAGTGTATTTGCTGGAGAACCGTTAGAGGGAGTAAACAAGATAGCGAAAACCATTGAAAACAAAGGCTTTTCCCGGAAAGGGAAAGCTGATGGTAAAAATTTTGTTAGGTGGAAGCCCTTGCACATATTGGAGCGTTGCAAGGAAAAGCGGCAGGGAAAAACAGCCGTCCGGCATGGGCTGGGAATTGTTTTTAAATTATAAAATCGCAATGGAGAAATTTAAACCGGATTTCTTTCTTTACGAAAATAACGAAAGCGCAGCGGAACCGATCAAAGAGCAGATTGCGGAAGAACTGGGGGTTCCTCTTTTTCATGGGGATAGTTCGCTTGTGTCGGCACAGATGCGGCGCCGTATTTATGCGTTTAACTGGCAATGTGAGCCGCCAGAGGACAGGGGGATCACATTAAAAGACATAATTCGTACAAGGGGGTACTGGAAAGATTTTCAGTCTGACCGTTACCCGGTCGGCATGGGGTACAGGAACCGGCGGGAATCCGACGGGAAACTATACCGCAGATTTGAAACATCCGGAGCGGAAAAGGCCAACGCATTGACAACCGTTAAAACGGACAGTATGATCATAGAACCATATATACATCAAAATGCAAGCCTTTACAAAGAAAAAGAATTTTTCATTGTCCAAAATGGAACATACCGGCATAAAGGGAAAATATACAATATTTCCCTTCCGGATGGGGATTATATTTTCCGGCACTACACGCAGACGGAAGCGGAACGGCTTCAGACATTGCCGGACGGTTACACGGCGGCGGCATCCGAAACGGCAGCAAGAAAGGCCCTGGGGAATGGCTGGACGGCTGATCTGATCATCCACATACTGAAGGCGGGCCTTGCCGGTGTTGACCGGATGGAAGAAATTGTTGTTTTGTCTATGTATGACGGTATAGCAACCGGCCGTTATTGCCTTGACAAGCTGGGGTTCGTGGATGTGACATATTACGCCTATGAGATCGAACCGACGGCGATCAAGATTGCGCTTGACAATTATCCGGACATGATAGAGTTAGGCGACGCTTTCCAGATACAGGATCCGGCATGGCCGGCGGCGCCGCTGGCATCACAGCCGCTTCTTCGGTCGGCAACGTAAGGGGGGCGGCTTGATTGATGAAAGATGTAATAATAGAAATGGCAAAATGTGACGCAATCGAAAAGCTGAAAAAATCCGGAATTGTAGAAAAAACCATGCAGGCAATGCTTCAGCCGCCGGATCCCCTCGTTATCCAGTATGATGAATTGAAAACACAACTTTACGCAATAACAGCGGACGCGGAAAAACTGATCCGGATTGTAGAGGATGAATCACAGGACATGGAGCGCCGGATCGCTTTTCTGGAAAGCACAAAAGAAGAATTGCTTGCCGGTGCGGATTACTCAAAATGTGAAACAATAGACGATATGGCCGGCGTATACGCAGCGCATTTAATAGATCGGCTTGGAATATGGGGGTAAATATGAAAATGAAAAAGCCGCCATCCGGCGGCTTTTTCTATTCCTCATACATAAATTCATGTTCTAAACCGCTAACAAAACGAATCCGCATGATTTTTCCATCCTGGACAAAAATTTTGTCTATCAGTTGATCAATAAAATCCTTTATGATTGCATTGTCCAGATTGGTGACAAGTTGCATATAGTCAATGTGTTCTTCTGAAGCTATATGCTGGGCCACAAGGAACGCCGACGCCTTTTTGATGAAAGACAGATTAGCAGAACCGAAACCTTCGTTTCCGCTTGCGGCAGAAATTCGTTTTTCAATATCACGGATTTTTGCTGTCAGTTCGCGCTTTCTTTCTGAATATTCTTCTTTTGTTAACGCGTCCGGATCAAACATATATAATTCGGTCAACCTTGAAATAGCATTCTTGTATTTTTCGCATTCCCTTTCCAGAAGTCCGGCACTGTCAACTGACTGGTTTTCCATGCTGTCAGATTCGCCCATATCCGGCACATATGCGCCCTTTCTGATGTTTTTACCGGTCAGTATGGAAAAGGTTGTTTTAAGGCATTCCGGCTTTATTCTGACGCCGGAAAATTCCGGCCCGGAGAGAAGCGCGGCTTCCATTTTTTCCGGAGAATCAATCCTTTTGAAATCTTTCTGGATCCGTGCCAGGTTTGCAACATAATTCAAAATAAACGGCCCTATGTACGTTTCGCGGATCCCCCGTCTGTTATCGCAATCCATCATATTTAGCCTTCTTGCACAACTGTAATTTGAAGGACGGAATCCGTTTTTCAGTGCAATATCTTTTCTGGCACCCATATTGCCGCCACACATATTACAGATCAGTTTTCCGGCGAATGTGTGAATATGTTTTGTCTGGCGGATTGTTGACACGTCGCGGCTTCTTGCGTTTTTGTCCATTATCTGATTGCAGCGTTCAAATTGTTCTTTAGAAATAATGGGTTGATGGTTATTTTCTTTTACAATCCATTCACTTTCCGGCCTAAATTTATCATGTGCTTCACGCTTGTTATAGACATAGATTCCAATATAAATTTGATTGTGTATTGCGTTTTTTATCAGTGCAGGATTCCACGCCCTATTATCCGGTAACTTTATATTATTGTTTTGCATAAACCGGGCTACTTTTCTGCATGATTTTGTTTTTTCATATTCGTCAAATATCAACTGAACTATTTCTTTTTCATCCGGATCCGGTTCTGGCGTCATTGTTTCCCGGTTAAGTCTATAGCCGAGAGGAAGCCGCGCCCCATTCCATTGACCATTTTCGGCACGGTCGAGCATTACGGCCGTTACACGTTCGGAAGTCATTTCCCTTTCCAGTTCTGCAAATATCAGTATAATTTTCAACATGGCGCCGCCTATGGGCGTACTGGTGTCGAATTGCTCATTGAGGGAAATGAACGTAACCTTGCGTTCCTTTAGTTCCTGGTACATTGTGGCAAAGTCCAGAAGGTTCCGGGAAACACGGTCAACTTTCCACACGATCAAGTGTGTATAATCCCCCTTGCGGATGCAGGCCATCATTTTTTGAAAATTTGGCCGGTCGGTATTTTTAGCGGAATAGCCATCATCCTCAAATATCTGGTATTCGTCAATGTCGTACATTTTGCAATATTCTTTTAATTTCTTGCGCTGCAATGGCAGACTATCCTTGTCTATCTGGTATTTAGTGGACACGCGGACATATAGGGCCGCTTTCCGCTTGCTATGGCCCAGAGCTGGGCCGGCTTTCTTTCTTGGCATGGTTCCCCCTTTCCCCGGTATCCGAAAAAAAGGCGCAAAAAAGAAAGCCTATTGATTTTCACGGCTTCCCATGCTATAATTTGTTTGCTTATTATCAGCAGGAAAACCGCTTTTTCGGTATGCCTGGTATTAGAAGCTGGTCGGTGTTTGCAGACGCCGGCCGGCTTTTCTTTTATTTTGTTTTGTAAGCCACACGGCTTCCGGATTTATACTTTTCGATTTTTCCGGCATCCGCAAGCCGTGTTATTACTCTGTTATAATATTGCAATTCAGATTCAGAAAATAGTTTTTTTAATTCTGTTTGTAGGATGGAGCCGCCAGCGTTCCGGATCTCTTTTAATACTTTTTGAGAAACGCTTTTCACGGCTTTCTGATCCGCTTTTTCTTCCTCAAAATCCCTTTTTGCTTCCTCATACTCATATTTTATATAATTATCCATTTCTTTCTGAATGTTTTCGTACATGAAATAATAATTTTCTTTAAAGTATGCGGCGCCGCCAGAACCATGAGAAGCACAAAAATCCTCTAATTCATGACAAAGTTCTAATTGTTTCTTAAATCCCGCTATGTTTTTATCTGGATCAATGCCGTTAGTTTCTATACTTTCGATTCGATCCACTTTTTTGTTGCAATCCTTTTCATAACGATCTTCAAAGTCAAAATATGCTTCATCCCATTTTTGAGTATTTGTTGATGTATGTACTTGTTTATTGCCAAATAAGTTTGAAAAAAATCCCATTCATCCGCCTTTCTTGCGGCTTCCTATTCGCTGGCCGCCTTTTTTGCGCCGCCGGTAGTATTCGAAGCAGTAGATTCCTTTTTCCCCGCAGAATTGGAGATCTTTTTTATATATTCCCTTTCGGCTTGTTCAACCGAAGTTTCCGCGGCAGCATCCTCTTTTTTCTGGCCGGCGCCGTTTTCTATGATTTTATCCATTGATTGCGGTGGCCCGTTTCCGGTGTATGCCGGGGCGTATGGATCCATTTCTGCAAGTGCAGCATCAACGTCGTGGAAATGGTCATATATTGCCCGCCGCAGATCTGGCGGCATAGCAAGAAACTTTTCTATCATGACATAATCAAAATTGAAAAGTTTATATTTGTATGCCAGTTGATCCAGTATGTCAGATGGTTTTGGCCTGAATATTTCCCCTTCGCCATTACGGAGCCATTCTTCCCGAACATTAAATTCCCGACAGATTAGAGAAACAACCGCAGCACTTGGAGTATTTGCCGCCGTTTCATATTTAGCAACAGTATTTCTTTTGCTTCCGATTCTTTCGGCAAATTCTTGTTGAGTTAAGTCTAATATTTTTCTTAACTTTTTTAGCCTTTCATGCACTTAAATCACTTCCCTTCTGCAATAGATTATAGAACGGTCAAGGCCTTTTGTCAATTAAAAATGTGATTAAGGCAACAAAAAGTGAAAATAGGACAAAATAGGCCTTGACAAATGTCCTTTAAGGCTTTATAGTTGTCCTATAAGCAACAAAAACATATCACACACAAGAAAGGAGCGGTCAACATGGTAAAGCAGGAAAAAGGCTATACACCGGAACAGATCAAGGATGCTGAAAAATTATGTCAGCTCATGCAGAAAGTACCGGATGCGAAGCGCCAGATGTTTTCCGTTTCCGTCCTTGCATACATGAACGGCTTCGAAGCTGGGCTTGCGCTTGGGCGGGATGCAAAGGCACTAACAACCGGATAACGGTTTTTCTATATAGCCGGGAACCGGCTGCAACCGGCGGCTATTGTCTGATAATAAGCGAACCTTGACAATTAAATATAGAGCCAGGGAAAACAAAAAAAGAAAGGGGGTGTCAGAATTGAATGGTTATTCTGTAAGGATGGAAGTTAAGGAAGGCGAAATCAAGAAAATCATGGATCGGCTGACAAAAGCGCAGGAAACAATTTATGAATGTTATGGCGAGCTTCAGGAGCTTGGCATTTTGACCGTGGTTTCGGATGATGATGATAAAAAGAAATCCGCCACTGATTAAAGCGGCGGATGGCAGCTATTCTTCTTTCATAGCTTGGACAACTTTAACAACAAGTTCAGAAGTTTTTTCAATAAGGTTGTTAATATCCCTAACAGTGGCAGGTTCAGAAGTGTTTCCATTGCTGGGGCGTGCGGCGAACTTGAAATGTTTTATAGCTGCTTCAATTTTCTTTTCATCCATGTGTAAATCCCCCTTTCATCCTATTAGATGGCTGGCGGGCCATAGGGGGATTATAGCACATGGAAAATGATTTGTCAGGTAAATTTTAGTGAAATGGGGGTGATCGCTATGAATTGTGATAGTTATTCAATCCACGACACAACAATTTCTTTCATCAATGAAACGGATCGAGGGCAGAAAAAAGACTGGTTAAAACACAAGTTCCGGCATTACGGCTATTTCTACCAAATTATGAATATGCTGGCGGCTGAAGGTTTTAATGTCCAGCAGGATCCGGATGTTGATAAAATCATCCGGCGTGATTACTGGATCGGGAAACGCGGGGATCTGGAATTTGATGCTCAAAAATACCCAAACGGATTCAAGGTTCAGTTTTTCCAAAATGTAGTATATGAGAACCAGAGCGGCGGCAGGTATGATTTTGACAAAT
>OFFE01000438.1_pt1 | contig 36037 bp, 30 predicted proteins | sample 1521371 | NCBI WGS metagenome assembly OFFE01 (sample SAMEA3504131, study PRJEB24116) | mouse gut metagenome | biome: mouse gut; feature: mouse-associated habitat; material: faeces | place: Denmark | collected 2011 | reverse complement strand
AGTGGAACGAGGTCTTTGCCGACGTCACCATCGCCTCCGCCATCCTGGATCGTGTCCTGCATCACTGCACCGTTATCAACATCAAGGGTGAGTCTTACCGCCTGAAGGAGCGCAAGGAATTTATGCGCCAGAAACAGCAAATCGTAAATACTCTTTTCCTGCAAGGAAATAACTGATTCTGTTACCCCCCCCCGCCGAAAAACTACAAAATTTCTTCGGCGTTTTCTTACAATTTCAAATTGGCGTTGACATATGCGCAGAAACAAGAGGAATTGGAAAAACAGAAGGGAGCTGACAAAAAGAAATGAAATGCTTCAACCATGAGGACCGCGAGGCGGTCGCGTCCTGCCAGAAATGCGGGAAAGGGCTTTGCAAGGAGTGTGCCAGCAAATACACGCCCTGCCTGTGTGACGAATGCTTTGCCCGTATACAGCAGCAGTCGGCACAGCAAGCCCAGGCCGCAGAGGAAAATCGAAAGAGAAAGTATATAGCTTCTCTTACATATACCCGTGGAGAATTTTTCAAGACTTGCCTTTATGGTGTGCTGCTTGCCGGGGGTCTGCTTGCGTTTACTGCAATGGGCGAAACTCCTTTTGAACAAATCTGGAAAGACTTTAAGATTATCTGGCCCTATCTTTTCTGCATCCCGTTCGGCTGGCGTGTGACTGGTGCTTTCAAGCAGAACGCGCCGTTGGTCCTCTTGAATAATACCTGGGCCATGCTCGCCTTTTACGGCGTACAGATTGCTATTGCGTTTACGCTGGGGATTCCGTGCTTCATCTATATGTTCGTAAAGATGCTCCTGGCCCAGCGCAAACTTTCAAAAACGAAAAATAATCAGTAGAGAAAGGCGGAAATTCTATGCGAAAGAAATTATCCCTGGTTCTGGCACTCCTTTTAGTTTTTGGGCTGGTTCCTAAAGCTGACGCAAGTAGCTCCCCGTTCAGTGATGTCCCCACAAGCCACTGGGCCTATGACGCAATTCTGGAGGCATATGAGGATGGCGTGGTGCAAGGGACGGGCCATAATGTTGACGGCGCGGCCATTTTTAACCCCAGTGGCAAGGTCACGATTGCCCAGTTCAACGCGATCCTCACCCGGGCCTTTTATCCAAAAGAGATCAAGTACGCCGAACCGGATGACTGGGCTATTAAAAATTATGGCGAATTAGCAAGGAATTTTAAGGTCGGATTTTCTCACGGCCTGTTCGCTAGTTTGGATACATTACCCCATGAGCTTTCGCGGGTAGAAATGGCTGAAATGATGTACCATCTCCTGGAGGAAGAGGGAATACCATATCCAGACCGTCAGGAACTGGAAAAAATAAAGAGCAAGATCCCCGATATCAACACCACAACCCATGACTATGCGGTATCCTACTGCTACTATTTCGGCCTTCTCACCGGCGTGGACATAAAGGGCAATTTTACCCCCATGGGGACTGTGACCAGAGCACAGACGGCGGTTATCTATGTCAGGCTGAAGAATATCATTGAGCCGGTGCGCGAAGCTGCCGGACCCCCGACTTTGACAAACGGGCAGCTTGTAACGGAAGAAAATGTTCTAGCTCTAATGGAGGAATACCGGAATGGAAAGGAGCCAGGGGAGAGGGCGAAGCAGGCAGGGTTTACATCGTATATGGACAGGGCTGCGTATGATCCGTATAACCCGCCATATTCGATAATGAAATCAGATTTGGGAAGCGGAACAGAATGCGCCAAATTTGCATTTGCTTTTTTCGATGATATCTTTGGAACAGACGCATTCATGCATAAAGTAGCGAGCTATGCGGATATCCGCCCTGGCGATCTGATTCATTGGGACGGCCATTGGGCGATTGCGATGGAGCGTCCCTATTATGAAATTAATTTTGATGGTGTAGGGCATTGGGTTGTACACCATGTAGGTGGTGGCGGTGGCCATATATCCGGTGGGTCGATTGGCTGGGGTGGAAATCCCTGGTCAGTCGATGGTGACAATATGATTGCCGCTTACACCCGTTATCCCGACTAAACAAGCAACACCCCCGCCCAACTCGGGCGGGGGTATTTGAAAATGCACTTTCAAAATCCTATTCAGCTGTTACCATCCTCTCCATGCAATCTCCGCAGATGATGTTGACATCCCTGGTAGCCCGGACGGACTGTCCGCATTTGGGGCAAACCAGTTTTCTTGTGCTGGACGGCCTCCTGCCTCCATTCCCCATGCCGGCGGCCCCCGTTTGCGCTGTCCCCGTACTGCCGGTCCTCATAGCGGACGGGAGGCTGTTCCTGCCCAGGTCAATCTCGTTCCAGTCTTTGATAAGGGCGTACTCCACAAGGTTGTCTCCTGGGGTAGTATTCCAGCCGTACTCTTTGCAGGGAACGCAGGTCAGCCCGTGGGCCTCGGCTATGGCCTTGAATTTGCCGTTGTGATACTTCCCGCCCCTGGATACCTCCTTAATGCCGTTCTCGCGGCAGTAGAGATGGCACATTTCATGTATCATGGTATCAAGCGTTTCTTCAATCGGGTAATTGAGCACTTCCGCAGCAATATTAAGCTCATACGCTCCCGTTTCCTTACGTTGCCATACTTTAGATGTGGTGCAGTGTCCATAGGTGCCTGGCTTACTTTGGACCGTTATAATCGGGACTGGCAGCTCCCCGGAAAAGAAGTCGGCGTTAAGAGAATTATAAATGTGTTCTAGCTGGCTGACGGCGCGGGACATCTTGGTCGATTGTTTTTTCATAGCGGTAAGCCTCCCATAATCATTAGTGAGTGTAGCACAGCTCGCTCGCGAGCTGTGTTGACCCCCACCAGCGCAGGCGGAGAAAGTTGTCAAGACTTGGCGCAGCCAACTCGCAAAAAATTCCGGCTCTTCGGAACCGGAATCTTTTGGTCTTGACAACTCTCGAAGCCTGTGCTATCGCGCTGTCGGTATAGCTTGCCACCCTCTCCAATGCAATATATGAGCCTAACCGTCAAGAATATAAAATTGCTAAAAAGTTGAATATTTTCGGATTTTCAGCTTGTCCGGATGTCTTTATAAAAAAATAATTATGAATTTTTTAATTTCTCTATTGACAAACGGATGTTTCTGGGTTATCATAATAGTAGGCGATGAGAAAACGGCTACTACATCCCATTCCATAGCAACAAGTTCCGTTTCTCTTAAAAAATAAAAAGGCTAACATCAAAAGGCTAAATTATCATACTAACTCTAAAGGCTATGTCTTGAGTTAGGGGATAATCTGGCCTTTTTTGTTTGCCCTAAAATATCGCCGTTATTATGAAAGAGAGGAGGTGATCGCCTTGAAAATCACGGAAGCACTTCTCGACGCGAAGCGTACCCTTGGCACTAAGCTGTGGGTTGTGAACGTCACTCCCATTTACGAGTACCGTGACCATAGAAGGACCGAGAATGTCCTGGGCTACCGTTACGAAACCGTCCTTGCGGAACGCAAGATGGATAAGATTGGAGTTGACATTGACGGCCCCGCTCTCCTGGACCCGCCCAATGGGTATTACGAAGTTGCGTTTGAAGGTCTGGAAGCCCGTATCGCCTGGAAAAACGGGGACTATTATATAGCCGCAAAAGCCACAGGTGTTAAGGTGCTCAAGGACAACACTTGATCCCGGCGCGGTCGGACCGGGGGCCCCAAGCCCCCGGGGCGGCTGCCGTGTGGGAAGGGGAAGTATTACCCTTCCCACACCATGTAGCGTGTAGCAGATGTAGCACGATGGCATCTGATTAGGAGGACCCCATGGCAAAAGACCCGCAAATGAGAAAGGTTAATCTAACCATCAATAACCCTTCGGAGATGGGGTTGACCCTGGATGATTTAGATACGCTCGTCCGCAAGCTGAATCCACAATATTATTGCCGTTCAAAGGAGATTGGCGACAGCGGAACCGAACATTACCATGTAGCGATTTTTCGTCCCAGTCCCATTCGCTTTTCTACGGTCAAGCGTGTATTTCCGACAGCCCATATTGAAAAAGCCTACGGCTCCATGTCTGAGAACCGCGATTATGTCGCCAAAGGCGGAAAATGGGCCGCTACAGATAAAGCTGATACCGCTGTCCCCGGTACATTTGCCGAGTACGGCACGATGCCTACCGAGCAGGAGGAAAGCGCATCAAAGTACGCTGCTCTTCTGTCGGAGGTACGTGACGGAAAGACCATCACGGAAATTGTGGACGCACACCCGGAAATGGCTCTCCGCGTCCAGCAGATTGAAGCCCTCCGGGAAACCATCCGCACTGACCAGTACGGCGGAGTGTTCCGTCCGAATCTGGAGGTTACATATCTCTATGGAGCGTCCGGAACAGGCAAGACGCGCTCCATCTTCGCAAAACATGACCCGCGAGATATATGCCGGATTACATCCTATCCCCTTACCGGCATCCGGTTTGACCCTTACCACGGTCAAAAAATTTTGGTGTTTGAAGAGTTTGCCTCTCAAGTACCAATTTCCGATATGCTCAATTATCTTGACATCTACCCGATCATGCTCCCGGCACGATATTCAGACCGAGCCGCCTGTTATGAGAAGGTTTACATCACCAGCAATATCCCGCTTTGGAGCTTGTACAAAAAGGTTCAGGAGGATTTCCCTGACCGTTGGGAGGCTTTCTGCCGCCGTATCCACAACATTGTCGAATTTACGGACACCGGAAGCATTATTGTCCGCAAGGGAAAGGCGGAATTGCCACAGTTTTCCACACCTGACGGTGAGATTACAAATGCCCCCGCAGATACAGATGGACTGGACGATGATGAGGATATTGATCTTGATTTGCCTGATTTTTCCTTGGAACAGTCTGTTTCACTTTTCGATATAGATTTGGAAAATCCACCGTTTTAATAATTAGGAGGTTATAATTCATGTATAAGTATGAAAATTTGAACCAGAGCAACCGGCTTGCCTATCTTTGGAACCGCTGCAAGGCGGGATTGAGGTCTATCCCCGAAAGTCCGGCAAGGTCCGCGTTGACCGCCCTCTATTGGTTCACCGCTCTGCTCCTGCTGCTCCATGCGGCAGGTCCCGCGGACGGTATCATTGGACACCTGATGCAGCCCCTGGTCTGCATCTTGGTGGTCCTCGGTTCCATCATCTTTTTTGTGACCGGCGTGACTATCTCTGCGATTCCGCGTGGGGCTTTCCAAACTGCGGATGCTTTCCGGCGTGTCGGCTTGACCAACGCCGCCGGAGAACCGCCCTTACTGGCAAGCTGCCGCAAGGAAGACGGTAAGACCGTCATAGATGTATTTACGCAAGGGCTCACCATCCCGCAGCTGCAAGAGCGCATAGAGCCGTTGGAAAGCGCTCTAGGTAAACGCATTACTAAAATCGAGCCGGGGGAGGATAATCAATCCATCCGTCTCCATTTAGCCCCCGGCAACACGAAGCTCCCGGAATTGGCTTATCTACCCCAAGGCCAGCCGTTAAAGCCGCTGGAAATCCTGCTGGGTACATCTCTGGACGGACCTGTCACCTGGGACCCGGATAAGGTTCCCCATCTGCTGATTGGCGGTAGCACCGGCAGCGGCAAGACTACGATTGGCAAGACTATTATTTCCCAGTGTCTGCCCATGGGGGATGTCTATATTATCGACCTCAAGGGCGGTCTGGACTATCCGCCCCAGTGGCAGACGCAAAGCTGCTCCTTCGCAACCACCTCATTTGATGCTCTGTCGGTTACTGGACAAATCGTCCAGCAGTTGAACCAGCGGAAAGAGATGTTTGACGCAGTTGTGCGTTATGATGGCATTCCCTGTTCCGGTTTGAGTACATTCAATCAGCTTCGGCCCGAGGTTAAGCTCCACCCCATTTTCGTTTTTACAGATGAAATTGCAGAAATCACGGATACGACTGGCATGGACAAACCCCACAAGGAGGAAGCCGCCGCAATCGTCGGAAACCTCTCCACCATTGCCCGTCAGGGCCGTGCGCTCGGCATTCACCTGATCGTTATGACGCAGAGGCCCGATGCTGTGGTTGTACCGGGTCAAATCAAGAACAATTTGGACGGGCGTATCTGCGGCAAGGCAGATAATGTTCTGTCTCAAATCATCCTGGACAACACCGATGCCGCAGACCGTATCCCCAAGGACAGCCAGGGCCTTTTTCTCAATCAGGATGGCATTCTGTTTCGTGGGTATTTGTTTGATAACGAGGAGGGTGTTTCTCATGCCACGTAAAAAGATAGACGACCACGGCACTGGCATTCCCCATCGCGAGGTAGAAGCCCTGGCCCGTGTCTTGCTCCCGGAGATTCAACGGTTTTTCGAGAGTGAGGAAGGGCAGCAGGAGTATCGCGCCTGGAAAGCGCGGAAGAAAGGGGGTGATTCCTTTGAGGCCAGATGAGAATTCTTTTGATACGTTCGGTTACAGCGACTACCAAACGTTTAATTATTGGGAACACAGTCCCACTTGGGAAGATCTTTTTGGGGATGATTTCACTGACGATCTCCTTGACAAGGACGAATTGGACGAAGCTGAAGCAGACACCGACCATAGCGGGGAACAGGCACAGTGAGCCAAGCCAGGAGGCAGGAACATCTACATGATGCCCCTGCCTCTTGGCTGTTACAGAATATTCTCAATAGAAATGATAAATCCGAACACATCACCTATTCTGATGATGCAATTCGGATTATCATAAATTGGTCCGAGTGGCGGGATTTGAACCCACGGCCTCATGGACCCGAACCATGCGCGCTACCAACTGCGCTACACCCGGATTGCTCATCGCCACAGAAGCTATGACAACAGACCTTATTATAGAGGTTCCCCGCCCATCTGTCAAGTAGGATTTCCCATCTTGCTAAAATTTTTCTCAATCTGCCTCAGCCTGTTCCCAGCTCCACCCAAAGCTGGCTATACAGCTGCTGGGTTTCCTGCGGCAGATTTTCATAGACTTCGCAGCGCTCCAGCACCTCCGCGGGAGCGGCAATGATCTCATAGGTTTCCTCATCCAGTTCCTCTCCATACACCTCTTCATAGTATGCCGGATATTTCTCCAGTGCTTCCCGGTTGGGCGAGGCATATCCAATATAGTCCATGTTTGCCAAGCTGGCGTCAGTAGAGGCAATAAAATTGATCCACATCTCTGCTTCTGTTTTGTGCGGTGCGTCCTTTAGCACACACATGGCGTCCACAAACCAGTTGGAGCCCTCCTCCGGAACAACATACACCAAATCCACGCCCTCTGCCTGGTTGTCCCGCATGGATAAATAGTCCCCGGCGTAATAGGTGGCAATGGCGGCGTTGCCGCCCTCCATTTTCTGGAATACCTCGTCCATCACTTTTCCCTGGAATACTCCCCGGTGGTTGGCGTCTTCAATCAACTGATATGCCTCCCGTATTTCTCCGGCGTCATTGGTGTTGACAGAGTAGCCCAGGCAGAGAAGCGCCGCGCCCAATGCATCCCGGGAATTATTGATCAGCAGCACACTTCCAGCGTACTGATCGTCATACAGTGCGCTCCAACTGGTAATTTCTCCCCCTGTCATAGCGGCGTTATAGATAATACCCAGAGTTCCCCAGGTGTACGGAACGGTATAGATGTTTTCCGGATCATAGCTGAGATGCTTGAATCGGCCATCAATAAGGGAGAAATTTGGAATATTCCCATAGTCCAGTTCCTCCAACATACCCTCTTCAATCAGCTTCGCAATCATATAATCGGAGGGTACCACCACATCGTAGTCCGCGCCGCCGCTTTTCAGCAGAGAGTACAGCGTCTCATTACTCTCCACTGTCTGGTAATTCACCCGGATGCCTGTTTCCTCTTCAAACTGGGTAATCAGCTCCGTGTCAATATACTCGCCCCAGCTGCACACATTGACCACTGGCCGGGAGCTGGTAGCTCCTGTTAAAAAAATCACCGCCGCCGCAAAACAGCAGGCCATGGCGGCTCCTGCTCCTCGTTTCATCCACCGCCAGCGGGGGCTGGAGGTGCGTACGGACAGCTTTTCCATCCAGGTCAGACGCCGGGGCTCCATACTGGTTCCGCGGCGCTCCTGACGGGCCTCCCGGATATTGACAATCACCAGCAAAAGCAGCACCGTCAGGAACAAAAGCGTAGACACCGCGTTGATCTCCGGTGTGATCCGCCGTTTGGTCATGCCATAAATCTGCATCGCAAGGGTGGAGGTGGAAGACCCAGCGGTGAAGTAGGAAATAACGAAGTCGTCCACGCTCATGGTAAAGGCTATCAGTGCGCCGGAAACGATTCCCGGTTTGATCTCTGGCAGGATCACACGCCAGAATGCCTGCATCCACGTACAGCCCAGATCCTGAGCCGCATCCACCAGATTTTTGTCCATCTGCCGCAGTCGGGGGGCCACATTCAGAATTACATAGGGAATGTTGAACGCGACGTGGGCCAGCAACAGCGTCCCGAATCCCAGAGTCAGCCGAACTGGCAGCTCAAAAAGGCTTTGCGCACCATTTACCCACCGGGCAAAGGAGCTCCATCCCTGGAAAAAAGCGACAAAGAACAGGCACAAACTGACGCCGGTGACAATGTCCGCGTTCATCATGGGAATATCGTTTACCACCAGCAACGCATCCCGCTTCCTCCGACTGAGGCTGTAAAGTCCGATGGCAGCAAAGGTACCTGCCGCCGTGGAAATGGCAGTGGCCAGCAGAGAAACCAGCAGAGTGATATACAGGCTCTCCATAATCAGCCTGTTCCGGAACAGCTCGCTGTACCAATGGAAGCTCAGCCCCTTCCATACGGCACTGCTGTCTCCGGCATTGAAAGAGAATACAATCAGAAGAAAAATAGGCAAGTAAAGAAACAGAAATATCAGTCCGATCAGAAACCGGCTGCCGCCGCGGCGCTGCCTTTTCATAGCATCACCGCCTGTTCCTCACCCTCGCCGAAGTGATTCATCACTACCATGCACACCACTACAATAACCATCATCACCAGGGCGATTGCCGCGCCCAGATGGGGATTATAGGCCCCGCCCAGAAACTGCTGCTCAATCAGATCCCCCAGCATCATCTGGGTGCCTCCGCCCAGCAGACGGGAGATGGCAAAGGTAGATACCGACGGAACAAACACCATTGTTACCCCGGACAGCACCCCGGGGAGGCTCAGCGGCAGGATGACCTTTCGGAACACCCGGGCAGACCCGGCGCCCAGATCTCTAGCCGCCTCTAGAAGGCTGCCGTCCATTTTCTGAATCACAGAGTAAATGGGCAGGACCATGAAAGGCAGGTAATTGTACACCATGCCCAGCACCACCGCTCCTTGGGTGTTTATCATGGGAAAGTATTCCATATTGGTGCCCAAAATACGATTGATCAGGGAAAAAAGCCCAATGGAGGAAAAAAAACGGTTAATCAGCCCATTGTTTTCCAGTATGGACATCCAGGAGTAGGTCCGCAGCAGGAAATTCATCCACATGGGCAGCATGATCAGCATCATGGCGATCCGCTGGAATCTGGGGCTTTCCCTGGAGATGAAGTAGGCCGCCGGATAGCCGGCGAGCAGGCAGATCAGCGTGGCCAGAATTGCCAGCCAAAAAGACCGGGTGAACACCGCCGCGTATGTTCCCATCCGGGCGAAATTCTCAAGAGTAAAGCCACCGCCGGCAGTGGTGAAGGCATAGACCACCACCATAATAATGGGAATCACCACAAACAGAGCCATCCAGCCTACGTAGGGCACAGCAAAGAGAGAGCGCTTATTCCTCATCTCCACCCTCCCCATCCTCTTCCAGGAGGCTTACATCCTCCAGCTCGTCGTATGCTTCGGAGTAGGACGAGTAGTCACCGAACATGCCGGAGTAGACACTCTTGCGCATGATGTGGATGTCGTCCGGGTTCAGGATGATGCCGATGGTTTCCCCCTCGGGGTGATAATCTGTGGTCTGGATCAGCCATTTAAAGCCCTTGAAATCCACAATCGTGTCGTAATGGACGCCCTTAAAGGTGACGCTGGTCACGGTGCCCCGCAGCTGTCCCTCCTCGGCAGAGACAATATCAATATCCTCGGGCCGGATTACCACGTCCACCGGCTCCATAGGCGCGAATCCCTTGTCCAGACACTTGAACTTCCGGTTGAAGAACTCCACCACATAATCCTTGTGCATAATACCGTCTAGAATATTACTCTCGCCGATGAAATCCGCCACAAAGGCGTTTTTTGGCTCGTTATAGACATCCTCCGGTGTGCCGATCTGCTGAATGCGGCCCTGATCCATGACCACGATGGTATCGCTCATGGCCAGCGCCTCCTCCTGATCGTGGGTGACATAAATGAACGTGATGCCCAGCTGCTGCTGGATACGTTTGAGCTCGCTCTGCATGTCCTTTCGCAGCCGCAGATCCAAGGCGCCCAGAGGTTCATCCAGCAACAGCACTTTGGGCCGGTTCACCAGAGCTCTGGCAATGGCCACACGCTGCTGCTGTCCGCCGGACAGCTCTGTGATACGACGGTTTTCAAAGCCCTTCAGGCTCACTACCTCCAGCATTTCCAGCACCCTCTGATGGATTTCCTCCTCGGGAATCCGGACCTTTTTCTTCCGGCCCGCTACAGTCTCCGTCTTGGGAATCCGCAGGCCAAAGGCCACATTCTCAAAAACGTTGAGATGCGGAAAAAGGGCGTATCGCTGGAAGACAGTATTGACCTGCCGCAGATTCGGCGGAATATCGTTAATCCTCACCCCGTCGAACAGCACTTCTCCCGAAGTGGGCGTCAAAAAGCCTCCAATGATGCGCAAGGTGGTGGTCTTGCCGCAGCCACTGGGTCCGAGCAGTGTGAGGAACTCACTGTCATTGAAATATAGATTGATGTGATCGAGAACCAGCTCGCCGTCAAACGCCACGCAGCAATCCACGAGGCTGATTAACTTTTTGGACATTATCCTCCCCCGTTCCTTTTTCATAATTCATAGTCTACACACTTGAAAAACGGTAAAAAGGAGGTGAAGAAAAATAGCGCAGAGCAAGGTGGAGGATGCGGGCGGGTGACGCCCTCCAAAGACAGCACCGCTCTCCTGCACTATTTTGACCGCCGAACTTTACCGATTCAGGTGGGTTGACTATAAATGTCCCCCGCACCCTGCGAAGCATAGAAAAATTGCCTGTTTTCCTGAGTATCTTTCCTCCAGGAAAACAGGCAAGCTAACTATAGCCGTTTTGTGTCGAAATGTCAATGACTTATGTCAAAAAATTTTAAAATTTTCTGTCGTTCCGCCAGCGCCGTTTATGCCCGCAGGGAAAGCTCCGCCTTGAACAGGTCGCCGTCCACGTACAGCGTGAAACCGCCGCCCATAAGATCCATGAAGCTTCTGGCAATATTCAGTCCCAAGCCGCTGCCCTCGGTATGCCGGGAATCGTCTCCCCGGACGAAGCGCTCCATCAGTTCATCTGCGGAAACATTCAGCGGGTCCCGGGAAATGTTCTTGATGGAAAGATACACCCGCCCGTCTCTGACGCCCAGATCCACGTAGACCCGGGTTCCTGCCAGGGCGTATTTGCACACGTTGTTCAGCAGATTGTCCAGCACCCGCCACAGCAGCCGTCCGTCCGCCAGGGCCATCAGGTTGCCTTCGTAGGTGTTGACAATCACCTCCAGTCTCCCTGCCGCAAGCTTTTCGTCATAATCGCCGATAGCCTGATGGATAATTTCATTCACCACAATGGGTTCCAGTTCCACAGTGATATTGCCGGTGGATGCCTTACTGGCCTCCACCAGGTCCTCGGTCAGCTTCTTCAGCCGGTGGGACTGACGGTCCAGCACTGTCAGATATTCCTGGGCGGCAGGAGGAAGATCCTGCTTTTTCAGCAGGTCCACATAGTTGACAATGCTGGTAAGGGGCGTTTTAATGTCGTGGGAGACATTGGTGATGAGCTCTGTCTTCAGCCGCTCACTCTTCAGCCGCTGCTCCACGGCCTTATTCATACCAACGCCGATGGCGTTTAAATCCTCCGCGTGGCGCTTCACGTCAAAATACATCTTCTCAGTGTCCAACTGGGCATCCAGATCCCCCGCAGCCAAGGCGGAACCCATGTCCCGGACCTTTTGCAGCTGAAAAGTAATCCATGCAGCGCATATCACCAAAGTCGTGTCCAGCACAGCGGTAATCAGGAAAAAGAAAAAAGATCCCCCGCTCTCCAGAAACAGCAGGACCAGAACAGACTGTCCGCCCAAAATACACAGAGTGCTCAGAACCATCCGCCATGTCATGGGCAGAATTCGTACCATTTCCATCATCGCCCGCCAGCACCGCCGCCACATCCGGACACACCACCGGCACAGACGCCAGCAGATGGTGTTGCGCCACCACTTGCCTTTTTTGAACCGGGTGGCCAGAGTCAGCATTGCGGTCAGAACCAGCCCCACACAGCAGAAGACGGACAGGGACAGCGTGGCAATTTCCAGCGCGATTGGTGCTCCGTTCCCGTTGATCGCCGGAAGCATGGCAATGCAGTATGCACTTACGGCAATGCACAAATACAGATCCAGTGGAATGCGGTCCTGCCAGTTCAGCGAGATGCCCTCCCGGCCCGCCTTGTGCCCCGCGGCACAGAAAAGGAACACCAGCGCCCCCAGCGCCACCGCGTACAGCAGCACCGTCAGCACCACTGTTATTCCGAAGGGAAGTGCGCGGAGAATGCGGTACAGGCCGAACCGCACAGCAAAGTTGCTTCCCGCAGGCAGCTCGGTGGAGACGTATCCTTTGACGGTAAAGGACTCGTCATCCCACCGCCGGGTCTGCTCCATACGGCAGAGCGTCTGGTCCCCGCCGGGAATCTCGCCCCAGCTGCCCACCAGTGCGCCGCTCTGGTCAAATACCTGTGCGGAGAAGCCTCCGGCCCGCTCCAGTTCAAATTCAGCGCTCCAATGATAGTAGTCGTAATTTTCGTTTTCGCTGATGGCATAGCAAAGGGCCAGCTCCATCACATCCTCCATTGCCGTTTTGCACAGGGGATCGTCTTGAAAGGAGCCGGCGGTACCGTAGCCGCAGCTGATGTAGGCAACGGCACAAGTGCCCACCACCGCCCCGGCTGCAGCGGCAAAAAAGAGGAGAATGGCGAGGCATTTTGCCGCCAGGGATTGGCGGAGATCCTTTTTCTTTTCCATGTCAGTCACCTCTTTCTTTATATCCAGCCTGAATCAGGGTTCCATTTTGTACCCCAGCCCCCAAACCACCTTCAAATATCTGGGGTTGGAGGGATCAATCTCCAATTTCTCCCGCAGATGTCGGATATGGACCGCCACCGCTCCCTCAGAGCCGAAGGCCGTCTCGTTCCACACCTGTTCATAAATCTGAGCAGAAGAGTAAACCCGCCCGGGGTGCCGCATGAGCAGCAGGAGAATGTTGTACTCGATTGGGGTCAGGTTCACCGCTTCGCCGTCCACCGTTACCGCCTTTGTTTCATCATCCAGAGCAATGGAGCCGATGATCAGCTTGCTGGGCTTCTGCTCCATGCCGCCCAGCGTGGTGTACCGCCGCAGCTGGCTGCGGACCCTGGCCAGAACCTCAATGGGATTGAAGGGCTTTGTGATATAGTCGTCCGCCCCTACGTTCAAGCCCAGAACCTTGTCCGTGTCCTCGCTTTTGGCGGTGAGAAGGATAATGGGGATATTGGATTCCTCCCGAAGCTTGGCAGTGGCGGAAATGCCGTCCATTTCCGGCATCATGATATCCATCAAAATCAGATGAATCTCGTTTTTCTTCACAATCTCCATGGCTTCCCGGCCGGTATATGCCTCAAAGAGCGTGTAGCCCTCGGTGCTGAGATATATCTTCAAAGCGGAGACGATGTCCCGCTCGTCGTCACAGATCAGGATATTTGCCATACAGGTTTTCCCACCTTTCATAAACATTTTAGCACAGAAATACAAAAAAAGAAAGGACCGGGTCATTAAATCCTCTTTAAGATTTGCTGTAGATTTCCGCAAACGTGCGGCACAGATTCCTGTGCCGCACGTTTGCCGCTCAAAACAATTTTTTCAATCCGTCCAGGGCGTCCCCCAGCTGCGCTGCGCCCAGCTTGGTCTTGATTCCAGCCACCAGCGGCTGGAGCTTTTCCTCTGGCAGGTCCATACGGGTTATTTTCTCCAGCGCCTTCACTGGATCGCTTTGGAATTCCTTCAAAAGCGCAGGGTCCTGCTGCAATTTCCGGACGGCCTCATCAATCCTGGCCTTGATGTCAAAGTTCAGATCCATGTTGATTCTCCTTAAATGTAATAAATGTTTTCTGGGGAAACGCCTCTATTGTACCATATTTTTTTCAGATGGCAAGTAAAAGCGACGGACAAATTGCCTTTGGAGTCAGCTGGTCCCCAAAAGGCCTTGCGCAAATCCATCGGTTGATGGCGCCCCGCATAGCATAAAAGCCATCACAGAGCTCCTGTCAGCCACTGCGGGCGGAAGTTTCCAGACTGTTGAAGTTGGACTCGCTTACGGTTCTTTGTTCCAAAGAGGACAGAAGCTGGCTGGAAAACCAGAATGGAAAAAGCCCCGGTGATGCTGAATCACCGGGGCAGGAACACTTTGTCCGGCCTCTCTGCCGGCCGCATTCCTGTACATTTTCTATACGGAATGCACTGCTGCTTCCGATAGGGCACACTCTGTTATGCCAGACGCTGCGGCATTACCCGGCTCCGGGCCAGCAGCTCCAGCAGGGGCATACCCAGAATGTAGCATACCAACAGCTCCGCCCCACCCACAGACAGGGCGTTGAAAGCGAATGCTCCGGGGAAGGCCGCAGTGAATCCTGTCTCCGACCAGGCCAACAGTGCGCCTACCACCAGTCCGTTGCAGATTACCGGGGGCAGAGGAGCCAGCCACCTGTTCCCGCACCGGGCAGTCAGCAGTCCTGCCGTCAGAGTGGCCAGAGAGCCGAAGATCAGATCCGGCAGACCATAGGGGCTGAGGAGATTGGCCAGAACGCACCCGGCAAACAACCCCCACGCCGCAGTAGGGCACAGGAACGGCAGTACGGTCAGCGCCTCGGCAAACCGGAACTGAAAGATGCCGAAGGTCAGACCGAAGATGTTGCCGAAATAACACATGGTAACGTACAGGGCCCCTACCAGGGCGGCAAAGGTGATGTCGCGGACAGTCAATTTGGTTTTCATGCTTGCAGTACCTCCATTTTTTGTTTAGAGAACGGTCTCCCGGCGGGGAGCCGAACGAACGCGGGGGAAACTTCCCCGCGCTTGGACTGGGTGTGGAAACCAGTCGGGAGGCATTATAGCATGCCGGGGACGGGTTGTAAAGCAAAAATATGCGCGGCGCAGGGGCTCCTATCTGATTTGTCCATTTCCCGTTACCACATATTTATAAGAGCACAGCTCTTCCAGGCCCATGGGGCCCCGGGCGTGGAGCTTCTGAGTAGAGATGCCCATTTCACATCCCAACCCGAATTCCCCGCCGTCGGTGAAGCGGGTGGACACGTTCCAGTATACCGCCGCGCTGTCTACCAGCGCGATGAAGGCTTCCGCCGTTTGGGAATTGGCGGTAACGATGCAGTCGCTATGGCCGGTGGAATGGGCTGAGATATGGGCTGCGGCTGCTTCCACGCTGTCCACTACGCCTACGGCGAGGATATAATCCAGAAATTCTGTGTCAAAATCCGTCTCTCCCGCCGGAATGCCCTCAATCCATGTTGCGGCACAGCGGTCCAGGCGCAGTTCCACCGGCGGAAGTCCCCTGGCGGCCCGGTCCTCCGTCAGCCGCTTTTTCAGCTGTGGCAGAAACTTATCCGCAATATCCCGATGGACCAGACAGACCTCTTCGGCGTTGCAGACGCTGGGGCGGCTGGTTTTGGCGTTGTCTATAATGTCCAGCGCCATGTCCGGGTCCGCGTCTTTGTCCACATAGACATGACAAATCCCGGTGCCGGTCTGAATGCAGGGAACCAGGGCGTTTTCCACACAAGAGCGGATCAATCCCGCGCCGCCTCTGGGAATCAGCAGGTCCACCAGCCCTACGGCGGTCATCAGCTCGCCGGCGGACTGGCGGGTGGTGTCCTGAATCAGATTGACCGCCTCCCGGGGCAGTCCCGCCCGCGCAAGACCTTCCCGCAGCGCTTCCACGATGGCACCTGCGGACCGGAAGGCTTCCTTGCCGCCCCGGAGGACGCAGGCACTGCCGCTTTTCAGAGCCAGGGCGGCGGCATCGGAGGTGACGTTTGGACGGCTTTCGTAAATAATGGCCACCACCCCCATGGGGATGGAGATTTTCCGGATGGTGATCCCGCTGGGCCGCTCCACAGTCCGAAGGACCCTCCCCACGGGATCCGGCAGCGCGGCCACCTGCCGTACGCCTTCCGCCATGGCAGCTACCCGGTCTTCCGTCAAAGCCAGCCGGTCCAGCATCACATCCCCGGTGCGGCCTCTGGCAGCTTCCATGTCCTGGGCATTGGCCGCCAAAATAGCGGCGCGGTCCGCCCAAAGACGGTCCGCCATGGCCAGCAGAGCAGCATTTTTCTGCTCCGTATTCGCCCGCTGAAGGGCGGGTCGGGCCGTCCGGGCAGCCTTTAGAATTTCCTGTGTGGTCATTGCGCAGTCCCTCCTGTCTTTTTTCCGAAGAATCGGGTACCTACCGCCTCGCCTTCGGCGATGCGGTAGAGATCTCCGGGTCGCTGGCCGTTGGTGATGATCATATCGCACCCGGCGGCCATACATATGCCGGCGGCCCGGAGTTTTGTCACCATACCGCCGGTACCCAACTCGCTGCCAGCGCCATCCGCCAGAGCCAGAATGTCCGGCGTCAGCTCCCGGACCTCCGTGATCAGCTGGGCGGCGGGGTCCTTTCGGGGATCGGCGGTATAGAGGCCCTCGATATCGCTCATCAGCACCAGCAGATCCGCCTGGGCATTGACAGCCGCGATGGCCCCCAGGGTGTCGTTGTCCCCCACGGCGATTTCGGAAGTGGCGACGGTATCGTTCTCATTGATGACCGGCAAAGCGCCCATTTCCAAAAGGCGGAAAATGGTATTATGGAAATTTTCCCGGCGGCGGGGATCCTCCACATCGGCTCCGGTCAAAAGAATCTGGGCTACAGTGTGGTGGTACTCAGAAAATAATTTGTCGTATATATACATCAGCTCGCACTGGCCCACGGCAGCCAGCGCCTGTTTGGAGGGGATATCGGAAGGTTTTTCTGTCAGGTTCATCTTGCCAACCCCCATGGCGATCGCTCCGGAGGAGACAAGCACCAGCTGGTGACCGGCATTTTTCAGATCGCTCATGACCTTACAGAGCAGCTCCACCCGGCGAATGTTCAGCTTTCCCGTGGCATGGGTCAGGGTGGATGTGCCCAGTTTTACAACAATTCTCATAATTTTTCACCCCTTTGGTATGATTATTCCAATTGTACCATACTGGAAGAAAAATTGAAATCGACAATTGCTACAGTTTCTGTTATAGTAGAGGCATATTTTCGGGTTATTTGCGTCAGTGAAGATATGCAGCTCCGCGGGTGTTTCATCTTTGCCCCCTCCTTTCTGCCAGCGTCTGGATGGTACTTTTTTGCCCTGCGGCCAAAGTACCAGAATTGTCCGGGAGCGGGGAGCCCTCGGACCGATTCTGGAAGAATTCACTGCTTGCCGCCTGGAGGGCGGCAGAGAGAAGGAAGGTGCCTTTATGGAAGACTGCCAGATCATAGATCTCTACTGGCAGAGGAATGAGAACGCCATCACGGAAACCGACGCGAAATACGGCGGTTTTTGCCGCCGCATTTCCACCAATATCCTCCATAACCTTCAGGACAGCGAAGAATGCGTCAGCGACGCCTACAACCGCTGCTGGAACACTATGCCTCCCCAGCGGCCAGGGAGTCTCCGGGCCTATCTGGGGGCCATTCTGCGGAACCTCTCCATCAGCCGCTACCGCTCGGAGCATGCCCAAAAGCGTTTCGGCGGCGCGGAGGTGCTGCTCAGCGAGCTTCAGGACTGTATCCCGTCGCCGGACAATGTTCAGAAAACTGTGGAGGCCGCGGAACTGTCCGGCATCATCAGCCGCTGGCTGCGGGGCCTGGAAAAAGAGGAGCGGGTTCTGTTCGTAAGACGGTACTGGAACGGCGACAGCGTGAAAAGTCTGGCCGGAGAGCTGGGTCTCAGACCCAACGCACTGACCAAACGGCTGCTGCGGCTGCGGGAAAATCTAAGGCGGGAGCTGGAAAAGGAGGGTGTGTGCATATGAACCGGAAAGCGGATAAGTTCTTCGACGCCATCACTCTCCTGCCGGAGGACATCGTGGAGGAAGCCCAGGACTACCGGTTTCGGAAGAGGCCGGCGGTGTGGCGGAAAATCGGAAGTCTGGCGGCCTGTCTGGCGCTGGTTGCTTCCATCAGCTTGCTGGCGCTGCCCAGAGGCTGCGGAGCCGGCGCTCCGGACAACGGCTCGCCGCCGCTTGCCGACGACTGTGCGCCCGCTGACACGCCTGTGTACAGCGGAACAGAGCCGGAGGCGCCTGCCGGAGAGGTGGAGAAAGACCCGGGGGACGATCTGCTGGGAGGGACCCGGCAGTCACAGTTTGAGGCGGTAGTGATAGAGACTGGCGACGGCTCGATTCTGGTGGAGTCTGTGGAAGGCGAGGATCGGGCAGGCAGCCGGATCTGGGTGAAAACCGCAGGCCTGGAGCTGCCGGAGCTGGCCGCCGGGGATAGAGTACGGATCACCTACAGCGGGTGGATTCGGGATACCAATCCCGCTGGTATCGACGGAACCACCGCCATTGAGCGGATAGAAGAAGAGTAAAAAGGAGTGCCGCCATGCTGGATCTGTACTGGCTATGCCGGGATATGAGCAACCCGAAGTCTCCCCTCCGGCGAGAAGCGGACTGGTGGGTGGGACAGATCGCCTCCTGTCTGGACCGGCCCTCCCCCGCGACAGCGGCGCTGCTGGCCGGATGGCGGGAGGACTTTCGGATGATCTATGGGGAAATCTCCTTTTCCGCCCACAAACGGCTGGATCGGTCCGCCCTGCTGGCCGCTTACGGCCTGGAGCCAGGAACTCCGGAGGAGCGGGAGGAGCGAATGCAGCATCTGGTGCTCGCCATCCAGACCTATTTCTCCCTTTTGATAAAAACCATCATGGCGAGCATGCTGGGGGAAAGCATCAGGGACCGGGCCGCAATCATTCGGGGGGACTTCGCTCTGCGGCGCGGCATCGTCAACTACTGCGCGGACGACTGGTACCGCTGGCCGGAGCATGAGCTGGACAACGGGATGGACAGGGTATTGGACGTTGTGGCGGAGCAGGCCGCCCGGTACGCCCTCCCAGGTGCCGGCGGCGGCCCAGTACAGGGCCGGGACGATATGAAGCGGCTTTATGAGGCCCTGATCCCCCCCTCGCTCCGCCACGCCCTGGGGGAGTACTACACCCCCGACTGGCTGGCGGCATACACCCTGGGCAGGGGGCTGACCTATAGCGGACGCGATATAGGGACGCTGAAAATCGCGGACCCCTCCTGCGGTTCGGGGACTTTCCTGCTCCAGGCCATTGCAGGGAAACGGCGTGCCGGGTGCGGTCTGAGAGAGATTTTGTCCACGGTCCGGGGGCTTGACATCAACCCTCTTGCGGTGCTGTCGGCAAAAAGCAACTGCCTGCTGGCAGTGCTGGATCTGCTGGAGCTGGGGGAGGAGGCGGTGGATCTGCCGGTATATCAGACAGACGCCCTGACGCTGGAAGCGGACGGAGAACGGGCGGAGCTGGTGGCAGGCAACCCTCCCTGGGTAAACTGGGAATATCTGCCTCCGGCTTACCGGGCCGGAAGTCAGGAGTTGTGGAGCCGGTATGGGCTGGTCAGCGCCAAGGGGCCGGCACTGAGCTTTCTGAAGGAGGATGTTTCCGTGTTGATGACCTGCGCCGCAGCGGACCGCCTCCCGGACATAGGGGGGGGGGGGGGACGCTGGCTCTGGTGCTCCGTCAGGGGCTGTTCAAGTCCTCCCGGAACGGAGCGGGCTTCCGGCGGTTCCAGCTGCCGGACGGAACAGGGCTGAAGGTTCTCGGCGCGGAGGATTTGTCCGGACTGAAGGTGTTTCCGGGCGCAGCGGCGGGCGCAGCGGTTTTTTTTGCCCGGAAAGGAGAAACCACCGAATACCCCGTACCCTGGAGGCTGTGGGAAAAGCAAGGCCGGGGGCCCGTCGATCCCTGCGCCGCCCTTCCAGATGTCATGGCGCGTGTGACCGTCCGGGAGCAGCTAGCCTCTCCAGCCTCGCCGGAGGATCTGTCGTCGCCCTGGCTGACCGCGCCGGTGGAGGAACTGCCGGCGCTGAGGCAGATGCTGGGAAACAATCCTTACCGGGCCAGAACCGGCGTGTTCACTGGAGGTGCCAACGCGGTATACTGGATGTCCGTCCTCGAAGCTGGAAAGGGGCTGGCCCGTATCTGCAACATACAGGCCAGGGCCAAGCGGAAAACCGCTCAGGTGGAGACGGAAGTTGAGACCACACATCTCTACCCCATGCTGAAAGGCGGCGGCATCCGCCGGTGGCGGACGGCTTATGACACGTACCTCCTCTGCCCCCATACCGCCCGAACCAGAATCAGGCCGGTGCCTTGGGAACAATTGAAAGAGAGCTGTCCGCAGACCGCCGCCTATCTGGCCTCCTTCCGTGAGACGCTTGACCAGCGAAAGGGTTTTGCCGGATGGGAAAAGGAAATTCAGAGGCAGGATTTCCACGCGGTGCTGCGGGTAGGCGCTTATACCTTCGCTCCCTGGAAGGTGGTATGGAAGTACATCGCCAGAGAGTTCGTGTGCGCTGTGGTGGGAGAGGTGGAGGACCCGTTTCTGGGGAGGCGTCTGCTGCTCCCGAATGAGAAGGTGATGTTTGTGGCGGCGGACAGCGCGGAGGAAGCCTATTATCTCTGCGGCGTACTGTCCTCCACACCAGCGGCCCGGTGCGTCAGGAGTTACATGAGCCCCACCAGTATCTCCGCCCATGTACTGGGGAAGCTGGGCATTCCGGCATATGACGGAGACAGCTCCGTCCACCGGGAGATTTCCCGGTTGTGCCAGGAGGGCCACAAGGCAGAAGACGGCGCGGCGCACCTCCGGGAAATTAACCGGCTGGTGAAAGATATGTACGGCATGGACTGACGGCTGCTGTTCAAGGTGCTGCCACAAGAAAAACACGGAAAGCCGAAATACAACCAAAATTTTTAAAGGCAGCGGAAAACGGGCGATGTCGGCAGGACACCGCCCGTTTTCCGCGCCCTGGCGCACATTACAAATTTTATGGCATATATGTCTGCACCCCCAAGGACTTGACTCATGCAAAAGCAAGGGGATTGTTGTTAAGTGTTTTCGCCCTTTCCAACGTACTATATATGACCGGTCAGTTTAATCATAAGAGGTGATGTCTTTGAACGATGAAAGAATAATATCCGCAATCAGACACAGAAATGAAGCGGCGATCAATGAAGTTATCAGAAAATATTCCAAACTCCTTTGGTCAGTCTCTGACTCGGTTCTGAGTAAGATTGGTTCCACGCAAGATATTGAAGAGTGTGTGGCTGATACATTCATTTATTTGTGGGAACATCCTAATAAGTATGATCCAGTGCGTGGAAAATTGAAAACCTGGCTATCAATCATTGCAAGAACGCAGGCCATCAATCGATATCGTGAAATTACAAAGAGAGACACAGTTTCTCTTGCAGATATTGAGTTCATGGATCAACTTGGCATTGTCGATAATATTTTGAAAGAGGAAGTGCGGCATAATCTGATTGCTGCAGTGAATGCCTTGGGTGAGCCAGACCGGGAAATTCTGATTCGCCGTTATTACTATGAACAAAAGCCGAGGGAAATTGCTCTTGCGCTGGATATGAGCGTAAAGCAAGTGGATAACCGCCTATACCAGACAAAGCTGAAACTGCGTGAAGCTCTTTCTAACTAACTAATTGAGGAGGTTAATATGGATTCGTTCAATAGAGCAAACTTACAGAATATAAGAAATATTTTTGAGAAAAAAACAGGCGTTGATCTGGGTAACGGAAAGTCTTTCCGCCCTTTCAAAATGGTAATGGTTACGGCGGTTATGATGATTTGCTGTTTGAGCACAACCGCTTTTGCGGTCAGCCTGTTCTCTTCGTTGTCCGGAGACGATTTGGAGATTTCTGCTGTCTATGAAGGAAATGGAATTGTATCAGTCCAGATAGAAAACTTATCGGACAAAGAGCTTCACTTCCAATCAGCGCTGAAGCTGATGCAATGGACAACCAGTGAAGAAGTAGAACCCCTTGCGGAGAAAAACATATCCTTTCGCAATACAAGCATACCCGCCCACTCAAGTGGCACGATGACCATTGACCTTTCTGAAGCCTACGATATGGCGCTGCTGGAAACGCCGCTGGCAGGCAATGATTGGTACTATTTTATCCTGACAAACAATCATTTTGCTTTTGGCCAGGACTGGATGTGCCCGGTTGATTTTGCGGAACCCGACATTGTTCAAACTGAATATCCCGCTCCGGTTGCGCCTGCTGACGCAGATCCAAAGCTTGCAGGGAAAATTGCGGAAGAATTGAGGCCCTATTTTGAAAGCTGTACCAATGATCCAGCCGAGAGAAATAAATTATCTGACGAGTACTTGGCGTTGTGTCAGAAGCTGTTGGAACAAATGGACGAAACGATTGTTCCCTCCGTATCCCCGATGGAGTTAACCGTGGTAGACAGCGGCCAAAATCCTGTTTTTGATACTTCTGTACCGATGGATATGCAACTACAGCTTACCGGCCTGCATCGCCGTACAACAGACGGCTATGACAAAAAGATCGGTTCTTCCGATACGGAACAGGCGTTGGTGCTGAGCGCTTATATTCCGCAGCACAAGGGAGACATTGACCGCGGTGTGGACGTGCCCTTGATTTATATTCTCACATACGAGAAAAACAGGATTACGGCCCCACAGAACTATGCGTTCATCCGCGGCCAATTTGTGACATTTGAGCAGATGGAACCGTACAAGATATATGAGGATCCACAATACGTCTGCTACGATGTCAGCCACTTGTTCTACTCTGATCTCCGTCAATATGTGGAGAGCATGATCAGCCAGAGAAGTGATGCCTATTTTGATGAACAAGTTTGGGAACGCATACAAAATATTTATAGCTTTTATAAGGAGAATTTAGGAACGCTTCTCGGTTACAGGGATTCCCATGGTTTTGACGGACCTGAGAGTGAGCGTTATGTCTCTGATGAAATGTTTCAAACTGAACCATTCTGGGATAACCCGGAAAAACCTGTTTCTGAGCAAAATTACCGTGTTGGCAAACCAGATTGGAATGATTGAATAATTTGACCCATCTCACGGCGGCACAAGAAAAAGGCTTTACCAATACCCTCTTTACGAAATCCATCTTTTCATGTAGAATAGAAAAAGAAAAGAACGAAAAAGGAGGGGACTCCCATAAGCGATTATATCCTCCACCTGCCAGAGGACGAGAGCATCATCCTCTCCGGCCCGGCAGTTCGCCGCCTTTTGCAGGGCGGCAGCGGAGACGCAGCCCTGCTCTATATTGCTGTGCTGAAAAACCGAGGCTGCGGTGACGACGAACAGATCCGCGCCCAGCTCCGCTGGGACCGGGAACGCTTCGGCCGGGCCTTTGACGCACTGGCAGGGCAAGGTCTGATCTCCCTGCCCGGAAAAGCGAAGAAGCCGGAGCCCGATCCTCCCCCGGCAGAGGACAGGCGTCCGGAATATACCCGGGCGGATGTGGCCCGTTCTCTGGAAAATCGGGAGTTTGCCGGTCTTACCGGTGCAGTGGAAGAAAAGCTGGGGAAAAAGCTGAACACTCCCGATCTGATGATTCTCCTGGGGCTGTACGACCAGTTGGGTCTGCCGCCGGACGTGATCTTCCTGCTGGTGAGTTTCTGCGCTGAGCGGACCGCTCAGCGCTACGGAGAAGGCCGCAGGCCAACGCTGCGTCAGATCGAACAGGAGGGATATCTCTGGGCCCGACTGGGACTGATGACACAGGAGAGTGCAGCCGCCTATATCAGGAAATACCAGCAAAGCCGGGAAGCCATTCCCCGGCTGATGCGCCTGCTGAACCTGGGGGACCGCCTTCCCGCGCCCAGTGAGGAAAAATATTTGCTGGCCTGGGAAGAGATGGGGTTTGCGGACGAGGCCGTTTTGCTGGCTTATGACCGGACGGTGGTCAAATGCGGAGGAATGAAGTGGCCCTACATGAACCGGATTCTGTGCTCCTGGCATGAGAAGGGCCTGCACTCTGTAGCCCAGATTGAAGCGGGCGACCGGCCCGCCCGGAGGCGGAACGGTCCCGTCTCCGGCCAGGGCGAGGATATCCGGGAGGACATGGCCCGGATGGCAAAATTTTACCGGCAGCTGGACCAGAAAAAGGAGGAGAGTTAAGTGCCGCGTGATGGAACTATCATGGCCGAAGCCTACCGGCAGCTTCAGTCGGACAAGGCCAAACGACAGGCCCGGCTGGAGCTGCGGACGGAGGAGGTGTACCGCCGCGTTCCCTCCGTGGCGGACATTGACCGGGAGCTGCGGAGCACAGCAGCCCGGATCATATTGGCCGCCTTTGAAGAGGAACGCGATCCGGATGAGGCTTTGAAGCGTTTGGAGGAAAGCAATCTTGCCCTCCAGCGCAGACGGTCAGAGCAGCTGGAGGCGGCAGGCTACGCGAGAGATTACCTGGACGACGTTCCGGCCTGCGGCCTGTGCGGGGATACAGGGTATCTGCCCGGCGGAAAGCCCTGCCGGTGCCTGACGGCGTACTATGCCAGAGAGCAGAACAGGCGGCTGAGCAAGCTGATGGATCTGGAGAATCAGTCCTTCGACCGGTTTTCCCTGACGTGGTATTCGGACAAGGTATGGCCCGAGTACGGGTGCAGCCCCCGAGACAACATGCGGATGGTCCGTGGACTATGCGAGAGGTATGTCCAGACCTTTTCCCAGGACAGCGCGAACCTGCTGTTCACCGGAGCGCCGGGGCTGGGGAAAACCTTTTTGTCCGCCTGTATTGCCCGGGAGGTCAGCGGACGGGGATTTTCCGTAGTGTATGATACGGCGGCCCACGTCTTTCAGCAATTTGAAATGCGGAAATTCGGCCGGGAGAACCCCTACGAGGAGGACCCGGACCGGGACGTGAACCGGTATCTGAACTGCGACCTGCTGCTGATGGATGATCTGGGCACAGAGATGAATCTGCCTTTTTCCCAGTCGGTGGTGTATCAGATTGTCAACGAGCGCCTGGTCAACCGGCGGAAGACGGTGCTGTCCACCAATCTTTCTGTAGACGACATCGGCCGGCGGTACGGAGAGGCGGTGCTCTCCCGCATCCGGGGAGAGTATCAGATTGCATGGTTTTTCGGCGAGGATATCCGGAAGCTGAAAAGGGATCAATAAAGGCGGAGGGGCATAGAAATTAACTTTGGCAGTCCAGTTTGTTGTTGTAAATACGGAAAAGGGCGAGTATGCGTTTCAAGCAGACTATATGTAGAAGATAGTATTGGGGATGCTGCGGTGTCTTTTTCCCAAAAGGCACATAACCACCTCTGTGCCGGCCGGTTCTCTTAACAGGATATGCCTATGCTCGATTATTTGAAGCCCAATCAGGTGCGGTTCACTGCCTGCGATTTGAAATATGTGGCTGACAGCAAGGGGGTCCGTCAGCCGGTTTATGTCTTTACTCTCTCGCATGATCGGGATGCAGAATTGCGGCGCGGTAACAGTCGGACTATCTCTATCTCTGCGCTGTCTGAGTCACAATTGAAAATGATTGGAAATACATCACCCGCAGGAGGGAACGGCTGCCTGTTGTAGCTGTTCCCTCCTGCGGGTTTTTGATGTGAGTATCTGTAAGCGCAAACTGTTGATGTGTATCCTTAATAAATTACATATTCATTTTGGTGTCTGTTTTAAAACCTGTGTGGAGCTTTTCAACAGACCACAGACATGCCCGCTCCCTCCCCATGGCGTTATTTCTTCTTTCGGGCTGGGCTCCTGAAAGGGCTGCGATCTTTCAGGTAGCAGGCTTCGCACAGCCGCCCCCGGTGGTACAGGGGAAGCGCCTTCCCGCACCGACCGCAGAAGCGGATGTTGTTTCGCAGCCGGTGGAGCAGAATTTCGTTGATATCATCCGCCGCTTGCTCCCGGCTGTCATACAGCTTGTCCTCGTCCACCGGGCATTCAAAGGCTCTGGAAAAGGAAAAGTATAGATCCAGCTTCCTGCAATACAGCTCCAGCTCCGGCAGAGTAGGATCCTCCTCCGGCAGGCCGGGCTGCTCAATGGGTTCTCCCTGCTGCCAGCGGCGCAGAAACTGGAAAAACAGATCCCGCAGAGGCTCCTCCGTTTCGTCAAATGGAATATTTGCCGCCCGCAGCTCCTGCTCTTTGGTCAGGAGAACGCCCATTTCCCGAATCTTGGAGATGAGGGAAATATAGCGAGCAATGTCCAGCTTACGGTAGGGCTCTACCGTAGGCATCCTGCTCCACTCGGTGAGGACCTCCAGCAAGTCAAAATCCGCTTGCAGAACCAAATCGGAAAACCCCACCACTGCGTATTCCAGCGGCGGGATCACTGCCTCCAGCCCCGCCCGGATGGCGCTCAGATTCCCGGTAGCACCCACATAACCCCTGTTGTACATGCCGAAGCGGCCCGCCCGTCCGGCGATCTGTCGAATCTCCTCCGGCTTCAGCTCCCGGCGCTCCACGCCGTCGAATTTCTCCGTTTCCATGAAAATGATCCGCCGGATGGGGAGGTTCAGCCCCATGCCAATGGCATCGGTGGACACGACGTACTCCATCTCTCCCGCCAGAAACCCCTCCATCTGCTTCCGGCGAGTGGAATAAGGCAGGGCCCCGTATATGATGGCTGGTTCCTTCCCGTTCTGGCGCAGTTCTTCCGCCACACTGAGCACCCCTACCTTGGAAAAGGTAATGAGCGCGTCCCCGGGCTGAATCCGGTGGGGGTCCACCGTACGGGACATGCAGATCAGAGGGGTGGTCCGCTGGTGAATCTCAACCTCGTAGCTGTCGCCGCAGCTCTCGATCAGACGAATCAGCAGATCCTTCGCTTCGGTTGCGGCGCACAGATGGACCTCCGGAGACAGTACGCCCAGAATGGCGCGGGTCCAGGCGTAACCCCGCTGCCGGTCAGAGATCATCTGACACTCGTCGATGACCGCTGTCTCAAAACGGCGCTTCAAATCCAGCTTTTCCGCCGTGGCGGCCACGTGGGTATCCTCCTCCCGGCAGTCTTCCTCCTCGCCGGTGGAAAGGCTGCAATCCACGCCGGCGTGGAGCAGCGTCTCCTGAGCCTCCAGGGCCAGAAGCCGGAGCGGGGCTAGGTAAACGCCGGATTTGGCGCGGATCAGGCGCTGGAACCCGGCGTAGGTCTTGCCGGTGTTAGTGCCGCCCAAATGGAGGATAAAGCGGCGGTGCATGGCCCTGGCCTCGGGGTACTCATCCTTGGGATTGAGCGCAATCAGAAAGGAGAGGCTGGTGCGGATGGCCTGTGGGACGTACCATACGGACCAGACCGCTCCCAGTCCTTCCGCGAGCAGCTGTTTTACCGGAAAGTTCTTTTTTGCAAGCATGCTCTCCAGATCGGCCCCGGGCTGTGCGGCGGCAAATCCGGCGGCCGTCTGCTGCGCGGCGGCGAAGAGCGCCCGGGGATAGGCTCCGCGCAGATAAGTGGTCAGGGGGTGATCGGGATTCTGCTCCAACCACGGCGCTGCTCGGAGAAGATTTCTCATCACCTCCGGCAGGCGCTGGCCGACGCGCCGCTGCTCCAGGGCGAAAAATTCATTCAGCCACGCCGCGGCATGGGAGGTCTGGGGTGCCCGGCCCTTTGACGCTCCGGTCAGCTGTCCGAGGATGGCGCTGTGATAAAAGCCCGCCAGACGCCAGATGGAGCTTTTGTCCTTTTTTGCCTCGCTCCAGGATTGCTCCAGAATGGCGCGGGTCCGCGATGTTTCGGCAGCGAGCTGGGCACTCCGTTCGGAAAACCGGGCGGAGCTCTCCGCTGTGCGAACGTCCTCCCTGCTCCAGAGGCGGACGGGATGTCCGTCGAATATCAGATACCTGGGCGCGGGAAGCAGCTCCCGTATCAGTTCATTGGTCCAACCCCGCCGTTTCAGTGCAGCGGCAGACCAGGACTTTCCATTTTTATGTCCAGACATGGCGCGTCCCCTTCCAACCGGCAGACAGAATCAGAAACCGCCGGGCCCTCTTTTTTCAATTGGTCCACTATAGTATAGACCAAAAGCAGAAAATCTTCAACGGCAGATTTTCCGCGTGTACCCTCCCGGCGGCAGGGATGGGTCTCCCTCGCTTCCTTAAGATTTTTCGAACCTGGAAAACCCCGGCAAAAAACTGTGGAAAATTGCAAACTGTTGTGCTATCATAGAAAAAGATATGAATTTGAGGAGGCTTCACTGTGACTGTGCTTAATGCTTTGCTTCTGGGGATTATCCAGGGCGTGGCGGAATTCCTGCCCATCTCCAGCTCCGGCCATCTTTCCATCGCGCAAAATCTGCTGAACCTGGGAATGGAGGGCGCGGACGACGTATTTTTCGACGTGCTGCTCCATCTGGGGACCTTGGCGGCAGTATTTGTGGCCTACTGGTCCGATATCAGGGAAATGGTGCTGGAATTTTTCCGCATGATTGGCGGCGCTGCCGGCGGGAGGAGTTCCGGGAGGATTCCCTCCGCCCGGCGGATGATTCTGCTGATCCTGGTGGGCACGTTGCCGTTGTTTTTGGTTCTGCCCATCAAGGACGCCGTGGAGGGACTGTACGCCAACACCTTCTTTGTGGGCGGGGCTCTGCTGGTCACAGGGCTGCTGCTGTTCTTCTGCGACCGCATCCGGAAGGGAAGAAAAAGCGAGCGCACCGCCACCATGGCGGATGTCCTTTTGGTAGGCGTGGGGCAGGCCATTGCTACCTGTCCCGGTATCTCCCGGTCCGGTATGACCATCTGCATGGGCTGCTTCCGGGGATTTGAGCGCCGGTTTGCTGTTCGCTTCGCTTTCTTATTGTCCATACCTGCCGTGTTAGGGGCTAATATCCTTCAAATAAAGGATGTGGTGGAGGCCGGCGGTATTGATGTGAAGCTGATTCCCGGTTACATGCTGGGCGTGGCGGCAGCGGCGGTCAGCGGTTATCTGTCCATCCGGCTGGTACGGATGGTGGCGGACAAGGGCAAGTTCGGTGCGTTTGCCTATTACTGCTGGGCGGCGGGGGCCATCACTGTGATCCTCAGCCTGCTCAAGGCGTTCCACCTCCTTCCCTGGCTGACCGCTGCGGCCTGACAGATGCGTACATAGGAGAGTGGAATCATGGCAAAAGAGGTATGGGATGCCTACGATCGGGAGGGGAACCTCCTGGGCTTCGACCTCATCCGGGGTGAGCCCGTACCTGATGGCATCTATCACCTGGTGGCGGAGGTACTGCCTGTAACCTGCGATGGACGGGTACTGCTCACCCGGCGGCACCCGGATAAATCCTGGGGCGGCTGCTGGGAATATACCGGCGGCTCGGTGCTGAAAGGAGAAACACCTCTTCAGGGAGCACTCCGGGAACTGCGGGAAGAAACAGGTATCACCGTATCGTCTCAGAACCTGCATCCGGTCTACATGGGTACATGGAAGGGAGCGGAAGGGCTCTGCTCCTCCATCTATCACTGCTTCGTCACGTTCTTCGATCCTTCCGGACAGACCATCCGCCTCCAGAAGGGTGAAACAACCGCGTATGAGCTGCTGCCCTATGAGGCGTTCAAGCGGTTCCTGTTGGAGGATCGTTTTGTGGACGTTCTCCGCCGCCGTTTCCTGGATTATCAGGAAGCCTTTGATCGGATCATCGCAGAGCATTTTAACTAAAGAGGGAGAACCATGGCAACGACACGAAAGAAAACCACATCCGGCGCCCGCAGCGCAGCAAAAAGCAGCAGCTCCCGCTCTGGGAGCACCTCTAAGTCTCGGGCCGCCGTCAAAAACGCCAAGCGCCCCATCCGCCGGGAGGTGGGGGGCATGGTCATGCTGCTTCTGGCGCTGATTGTACTGGTCAGCTACTTCACCGGAGACGGCTGGCTGATCAATCTGATTCCCCGGGCCTGCAAAGGCCTTTTTGGCGTGGGGTATTACCTGATGGTTCCCGCCCTGATGGCGGCGGCCTGGGTGCTGATAACCCACCGGGGGCGGCCCGTAGCCCTGCGCACAGCCTGCGCCCTGCTGACGCCTTACCTCTTCGGTGGGGTATGTCACATGCTCTTTTGCAAGCTGGACCTCTCTGATGCAGCCAAGCTGTTCCCCACTTTGTGGGAGACAGGCTTCACCCTGGAATCTGGCGGTGTCCTCTCCGGCGGGACCGCCCACGGCTTCGTGGCTGTGCTGGGCAAGCCTGCGTCGGTGATCGTTTTCATCGTACTTCTGCTGACTATGCTGATGGTAGTGGCCCAGGTAACGCCCGCCATGCTGATGGAGCTGTGGAGGGAGCGGGAGGGTTACGAGGAAGAGGACTACCCGGAACCTCCACCCCGCCGTACGGCACCGCCCAGGCGTCCGGCACAGCCCACTGGAACCAGCAGGGCCAAAGCCGTTATTGACATCCCTCTGGATGGCACGCCCCTGGGGGGAAGCCCCCTGCCGCCAGAGACCGCACCGGAATCTCCGGCAGAGAAAAAGAGCTTTTTCCAGCCACGGGGGAAGGAGCGGCTGACCCCGGCAGATGTGCTCTCCTCCCACGAGGAAACTCCGGCGGAGTCTCTGCCCGATTCCCTGCCGGAACCTGAACCTATCCCTGTCCCGCAGCCGGAGCCCCTGCCGGAGTCTCTGCCGCAGCCGGAATCCGCGCCTCAGTCTGTATCCCAGCCCGCGCCCCAGCAGCCGGTGTCTCCTCCCACCCCCGCTTCCCCGCCGGAGGAGCGCCGGAAAAAGAAGAACGCTGCAGAGGAGCTTGAAGAAGCTGCCGCCCAGGTGACGGCGGAGATTGCCAGCACTATGGCCGCCGGAGCGGATGACTACGGCTATCCGCCCGTTACTCTGCTGGAGGAAAATTTGCAGGATAATTACATTGAAGCCGGAGCAGAGCTTCGCTCCACAGCGCAGCGTCTGGCGGACACCCTTCGCAGCTTCGGTGTGGACGCTGTCCCGGGGGATGTGATCCGGGGTCCGGCCATTACGCAGTATGAATTCACGCTGGCCCAGGGAGTGAAGCTCAGCAAAGTGACTAATCTCGCCGACGATATCGCCTTGGCTCTGGGAGCGGTTGGGGTGCGGATCGCCCCCATACCGGATAAAAGCTCCGTGGTAGGCATTGAGGTGCCCAACCGGACGGTGAGCCCTGTGCTGATCCGGGACGTGATCGAATCAAAAACCTTTGTGACTCACAGATCCCAAGTGTCTTTCGCTGTAGGCCGGGACATCAACAATCGTGACATTGTGGGGGATATCGCCAAGCTGCCCCATCTGCTCATCGCCGGTACCACCGGTTCCGGTAAATCGGTATGCACCAATTCCCTGATCATCAGCCTGCTCTATAAGTCCAGCCCCGAGGATGTCCGTTTCATCATGGTGGACCCCAAGATGGTGGAACTGGCCCCCTACAATGGCATCCCCCATCTGCTCATCCCCGTTGTCACCGATCCGAAAAAGGCGGCCGGCGCGCTGCAATGGGCGGTTTATGAGATGATGAAGCGGTACAAAACCTTCTCTGAGCTGGGCGTGAAGAAACTGGAAGAGTATAATGCTCTGGCCCTTCAGCGGGAGGACGTACCCCATATGGCGTCGGTAGTGGTGGTCATTGACGAGCTGGCAGACCTGATGACGGTGGCTGCCAAGGAGGTGGAGGAGTCCATCTGCCGTGTGGCCCAGATGGGCCGCGCCGCCGGGATGCATCTGGTTATTGCCACCCAAAGTCCCCGGGCCGACGTGATTACCGGCTTGATGAAGGCCAACATCCCCAGCCGCATCGCCTTCGCCGTAAAGGATGCCATCAACTCCCGGATCATTCTGGACGCCACCGGAGCGGAAAAACTGGTGGGACGGGGCGACATGCTTTACGCCCCCATCGGCTCCAGCAAGCCCACTCGAGTGCAGGGCTGCTACATCACTCCCGAGGAGATTGAGCGGGTGGTCAGCTTTGTCAAGTCCACCGGTGAGGCCCAGTACTCCGACGAGGTCATGCAGAAAATTGAGGAAAACGTGCAGGAAAAGGAGAGGAAAAACGGCTCTCCCTCTTCCGGCGGAGAACCGGCGGAGGACGAGGGGACCGACGAGCTGCTCCCCGCCGCCGTGGAGGTCATTCTGGAGACCGGGCAGGCGTCGGTATCCATGCTCCAGCGCCGGTTGAAGTTGGGCTACTCCCGGGCTGCCCGGTTGGTGGATCAGATGGAGCAGAAGGGATATGTAGGTCCCTTCGAGGGCTCCAAACCCCGTCAGCTCCTCATCACCCGCGCCAAGTGGCAGGAGATTCAAATGGGCACTCCCTTGTCCGGACCATCAGAGCCATTGGACGAGGACGCCGCGCCCTGGGAGGACGAATAGAAAACCGCCGGAGTGATATGCTCCCCATAGAATAGGCGTACAGAGGATAGGGATCCTGCTTGCCTACTCTATGGGGAGCATTCATATATAGCGATATCAAATCAGCTCAATACCCGTGGCGGTCACTTTTTTAGGCAAACAATGCTCTCTCTAAGCGTGTTTTTTAAATATGGATACTGCTTAAGCTGCTGCCCTGATGTAGCTGCCTTTCTGCAAATCGAGATTTTTTCTACAGTAAAACCTTTTCGCTCTGCCAGCAATGCCAGTATGGTATCAGTGGGAATTATTACTCCAACATATGCACTCTGATCAACTACGATGTAGCAAGTGCCCCCAACGGAAAGGGATTCATATATTTCCTTCAAGACACTATTCATATCGCTGAAATAATCTCGAATCATGTTGGGCATTAAACGAGTTCTACCATCTTTTTTGCCTGTCTTGGCTTCCTTTTTGGGGATTTCTTCATTTATTTCGCGGCATAGCGCCTCTGCAATATCAATACCACATGTTACTTCATGCTTATTACTATGCCTGTAATTTCGAATTAATTCTTTTTTTCTGTCGCAAAATTCCGATTGTGAAATCAGCCCACCAAAAAGGAGCTCCAACTTATATGACTCAAAATAATCAAAAGAATTTGCGTAGGGCGGTGAAAAGATAACACACCCCAATTCTTTTCCTATTTCTTCCTTATACTCAGATACACATGCACTAAATTGAAGTGCTGAACATGTCCTTACATAGTTAGTGTTATCATCCAAAGGATGAAGCTTAAAATCTTCTGCAATATCCTTTACAGTTGTAATGAAGAATTCAGACACATTATCTATTGGTGCAGGTCTTGTCGCCAGGCCGTTTCCATCCTTTTTTCTATTTGATGAGTTTTCCAAACAGAAAAACCATGCTGCATGTAATGTGGACTTACAAAATCCTTCTGGGATTTTTCCGATCCATTGACGTATTTTTTGTACCATCTCAAGGTTTGTTTCAGGGAAATAATCTGAAAGTGGCGGATTGTCATTCTCCGACAATACTTCACTTTCCCAAAATGGCCTGCTTACCAAATCAGTCAATTCACACAGTTCTTTTTCATCCGGACTTGATAGTTTCAAATTTGTAATGATTTCGCAATACGGATTAATATCAATTCCCATTGTATCAAAACCTAACTCTTTTGCAGCCACCAATGTACTTCCGGATCCCATCATCGGATCTGCAACAAACATTTTTTCATGGTTAATCTGCGATCTTTTTATCAATTCTTTTACCAGAATTGGTGAGTAGCCCTCTCTATACCTTACCCACCTTTGATAAGGTTGATTCTTAGCTGTTGAGAAGTTAACAAGATCCGCAAACAGTTTGGTTTCATTCTCAAAGCGATATCGATTTTCACAATCCGCTAATAGTGTCTTGCAAACAGCATCAGAGTGGAATTGAGCTTGAGCCACCACTAAATTGTCTGTGAGAGCAGACGATGCTCCAGCCATTACGCCATCCTCCATTTTTTCTTGTTTTCATCCCAAATACATAATTTCTTAATCTTATCTTCTATACCAGTATTCTTAAATAAATCTGCTGTGTATTTAAAGTTTCGCCGTTCCATTGCGAGTGATGCCAACAGCGGTATTATTTGCCTGAACACCTCTATGTAGATTTCATTTGTAGTGGATTCCTGCTTTTTCACCGTTTCACAGATCTTATAATCAATAGCCTCTTCAATCTTTTTATGCAGATTCTCTTCACTTATGTTTTCATTTAATGTAGTTTTTGCATTCTTGTCTTTCAAAAATGTATATATGAAATCACCAAGTAGTGCACCGGAATATTTTGTATGAGCGGTATTAATATAATTCTCAATCGGCTCCTGATAAATAACTCCGTCATCTTCAAGTACAAAACCAGCGTCTAATGCTGCCTTCATCACAGCCATCCATACTTTAGGATCCTTGTTGTTAAAGGTAAAAACCAGCGGCCTTCCATCCTTTAATACTCTATAACACTCTCTGAACACACCTAACAAACCCTGATAATAGAATTCATGGTCTTTTGACTTCTTTCGTTTTTTACGATTAACCAGTATTTCTCTCGAAAGATCGATGACCCGGCTTTTTTCTAAGCCAAGATCAGGATAGAGCCACGCGAGCCAAAATGCTGATAATTCTCCGTATTGAACATTACCGCCGTAAGGCGGGTCAGTCAAAACAAGGTCAACGGACTCATCTGCTATTGGAAGATCCGCCGAATCCTGATTTAGCAACATGTAACTATGCTCATTTTCAAGCAGTTCTTTTTGACTGCTCACTTTTACTAATTGCGGCAATCGTTCTTTCTGAAAATCCAGAGCTGCTTTCATGGCCGTAACACGCTTATCAATATACTCTATAGGATTAACCTCAACAAATTGATACGATAGCCAATAAGCATGTTTTGCCCAGGCCACTGGCCTTCCGTCTTGCCAAGAGTTTGTGGAAATAGTTAGATTGTTCGTATATCTCAAAGTTGCACTAAAAGTTAATAGCAACAGATTGAATACATCCTTTGATACTGTTTCCTTTTTCTCATGTATCTTTTTAAGAAAAAAGCCCATAACTATTAGACTTCTTTTCATAAAGAAGTCTTCAAATTTTGCCACACCTTTTCTATACAGGCAGTCTTCTTGCTGTCTGTCCCAAGTCTCCGGAATCTCTATGTCTGGTATCCATAACTTGAGATCTTTCACATACTTCTCATAATCCCGTTCGCAGTCCTCTTTTACCTTTACATCAAATTCATCGGGCGATACAGTTCTTCGTGTGGCTCTGGTTGTCACTTTGTATGTTACACTTATCAGCTCAGTACCAATATTTTCACAATCAACACCTGCTGAATCAGTTCCGCAAGCAGAACAATGATACATGCCTGCTCGATCAGCTTTATTGTCATTTGATAGCACAATCTCTGTACCGCATTCAGGACACTTCACTTTGTAGGCAAGTTCAAACCATCGAACCGGCAACAATTCTTTGGTATCACGATTATGTGTTAAAAAGAGTTTATCTGAGAGTTCTTTAACATCATCACGAATTTCAGAAATTGCTGTTAAATATGTTTTCTTATCTACTTGGGTGACTTCCATGTCTGAAACAAATGTCGCAAGGGGATTGATATCATTTGCAATTACTTTTCTTCCGATAGAAGTTCCCTCAAACAGAGTAACTCCTCCACCGCAGAATACATCTAATACTGTGTCTCCAGGCTTTGAGTAATTTTCTGCAAGCTCTCTAAATACATTCTGCGGTCTGCGTGCAAAATACTTATGCATTTTGTAAACCGGGGTATGCGCTTCTGACTTCATCCCCTCTTTAATATATTCAAAATTTCTCACGCGTCATTCTCTCCGTCAGCTATCCAATAGGTTGCGCCATAGCTAAACTCAGCTCCATATATTTTCTTTTCTGTAAAATCAAGCAAGTCTCTTAATTTACCCATTTCATCACTATTAACTCTTATCGACTTATAGCAATCTTCAAAAAAGCTAACAATAAGCAGAAGCGACAAACCAATGCAGG
>OFFE01000436.1_pt1 | contig 36151 bp, 21 predicted proteins | sample 1521371 | NCBI WGS metagenome assembly OFFE01 (sample SAMEA3504131, study PRJEB24116) | mouse gut metagenome | biome: mouse gut; feature: mouse-associated habitat; material: faeces | place: Denmark | collected 2011 | reverse complement strand
CCCCGCCAGGCCCCCCGCCAGCCCCTGGCGCAGGGCAGCCCGGACGGCCTTCTCCCGCTCCCGGACAGGGGCCCGCATCTTCTCCACGTCGCCAAGCTCCACGTTTTCCCGGACGGTGAAGGAATACTTTCCGTAGTCCTGGAACACCACGCTGAAATGCCGCCGGAGCGCATCCGGGGACATCTGCGCTACGTCCTGACCATCTATGAAGATATGGCCCGAGTCCGGCTGGTAGAGCCCGCACAGCAGCTTCACCAGGGTGGACTTTCCGGAACCGTTGTGCCCTACCAGGGCTGTCCGCGTCCCGGGGGCCATGGCGAAGCTCACGTCCCGGAGGGCAGGCTCCTTCCGCCCCGGGTAGGTGAAGGTCACATGCTCGAAGCGGATGCCCTTCCCCGCTGCCTCCCGGGTTCCCTTTTTTCCGGCCAGGGCTTCCTTTTCCGTTAAGGCCGTTTTCCCTGCCGGGGACTCCTCCTGATCGGTCAGGGCCGTTTTTCCTGCCAGGGGCTCCTCCTTTTCCGTTAAGGCCGTTTTCCCTGCCGGGGACTCCTCCTGATCCGTCAGGGCGGTTTTCCCTGCCGGAGCCTCCGCCAGCTCCAGGAAGGCCACATAGTATCCCACGTAGGCCGCCCGCCTCTGCAGTTCGGAATATTTCTCCCCCAATGCCCGGAACGTGCCCGCCATCTGCTGCAGGGAGCCCACCAAAGCCACGAACAGGCCCAGGGTGGCTTTTCCCTTTAACAGGGCGTTCACGGAAAAGAACAGCACGACGGCCATCCACAGCACCGTGGCCATCTCCCCGTAGGAGTAGACCAGTTGGGACTGTATGGTCCGCCTGTACCGCTCTTTTACGATGCGGTCGCTGAGCCCCTTCCTCTTTTTCAGGAAAAAGGGCACGGCCCCGGCCACCCTCAGGTCGTAGAGGGTCTCTTTGCCGCTCAGGGCCCCTTCGTAGCTCTCCATCAGGCGCTCCTCCCGGGTCTGGCCCTCGTACAGCCCCATCATCAGGCGGATGCGCTTCAAATCGAAGTAAAGCATGGCCCCGAAGGCCGGTATCCCCAGAATCAGGCACCAAAAGGAGAGCCCGGCGAAGACAGCACCGTAACAGAAGATGCGGATCAGCTCCGAGGCGGCCTCCAGAAAGGTGGTGAAGAATTCCAGGATGTGCTCCTGAGGCGCGTCCCCGGCCCGCTTTATGGTGTCAAGGGCCTCCTGGGACTCATAGGCGGCGTATCGGATCCTGGAGAACTTTCCCAGCACCTGTTCCGAGAAATGGCCGTAGAGCTTCTTGCGCATCCGCTGTCTGCCCAGGCGGTTGCCGTAGGTCATGAGGAGGGACAGGAGAAAAATGCCTCCGAAGAGCAGCATCTCCCCAAAGAGCTTCCCCTCTCCGGAGACTGCGGCGTCCAGGAGCCTGCCCCGGCAGAGGAGGGACAGCGGGCCCAGGAGGGCAAGGAGCAGCATGGTGAGCAGATACCAGAACATCTCTGTCCGGCATGCCTGGAAAAGGGATGAGACTATCACTTTATATCTGGTCGGTTTCATGGTCGGCTTCATGGCTGTCATCCTGGTTCCTTCCGCCCGTTTCTGCGGGTTTCTGCGGGCATCCTGTCTCTACGGGCATCCCGCCCGGGGGCATCAGCGGTATCCGTGTACCATCTGCTCTGCATGTCGTAGAGTTTCCTGTATGCTCCCCCTTCCGCCATCAACTGCTCATGGCTGCCCCATTCCGCGATGCTCCCGTCCTGCATCACGGCGATTTTGTCCACCTGGCGGCACAGCCCTACCCGGTGGGAAATGATGATCGTGGTGCGCCCTCCGGACAGGCGCAGGAATTCCTCCAGGATACGGTTCTCCTGGAGGGGATCCAAAGCGGAGGTGGGCTCGTCCAGGATGACCAGCTCTCTGTCGGCAAACAGCACTCTGGCCAGCGCCAGGCGCTGCTTCTGCCCTTCCGAGAATGCAGGGCCTCCGAACTCCCGCCCTAAAATGCAGCCTCCCTGACTTTCGCTTTCTCTCAAGGCTCTGCACCCTCCCCAGTCTTCCGCTCCGCAAAACCCTCCATCCATGTCCACCCGTCTCAGCACTTCCCGGACGCGCTCCCTGTCCCCCACCCGGCCGATGTCCGCCAGGGCCACATTCTCCGCCAGGGTAAGATTGTACAGGGCGAAGTCCTGGGTCAGGAGCGCCGCATGCCTGTACAGGGATTCCTTCCGCAGCCTCCGCAGATCCGTTCCGTTATAGCGGACCTCTCCCCGCTCCGGCAGGTAGATTCCCAGCAGCAGCTTCACCAGCGTGGTCTTCCCGCTCCCGTTGGCCCCCACCAGCGACACCACCTCCCCCTGCCGAATCGTCAGGGAGACGGATTTCACTGCCTCTTTCCCGCCATGGGGATACCGGAAGCTGACATCCTTCAATTCAATGGCCCTGATGGGCTCCGAAAGCTCCAGAAGCCCCTCCTGTTCCGGGGCGCCGTCATCTATAAAAGCAAAATAGTCCGCCGCCAGCCCCAGGAAGCCCGGGATTTTTCCCAGGGAGCCGAAGAAGTTCCCCACCACGTCCTGGACGCTGGCGAATGCCACCAGGCACGCGCCGAACACCGGGGCGGATATCATGCCCTCCCGGAGCAGCCACAGGCAGAAGGCCACGCCCGTGAGGTAGCCCAGGGTCTTTACGGCATCGCAGAGCAGGTGATAACGGCTCTTTTTCCTGTCCAGCCTCCACTGGGCCTCATTCACGCTGTCCCGCTCCTCCTTCCATCGGTCTGCCAGGTAGCCGTCGAAGCCCATGACCCGCATCTCCTTCACGTTTCCCGGACTGGTGAACAGGGACCATATATAGTCCCGCTGCCGCTTCCTTCCGGTGACTGCCTCCTCCAGGCGATAGCCCTCCCGCTCCAGCAGCCAGTGGGACAGGAAGAACTGGGCCACGCTGGCAGCGGCGATGATTGGGAGCAGGGGATGGTATGCCCACAGGGCGGCCAGCAGCGAGAGGATGCCTGCAACGGATGTGGTCAGGACGATCAGCAGCATGAAGATTCCGGGGATGCGGTCGTTCTGCACGCATTCCTGGGCCCGTTTCCTGCGGACAAGCATCTCCCCGTCCTCAAACCGGACCAGGGGGAGCCTGGATGCAGCCTCGGCCAGGTCGTCCTTCAGCAGGAACATGGCTTTCTCGTAGACGCCTGCATTGATGCATATGCTGGAGAAGGAGCGCAGGATGTTGTATACAATGAAATAAAGTATGACAATAGACGGATAGACATAAATCCCTGCCGTCCCGCCATCTCCCGCAAGGCAGTTTCCCGCAGCCTCGAACAGGGCGGCGGAAAGCAAAGTCATGATGGTGGGATGGAGATGCTCCAGGATATAGGCCAGGCTTGAGAAGGCGCTTTCCATGGGTATTTTCCGAAAAAAGAATGTTATGATACGCCAAAGCGTTTTTGTCGATGCCATCGCTTCCCCCTCTGTTCCGTCTCCTGAATCTGTTTCGTACATTGTATTATAGGGCGGGGTGGCATGCAAGTACCGAGAATGCTTCTAAATAGATGTCGCCACTTCGGAAAAGACAGGGCCCGGCTTAAGGATTCATGGCCCGGGGGCCTGTCTTATAAATGTATGCGTTATTGAGCAAAAACCTTTTTCCCGAAAAGAACGGTAACTCAGGACGAACAGTCCTGCCGATATCAAGAAAAGAACGCATGCGGCTATTATTTCTACCATGAAAAATAAATCCTTCCGTCAAATCATGGCCGGGCTTTCTGCTTATTGAATACTTATATTCTATTTACAGTATATATCTGCAAATCATTTTCCAATGGGTACATAAATCTCTTCCCCCATTTACGGATAGTATATTGATTCACAGATTGTCCTCTTCCTTCCTCCAGGCCTCAATGGTGCAGGTATGTTCCTTGCTCTTCTTATCGTAGTTGATTCCCACCAGCAGGATATCCCCCGTGTATCCCTGAATCCATGAGGCGTACTGCCTGTCCCTGATCTGGGCTATGGCTCCCCGGGCGGATTTGTTCCATTTCAGCTCCACCACCAGCGCCGGGCGGCCTGTGTCCCGCTTTGGCAGATAGACCACATCGGCGAAACCCTTGACGGAGGGCAGTTCCATGATTGGGTTCATGTAGTAGGCCTTTGCACTGTAGTAGGCCATCAGGACAGTACATGTCAGGGAGTTTTCGTTGTTGTACTTCAGGAGAGAGGCGGTCTCGCTGTGGATGGCGGACATCCCCGCAGCCACCGCCTCCCCGTCCATAGCCCAGGTGCTGCGCAGCAACTCCTCAGACCGGTTCAGGGCCTCCGTCAGGCCGCCCCACTGTGGGCTGTCCACCACGTTCAGGAATTCCTGGGTAATCTCCAGGTTCGGGATGGAGGCCTCACCAGTCTCCCCATCATAGGAGAGATAGCCCAGATGCACCAGCAGCGTGAGCACATCGTCCTTCGCCCCGAATGTAGTCATGTCGTTCTGAAACCTCTCCGGCCTGATTCTGCAGGGTCTCCCGCCCAGCATGCCCACCACCGCCTCTTTCAGCCCGTCAAAGTCCCTCTCAATGTAGACCTTCAGGGCCTCATAGGTCTCCGTCCCCGTCCAGTAGCTCCGGAACTCCTTCCACAACAGCGCGTCCGCCACGGACTTCGGATTGTAGATATGGCTCCTTCCGATCAGGTAGCCGTCATACCACCGCTCCATCTCCCCATAGTCCACGCCGTGCGTCAAACAATCCTCCCCCAAAATATCAATTTCCCCATTCCCATCCCCCCGAAAATGTGGTAGAATAGAAAAGTATTTTTTGAAAAAATCAGGAGGCGGCAGAATGAAAATCGGTTTTGACAATGACAGATACCTGAAGATGCAGTCCGAGCATATCAAGGAGCGCATCGCCAAGTTCGGGGACAAGCTCTACCTGGAATTCGGCGGCAAGCTCTTCGACGATTTCCACGCGTCCAGGGTGCTTCCCGGTTTCGCGCCGGACTCCAAGCTGCGGATGCTGATGCAGCTTTCCGACTACGCGGAGATAGTCATCGTCATCAGCGCCGCCGACATCGAGAAGAACAAGATTCGGGGGGACCTGGGGATAACCTATGACGTGGACGTGCTGCGGCTGCGGGACGAGTTCCAGGGCAGGGGCCTGTATGTGGGCAGCGTGGTCATCACCCACTACGCCGGGCAGCACAGCGCGGAGCAGTTCAAGGCCAAGCTGGAGAAGAAGGGCATCAAAGTATACCTCCACTATACCATCGAAGGGTATCCCTCCAATGTGCCCCTGATCGTCAGCAAAGACGGCTACGGGAAGAACGACTACATAGAGACCTCCAGGCCTCTGGTGGTGGTCACGGCCCCGGGCCCGGGCAGCGGGAAGATGGCCACCTGCCTCTCCCAGCTCTACCATGAGAACCTTCGGGGCACCAAGGCCGGGTACGCCAAGTTCGAGACCTTCCCCATCTGGAACATACCCTTAAAGCACCCCATCAACCTGGCCTACGAGGCCGCCACCGCGGATTTGAACGATGTGAACATGATAGACCCCTTCCACCTGGAGGCCTATGGCGAAACCACGGTAAATTATAATCGGGATATCGAGATATTCCCGGTGCTGAACGCCATCTTCGAGGGCATCTACGGGGAGAACCCCTACAAATCCCCCACGGACATGGGGGTGAACATGGCGGGAAACTGCATCATAGACGACGAGGCCTGCTGCGAGGCCTCCCGGATGGAGATCATCCGCCGGTACTACGCCTCCCTGAACAAGGTGGTGCGGGAGGGGGGCCCCGAGACAGAGGTCTACAAGATAGAGCTGCTGATGAAGCAGGCCAAGATCACCGCCGCGGACAGGAAGGTCACCGTGGCCGCCAGGGAACGGGCGGAGGAGCTGGGGGTGCCCACCGCAGCCATCGAGCTGGCGGACGGGCGCATCATCACCTCCAAGACTTCGGACTTCCTGGGGGCCTCCGCAGCGCTGCTGCTGAACGCCCTGAAATACCTGGCGGGAGTGGAGCATGATACGAAGCTGATCAAGCCCGAGGCCATCGAGCCCATCCAGAACCTGAAGGTGCGCTACCTGGGCGGGAAGAATCCCAGGCTCCACACGGACGAGGTGCTGATCGCCCTGTCCCTGGAGGCCTGCCATGACGACAATGCCAGGCGCTCCCTGGAGCAGCTCCCGAACCTCCGGGGCTGCCAGGTGCATACCTCGGTGATGCTCTCCGAGGTGGACATCAAGATCTACAAGAAGCTGGGGATGGATCTGACCAGCGAGCCTGTCCAGACGGCCCGGAAGAAATATTAGGAAAAGACAGAGAAAACCTCCGCAGGCGGCTGCCCCGGAGGTTTTTATCTACATCATGCACTTCCCCACATGCCGCCAGCGGCACTGCCGTTCCTAACGGCACAAACAATCTCTGCAAGACCGGAAGAATGCCCATGCATTTTGGGCATTCTTCTCACACTTTACAGCTTCTTCAGGAAATTCCCGTCTATGGTCACGCCCTCATTGATTACGATGAACGCGTTAGGATCGTACTTGTGCACCACAGCCTTGAGCCTGGACACCTCGTACTTGGACAGGGTGATGTAGAGCATGTGGGACTGCTCGTAAGTATAGGCCCCCAAGGTCGTCCACTTGGTAAGGCCCCTGCCAATCTCCTCCATGATCGCCTTCTCCAGATCCACATTGTTCAGCTTGGTGATGATATTGGCCTCCACGTTGATGTTCTGGATATGTACCTTGTCTATGGCCAGGGAATGCACCGAGGCGAAGATCACGGAGTACACCACGATCTCAATGTCGAACAGGAAAAGGCAGATGATGTACAGGGACAGATTCACGATCAGGTACACCTTCCCCACGCTGAAGTCCCGCCGCCACTTGGTGAGCAGCACGCCCACCACGTCCAGGCCGCCGCCGGAGGACGCCATCCGCAGGATGATGCCGATTCCGGCGCCGGAAACGATGCCTCCCACCACGCAGGCCGCCACGGTATCGTCCACCACCTGCACGATGGGCACCACGGACAAAAACACCGTCATGGCCGTGACGGTGACCAGGGTCTTCGCGAAGAACTTCCGGCCCATCCTGGTAAAGGCGATGATGAAGATGGGCACATTGATGATATAGTAGATGATACCCGCGATGTCGAAGCTGTGGAAGTTCATGTGCAGATATTCCACCAGCAGCGTCCTGATCACCTGACAGATGCCCATGAGCCCGCCCGAATACAACTGGGCGGGCACCACGAACAGGTTCACGCCGATGGCGTACATCAGTGATGCCACGATGCAGGCCAGCGTCCTCTTCCCCTCATATACCATGTTCTCTCTGCTCATATCACGCCAGCACCTGCTCAATCTTTGCCTGGAAATCCGCCGCCGACATGGCGCCCACATAGTTGGCCACAGGCTTTCCCCCCTTGAAGACCACGAAGGCCGGGATGCTGGAGATGCGGTAAGTCTGGGCTAACTGCATATTTTCGTCGATATTGCATTTCCCCACCTTGAGCCGCCCCTCAAAGGCCTCCGCCATCCTGGCCACCACCGGACCCATCATCCTGCAGGGATTGCACCAGTCCGCGTAGAAGTCCACCAGCACGGGCTCGGATGCCTGCAGTACCTCCGCGTCGAAATTGTCCGCCGTAAATTTGTATTCCATGATTCTACCTCTTTTCTGCACCCTTCCGGTGCGCCGTTATCATCTTCCTGACTGTCTTCCGCACCGCAGATCTGCCGGGCTGTCTGCCCCCCAGCCGCCTCCGCCCGGGCTGTCCTATGGGATTTCCCCTTCGCCTGTCCCGGAATCTCCGCGCTGTCCCGCGAACCTTCCTCCCGCATATGGACATCCCGATCCCGTTCACTGCCCGGGACGGGAGATGTACTTGCAGATAGGGTTCCCCAGACATGAGAACTTCTCCTCGTACTCCGTCATCACGTTCCCCTCCATCAGGCGCGGGTCGCTGTGGAGGTCATAGGTGACCTCGTCGGCCGCCCACCCCGCGGGCGAAAGCTCCTCCAGAGCGAAATCGAACAGCTCCCTGTTGTCCGTCTTGAACTCCAGCCTGCTGCCAGGCTTCAAAATCACACGGAAGCGGGCCAGGAACTGGCGGGAGGGGAGCCTTCGCTTGGCATGCCTGTCCTTGGGCCAGGGATCAGAGAAGTTCAGGTAGATCCTGTCCACCTCCCCCGCCCCGAAGACCTTCCCGATGTCCTCCGCGTCCATCCGCAGGAACTTCAGGTTCGGCAGCTCCTCCGCCTCCATCTTGTGGACGGCCCGAATCAGGACGCTGGAGTATTTCTCGATGCCCACGTAGTTGATGTGGGGATGTCCCTTAGCCATAGTATGGATGAATTTCCCCTTTCCCATACCGATTTCGATGTGGATAGGATTTCCATTTCCGAACATCTCTCTCCATCTGCCGGGGCACTGGCACATCAGCGCCTCCGGCACCACATAAGGGCTCCCGGCAATCGCCTCCCTGGAGCCCGTAATATTGCGCAGCCTCATCTCCTATACTCCCTGTCAGGAATCTTCTGTTCCTTCTAACTATAAATGTACTGTAAAATCGGATGCTTGTCAATCCATGATTTCACCCTTTGCCTTTTTCTCCTGGTATTCCCTGAGCCTTTCGTTCATCCGCTTCGCCTCCTCCGCCCTCTGTGCCCAGGTGACGGCCGATACCAGGGCGAAGATCAGGGCTATAGTGATGAGCATGGCTGCTATGCTCTGGATCCGGTCGATCCGGTACCAGTGGAACCAGAAGCCTGCCCCCAGCACGATTCCGTTGATCAGAAGGTAGTGGATCAGGGTGCGGATTCCCATCTCCGCCTTTCCTAATGTCCTGTCCCAGGGATAGATCAGGCAAGTCAGGGCACACAGGGCGGACACCGCCGGAATCTGCCACAGGACAGCCGTCTCCACCGTGTCGGTGGGCTCCAGGATCGTGGTGAACGCCGCCACGGCAATCACCACGCAGGCCGTCACCCTGGAAAACGCATTGAATAGAAACCGTATTTTTCTCATATCGCTCCTCCGCGCGGGCCTATAATCCCAGTTTTTCCTTCAGAACCGGCACATACTGCCGGGAGACGATCAGCTTCTCCCCGTTTTTCATGGCCGCCTCAAAGCGTCCGTTGAAGGCGGGGCTCAGGCTCTCCACCTTGGCCAGGTTGATCACCGTAGACTTGGAGGCCCGGAAGAAATCTGTGCCAGCCAGCCGCTCCTCCAGCTCGTACAGCTTCAGCTTCGTCTCGTAGACTTCCTTTTCCAGATAGGCGAACACCCTGTTGTCCACGGCCTCAAAATAGTAGACCGCGGACGGCAGTATCCGAAACAGCCGCTCCTGCCTGGAGACGGTGAGCTTCTCCCGCCCCGCCCGCAGGGCGTACACCAGCTTCAGGAGCTGCTCGTCCATGCCTCTGCACCGGATGACAATCTCCTCTTCTTCCCCCTCCGGCAAATCCTGTATCGTAATCTTCATTCCCGTCCCCCTGACTCTTCCCCGCATCTGCTCCCAAAGCATCCCTGCCCGGGGCTTTCTGCCGCCCTCTCTCAGCGCAGCTTCCTGCGCCTGCTCAGGGCCGCTCCGGCCACAATGGCTATTATAGCATAAAGCAGCAGGATCAGCACCTGTTCTCCCGGGGAAAATTTATGCTCCCCTGCCATGACGCTGATTCCCATGGCCTCCCGGAAGATATCCCCCGCCCCCTGGGGCATTCCCGCAAAGGTTTCCACGATGGCCTCCTCCGTGCAGACCTCCCGCATCATGGACGCGCCGTGGAGCACGGGCAGGCACTTCAGGGCTGACTGTACCGGGGCGGACAGAGAATCCATGGGCAGATAGATCCCTCCCACGAAGCCCACCAGCGTGCCGACGATCGTCAGCAGGCCGCTCCAGGCGCTGCTGTTGTGGACGGACAGCGCGAACAGGTACGCAATTGTGGCGAAGACGAAGGTGTTCAGGGCAATCATGCCCCCAAGCGCAAGCACGCTCCCCGCCCCCAGCAGCCCGTATCCCCGGAGGGCGAAATACCCCTCCCCCGCCGCCAGGGTCAGCAGGCACATCCCCGTCCCCACCAGCCATGCGGACAGGATATAGCCCAGGGAGAGCTTCAGCCTGCTCACCGGCGTCACATAGAACGCCGCCAGCCGCTTCTCCGTCTCGTCCTGCACCATAATCCCCGTCACCGTGAGGGTCACCGTCACCGCATTGACCACCAGGATCCCCGCCAGGGTCCAGAGCTGGATCAGATAGGCCGCATTCCTTTCATCCGCCGCCAGATCCCTCTCCCCACCCCATTCCGAGAGCAGGTCCACCAGAGTCTGGCTGTTCATCCGCCCCAGGAATATCACCATCAGCGCCAGCACAATGAGCATGGACAGCAGCGAGAAGAACACTGCGGAGCGCTCCCTTAAGAACAGCAGGCTGTTCCTTTTTACCAGATATCCGATTTCCTTCATGATTCTCCCCCCTGTTTTTCCAGTGCTTTACCTGTTATGTTCAAAAATACGTCATCCATGGAGCCCTGTACCAGTTCGAAGCCCTGGAGGCAGTGCTCCGCCTCCCGGAGAATCGGGATGGCGGCCAGGCTATCCTGCAGGGTCACCACGAATGTCCCCCCATCGGCTTCTTCCGCCGCCAGGCAGCCCTCCTTTCCTCCCACGCCGCCAGGGGCCCCCCGGTGCCTGGCCAGAAGCTCCGCCATCGCCCCGCGCTTCCCCTCCCTGGGGACCAGCAGGAGCCGGTCTCTGGCAAAGCGCTCCTTCAGCGAAAAGGGCGTTCCCGTCTCCCGAATCTTTCCACTGTCCATGACGGCGATATGGGTGGCCCGGGCGGCCTCCTCCATGTAGTGGGTGGTCAGGAAGACGGTGACCCCTTCCTGGCGCAGCTCCTCCAGGCTCTCCCAGACCGTCTGTCTGGTGGCTGGATCCAGCCCGGTGGTGGGTTCGTCCAGGAACAGGAGCCTGGGCGTGTTCACCAGGGCGGCCCCGATTTCGCAGCGCCGCTTCTGCCCCCCGGAGAGATGCTTATACCGTCTGCCGAACAGCGGCAAAAGCCCCAGCTTCTCGCCCACTCTGCCTATGCTTTCCTTAAGCCTCCCGCCCTTCAGGCCGTACAGGGAGCCCCTGACGGTCAGGTTCTCCTGTACGGTCAGCTTGTTGTCCAGGCAGTTGTTCTGCCATACCACCCCGATCTGGCGCCGGATGGCTTCATCCTCCCTGCCCAGCCTGTGCCCGCAGACCGCCGCCTCCCCTGCCGTGGGCGCCAGCAGGGTGCACAGCATGTTGATGGTGGTGGACTTCCCCGCTCCGTTCACCCCCAGGAAGCCGAACAGCTCCCCCTGCTCCACCTGGAAGTCGATGCCGTCCACCGCCTTGACCTGGTGGAAAGTTTTTTTGAGTCCGCTGACCTTTATGACCGGTTCCATATCGTCTCCTCCTCGTCTGCCCGTTTCTGTACTTATAGGAAAGCATAAAAGGGCGCTCCGTGCAAGCAATCGGCGGTGAGCTGCGTTTTTTCGCCCTTAAGTTGCATGTACCGCAATTTCTCCCTTTGGTTTTTGAGGAGAATGGTGTATAATAGAATCTATACTGCACACACAAGATACTATTATCCAAAACCTGTAATGGGAGCATGATGCAGGAATCTTTAGATGTGAATGAATAGATGCGAGGTTGACAGATGTCCGCTAAACTTTTCCATAAATATATCCGGCTTTTCGCTGCCGTCCTCTGCGCCGGCAGTCTGGCCCTGGCCCCTGCCCTCCCTGTGAAGGCCCAGGCCCCTTCCGCCGCGGAGCTGCTTCTTGCAGCCAACCGCGCCCTGCCCGTCCAGTCCAACGAAGTGCCCAACTGGCCCGCGGGCCCTGTGGTGGGGGCGGAGTCCGCCATTTTGATGGAGCTCCAGACAGGCACCATCCTCTATGCGAAGAATATCCACCAGCGGGAATACCCCGCCAGCACCACCAAGATCCTCACCACCCTGATTGCCGCGGAGCGCTGCCAGATGGATGAGATCGTGACATTTTCCCACGATGCTGTCTTCGACACGCCCTGGGACAGCAGCCACATCGCCATGGACGTGGGGCAGGAACTGACCATGGAGCAGTGCCTGAACGCCATCCTGATCCGCTCCGCCAATGAGGTGTGCTATGCGGTGGCGGAGCACATCACGGGCACCACGGACTGGCAGGTCTTCTCGGACATCATGAATGAGCGGGCCGGGGAGCTGGGCTGCCTGAACACCCATTTCATCAACCCTAACGGCCTGCCGGACGAGGATCATTATACCACGGCCTATGACCTGGCCATGATCGGCAGGGCCTTCTTCGCCAACGAGATGCTGTGCAAGATCACCCTGTCCCCCCGAATCGACTTCCCGGCTACGGACAAGCTGCCCCAGGGGAAGCTGGAGAACAACCACATGGAGATCATCCCCGGCGGAACCTATGCCTATGAATACATCGTGGGCTGCAAGACCGGCTACACGGACGATGCCAGGAGCTGCCTGGTGTCCTGTGCGGAGAAGGACGGACTGAAGCTGATCTGCGTGGTGATGCGGGACGAGGCCCCCAACCACTACGAGGACACCATCTCTCTCTTCGAGTACGGCTTCTCCAATTTCGAGCGGGTGAACGTGGCTCAGACGGAGACGAAATACAATATCGACAACACCGGGCTGTTCTACAGCGGCAACGACATCTTCGGCAGCTCCCGGCCCTTCCTTTCCTTAAATAAAGAGGATTTCATCGTCCTGCCCCGGACGATTCCCTTCGAGGAGGTCTCTTCCTCCATCTCCTACGAGGCGGCGGATGAGAGCCAGGCGGCGGTAATCTCCTATTCTTATCAGGAGGTGCCCCTGGGCACCGTCCGGGTGGATTTCAACGCGGACAGCCAGGAGCCCAGTATTTTTGATATGGAAGGGGAGGAGGGGGCCGCCGCGCCCGACCAAAATGGCGGCGACGATTCTGTCATATTCGTCAATGTGAGGTTTCTTCTCATAGGCGCCGCCGTACTGGCAGGTCTGCTGCTTCTATGGCTCATCGTCCACCTGATTCTCAAGAACTATAATTTCTCTCCCCGGAGCGGCAGACGGGGATGGCGGAAGCGCAACCGCCACAGAAGGCGTGGCTCCAGAAAACACAGAGGCCCTGACTTCTAGTCATGGCCTCTCCTTTGTCCCGCGGCTTTTCCTTTGGACCCGCTTCCTGTGCACATCGCTTGCATGCTCCCTGCGGGCCTTCAGCGCCTCCGCGTCCTCGTCCGAAATCAGCTTCGTAGTCTTTACCACATAGACCTTCCCGGCGGGGGATTTCCGAATCCTGATCTTCCCCTTCAGGTAGCCGTGCTTCTCGCAGTAGGCCAGGCAGACGTAATGCTTCCCTCCCGGCGAAAACCACCTAATCTTCTTGCGCAGGTTCCTGCGGCAGAGGTAGCATTTGCTGGACGCCACCTCCCTGTCCGCCAGGGCCTCCTCCCTGGTGTCGAATTCCCTGGAAATGTATTTGGCATAGTTGTCGAACTGTACCTTCAGCTCGGATTTCCTGTCCTTGGGCGGGTGGAACACATCGTAGGAGAGGTTCCGCAGCGCCGCGGGCTTCTCCGCCAGAATCCTGGCCAGGATCTTCGCCGTGTAATGGGCGTCGGCGAAGGCCCTGTGGAAGGGGATGTCCTTCTCCAGCTCCAGGAAGTCCACGGCGTATTCCAGGGATTTCCTGCTCTTACCGTCCTCATAGGCGATGCTGAACAGCTTCTGCACGTCCAGGTAGGCCAGGGGGCCGTCCGCCAGGGGCTCCATGTGATAGTACTCCATGTTCCGCTGCAGCTCCGTCAGATCCGCGCTGCCCCAGCTGCAGAAGCGGTAATCCTCCTCCCCGCACCAGGCAAAGAACGCCTCCGCCGTCTCGGGAAAGGGCCGGCCTTTCTTCAGCTCCTTCATCCGCAGGTGTATCAGGCGGCCGGTGGCCTGGTTCATCTCATGGTACACAGACGGCCTGATGAGCTGGTTGAATTCTCCTGCCCTTTCTATGAGGAATGCACCGCTGCCTACGCGTCTGTCTTTCTCCGTATCCCTGCCCTTTACAGGCCCTCCACCGCTGCCGGACTTCCCGTCCCCTGCGGAGCTGCCGCCATCGGCCGGCTGTCCGCAGGGGACGGTGTACAGCTTCACCGCGCCGATCTCTATGATTTCAAAGGGAATGGCAGGCACCTCGTGTTCCGTGATCCCGTTTGCCTGGTTCCATTCCAGATCCAATACCACATAGTTCATCCAGATTCCTTCCCACGGCTGCGAAGCCCTCTGTCTTGCTTCCAAAAAAGCGCGCCTCAGGTGGAGGCCTCAGCCGTTTTTATGCCATATTGCGCCTCGATCCAGGTATGGGCCAGGGAAATCCAGGAGGAGCACTCCTCCTGGATGGCAGTGCCCCCCTGTCCCTGGGTGAGCTGGTTGGCAAGGGACAGCCCGTGGCCGCCCACAGGGTACACATGGAGCTCCGAGGGCACTTTTGCCCGGCACATCCCGTTTACGAACATCACCGAATTCTCCACCGGCACGCAGTCGTCCGTATAGGTGTGCCAGAGGAATGTGGGAGGCGTGTCGCCGCTCACCTGGTTCTCCAAAGACAGCGCCTCCACCGCGGGCGCCCCCAGCAGAGCGGAGATCTCCGCCTCGCTGTCCCCGATCAGATTTTCGAAGGAGCCTCTGTGGGCGTATTCGCCGGAGGTGATGACAGGATAGCACAGAATCAGGCCGTCGGGCCTCCAATGCCTGCGGTCGCCTCCCTCCGCGTCCAATGCCTTCGCCAGGAAATCCCTGTTCCAGAACACGCCCAGGGACGCCACCAGGTGGCCTCCGGCGGAGCAGCCCAGCACGATGATCTGCTCGGGGTTCACATGCCATTCCTCTGCATGCTCCCTGACCAGGCCCACGCTCCAGGCCAGCTCGCACAGGGACATGGGGAACACCGCGGGGGCCACGGAATAGCGCAGCACGGCCGCATGGTAACCCATGGCGAGGAACTGCAGAGCCAGGGGCTCCGCCTCCCGGTCCGAGGTGAATTCATAGCCGCCTCCCGGGCAGACCAGCACCAGGGGCCTGGACGCGATGCCGATCTCCGCGGAGTCGTCCTGAATGTAGGTGACCAGCTTCGCATAGGGCTGGGAACCGGGCAGTTCTATTTTGTAAGTCTCATTTTTCATATTCGCTTTCTCTCCTTGAATCATCTCCCAAATCAATATGGCGGCGCCCGCCGGACCTGTTCCCCATCCGCCCGGACATGCTCCATGGCTTTTATGTCCGCATAGCCATGGCATCCGGCGTACACAGCCATGAGGCTGTGCATGGGCGATGGGGCTCCGGCATCCGTGCCCCGGTCCTGGCATTTAATAAGCCCTGCCCCAGTACACCATCTTCTTCGCGGGCCTGCCGCAGCACACGCAGGTGTCCGCGATATGCTCCTGTTCGAAGGGCATGCAGCGGCTGGTGACGCTGAGTTTTTCCTTGATCACGTTCTCACATGCCTCGTCCCCGCACCACATGGCCTTGACGAAGCCAGATCTCTCGTTGAATATCTTCTCGAACTCCTCCATGCCCACGGCGGTGAAGGTATTCTCCTCCCGATGGGCCCTGGCCCGCTCCAGCATCTCCCGCTGAATGGCGTCCAGCAGTCCGCCCACCTCTGCCTCCAGCTCGTCTAAGCTCACCTCGATCTTCTCCCTGGTGTCCCTGCGGACGAGGACGCACTTTCCGGCCTCTATATCCTTGGGGCCGATCTCGATGCGGACAGGGTAGCCCCGCATCTCCGCCTCGGCGAACTTCCAGCCAGGGCTCTTGTCCGTGTCGTCCACCTTCACCCGGAAGCCGCCCTTCAGCCTGTCCCGGAGCTCGTAGGCTTTCTCCAACACCCCTTCCTTCTTCTGCTGGATGGGCACGATGCACACCTGCACGGGGGCTACCTTAGGCGGCATCACCAGGCCCTCGTTGTCGCCGTGCACCATGATGATGGCGCCGATCAGGCGGGTGGTCATGCCCCAGGAGGTCTGGTGGACGTATTTCAAGGTGTTGTCCTTGTCGGCGAACTGGATGCCGAAGGCCTTGGCGAAGCCGTCGCCGAAGTTGTGGCTGGTGCCGGACTGCAGGGCCTTGCCGTCGTGCATCAGGGCCTCGATGGTGTAGGTGGCGACGGCTCCGGCGAATTTCTCCTTGTCGGTCTTGCGGCCTTTTATCACCGGTATGGCGAGCACCTCCTCGCAGAAGTCCGCGTATACGTTCAGCATCCGGATGGTCCTCTCCTGGGCCTCTTCCTCCGTGGCATGGGCGGTGTGGCCCTCCTGCCAGAGGAATTCCCGGGAGCGCAGGAAGGGCCTGGTCTCCTTCTCCCAGCGCACCACCGAGCACCACTGGTTGTAGACCCTGGGGAGGTCACGGTAGGAGTGGATGTCGTTTTTATAGAAATCGCAGAACAGGGTCTCCGAGGTGGGGCGCACGCAGAGCCGCTCCTGGAGGGGCTGCAAGCCGCCGTGGGTCACCCAGGCCACCTCCGGGGCAAAGCCCTCTACATGGTCTTTTTCCTTCTGCAGCAGGGACTCCGGGATGAACATGGGGAGGTAGACGTTCTCCACCCCTGCGGCCTTGAAGCGCTCGTCAAGCTGCCTCTGGATCAGCTCCCAGATCGCGTAACCCGCGGGCTTGATTACCATGCATCCCTTTACGGAGGTGTAGTCGATCAGCTCCGCTTTCTTTACTACGTCCGTGTACCATTGAGCGAAATCTACGTCCATGGACGTGATTTCTTCTACCATTTTTTTGTCTGCCATTTTGCTCCTCCTATTCCAGTTCCGCATCCGCCCGGACAGTACCAGTGACAGCATAGAATTTCCGGCCGCAAGTGCATGCGTCCGTAAATCCTATGGGCACTATCCGGCCAGATGCTGTTTCCAGTTACAAGACGCTTTGGGATGTCGCCGCATAGAAAAAGCCGGACTTCCATCCCCCAAGGGACCGAAAATCCGGCGGTACCACCCTAATTGACGCAGACGCGCCCATCTCTCATGCCTTTAACGCAGGCCTGCGCCGCGCTTTCGCCTGCTGCGGGGTTTTGTCCTCCCGCAGGCCTCGCGCGGAGCTCCGAGGCAGGTTCCAGACCTTACGCATAAGGGCCTCCCAGCCGCATCTGCCGCCGCCTTCCGCCGACAGCCCTTGCCACGCCCTCTCTCTGGAATGCTTCCGAATCTATACTATCCCTCTTCACAGCCACTCTATATGGATAGGATTATAGTGCAGAAAATGGGGGTTTGTCAAGCAAAAAAAGGAGAATCTTCAATAAGTCTTTTGGCAAAGCCTAGAAATATCTGCTATAATAAATGGGGAGTTCCCATGATACCAAAGCGGAGGTGGCTTATGATTCAGATATGCCGGAAGGATAAGGAAAAGGTTTATGAAGCGATATGTACAGGAAAGATAGATGCGGCCGAAATGTCATTCCCCAACCTGATAGATGACATCCTCCTTACAATGAAAAGGCGGGGGCTCACAGCTCCTCTCGCACAGGCCCTGCCGGACAAGCGCAGGGATAACAGCCATATCCCTTTTGACATCCTGCTGTGCCTTGCCGTTGCCGCCAAGCTCAAACGAAAGACCAGCCTTACGGATGTTCCGTTCGCAGTGACGGAGGCGGAACTGCTGGCCGAACTGGGGTGGAACCTCTGGGACAATGAGCGGGATGTGAATGAAGGGCTTTTTTCGGAAAGCGTGATGCGCAAGCTCCTTGCGAAATACAGCAGTGGGGAATGGGTCTCCTTCTATAACAGTTATGTCCGGGAATATCTGATGAAAGAACTGGATATCCAGCCCTGTATCCATATACTGGACTGTACGAAGGTCCTTGTCAACCTGGACAACAACAATTATGAAAATTCTTCTGTGGCAAAGATAGATGGGGAATCTATGCGCGGATATAAGCTGGGTGTCCTAAGAGGCGTCCTGGATGATTCAGGGATCGTGGAGGAGGTCGTGTTCGGCACACTTAAGACCCATGACATGGAGCAGTGCAGGGAGATGCTGCAGACCACTTCCTGTTTCCATGAAAATGACATACTGATCAATGACAGGGGGTTCCTGTCACGGGATATGGCAAACTATCTCAAGGCTGTTCGCAAAGTAGACACCTATATACCCGCAAGGGAGGACATGACGATTTACAAGGAGGCGGTAAAGCTGGCTGCCCTCAGCGGGAAATGGCAGAAACACCCCAACCGGAAAAGGAAGGATCAGGAGATCCAGCTGGTGACGGATCTTGGCCCGTTCTGGGAAAGCGATGGGCCCGAAAAGGACGTCCCGGTCAACGCCTGCGTCGTGCATGATAAAAAGACTGATAAATATTTCGTATTCATGACAACTGATACCAGCAGGACAGCGCGGCAGATCATAAATACCTACGAACTGCGCCCGGAAATCGAAGAGGATTTCCGTCAGATGAAGGATTTCTGGAAACTGGAGGACTTCAAGAGCACAAAATACAACTATATCACCTACCATATCGTAATGACGCTGGTGGGATACCTTTACTTCCAGGTATACAAGAACCTGGAGGAAGGAAAAGCCTGTATTGGGAAATCCCTGCCGGTTGTAGTGAAGAACTATAAGGAGACACGGCCCAAGTCAGTCATCATTTATGTTGGGCAGTATTTTGGCATCTTTCCCTTCCTTGAATTCCTACGGCTCTATGCTGAATGCACTTTAGAAGTACGACGGCTTCTTGATCCGATCCTGGCTAAAGTATAGCAGGCTTTTGGGGAGATTTCCAAAAGCCTGATTGAAGAGGAGAATTTCCCCCAGAATGCTGTCGCCGCCAACAGAATCTCCCTAGCAGCGTCCTCAATCCCTCCTCTTCATCCTACACAATCAGATTCGACATCGTACCATAACAGGTCACATAAGCCCCTGCCCTTGCTCTGGTAAGCGCCACATAGAGCAGGCACTTCTCTTCCGTTTCAAATTCCTCAAGGGAGACATCATCGGAGAAGTCGCTTCTCGCTCCGTTGGGAAGCGCCTTGTCATTCACGCCTGCCGCAAAGATGTAATTGAATTCCAGCCCCTTCACTCTATGCATAGTGGCAATCCGCACCCCATCATAAGAACGGTCATCCAATTTGTTGGCCTTTATCTCAAAAAAATCAAAACCATTATTTTTTAGACCGTCTTTATAGGCATTGACCAGCTTGCGCGTTCTTGCTACAAGGCAGATATCCTTCTGGAGGGCCCCCATCGCCTCAAGCTCCTTTATCTCTCCTACAATGAATTCCAACTCTTCTTCCGGTGTGTGGAACTTCCTGATTATCGGAACTTCACCGTGTGTCAGGGATTGGCAATTATCACCATCATCATACTCCTCATCCATATCATCAAAGGATACACCCTTCAGAAGTCCAAAAGCATACTTTCTGATTTCTTCCGTAGTCCTGTAATTGATGCGAAGTTTTCTTGCCCTGCCGCGAACATTGATGCCGCACTTTGAAAGAACCGCCTTGTTGCGGTAGATTCTCTGATGGGCATCTCCCACGATAAAGATATCGTTCCGGTGCTGTTCACCTGCAAGCGCCCGAATCAGGCGATAAGCACTGGGACTGAAATCCTGCCCCTCGTCCACGATGATATTCTCATATCTTCCCACAGAAAACTGTTTCTCCAGAATGATGCGGCACTCGTACATTGCATACTCGGAGTCGCGCAGCTTCCGCTCGTCACACAGGCACATGTATTCTTCAAATACACTCCATACCTTCACACGCTTCATGCGGTCAAGACGAAGCCCCCTGCCTATGCGGGAAGCCTTGATGTACTTCTCTTTTGTATAAGCCTCCTGTGCCTGAACCACCTTTATCCATTCATCGATATAGAAGTTCTTTGTATAATCCAGCGCTCCACCCGCCCGGGCAACGGCATCATCCCAAACCCTATCCAGTTCCTCTCCATAGGAAATAGTATATTCATAGCCCTGGTCACGAAGGAATGAGGCCACCCATGCGTCCAGGTTGATGACTTCAATCTTCTTCATCTGATCCACAGCCGCAATCTTTCTCAGGTTTTCACGAATATCATCTCCGAGGTTTTTGGTAAAGGTGGTAAAAAGCAATCGCTTTCCCACAGGAAGTTCTCCAGCCAGCCTCTTTGCTCTGTGCATGGCTACGACAGTCTTTCCCGTACCGGCTCCGCCGAGAACTTTTGCCGGGCCTGCGTAATCTCTGTTGACGATTCTTCTCTGTGTGGGATGCAGGAAAATTCTCCACTTTTCAAGGGGTTCTGCCATGATTTGCTTCAATTCCTCTTCTCCGTCCACTATCACAAAGCTCTTCCTACTGGAATCTGACTGCAGCGCTTGGGCCATATCTTCGTCTCCTATCGCCGCAGGCGCTTCCTCAAACAAAGCTTCAACTACCTCTTCATAATCAAATCCGTGAGCCAGCCATTCCAGGCCTTCATATGCTTCTTCCGGAAAGCTCTTCTTCATGGCATAAAACGCATCCAGCGTTTCAATGCTCTTTACCATGGGAATCTGCTCTTCCGGAAGCCCTATGCGAATCAGCTGTTCATCCGTATAGGCTCCAAAAACCGTTTCCCTTTCAGTCTGTTTCTCCACAATCACTTCCTGTACGTCAAATACCTGGACACCGCCCGTAACCTTATTGATGGAGCACTTCTTGCGCTTTGCCCATGCATAGGCTTCATCATGATGATCCACCCAGAGCAGCATATACACATTCGTATCAGGGCATCTGACTACGATAGCCCTGTATGTATCATCGATACGAACCGAGCAGATATTCCTATCAATCCCTTCCTCAATTTTCTCATAATGAATTCCGGAAGAATTGGGATTGGTACGGAACTTATTAAAAAACTCCGTGGCTTTTCCCTGCTTGCTTCTGGGCAGTGCCGCAAAAGAAGTCAGAAAATCCGTTGAAATCGCAACCATAGGCTTATCCATTATCCTTCACCCCCAAATTTGTCTATTGTCAGTTTCTCTGTTGCCAAAAGCACCTTCCATCCCTCACACTGAAACACTTCGGAATGCTCCTCCTGTCCCGGCAGAAGAAGTACAACCTTCTCTTTCGTCCATGCCATGGAAGCCTGACCGATTACAGCTCCGTTCCTATTACTCTCAAGTTCGTATCCAACGCCATCAGGAGCCGGAATCTTATTCTTCATCATCTCCGTAGCACAGGCTTTCTCTACATCATCCAGATAGTCGTAGATATCCTCCCATCCGCCCATATCCACATCTGCCGTAAAGTCCGGCGCACTGTCGGTATCCGTACCGGCATGACTCTCTGAAAAAAGAGCCGTGTATACAGACTGGCTGATGCCCTTCCTTGTCATAAAGAGCGCGTCCTCCACGAACTGCATATTATTGGAAAAGCTTAAGAAACCGTTCCAGTCCTTGTTGTAATGATCCGTGCGGCTGTCGCTGTCATCCAGGATGGCGAGCACGCGAATCGGAGCGTCCATCTTTTTGTCCCTGTCATCCATGGACAGCATGGAATATATCCGCAGATTTCCCAAGGTCTGCCTGGGCTCCCATATGCCGTAGATTGCCTTGCCATATGGATAAACCCTGCACAGGCTGTCCATGCTCTTATAGGCGCTCTGCCACTCCTGGACCTGCACATCATATACATTCTGCTTGTCCATCAATGTATAATCAAGGAGCGAGAACGCGAAAGCCTTCGCATGCACCGCAAACAGTTCTTCCGCATCCGGACGACTCAAATATTCCACCAGCAGTTCGAAAGGGCTCTTCTTTGCCGGCATAAGCCCCTGCGCATTCATAGCCTTTACATAAGACATATACATCCTGGAACCGTTTGGCAGCTTGTCATAAAGCCAGGTATCAGTCTTGTAATCCCCCCTGGACTGGAATACATCCTGCACGTCATTGTAGGAAAGAGACCACACCCGGTATCTGCCGCTTTGGAGAATCGCCATGCGCTTCAGGAAATCCTTAGCCACATTATCCTTATGGAAGGTGAAGCCGTCCGTAAATACCGCTACAGGCTTCTGTGCACCGGTGGTGCGGACAGGCCAGAGCACAAAGTCAGGCTTGCATTTAACAGGCACTCCCTCTGATGGTCCTAAATCCACCTGGGGCTCGATATCCCAAGTGCATTCCCCGATTTTAAGGGAATACCCTTCTTTCTCGTTTACCAGTTTCTTATTGACAGACACCATTCTGTTCACAGACCCGAGACGGTTGAACGCTTCCAGGAACTGGCGCTCCAGCTCGCTTCCGATAAGCGGATTCGTATCAATCAAAGAAAGCTTCTCGATTTTCTGTAGCTTGTCCTTTCCTGATAGAATACTTTTAAACATGGAAAGAGCCGCTCTTTTCGAAATCTCACCGATATGCTGGCTCTGCCTGTAGGCATACAGGCATTTATAGCATCCGTCCTTGTTTTCCTCTTCCCTACAGGTACATTTCTCCATGGTATCCACGGCAAGCTGCATCACATTCATCATGCCATGCCTATCGTTCATCAGCTGCCGCAGGTACCCGGTTCCGCCCGGAACCGTATCGTATATGACCAGATACTGATTCCTGTAATCCGCATCAGGGACCGGCTCCTGGCTGACAGTCGCGCCCAGATGGTCAATATTGCCGAATTTCTTTTTCATTCCCAGCATAAATGCCGCGACAAAGGATTCTACCCTCACCCTGGATGTATCCAGCGATGTGGCCGGAACCAGAATCCGGATCGCTTCCGTGGGAAACTGTCTGTATAGGAACAGGCACTCTTCATAAGGTTCCTGCATAGGATCCGTCCTGGCATCCTTAACCACCCGGCAGTATCTGGTATGCTGCGGCGACTTGTTCGGAAGCTGAATCTTTCCACAATATTTGCATACCAAAAATCCCTTGCGGACAGCTTCTTCACCGGCAACGAACAGTTTCTCACCACTGAAATCCTTCTCACCGAAATTGATTTCCCGCATGGTCGCCTTCTTTACAAACTCATAGCCGAACGGAATCTCCCCATCAATCATACTGTATGCAGGATCGATATCTTTATCGTCGTCAATCTCCACCAGCATTTCCTTATGATAAAACTTTGTGGTGCGGTCATCGCTGTCATCGCTGTTGATGCTTTCCTTATATTTCATGTTGGAATATACCATCTGCACCTTCAACATAGGGCGCACCTGTCCGGCATCCCCCCATCCCGGGCTTCCGCACTTATCGCAGGCGATATGGGGCCTGCCGGAGCTTTCAAGCTCCGCATGGGAACAGGAAGGGCACAGCCTCCATCTCTCTATCTTTGTGGTATTGATATCCACCTGATCGATATTCAGTTTCTTGCCCCCTGCGTAAAAGCTGTTCAGCGGAGCGAATTCGCTGATGGCAGAGGATGCTGAACGGCTATATTCATAGGTATATTTCTCACCTTTCGGTTTCTCACCCTCTTCCGGGGTTTCCTCACGATAGAGGATTGCCTTCAGCACAATGCCTGCTTCAGGGAAAGCATAGTTCGGCAATAATCCCTGGTCTGACATAAACTCAAAAGTATTCTTTTCGTTAATATTCATTACGACCCTGCCAAGCGCAGCCGCTTCCTCTTTCAGGTCCTGCATTTCCTTATCGTAGGATGAATCCTTCGGTTTTGCCTCCAGCTGCCTGATCAGGGCATTCAGTTCATCAATATTTGCCTGGATGGCCTCCTTGTGTTCCTTGATGCCACAGAACTCTTCAAATATCCTGCTCTGAAGCGTTTCACCACCCTGGCCGTCACCCATGGCGAAGGAAACGATCTCTTTCTTTGCATTCTCATCCAGCCCCTCCTCTCCGTCCGCACTGGCATTGAAGGTCTGAATAAATGTCCTCACCAGCCTGGAAAGATCGTCCTGTACATAATTCAGGTAGTTATACGGAAAACGCTTCTTATCCTTGCCATCCAAAGCAGACAGTATCTGATTCAGCTTTAGCGGTACATCCGCCTTCCCGGCCTTTACCCAGGAGTCCATACAATACGCCATAAACTGTCTTGCAAGCACGGATGTGGCCCTTAAGAATATCTTCGGCGGTTCCACGCTCCCCCTGATCATCTCTTCCGGTTCCGCATAGAAATACAGGTCATGAGGCCTTGCATTCGCCACAGCGATTACAAGCGAATTGCCGTCTGTCCGTCCGCCACGGCCTGCCCTCTGGGCATACTGTGCCTGTGCTGGCGGAATGGAGCACATCACTACCGTGGACAGATTGCCGATGTTGATGCCCATCTCAAGTGTAGGCGTGCAGGAAAGCAGATTTGCATCCCAGGGCATCTGCGCATCCTTTTTCTTCATAAAATCCCGTTCCAGTTTTTCTCTCGGCTCTCTGTCCAGAAGTCCCGTATGCTCCCTGGCAACGATGCGCACCATCTCGCCATTGTTGTAAAGCTTTCCGTAGAAATCAAGCCCTTCATCCAAAGCCTCCACATAATGTCCGTGGCATGCTGTACGAAGGCAGCACATTCCAACCGTGCTTTGGTGATTCTTCCCTGCTACGGTAATGCGGTTACCGCAGACATCACAGACCATTTGAACCGTATCACGGCTGACCGTCGTTTTCTGATAACTGATTCCCCACGCCGGGATATTTTCCGGACCGTTTAATCTGTCAATGGTTCCCGCTGCCGCCAGTTCCTCAAGCATGACGGAAAGAACCTGATTGCAGGCATCTTCGCTATGTATGATTGGAAGATATTTGCCGATCCACTTCCCATACCATGAGCGTCTGGAAATATCGTCAAAAAACCAGCCTTTTTTTGCCCTGCCTCCGATGGCGATGAACTTCGGTGCGTTACGGCCTTCACGCATGCCCGGAAGCCATTTATTCGTCCTGTAGACAAAGCGGCTGCCGCCATTTTCCACATACGGAATATAGATTGGATTGGAAAATGCACCGTTCTGTTTCATGGTAAGCAATACCCCCATGATCATCCGCTCACATTCTTCTTTGCTGACGCCATCCAAAAGTCCATGTTCACTGACAGCCCTGTCCAGAATCCTCTCTGCCGCTCCATCCAGATGAAAGCAGGTCACACAGCACCCCGACTTTTCCAAAGAACGCCCTATACGAGCCGACATGCCGAATTCCAGCATCATCTCATATTCCGCCCTCCTTGTGACAGACTCCATAAAGGCTGTACCATCCTTATCGGCAATCCATGTGCCCTTTGCAATCAGATTATCATAGCCTCTCATCCATGTGAGGGACGGCGCGACGAAGTAGGACAGGAATTTCTCATTTCCCATTTCCTCCTTCCAGTATTGCACGCAGTCCTCCGTAAAGTCCTTCAGAGATTTCTCTTCCTCCTGCTTCCTGGAATACTGCTGCATCGCCATCCTGAGACCAAACCGCCATGTCCTGGCATTAAAAAAGCCTGCATGATGTGACGCATCCTGAACATTGTCCGTAAAAGCAAGAAGCTTCTTATCATCGTTAAAATGCGAGGCATAAAGCTCCGAAACGCTTGCGCTGATAGCTGTGGCGCTTCTCACGCCCATGATGGCAAGGCCGCCCCGGCTTCCGCAGAACGGACATACAAAATTCCTGCCTCTTCCTGTTCCTGATGTCTCCGGTTGGAATGTCCATACCGGGAATGTGCGATGACCATTGCCGGAAAGCTGCCCTTCCCTCTCTTCCAGCGAAAGCTCCATATCTTCCGGGGAAAGCACCTGCTTCTCATCCATGGATACTTCTGCACTTTCCTCTTTCAGATGAGGGAATATGATCCTAATTCTCGAATCACAGTCAAAATACAGGTTATAAAATGTGGAAAGGTCTCCCAATTCAATGCTTCCCATCTCGTTCACGACAGTGGCCCAACCAGTCTCCCCACAGTCACGACAGTTCACAACTGGCAGATAGCGCTTCGCCTGCATCTCATTCAAATCGGAAGCAAGGGCAAAATCGATATCCTTATCGTCCACTTTCGCCATCAGGCGACGAAGCTCCCTCATCCATACCTGAACCTGAACCGTCAGAAACGGGCGCATCTCACCCTGGCAGTCTACCGTTCTCGCATGAGATATGAGCGCATATAAAGCCTCCAAGGCGACCGCTCCCCCTGCGCCAAGCTCTGTAAATTGCGGAAATCTTCCTTCCAGCTCCTTTGCCGCACCGCTGCTCTGCCTATAATTCCCCTTTGCCCTTGTGATCAGTTCACGGAATACGCTGTGGCGCTTTAAGGCAGACCCAAGCCGCACCCTGGCATCATCGCTTGAAAGATTCTCCGTCCCAAAATCCTCAAGCCATGCGGCGGCAGCCACCTTCAGATATTCATCCAAATCATCCTGAAGTACAAGGGTTTCCAGCTTTTCCACAGTTTTCTTATCCGGAATCTCGAAATAATCCACATCCACTTCAGCAAAGTATTCTTCCGGAGAAAGCCTGTCCTCAATAATGACAGAATCCTCTTCAAAAGCCTCGCCAAAGATATCTTCCGCATATTTTCTGATATTCCCGCTCATCTCTTCGCCGCCCATAGTGGCGGAAGTACCGATGCAGCAAAGATGTCCCGGCAAAATGTTCAAACGGACTTTGAGCCTTCTAAGCAGACAGGCAAGGTCTGTGCCCTGCGCCCCATCAAAGGTATGCAGTTCGTCCACAGCTATATATTTTAAGGTCTCCGGTTGATTCCATTTCCACAGTTCCGCATCCTTCGGGCGCACAAGCAGATAATCCAGCATCTTATAGTTGGTCATCAAAATGTCCGGCGGTGAAGCCAAGAGCGTATCATGGTCAGTGATCACCTTATCCGGCATCATCATTTTTGCCGCGTTCTTCTCTCTTCCGCCCACATACATCCCTACCCGGATTTTTGCGGCCTTAAGCTCCGGGCTGCCGTCCACCAATTCAGCCATGCGTTTCGCCTGGTCGGCGGCAAGGGCATTCATCGGATAGATGATGAGCGCCTTGATTCCGTTCTCCCCGCGATGCCTATAGCAATACTCCAGTATCGGATACAGGAAGCACTCCGTCTTACCGGAACCTGTGCCCGTAGCCACAAGGGTGGAGCGCCCCTCCTCACCTGTCAATCTGGTAAAGGCTTTCTGCTGATGGACATGGGGCGTGTAGACAGGATGGATGGACTGGAATGGCCAGGGCTGTCCATCCGCCGCACGGAATGGAAGCCTTACCGCCACATATGGCTCATGGAAGACCTTCTTGGGTTCCGACAGCATTTGCTTAAGCGAATCCTTGAAGACCAGATTCGTGATTGGAAAAGTCGTATCAATGTAGTCCTTCAGGCCGCTTTGTATCTGTCTCGCTAAAACCGATGGAATCATAGCATGTCTCCTTTGTATTTCTGCAATTGGGGAAACAGCGTTTCTCCAATCAAAATCGGCATATCAATGAAAAATATGGGAAAAATCACCTAAAAAATGTAAATGAAAAAACTCAAAAATCATTGACAAATTAACCTAAAAGGCATATTATATAAGTAGCTCATCTACCAGTTGTAGAAGGAGTTCCTGAAAACGTTTCACTCACTGTGAGGCGTTTTTTGCTTTATATTCTTTGTACTTTTCTAACTTCTTCCTTAACGAGTGACCATGCTCAAAATAAAATGCGGTTATCAAGAGGCAGTATCTGTCCCTTTCCGCCACTACTACCATAAACTTAAGCTCTTCGCACAAGATATGGTATCTCAAATCATTTTTGACACGCTCTGTCCATATCTTCAGTTCATATGTAGATCCCTCAAATTCCACTGGAACCTCTGCATCAGCCGCCTCGACAAACTGTCTGACCCACGCGATTCTCTCACACCTTCGAAAATCAGGCACTCTGTCACCGTCTTTTTTGTAATCCTGACAGGTGATATGGAAAAAAGCTTCTTCCTTTCCGAATTCAATGGGTTGATACCTGATTTTTACAGTCTTTCCTTTAAATGTAAATCCTGTATCCTTCAAATCCCGGCAGAACACAGAATATAATTTGTCCTGATACTCCGCCCAACCGCCTTCCATATCCTCAAAGAAGATAAGCGCAGCCAATGGAACTTTATGCATTTGAATCACCTCGCCCGCCATACAAAGATGTTGAATTTATCTTCCCGCAACAGTGTGGTTTTTGTCAATCCATAGCCGCTTCTCTTTTTTATCAGCTCAATCAGCCTCAGCTTTGTATCACTCTTTTTATGTTCTTCCGGAAATCTCCTGTTTTGATACATGACAGCACCAATCAAGACATCAACAAGCTGCATCAATTGCACTTCATCAGACCTGATTGGCTGTATCCGTTTTATGCTTTCTCCCGTGAAATCATAAATACTGTTTCTACAGACCTCTTCCAGTTTTTTTACCTTTTGGTTTGAATGAGCGTCTTTGATGTCTATATATATCTCATAAATATCCTTTGACGAAAAGACCCCTTTCAACATATCGAAGTACATTTTGTAATACCAATCGTCATGTGTCTGGCAAAATCTCTCATGATCCAGACTATCTTTTTCTGGAATCACGATACATCTGAAATGTAACCATGGATTGTCGAAGAAATAATGAATCAACTCTTCATATACATCTTTCTTCACTGGTGCAACCTTCGTCCACTTAAGCTCTGCTCCTGGCGCGATTCCATTTTTCTTCTTAATATCTCTTATATCGCAATTCACCTTTTTTACTTGCTGCTGATCACACCAGATTGCACCGATTACCATGTCATTAATGCCATCATGTATGAGATGACAGCTTTCGTCACAGTACACATTGTATGTTTTACTCATAATACACCGCCTTCCTGATCTGCAAAACGCTTTTCAAAATTCGCCCAGACCTCTTCGTAATCCTTCTCTCTATCGCATCGATCGAATGGGGCAATGTATTCAATGGTTCGCTCTATTGGGCCGCCGGGCATGGTGTCATCGGTGATGACTTGTATAACACTACCCTCCGTTTTGTCCTTGGCACCTTCCCACTCTTTTCTCGACAGGCCCACGCCGGTAAGGCTGCGATTAACAGTAAACACAATCCTTCCATTTTGGTCATACCATGTATCGGACTCATATGATTGCAATACCGGAAACTGTATTTTGTACATCATAACTAAATCTTCTTTTGTTAATCCAAGGGCTAACGAAGTAAGAACATCTAATTCAACCAACGCTTGCCTTCGCTCAAAATCTGATACTAGAGCAATTCTTTCTTTCTTTATCTCAAGCATCGGAGTAGCGCTTAATCTTTTATCTTCCTTAGCCCAGTTATCAGTCAAAGCAATATCAATCACATTCCTCCATAATTCATCGTAATAATCGTTCAGGCAATTCAACAAAAGAGCTCTGTGAATCATTAGCTGATCATATTTGCCTGAAATATAAGGCAGGCTAGAAAAGTTATTATCAAGTAGGTTAGTCTTACCCATACACTTTATAAAGTAGTCATAAGGCAAAGATGCCATCAATGCACTCATAATAACAAGCTTTTTTTCATCTCTAAAACTGATTCCAAAAATACCGTTAATATGGGTTGTTCCTCTTGGGGCAATTGCTGAAATTAATGTTCTTTCCTGTTTTAGATTAAGCATTTTCCTCGACAGCAATTTGTATTCTGTATTGTAAGGCGTGTCCCAACTTGTCGTTGGAATCGAATTGTTAAATAGTCCTTCGTCTCCTGGAGTATATTTGCTTCTCTGAATATATTTTGAGTCAATATACTCCAAGTCAATTTTGTCAAAATCCCCTTTACTCTTTACCACCTTTCGAGGAGTTTGAAAAACCGGATTTCCAACGCCAATATGCGGTCCAGAATACACAAAATCCCTTATGCTTTCTGGAAATCCTACTTGTTCAATTATAACATTGGCATCTTGTGCTCCCGTTTCATCGAAACATTGTGTGGTATAATAATCTTTCTTGTCCAGCCTTGGATGCTGCGCAAAACACTTAATAACTTCAAACAACTGTTTTGTATGCAATATAGGAAGCCGGGCATTATCCGGGTCATTGGTATCATCAAAGACATTTGCAAAAATCCTTCTTTCTTCTTGGCCTATTCTTATGATGCGGTCAGGATGCCCATGAATATTCCAATCCCCTCTTTCATCCTTTATTCCTAACAATGCATGATTACCACTTTCATTAAAACATTCCTCGATGGTACTTGAATCGAAAAGATTACCAATCATCTCCATGTAACTACAGCCTGCATTATTATAGATATTCAAACTAAATACTTCTGGATGGCCAACTTCCTTAAAAAGCAACTTCTCATTAATGAAGTGAAAATGGTATCGCAGTTTTTCATAAATCTTTTTTCTGAGTGCCCAGCCATTGGAATCATCAAACACTCCGTCCGGATGCACAAAAGAGAATACCCCCTTGGCCGCTCCAATATACTGCGATGCAGACAAAAAACACTTATATAAGTTTGTTTGAACACCTATCAAATCTTTATAGTTTTGTATAGCATTAAAATAGCAAAGCATTCCTGCTTTTTTTTCATATTCATTAACATAGTTTTTTTCAGTTTCTTTATCAGCCAAAAGTTTCTTCCTTTGCTTGATAACTTGTGAAGAGTTATAATTCCTGATTACAAACAATGGCTCATAATCAGATATTACATTCATTTCATCCCATTTATACTTTATCCACGGCGGATTCCCAATCACAAGATTAAATCCACCCCTCTCATAAAACAAATCCGCAAATTCAAGCTCCCAATGCATAAACCTCTGCTGCCTTGCAATATCTTCCGCAATCTGCAGCCTCGGAAAAATCCTTCTGGCTTGTTCAAGGTTCACTGCACCCAGCCCCCTAGTCTGGGACAGAATCTCGTTGACAAGTTCACTGCCCTGTATACCAAAACCAACAAACTTTCCCTCGGTATCGTACTGCATTTCCATCTGCCCAGGCATGATGTTTTTCTTCACTACAGGAGAGATACCACCCTCCAGAATCAGTGACAATTCCATAAAGAACTCCTGCCTGGTAGGGAACAAATCTGCCTTCTCTATTGGCCAGAACCAGAGCGCACACCAATAGTCCATAGCCGTCTTGAGACGTGCATATGGACTTGCATTTTCTCCTCCTTCGGACTTATATATTTTTTTGTATATCTCATCTTTCTGACGAATGGTCAGATGCTCCTCGTAAGCTCCCTCATCATGTCCGTACACACTTAAGGCATCTTCTGTGCGGATTTCCACTCTCTGACGGGCATGAATCGTCCTCATCCACAGATCATCGACAATATCAGAAAACTTATTCAAAATCTCAATATCATCCTCTGTGTACTTAACACAAAACTCTTTCACCTTTTGTTTGATAAGCTTACTGTTCTCCGGCTCCAGCTCCCTGATGACCTTATCCGTATAATTTGCCATGCCAGGGTCTCCCAGCAGAAAATGATAAATATAGGAGCCGCCGGAGCGCTTACGCTTATAGACCTTGCGTGTCTCATGTCGGTCAGTCACCCACTCCTCAGGTACCTTTTCCGGCTCTTCATTATACCAGGTGCCCTTCTTTAGCTTCAGTGCATTATAGACCTGCCGTCTAGCTCCAATCAGGGAATTTCCACAGGCAAGCTGCGTTCCAAACCAGGGCACATGGGCTCCCTTATAAATAGTATTCAGCCACAGAGATACCTCCGCCAGCTCCACCGCAATGGGATTCAAATCAACGCCATATACATTCCTGTCGGCAATGAACATCTTTACACGCTGAAGTTCAGCCGCCCTCTTATCAAAAGCAATCTGCTCTCCAAGCTCTTCCTGCTTTTTATCCAGATAGGCCTCCGCAAGCTGCGATATGGCCTCATTCAGGAAAGCAGCGGAACCCATTGCGGGCTCGCAGACAGTCATGTTGAGGATTTCATCTGCTCTTTTCTCTTTCAGAAGCTCTTTCAGGGCATACTTCACGAGGCATTTCGTCAAAACCTCAGGCGTATAGTAGGAAGCGGACTTTTCGCGTTCCCTTCCTGCCAGGCGGTAGATAAAAGCGCCTTTTTCATACTTACGAAGTTCTCCTTTGCGCTCATAATCCTCATAACGGACACGTTCCTCCTCTGTGTACTTGTCCAGCTCGCGCTCCGGTACGAAGTAGCCTACATCCAGTTCATTGAACTTATCCCCTGCACGTTTTACTTCATACAGTTCCTCTTCCGCAATGAATCCCCGATAGCTGAGAAGCGCCTCATATACCGCCCCCATCTGATTGATTCCAAGAGCGGAATAGGAAATCCTTCCCCTTCGCCCACGGTTGCTCGATGGCCTGGAAATGCTCATCAAATCTATGATCTTCAGCATCGTCACATTTCGGAGCTTTGCCGCATTGATAAGCGTTGTATATTGTGGATCAAAAATATGCGCTTTCAACGGTTCCATCGTAAACATATGGTGAGGCGACGTTAGTTTCAGCGCATCCCTGTAGGCTTCCGGCTCCCTGGGATAACCGTAAAAAATCATGTCAAAGAGCGTAGAAATCGTCTCGTCAATATAATAGCCGTCCGCAGCCTCTGCAGAGACCTCCCTTACATTTTCGCAGACATCACGCACCCCTTCCAGAGAGTAGCCTTTCTGGTACACATTCGATTTCATGGGCGCGAAGCCCAGTTCTTCCCTTGCCTCGATAAAAAGCAAGAAGAGAATGCGATACATATAGCGTAGGCATTGGATAGTCAGTTCCCCTGCATCTACCGGACGCTCTGTGAAATCAACCTGCTGCCTTGTCCTCATATCATAGAGAACTTCGTTTCCCAATAATTCGATACACTCCCGGAGAGCATATTTCAGGGAATCGGATACGCTGGAACTGTGCTTGTAGGAATTCTCATCCAGGGTATCCAACAAGCTGTTTCCCTCTGTAGGACACAGGCTCTCCTTGTGCAACAGGACTGTAAGCGCCTGGAAGGTCGTCTCTTCATGGCGGCTGAAGATTTCCTCCAAATCAAACTGCAGGTACTTCTTCTTATCCCACTTATTCCTGTCAATCAACGCAATCTGGTTGATGCCAATCAGAATAATCCATCTCGGCGCTTCCGCACCGACAAAAAACAGCTTTGCCAGCACATTATCGTTGTTTTCGGAAAGAACCTCGCCATACTCTTCTGTTTCCACATCCATCCTGCCGAAAACTCTGCCCATCAGGATATCGTCATTTCTTTCCTCAGCCACGGAAAGCAGCACCCATAAAAGAGGTGCGCCATTGGGCTTCTTTACCTCATGAAAAACCGGAACCGTAATCTCATCATTCAGCTCTATGTGAATGCTGTCCGGCTGTCCATATCCCAGGGCAGCAATGTATTCTACTGCCTGGTTCTCAATCAGCTCACGGCTTCCTTCCTCATCCTTAAGCTGCAGGTATTTCTCCCGGATGCGGTAATAGGTCTTGGACGTATCACGGAATGCCGCCCAGGGCGTGGCAGCCTGATTATCTCTGGCATCCTGCCTCCAATTTGAAATCGTATCTGCTGCGTTCTCTTCAAAGATAGTCGTAAAGTAGTGGTTGGTGTAATATTCGTTCTGGTTCAAAATTCCGCGTAAATCCATCGCCATATCAATTCACCCCCGTTACGACTGCTATAATCTGGATATAGGGATTATTCTTGATTTCGATGGAATCCCTCTCCCAGTCATAGAAAGCCTGAAACAATTCATCAATCTCCCTTTCCCTCTCGGACTTCCTGCGCTGCTGTCCAAGCATATCAAAGACGGAAAGCTGCGCGTCTTTATGCTTTTCCTTCAATGCATCCAACCTCTCCAGCTCACTGTATATGTATGGATCTGTCCGATTCCTGTACTCCTGATATTTGCCTTCCATAATCGCATTCGTTTTTTCCACAACATCCAAAAGAAGGCTTTCCCCAAATGCCACGGCTTCTGCAGTCGCCGCTTTCTGGTTCGGCAGCTTATCCGCGGCTAAATGTGTCCTCCCGATAACCTCCGGCAAAGCAAGTGTACCGGCATACTTTCCATCCACATAGGAAAGAGCAAACCACTCATCTACGACAGAGGTTGAATTCCTGTTCGGAATCTGCCCCTCCACAATGAACAGCATTTCCCTGGAGCTGATGCCATCCGCCAAAGCGATAAAGGGAACCTCGCCCCTGCGATAAAGGATTCCCGCCTTATCATTGATCCACGAAAAGAGCGGATGCAGCTTCCAAAGAAAACCTGTAGCGGGCCAGGCCTCCTCTGAAAGCGCATTCGCCATACATCTTTGCATTTCCCTTTTGCAGAAATCAATATCCGGGGAAAGCCGCATGATGCCGTCTGACGGCATGGCCTCCTCAGGAAGAACCTTTTCCAGCTTCCTTTTTAAATCGTCTGTGAGCTTAATGTTAAGCCCCCTGACAGCCTGCATCTCCTTCACCTCAACGCTTTCGGTATCGGGGAATACAGACAATGCTGTTTTGATATATTCCATATCGTCATACAGTGTTTCTTCAGCGCTGTACTCAATCTTTGTCGTGGATGTGGCTGACTGCATCATCATCTCAAAAGGGTCGAACCCACCCTCCAGGATATCGAGCTGCGACTCAAAATCTTCCGCACTGACATCACTCTCAATGGCCTTTGCGGTCTCTATCTCTTCCTCTTCCTGATTGAACTTGCCAAACAGAACCGCAGGATCGCCGATGTTCTTATAAGCCTGCTCCTCCTTCTGCACAAGGATTTCCATGATACGGGCATCGCCACGAATCTTCTCATTGTCAGAGCCTATCAACATATAGCGGATGTCCGGCGTTTCTTTCTGACCATATCTGTCGATTCGGCCGTTTCTCTGCTGGAACACCATCAGGGACCACGGAATGTCAAAGTGAATCAGCCGGTGGGACAGGTAATGCAGATTGATGCCTTCTGAAGCCACATCCGATGCCACAAGGACGCGTATGGGCGACTCCGGCCTTCCAAACTCGTCCACGATGCGCTGAAGCTCCTTATCGTTCATCCCGCCATACATGGACTGAATGGCATTCGAAGAAATTCCCAAATCTTTCTGAAGATTCTCTACAAGAAACCGCATGGTCTCTATGCGCTCTGTGAAGATAACGATACGGTCGTCATTATTCTTCGGATTCCAGCCATAATCTGGGTTCTTTAATATCTTCAGCAGTGTGGTATAGCGGGAGAAATCCTCGGGCCCTACCTTCAAAAGCGCGTCCCTCAGCTCCGTCAGTGCAGCGATATCCGGCATGTCATTCTCGCCAAACTTATTCTTAAGCTTTTTCAGTCTTTCATCAATACTCTTGATACAGGCCGCCGGGCTGGAAAAGAGCGCCTTTTCCAGACTGGTCTTGAAGAGCTGGCCACTGCCTTTTGCCTTCCCTGCATCCATCTGAAGGGACATTTCCGCAAAAATATCAAAGGCATGCTCCTCCCTTAAGGAAGCCTTGCATTCCTCGATGCTGATCTTCCTTTCCATAAATGAACCTGCCACCTGATCCTGCACATCTTTTTTAAAACGGCGGATACATAAGCCGTCAATATCCTCCGGGCCGTAATCCTTATCATTTGCAATCGCAGTGGGATCCAGCATATTCATGAGCGATGCAAAGCTCTCTGATTTTCCGTCATGGGGCGTGGCCGAAAGCATGATCAGTGTATCGGACTTGTTCGCAAGGAGCTTCGCCAGCTTCTCTCTCTGGGAGTGCTTGCTTCTTTTGGCTACATTGTGCGCTTCATCGATGACGATGATATCCCACCATGCGTTCTCCAGATGAGTACGATAATCCAGGTCATTCTTCAGCGTATCCACGGAAATAATGGTCTTGTCATAGTAATAGAACGGGTTGTAGTTCGCCGGTATCCTCGCGCGGACCCTCTGTATCTTGCCTGAATCCAATCTGACCAGCGGTATGGTGAATCGGTTCCACATTTCCTTCTGGAACTGTGTCATCATACTCTTTACAGTGACTACCAGAATGCGCTTTCCCTTACCTCTGGCAATCAGCTCACTCATAAGAATTCCAGCCTCCAGCGTCTTTCCAAGGCCAACCGTATCGGCAATCAGAATGCGCTGCCTGGTACGGTTCAGGGCAATCTGCGCAGGCTCCAGCTGATAAGGCATCAAATCCATGGCCGCCTTATCTCCGATATGTATCTTTGTGTCTGTGGGTATTTTTTGCCTTAGGAATTGTCTACAAATAACTGCTGCAAGTTTATGGCAATTTTTATT
>OFFE01000434.1_pt1 | contig 36286 bp, 23 predicted proteins | sample 1521371 | NCBI WGS metagenome assembly OFFE01 (sample SAMEA3504131, study PRJEB24116) | mouse gut metagenome | biome: mouse gut; feature: mouse-associated habitat; material: faeces | place: Denmark | collected 2011 | reverse complement strand
TTAAGAATATAATTAAATTAATCTAAAATATTAATTAAATAATTAATGTCAATAAAAGGAGGAGAGATGGATGAAGAAACGGTGGAAAAAGGGCCTGACCGGTCTTCTTACTGTCTGCATGGCTCTGTCCGTTGTCTGCCCGGGAGGCTATGGAACCCTGAAGGCGCAGGCCCGGACGGAGCAGTCTCTGGAGGGGTATAAGGACGTGCTGAACTATACGGCCGAGTACCAGGATTTCAGGGAATATCAGGAGCAGCATCAGGGAAGCGTCTACCCGGAGGATGTGTATGTCCTGGAGGGCGGCGACTTTGTGCGGTTCGAGGGCAGGGAAGAACCGGAAGTCCTGACGGATTACGAAGGCAGGGCGGGTACATCGGTTCTGACCCATGACACGGGGATGGTGGAGTATGAGGTGGACATCCGCACCGAGGGGATGTATCAGCTGTCTCTGACCTACTATCCGGTAGAAGGAAACGGTTCCTCCATTCAGAGGGCGTTTTTCCTGGACGGAGAGCTTCCGTACAAGCAGCTGTCGGAAATCGAGTTTTCCAGGGTATGGACCAATTCGGTCAGCGAATGGGCCTCTGACAATCAGGGAAATGACCTGAAGCCCACCCAGGTGGAGGCGCCGGAATGGGTGGAGAGTCAGCTTTACGACGCGGAAGGCTATGTGGTGGAGCCTTTGAGTCTGTACCTGACGCCGGGAAAGCATACCATCACGGTGGTCTCCCAGAGAGAGCCCATGGTACTGGGGGTGATAACCTTAAGGAACCGGAAGGCGCCGTTGGATTATCAGGAACAGTACAAGGCGTGGTTTTCCGAAGGGGCCAAGGATACTTCAGGAAAGCTTGTGGAGATTCAGGCGGAATACGCGGAGAAGAAATCTTCCAGTATGCTTTATCCAACCCAGGACCAGTCCTCACCGTCGGTTTATCCCTACAGCGCCAGGGCATTGAAAAACAATACCATCGGCGGCAACAGCTGGAGTCATACGGGGCAGTGGATTGAGGGGGAATTTGATGTGGAGCAGGACGGTTTCTATCATATCGCCCTTCACGCAAAGCAAAATTTCGTGAAAGGAATCTATGTCTCCCGGAAAATTCTCCTGGACGGAGAAGTGCCTTTCAGCGAGATGAGTCATTACGGTTTCACCTACCATTCCGACTGGGAAATGATGAAGCTGTCGGATGAGGCGGGAGAACCTTACCGGTTTTATCTCACAGCCGGACACCACACCCTGCGGATGCAGGCGGTTCTGGGAGATTTTGCCCGGGTGGTGAGCGATGTGCAGAATACGGTAATCAAGCTGAATGCGGTGTACCGCAATATCATCCGGATTACAGGCGTTTCCCCGGACGAGTACCGGGACTACCAGATTGAGAAGCGGCTGCCGGGCCTGGGCGAGAGCCTTGCGGAGATCAAGGGAGATCTGGACGGCATCCTTATCAGCCTGGAAGAGCTGAATGTCCGGGGCAGCGAGGAAAATGTCATCATCACCATGCGGGATCAGTTGGAAGATATCCTGGAGGATGTGGAGAAGGTTACCAGGATGGTGGGGGATTTCAAAACCAATGTAAGCGCCCTGGGAACCTGGATTACCAATGCCCAGTCACAGCCGCTGCAGTTGGACGCCCTGTATATTCTGTCTCCGGATCAGGATACGCCAAAGGTGAAGGATTCCTTTTTCAGCAAACTGGGACATGAATTTAAGAAGCTTTATTATTCCTTTATCGTAGATTACAATGCCATCGGTAACATTGCAGAGGAAGGCGGGGACAGCCCCACCATTACCGTGTGGGTGGGCAGCGGACGGGACCAGGCGAATGTGATAAAATCCCTGGTGGACGAAACCTTTACCCCCAGGAAAAATATCAATGTAAACGTGATGTTGGTGGACATGAACACCCTGCTGCAGGCTTCCCTGGCGGGGCAGGGACCGGATGTGGCGCTGCAGGTGGCCAACTCCGGAGGCTCCGTGGCTACCTCCGCAACAGGAACCACCGGCTCCTCCAATGATTTGCCGGTAAACTACGGGCTGCGCAGCGCGGCGGTAGACCTGACTAACTTCCCGGACTGGGAGGAGATTGCAGCACGTTTCCGGGAAAGCGCCCTTTCCCAGTACCGGTTCGAGGGTTCCCTGTATGCACTGCCGGAAACCCAGAATTTCCAGATGATGTTTTATCGGAAGGATATTCTCAACGAACTGGGAGTGGAGGTGCCCAAGACCTGGGACGACATGAAAGTGGTGATTTCGGAGTTGAGCAAGAACCAGATGAGTGTGGGGATGCTGCCTTCGGAGCTGACCTTTACCAGTCTCCTGTATCAGTATGGCGGGGAGCTGTACAATGAGGACGGATCGGCCTCGGCGCTGAATTCAGAGGAAGCCATCAACGCTTTTAAGGCATATTGTGAATTTTACACCGATTACAAACTGGACCGTGCCACCAGTGTGGAGCAGCGGTTCCGTACCGGAGAGTCTCCCATTATCATAGCGGACTACACCACTTACAATGTGTTGGAGGTGTCCGCGCCGGATATCAAGGGGCTGTGGGGCTTTACCACGCTGCCGGGGGTTGTGCAGGAGGACGGTTCCGTGAACAATGTGTCCGCCAGTACCGGGCTTGCCTGCATGATGATGAACGGTTCCGAAGATAAGGCTGCATCCTGGGAATTCATGAAATGGTGGCTGTCCGAGGAGACCCAGACCGCCTACGGCAAGGAGATGGAAGGCCTTATGGGCGAGGCGGCCAGGTATCCCACCGCCAATGTGGAGGCATTCGCCAATCTGCCCTGGCCGTCGGACGACTACGAGGCCCTGGAAGAACAGCTTGCCAATGTAAAGGGCTTCCGCCAGGTGCCCGGCAGTTACTTCACATGGCGTAATGTGAACAATGCTTTCTACACCGTGGTTGTGGCCGAGGACGACAAGAAGATGCAGCCCCGGGAAGCCATGTACGAGTACATAGAGTATATCAACGCGGAAATCACAGGCAAACGCCAGGAATTCGGAATGACGACAGAGGCAGAGTAAGGAAGGGGCTGTCGCGCAGCGACTAAAATAAAGTCGCGAGGGCAAAGAAAGCGCCGAAGGGACTTTATACTTCAGAGCTGTCGCGCAGCGACTTAAATAAAGTCACGAGGGCAAAGAAAGCGCCGAAGGGACTTTATGCTTCAGAGCTGTCGCGCAGCGACTAAAATAAAGTCGCGAAGGCGCGTGAGAGGAAGGTTCATGAGAGAACTTTCGAATGAAGCTTCCTCTCGGGAGAAAGCGCCGAAGAGACTTTATGCTTCAGAGCTGTCGCGCAGCGACTAAAATTAGGAGATTGATATGGAGAGAAAGACAAAATGGCAGTATTTAAAGCAGGATATCAGGGACAGCCGTATAAGTTATGTGATGCTTGCGCCCTATTTCATCCTGTTCTTTATCTTCACCGTATTGCCCGTGGCGGCTTCCGTGGTCATCAGCTTCACCGATTTCAACATGTTGGAAGCGCCGAACTTTGTAGGGTGGAAAAATTACATTAAATTAATGTTGGACGACGATGTGTTTAAAAAGGCGCTGAAGAACACGCTTGTGTTTGCGGTAATTACAGGTCCTTTGAGCTACATCATGTGTTTCCTGTTCGCCTGGGTTATCAATGAATTCAAGGGAAAGCTGCGGGCCTTCCTGACCCTGATTTTCTATGCGCCCTCCATTGCGGGAAATGCGTTTATGGTATGGTCCATCATCATTTCCGGGGACCGTTACGGATATCTGAACGGCCTCCTGATGAAATGGGGTTTTATCTATGAACCGATCCAGTGGATGCAGACGGAAAAATATGTATTGCCCATGCTGATTGTGGTGCAGCTGTGGCTTAGTCTGGGAACCGGCTTCCTGACCTTTATCGCAGGGCTTCAGACCGTGGATAAAAGTCTGTTCGAGGCGGGGGCCATGGACGGCATCAAGAACCGGTGGCAGGAGCTATGGTATATCACCCTGCCGTCCATGAAGCCCCAGCTGATGTTCGGCGCAGTGATGCAGATTACCCAGTCCTTTGCGGTGGCTGACATCTCCATCAATCTGGCAGGGAATCCCAGTGTAAACTACTCGGGCGCTACCATCGTGACCCATCTGATGGACTACGGCAGCGGCACCCGTTACGAGATGGGGTATGCCTGTGCCATTGCCACCATCCTGTTTGCGCTGATGGTGGGAACCAACCAGGTAATCCAGAAGGTTTTGAGAAGGGTAGGTGAGTGAGATGAGCGGGAAGACAAAAGAGCAAGGCAGGACCTATACCGTTGCCCTGAAAAAACCGAACCGGCGGTTCCTCTTTTTTAAGAAGAAGGAAAAGCAGCTGAACCGTTCCATGGCGGGCAACACAATCATGTTTGTGATTATGGCGGTGTGCGGCGTGTTCATGGCACTGCCCCTGGTGATGATTCTGAACAATGCCTTTAAGCCCCTGGATGAGCTGTTCCGGTTTCCGCCCCAGATTTTCGTGCGGAACCCTTCCGTGGACAATTTCGGCGATCTGTATGTGCTGATGTCCACCTCCTGGGTGCCTTTTACCAGGTATCTGCTGAATACTTTGATTATCACGGGATTCGGCACGGTGGGGCATGTGCTCTGTGCTTCTCTGGCGGCGTATCCCCTGGCAAAGCACAAGTTTCCGGGAAAGAAGATTCTGTTTCAGATGGTAGTGCTGTCGCTGATGTTTTCCTACAGCGTTACCTCCATCCCCAACTATATGATTATTTCCTGGCTGGGCATCAACAATACCTACCTGGCGGTAATCCTTCCGGCCTTTGCCTACGGATTGGGACTGTACCTGATGAAGCAGTTTATGGAGCAGCTGCCGGATTCCCTTATCGAGTCCGCCAGACTGGACGGGGCGGGAGAGTTCCGGATTTTCTTCGGGATAGTGATGCCTAACGTGAAACCGGCGTGGCTGACCCTGGCAATCTTCCAGTTCCAGTCCATGTGGGCCAACACGGGAAGCGGCTTTCTGCGCAGCGAGCAGCTGAAGTCCCTGCAGTATTCCTTGTACCAGATTGTGGGCGGCGGTCCCGCCAGGCAGGGCGCAGGCGCGGTGGTGCAGCTGATTATCGCCGCCATACCGATTACTTTCTTCATTGTCTGCCAGAGCAATATCATCGAAACGATGACTACCTCCGGCATGAAGGATTAAGGAAAGGGGGAAGCAGATGAATAAGATACGGAACAGACTGTTTTTCGGGAAAACCCCAGGGAAATCCGCGGAAGCAGGGAAGGCGGAGAGAGTCCGCGCAGCAGGAGAAGCCTGCGGGAAAGCGAACAGCCGCACAGCAGGTTCCCTGGTCAGAGCCGCAGCCTTGCTTGTGGGAACCGCGGTGCTGCTGTGGGACGGGGCGGCTGTCACGGTGCAGGCAGGACAGAACGTGCCCTATGAGACTTACAATTACGATTATTATGAAGATATCAAGTACACCCCGGCGGCCTATGTGCCGGACGGCATTGTCACAGGGGCGCAGATCGGATGCGGGAACCTGTCGGGACCCCAGGATTTGAATACGGATGAGGCTGGAAATGTCTACATTGCGGACACCAACAACAACCGCATTGTGGTCACGGACAGGGAGTTCAATCTGATTCAGGTTATTCAGGAGTTTGAACGGGACGGGAAGAAGGAAACGTTTTCCGCGCCCAACGGGGTTTATGTATCCGCCCGGGGGAATCTGTACATTGCGGATACCAACAATATGCGGGTGGTGGAACTGGACAGCGGAGGAAACCTGGTACAGGTGATCGAGAATCCAAAGTCCGATGTTCTGGAAGAGGGATATGTGTTCCGCCCCCTGAAGGTGGCAGTGGATTATGCGGACCGTGTGTATGTCATTGCCCAGAACCAGTTTGAGGGCATTATGGCCTTTGACGAGGCGGGAGTGTTTCTGGGATTTACGGGAACCATTAATGTGCAGATTACGCCCTGGGAGATTTTCTGGAGAAGATTTTCCACCAAGGAACAGAGAGCCAGGCAGCAGCTTTTTATCCCTACGGAGTTCACCGGCATGGAGATTGACGAGGACGGTTTCGTCTATGCCACCAATGTGGACGGGGAGGGAAAGCAGTCGGTGCGCAGGCTGAATCCAAGCGGAGAGGATGTTATCCAGAAAAAGGAAAGCGGGCTGTCCGGAGACCTGGACTGGCGGATTTCCGGTACCTATTCCGGTCCTTCCAGGATTGTGGATGTGGTGGTGCGCAACCAGGGGATTTACTCCATTCTGGATTCCGTCAGGGGCAGAATTTTCACTTATGACCACGAGGGCAATCTGCTCTATATTTTCGGGGGACTGGGCAGTCAGGAGGGAACCTTCACCGGGCCGGTGGCCATTGATACTGTGGGCGAGGAGATTTTGGTACTGGATGCCACCAGAAATCTGGTGAACCGTTTCCGGGCAACACGTTACGGCAGCCTGATTAACCAGGCGGTGGGACTGCGGTATGACGGCGACGAGGTGCAGGCGGTGGAATGTTGGAAGGAAGTGCTGAAACTGGATTCCAATTTCGAACTGGCCTATGTGGGAATCGGCAAGAGCTACCTGGCCGCAGGACAGAATAAGGAAGCCATGGAGTGTTTTCGCACCGGAAACAGCAAGCAGTATTATTCCATTGCCTACAAGCGTTACCGGAACGAGCTTCTGAAAGAAAATATGGGCACGATCCTCACAAGCCTGATTGTCCTGGTGATTTTGTGGATGTTGTGGAGCAGGTTGGGGAAGAAGCTGTGGAAGAAGAGGAGGGTGAGCCATGTTTAGGGAGAAACTGAAATATGCACCATCGGGCATCCGGCGGACGGTTTCTATGAAATCCGGCACCGGGGACAGGGCAGCGTTCCCCTGGCGATTCTGTTTGTCTTTCTCTTTGGGCTGTGTTTTTCCGCAAACAGACAGTATGCAGGATTTGTAGTCAATGATGTGAATCCCATGGAGATTAACAGCTTTGCCGAGATGTCGGCCGTGTTTGTCCTGTTTTTCCTCTTCTGTGTGGGAAACTGGTCCATCACCTGCCTGATGAACGGGGAGGGAAGGCTGAAGGATATTGTGACGGTGTGCGGTTATTCCATGCTTCCCATGATTCTGACCTTTGTGCCTGCCATTGTCCTGTCCAGGTTCGTGGTGGCGGATGAGGAGGCGTTTTACTTCATTCTCATGGGTTTCGGCATTGCATGGTTCCTGCTGTTGGTGCTGTCCGGTGTCATGACGGTGCATAATTATACTCTGGGCAAGACGCTGCTGACCATTATTTTTACCTTTGTAGCCATGCTGATTATCGTTTTCGTTGTCATGCTGCTGTATACGCTGCTTAGCCAGGTAGTTTCTTTCTTTGTCAGTATCTATAATGAGCTGATGCTTCGAATTTAGGGCGGGAAGGCAGGCAGATGGAACGATAAAAAATGCAGAAGGGAGTTGCGATGAAACAGAAAAAGAAAGGCAGGATAATCGCTGTCTGTGCGGCGGCGGTGCTGATTGGGGCGGCAGCGGCAGTCATCTTTATCATCATGCGGTATTTCAATTATAATGGGTATCAGCAGTACCTGACTTCCTATGAAGTGGAGGAGGGAGGGGAGTTCAGGCCTCTGGAGGACAGCTCGGCGGATGTGCCGGGCATGGTACTGGCGGCGGAGAACGATGAGCTGAAGCTGTATACGGATCAGGAGACCTCGGAGATTGCCGTATACGAGAAAGCCACGGGACATATTACCCGGTCCAATCCGGAAGACCGGGACGGGGACGCGGTGGCGGCAGGGGTGAATAAGAGCCTCCTGAATTCCACACTGGATGTAATCTATTACAACAGCGCCGGAAACCGGGCGTCCATGAACAATTACGACATGAGTATCCAGTACGGGCAGTTTGAGGCGCAGGCTCTGGAGAAGGGTATCCGCTATGTTTACACTTTGGAGGACCCGTCCAATTCCACGGGCATCATTCCCACCCAGATCAGCGAGGAAAGGCTTCAGACCCTGATTCTGGATAAACTGGGGGAGCGGGATGCCAGGAGCATGAAGGGGCGCTTTACCCTCCGGGACGGTATTTACTATCTCAATGAGGATGCCATGAATTCCAAGGTAGGCATGCAGCGGATGAACGCCGCCTTTGAGGAATGCGGCTACACGGAAGAGGATTATGCCATTGACATGGAGGGCGCGGAGGGTTCCGAAAATATATCCTTCCAGGTGACAGTGGATTATCGGCTTACCGATAACGGCCTGGCGGTGTCCATACCCGTGAACCAGATTCGGGAGCAGGGTGAGGCGAAGATTACCAGGCTCCGGGTGCTTCCCTTTTTCGGGGCGGCAGGCACGGAGGCGGAGGGCTACATGATGGTGCCGGACGGCTCCGGGGCATTGATTCATCTGAACAACGGCGCGTCCGCCGCGGCTTATATGCAGAATGTCTACGGCATTGACCCTGTGGTGCAGAGCTATGTGGTGACTGACCTGACGGAGACGGTGCGGCTTCCCGTGTTCGGCATGAAAAACGGGGAGCAGGCTTTCCTGGGAAGGATTACAGAAGGAGATTCTCTGGGAATCATCAATGCCGACGTGGCGGGCAGGACCAACAGTTATAATTACGTATTTGCGGAATTCAGCGTCAGGGAGATGGAGCTTCTGAACATGTTCGGGGTGTCCGGCAACAAGGCGGATGTGCCCTCCGTGGAGCGGGAGCTGTACGATGAAAACCTGACCGTAGTGTACTCTTTCCTAAGCGGGGAGGAGGCGGATTACTCCGGCATGGCGCAGTGCTACCGGGAGCAGCTGAAGGCGGAAGGAACTCTGGGCAGCACGGAGGCGGGAGACATTCCCTTCTATGTGGATATTCTGGGGGGCGTGGAGATTCAGAAAGCGGTGATGGGCGTGCCCTATGACGGAATCGTGGCCATGACCACCTACGAGCAGACCGGAACGCTGTTGGATATGATTTACCAGGCAGGTATCGGCAATGTGCGGATGAATTACCAGGGATGGTTCAACGGCGGCATTTACCATGACGCGGCGGACAAGGTGAAGCCTGTGGGCGCTCTCGGCAGCAAGGCGGAACTGGAAGCACTGGCCCGGCGCCTGGAGGAAAACGGCGGGCGGCTGTTCCTGGACGTGGCATTCCAGAAAGTACCGTACACATCCAAACGGTTTAACGATCTTCTGGAGGCTTCCAAGTATTATTCCGGCTATGTGGTGCAGCTCGGGGCGCTGAATCCCGGCACCATGCGGCAGACCAGTGCGCTGTCCTGGTACGATGAACTGGTGTATTATGTGATTTCCCCCAAATTCCTTCCCTGGTATGTGGAGCATTTTGCGGACAGGATGGAAAAATATGATGTGGGCGGCATTTCACTGCGGGATCTGGGGGATGTGATAGCCTCGGATAAGAAGCGCACGGAGGTCATCAGCAGGCAGGATGCGGAGGAGGTTATCAAGGCACAGTTCCACAGGCTGTCCCAGACCGGAAAGCAGCTGATGGAGAGGGGCGGAAACGCTTATACCTTCGGCTATGTGACGGATATTGTGGATGCGCCCACTTATTACAGCAAGTTTTACATTGTGGATGAGCAGATTCCCTTCTACCAGATGGTCATTCACGGGAGCATTGATTACACCGGAAACGCGCTGAATCTCATGGACCAGGATGTGGACGAGGAACTGATTCTAAGCTGGATTGAATACGGCGTTTCACCCAGATATACGCTCTCCTGGGAGGATTCCAGTCAGATTAAGTATACCTCCGCGGCAGATAAGTATTCGGTGAATTACACCACCTGGATGGACAGCGCCCAGAGCGTGTATCGGCAGATGAACGAAGCCCTGGCCCCGGTTCAGGGAGCGGCCATGGTTCATCATGAGGTACTGGAAAACGGTCTGGCAGTGGTTGAATATGACAATGGTGTCACTGTTTATGTAAATAAGACGGAGCAGGAGCTTACGGCAGAGGACGGCACCAGGGTGGATGCCATGAGTTATGTGACAAAGCAGAATAAGACGGCCCGGAAAACGGGGCAGATGCAGAAGGCAGCGGCGGACAGGGGCTGCCGGGAAACAGGCGTTGAGAGCATCAGCCGGAATCACGGAGAACCGGAAGCAATGGCAGGAGGTGCGGCATGAAGAAAAAGAAAAGAATCTCTCTCATACAGAAGCGTGCGATTACGGGACTGATTTTTATTACGCCGTGGCTTATCGGTTTCCTGTGGTTTTATGTGAAAGGGTTTATCCAGTCTGTGCGCTTCAGTTTGAGCGATATGCAGATGTTGGAGACCGGCGGCTATCAACTGGAATTTACAGGGCTTGCCAATTTTAAATACGCCCTGTTTCAGGACGCGGAGTACAACCAGATTCTGGTGAGTTCCATCGGGAACATGCTGATTGACGTGCCCCTGATTATTTTCTTCAGCCTGTTCATTGCCATTATCCTGAACGGAAAGTTTAAGGGGCGCACTGTTTTCCGGGCAATCCTGTTTCTGCCGATTATCCTGAATTCAGGAGCCATCAGCGCTTCCATTGCCCTGGCGCAGCAGGCTGTCACCGGCGGCGTGGCGGCGGTGTCCGCGGAGGCAGCAGGGACAGGCGGCATGAATATTGAGTACCTGTTTTATATGCTGGCGGATTTGGGATTTCCTGCAGTCCTGTCGGATTACCTGATTGCGGCGGTGGGGCGGATATTCGACATTGTGCAGGCTTCGGGGGTACAGATTATCATCTTTATCGCAGCCCTGCAGTCCGTGCCGGGCGCCCTGTATGAGGTGTCCCAGATTGAGGGCGCAACGGGATATGAGACTTTCTGGAAGGTGACCTTTCCCATGGTGTCGCCCCTGATTGTCACCAATGTGGTCTATACCATTGTGGATGCTTTCATGGAGAGCGAAGTGGTACAGACGGCATACGATATGGCGTTTACAAATTATAACTGGGGCGTCAGCGTGGCCATGAGCCTGATGAGTTCCCTGGCGGTGTGCCTGGTACTGGCGGTCATTGTGAAACTGATATCCAGTAAGGTATTCTACTACAATTAGGGGAGGTGCCTGGTGTGAAGACAACATTAAAACAAAAAGCGGATTCCCTGGACAGGGTGCAGATGAAGAAAAAGGCAAGAAAAGTCCAGGCAGTCCTGATGTGGATGCTGAAGGCGGTTATTCTGGTGGGCATCTCCTATATTATCCTGGGGCCTGTAATTTCCATGGTTTCAAGCGCTTTTTTTACAAGCAATGATCTCTACAATCCGGTGGTGGTGCTGTTTCCGGTGGAGGGCACACTGGAGAATTTCCGGGGAGCGTTTCAGACCCTTGTTTATCCCAGGACCCTGCTGACCACGGTGCTGTATGTGGCGTCCCTGACCCTGATCCAGGTCATCGTCTGTTCCATGGCGGGATATGGTTTTGCCAGGTTCGAATTTCCGCTGAAAAAGCTGCTGTTCGGGTGTGTTATCCTGACCATCGTGCTTCCCACGGATACGCTGATGCTTCCCTGGTATACGGAATTCCGTAATTTTGATATCTTCGGCATTCTGGGTCTGGTGACTGGGGGCGGGGTGAACCTGTTGAGCACGCCCATTCCCATGTACATTATGTCCCTGTTTGCCTGCGGGCTGCGCTCGGGGCTGTACATCTACATTTTCAACCAGTTTTTCCGGGGGCTGCCCAAGGAAATTGAAGAGGCAGCTTTCATGGACGGTGCGGGTTCCTTCTATACCTATTTCCGCATCATGCTGATGAACGCCATGCCTTCGGTGCTCACCGTAAGCATTTTCTCCATGGTGTGGCAGTATAACGATACTTTTTACGCGCAGCTCTTTGCCATCAACAACAGACTTCTCATGAGCCGGAGAATCGGTACCCTGCAGGCGACGATCGCCCAGGCCTATGAGATCCGCGACACCGGGGTGACCCAGCTGTATCTGTACGCGGGTATTCTGATGATGATTATTCCGGTGGTGATTGTGTACTGCCTGCTGCAGAAGCGCTTTGTGGAAGGGGTGGAGCGCAGCGGTATCGTAGGATAAGGCCCGGACTTTTCCGGGAGGATAAATCATTTCGTGAAACAGGCGGGCTGGGATTTCGCCCGGTTCGCCCTATCAAAATAATTTTAGGAGGTTTTATCATGAAAAAGAAAACATTAGCAACAAAAATCGGTGCGGCTTTGATGAGCGCTGTCCTGGCGGTGTCCATGGCGGCCTGCGGCAATGACGGCGCTTCCCAGGGAGATTCTTCCCAGGAAGATACTTCCTTGGACGGCAGCCAGTCGGAGAGCGGAAATCAGGATTCCGGAGAGAGCAGCGGGGATTCCGGGGAAAACGGCGGAGATGCTTCGGCGGACGCATCCGGCAGTGAGGATGCCGGGGATGGAGAGGCTTCCGGAGACGGCGAAAACCAGGCAGGGGGGGCAGTTGTGCTCCATGAGCCGAAAGACCTGGGCGGGCACTGGAATGCGCCGGAGAAATACCTGACAAATGAGGAGCCCTGGTATCGGGGTTTTTATACGGAAGCTACGAATATTGACCTGGGGGCTATCATGAGGGGAGAGGATGAGGAGGGATACGGGCTGCTGCTGCGGGATATCGATGCCATTGCGGAGCAGATTGCCATTCTTCAGGAGGCGGATGTGCCTATTTTGTTCCGCCCGCTCCACGAGGCTTCCGGCGGTTGGTTCTGGTGGGGCGCTGCCGGGCCGGAGAGCTATATCGAGCTGTGGAAACTGGTCTTTCAGCGGATGACGGAGTACCATAAACTAAACAACATCATCTGGGTCTGGAACGGGCAGGATGGGGACTGGTATCCGGGGGACGAATATGTGGACATCATCGGGGAGGACATCTACCCCGGCAAACAGGTCTATCTCTCCCAGAGCGGGAAATTCAGCCAGGCGGTGGAGTATGCGGATTCTCCAAAACCCATTGCCCTGACGGAGAACGGCTGTCTCTTTGACCCGGAGCTTGCGTTCCGGGATCAGGCGCCATGGCTCTGGTTCTGCACCTGGAGCGGAGAGTTTGTGGTGAAAAATAATCTGCCCCTGCTTTCCGAGGAATATACGGAGGAGGCCATGGTCAGGAAAGTGTATGAAGACGAACGAGTAATCACCCTTGATGAGCTTCCGGACTGGAAACAGTATTGAGCATGCAGAGATGCTGCGGCGGACGGCAAACTTTAACATGGCAATTTGCAGAAATAAGCAGACTGCCATGTTTTTCTTTTAAAAGGCGTTTACCATCCAGCAGCTTTTAGCTTTTCCACAAGGAAAAGCAGCATGGCATCTTCGTGGGGAAAAGGTGGTTTTGCGTTGGGGCTGGCTGACAATTTGGGGCAGATTTCGGCTTGCACAGTACATTTTTTATTGATATACTGTGTATGGAAGGACTGAAGAGGAAGGTAACGGATATGATTATACAAAAATTACATAATAATTGGAAAATGTCTGTAGCCGGAAGGGCTGATTACATTCCGGCATCTGTTCCGGGCAGTGTCTATAACGACCTGCTGGCAAACGGGCGGATGGAAGACCCCTATTACCGGGACAATGAGATAAAGGCACTTCATATTATGGAAGACGATTTTGAGTATGTGTCTGTATTTGACGCAGATGTGGAATTGAGAAACTGCGATGCAGTGTTGCTGCATTTTGACGGGATTGATACTATTGCCGATATCTGGCTGAACGGAAGCCTGGTTGGGGATGTGAAGAATATGCATCGGACCTGGGAATTTCCGGTGAAGGGGATTCTGCGTGAGACGGGAAATGAACTGAAGGTGGTGCTGCATTCTCCCACCAGGTTTATCAGGGAGGCGGACGCGCAGGAGCATATACCGGGGAGCTGGGATGCCATGAACGGGTTTCCCTATCTGCGGAAGGCCCATTGTATGTTCGGATGGGACTGGGGGCCGCGCCTTCCGGATGCTGGAATCTGGCGTGACATACAACTGATCGGCTTCAATGAGGCGCGGATTGACAGCGCGTATGTCTCACAGGTGCATGACCGCGGCAGGGTGACTCTGAAGCTGGATGTGGACGTGGAGCGCCTGGGGGAGGAACATCTGCGCAGGTTCGGACGGGATGACGGCAGGCTGTCCGGCCTGTCCTGCAGGGTGACGGTGACGGAGCCTGGCGGCGGGAGGCGGATTTACAGCCATGAGGAGGCTATGGCGGGCATTGTGATAGAGGAGCCGCAGCTGTGGTGGCCCAATGGGTACGGAAAACAGCCATTGTATGGGCTGGAAGTGGAACTGGTTCAGGGGCAGGCGGGGGAAATCGGCGCCGATGAGAACAGTATCACGGAGGAAGCGGCAAAGAAGTGCGGGGCTGTCGCAGAGGATTGGGATTTCGCAGAGAGGGCAGAGGAAAGCAGGGGGAGGAATATAGGGGACGGCAGAGTTCTGGATATTTGGAAACGCCGGATCGGCCTGCGTACCATGACAGTATGTACCGACAAAGACCAATACGGGGAACAGTTTTGCCATATGGTAAACGGTGTGAAAATATTTGCCATGGGAGCGGATTATATTCCGGAGGACAATATCCTGCCCCGAGTAACCCCGGAACGTACTTATAATCTGCTGCTCCAGGCGAAAAATGCAAATCATAACTGCGTCCGCGTCTGGGGCGGCGGGCATTATCCCGGTGACGCTTTCTGGGATGCCTGTGATGAACTGGGGCTGCTGGTGTGGGAAGACTTTATGTTTGCCTGTGCAGATTATGATCTGACAGAGGAATTCGAGGAGAACATCAGGGCGGAGTTTGTTGATAATATCAAGCGCATCCGCCACCATGCTTCCCTGGGACTGTGGTGCGGCAACAATGAGATGGAGAGCTTTATGGTGCCGGGCAGTTACTGGGCGGGCAAGGCGAAGTACACCAGCGATTATGTGAAAATGTATGAATACATCCTGCCCAGGGTGGTGAAGGAATATGACCCAAATACCTTTTATTGGCCATCCAGCCCGTCATCCGGTGGCGGTTTTGACAATCCGGGTGATGAGAACAGAGGGGATGTACATTACTGGAAAGTATGGCACGGCAATAGGCCGTTTACGGCATACCGTCAATATTATTTCCGGTACGTGTCGGAGTTCGGCTTTCAGGCTTTCCCCTCCCTGAAGACATGCGAGTCTTTTACATTGCCGGAGGACAGGAATATTTTTTCTTATGTGATGGAAAAGCACCAGCGGAATGCCAGCGCCAACGGCAAGATTATGAACTATATGCAGCAGACGTTTCTGTACCCTTCGGATTTCGGCACCCTGCTGTATGCATCCCAGCTTCTTCAGGCGGAAGCCATCCGCTATGGGGTGGAGCATTTTCGCCGTAACAGAGGCCGCTGTATGGGAGCGGTGGTCTGGCAGCTGAATGACTGCTGGCCGGTGGCAAGCTGGTCATCTATTGACTATTACGGTCGATGGAAAGCGCTGCATTATTATGAAAAACGGTTCTTCGCACCGGTGATGCTTTCCTGTGCGGAAGAGGGGCTTCTCAGTCAGAACCCCAATGTCAATGCACAGCCCTATGAAGTGAAGAAATCCATTCAGCTGAATGTGGCGAACGAGACCATGGAGGAAGTCAAAGTAACGATCAAATGGGCTCTTCGGAATGCCAAATCGGAGATCAGGCGGCAGGGAGAATGCGAGGTGACGGTGCCTGCGCTTTCCAGCGTCTGGCTGGAGAAGGAGGACATGGCGGACGCATCGCTGTACGGGGACTATGTGGGCTATGAGTGCCTGAAGGAGGGGGCAGTAATTTCGGCAGGGACAGTGCTGTTCTGCGCACCGAAGCATTTTCACTTTGCCGATCCCGGGCTGAAAGTGTATGCAGAGGGAGATGAACTGGTGGTGACAGCGGAGGCGTACGCGAAGTCGGTGGAAATCTTGAATGAAGCGGATGATATGCTGCTGGAGGACAATTACTTTGACATGAACGCCGGGCAGCGGAGAGTGAAGATTCTGAAGGGAAGGCCGGAAGGATTGAAGGTGCGGAGTGTGTTTGATATACGGTAGGTTTTGCAGGGAAGTAATGACGGCTGCGGACAGATTTTTGCCCGGCAGCCGGCGCCTTGGCTGTATGGAAGAACTGAGGGCAGGAGGGGGAGGGAATGGCAGAAAAAGTATTGCATGTTCGAATGTTCGGCGGGTTCGCCATGTACTATGGAAGGGACGCCGTGGTTTTGAACAAAGCGGGAAGCTCAAAATCGGTTCGCCTTCTTCAAATGCTTCTGCTGTGTGTAAAAGGGGGAATTCCGAAAAACGAACTGCTTGACAATCTGTATGGATGGAACGATAAAAAAGACATCGCTAACCGCAATAAGAATTTGAACAATCTGATATACAGGCTGAAGGGGCAGCTGATTTCTGTAGGCCTGCCAGAGGACGATTATGTGGAAATCAATGATGGCATGTGCAGCTTTAAGAGCAGTATTCCCCTGGATCTGGACACAAAGCGGTTCGAAGAAACGGTAACCCTGGCACGCAAGCTAGGGGGGGGTGGCGCGCATACAGTTGTTTAGCAGGGCTAACGAAATGTACAGCGGAGAACTGATTCCGGCGAATCTATCCGATATGTGGTTTTTTCATAAAAGTATTTATTTCAAGGAACTGTATCTGGAAACCATACAGGAACTGGAGGCTGAATTTCTGCGAAGCCGGGACTACAAGAATCGGATGCTTCTTTATTCCAGAGCCGTGGCTATCTATCCTTTTGAAAACTGGCAGGTAGAGCTGATTAAGTGCAATCTGGAAATGTATCATTACAAGGAGGCCATGGATATTTACAACAGTACCATGGAGCTGTACGCAAGGGAACTGGGAAGTCCGCCGACGGCAGAAATGCAGGGGTGTTTTGAGAAGCCAGAACTGAAGGATGAGAATCACTGGAAGGACATAGGAGATGTGAAGGGCTGGAAAAATATGGACAAAGCCTTTTTGGGAAGAAAGGATGATATAAAGAAGGCCATATTTGGAGACCAGCGGACAAGGGGGGCGTACTATTGCTCGTATCCAAGCTTTGTGGACTACTGCCGCCTGGTGGCAAGAGCAAAGGCCAGAAACAAATTCGATGCGGTTCTGATGTTTCTCACTCTGAGCCGCAGGGAAAAGGATGTACAGAAGCAGATAGATCTGCAAAGCCAGATGCAGCTGTTAAAAACAGTTATCGGTAGATTACTGCGGATAGAAGACGCATTTACGAGATATGGAAACAGGCATTTTATTCTCATGCTGGTGAAAGCGGATGAAGAATCCTGCAGTGCCATTTTTCGGCGGATAGAAGAGGCATATCTCAAGAATGCAGGCAAAGGGGAATTGCGGTATTATGCAGATATGACCAGGCAATTGGATGAAAGTGTTTTTTGAAGCAAGGGTAATTTCAGGCGTTAATATAAAATACAGCGATCTTCTTTTTTAGAAGGTGGTTGTATTTTTTTGCGCAAAATACTGGGGGCTTTGAAAAACTTTTTTTAAAAAAGAAGATTCGAAATCAAATGAGGTAATTTACAGGATACATTTCTTGCTACAATAAAAATAATGTAAAAAAAGAAGAAAAAATGCAGGTAATCGGCGTTGTTGTAAAATAAAACTGTGAAAAGGGCAGGGGACAGATTCCTGTCCTTTTCCGCAGGGAAACGCAGGTTCATTTTGCAGTATTATGCGGACAGCTTGGAATGTCTTCTAAACAGGAATGGGAAGCGTAGTTGGGGAAATGGAAAATCACAATGGTACATAGGGACACCGAACGAGGTGGTTCTGTGTATCGACCAGGTGGAGGAATATCGATTTACAGGTAGGCTATATCATGCATACAGTGCGGCGGCTACGGTATTTTTGAGTATGGACGAAGCCGTCTTGCTGCTGAAGTGTGGAGAGGGGGAGAAATGGCGCAGGAAAAAGTATTGCATGTGCAATTACTTGGGGGCTTCGCAATGTATTATGGAGATGAAGCGGTGAAGCTGAATAAAATGGGAAGTTCAAAGTCTGTTCGTCTTTTTCAGATGCTTCTTTTGTCCTATCCTAACGGAATTTCCAAGAATGAGTTGATTGATAATTTGTATGGTTGGAATGAGAGCCGTGCAGATACCGTAAACCGCAATAGAAATCTGAATAATCTGATCTACCGGCTGAAGCGGCAGCTTGTGGCATGCGGCCTTCCGGAGGAGGAATATGTTGAGCTGAACGAAGGGAAATGCTGCCTGAAGATCAGCATGCAGCTGGACACGGACACGCGGAGATTTGAAAAGGCTGTGGAGGATGCAATGGAATATCAGCAGAAGGGCTGCGGAAATGCGGCGGAGTGCATAGATATGCTTCGCAGGGCAAATGAGCTGTATTCTGGTGAATTGCTTCCGGTGAACCAGTCTGAAACCTGGTTTTTTCATAAAAGTGTTTATTATAAAGGGCTTTATGTCTATACGGTGCAGGAACTGGAAAAGGAGTATCAGAAGGGTAAAGACTATAAAAACCGCCTTGCCCTTTACACCAAGGCAGCTTCCATCTATCCATTTGATAACTGGCAGACGCAGCTGATCAAGTGCAATCTTGAGATATACCGGTATGAAGAAGCGATTGATATCTATAACAGTACCATGGAACTGTACGCCCGGGAACTGGGGACTCCACCTACGGCTGAAATGCAGGAATGCTTTGAAAAACTGGAACTGAAAGACGAAAATCACAAGAGGAACACGGGAAACATAAGCGACTGGCGGAACATGGACCGTGTGTTCATGGGTAGAAAAAATGATATCAAGAAGGCGATTTTCGGGGAAAATATTGTAAAGGGAGCTTATTATTGTACATATCCGAGTTTTGTGGATTATTGCCGTCTGGTAGCACGCGCAAAGGGAAGAAATCACTTTGAGGCGGTTTTGATGTTCCTGACACTGAGTCAGAAGGAAGTCAGGAGCGGACAGAAGCAGATGAATCTGCAGGATGAGATGGTGCTTTTAAAAAATGTATTGAGCGAGTCATTGCGTATTGGGGACGCTTATACCAGATATGGCAACCGGCATTTTATTTTGATGCTTGTCAATATTGAGAAGGAGTTCTGCAGTTCTGTTTTTTCGCGGATTGAGTCGGCTTATGTCAGGAGAGGCGGTAAAGGAGAACTGTGGTATTATGCGGATATGACACAGGAACTGCGCGAAGAGGAGCCGTAAAAGGGCAGCCGGCGAAGGCTTTCCCATTCTTTCAGAAAAGAAAAATATATCCGGAAAGGATTCAGCGAGACATTTTGCGAGATAGTGCAGCCATTATAGTAGGAAGAAGCAGGATCGAAACAATAGAATCCGGAAAGGAATTACGGCCAATGTCTGCAGAAGCATGCAGTTTGCTAATGGGATGTGTAAGGAGGCAGAGGTTTGGCCGGAGGATAATGGAAAGATGAGAGAATGGCAGCAGAAAGAGAGCGGCTTGGGTCCCGGCGCTGAAACGCAATACATAAATGAATGGCAGCCGGCACACGGTTATCGTGGCTGTGGAAGCTGGGAGGTTACCCGAATAGCTGTGGAGAACGCCTGTGTAAATGAGGGGTTGGAGCTTTCCCGGGGGGAGTTGGACGAGGGAACGAATATCTGGTTTTACTCAGGAGTGACGTTACAGTTTTTTAATTCGCAGTACGGATCCGGATGGAACGCTTTTATATCCTGGTTTGAGCGGGTTTCCGGAGAGAAGGTTCCGAACTTTGGCGAAGAGGAAATGATGGCACAAAAAAATATTCAAAAAAACATTAAAAAAATTATGCATGACACTTCGCGAGATACCCCCCTTGTTATAGTTGGTATAACTGATAAAGAAAATCGCGGAACCGTGATTATGACAAGAGAAATGGGGGGTAAAAAGGGACAAAGAGAAGGTATTTGGTAAAGTCAGAAGTTATGTGAATTAACCGGGAGAGGAGAAGAAAGAAGAAGGGTATGAAGAAAAAGGACATTTTAAAAAGTATTGCGGCAACCGGAGTAATGCTTGGCGGAGCAAATATGATTCAGGACTATAACGTTGTATATGCAGCGGAGATGGCACAGCAGGAAGAAGCTAACAAATTCCTGGAAGATTTTGAATTTGAAGCTGCCACATCTGAGACGCCCAGCGAATTCCTTGAAATCAGCGGTTCGGAAGAAATTGAAAAGACAGAGGAAGAGAGTACGGCCAGTGAGGGCATGTCAAGCGAGGCGGCAAGCCTGAGCGAGAATACATCAACCAGCGAAGAAGCAAGCCAGAGCGACAACGTATCCGTAAGCGAGGAAGCAAATCAGAGCGACAGTGAATCGGTGAGCAAAGAAGCAAGCCAGAGCGACAGCGTATCCGTGAGCGAGGAAGCAAACCAGAGCGACAGTGAATCGGTGAGCGAGGAAGCAAATCAGAGCGACAGTGAATCGGTGAGCGAGGAAACAAGCCAGAGTGACAGTGCATCTGTGAGCGAGGAAACAAGCCAGAGTGACAGTACATTGGCAAGCGATACTGAGAACGGATCAGAAACAGAGGAAGATTCAGTATTTGATTCAACCGCAGAGGAAGAAACCAGCGACATGGATTCTGCCAGTGAGAGCGTGGAAGCGTCTGCGTCCGACAGTATGAGTGCTTCGGGGAGCGTATCGGAAGAGAAGAGTACGTCGGCGAGCGCGTCAGAAAGTACAAGCATGTCCGGCAGTGCCAGTGCGTCAGAGAGCGTGAGTGCTTCGACGAGCGTATCCGTTTCTCATTCTACAAGTACTTCAGAAAGTGATTCTGCTGTAATGTCCGAAAGCGCTGCTGCAAGTGAGGCTGCATTGGAACTGGATATGGCAGTTTTCAATATGGCCAGAGCTTACGCCGCACCATATTCGGATGTTGATACATCACAGGAACTTGCTGCTTATGCCAATGCGCTTAAGGCACTGGAAGATGCTATAAAGAACGGCGGGGATGTAGCTGCAGCACAGAAAGAGGTTGCAGAGTGTATTATAAAGTTCCAGATAAAGAGTGAAAATCTTTCTATTTCATCAATTGAATGGAAAGACGATAATAATTGCATTGCATACTATAAAGATAATTTGGGAAGAGAATTGCCGCAGGCATATTCGTGTGCAAGAGGCGCGGATGGCAAAGTAAGTATACACAAAGAACACATAAGCTACAAGGGAAGTGATGGACGATCGGTTTATGAAATCGTCAATAATTTAGACGGAAGCGTCACGGTTAAAATTGATGTTGGTGATGGCAATGTTTATGAAAATCCGCAGATGCAAGTGAATCCGGATGGTACGATTTCGTATGAACTTCCGACAATTAAGGGGGCAAATGGCGCAGAGACAGCAAGAGTGTTTGTTGTTAATCGAGATGGTACAGGCGGCTATTTGTCAACCTATACAATAACCACTGACTTGACAAATAATGGTGGCGGTAGCACAACGGTTTATACAAGATATGTAAATGGTATAGGGTATACTGTTGCAGGGGGAAGTGATGGCGGAGTTTTAAGTGTTGAGGGCAGGTATCTTGTCGTTCGGGATGAGAAGGGTGATTGGCATAAGCTTATTTTAAAAGGAACTTCAGATGATCAGCTTGTAATAAGAGATGGCAAGTTTTTTATCTTTAAAGATGGAGATGGATCATTACCCTGGAAACGGCAGGACTTGGGAAAGGATCTTTGCTTAGAACTTGCACCTGATGGCAGCTATGTATTAAGAAAAGCGAATGGGGAGGTGGCATATACATTTGCGGTTGGTGAAGAGGTCTCCTATGAGGCGGACAAAATTTCATCTAGCGAATCCTATGATGAAAGTAAATCGACCGGTGCTGAAGTAACCGAGCCTAGTGAAAAGATAAGCGAGAGTACGAGCGTAAGCACAAGCGAGAGCGTAAGTACGAGTGTAAGCACCAGTGAGTCCTTAAGTACGAGCGTAAGCACAAGCGAGAGCTTGAGTACAAGTGTAAGCACGAGCGAGAGCCTGAGTACAAGCGTAAGTACAAGTGAGTCCTTAAGTACGAGCGTAAGCACAAGCGAATCCTTGAGTACGAGTGTAAGCACCAGTGAATCCTTAAGTACGAGCGAATCCTTGAGTACGAGTGTAAGCACAAGTGAGAGCGTATCGACGAGCGAGACCGACAGCACAAGTGTATCGACCAGTGAGTCTGACAGCACAAGTGTATCGACCAGTGAGTCTGACAGCGCAAGCATCTCGACCAGTGAGTCTGGCAGCGCAAGCATCTCGACGAGCGAGTCCGACAGCACAAGTGTATCGACGAGTGAGTCCGACAGCACAAGCATCTCGACGAGCGAGTCCGACAGCACAAGCATCTCGACGAGCGAGTCTGACAGCGCAAGCATTTCGACGAGCGAGTCCGACAGTGCAAGTGTATCGACGAGCGAGTCTGACAGCGTAAGCGTATCGACGAGCGAGTCCGATAGTGCAAGTGTATCGACCAGCGAGTCCGACAGTGCAAGCATCTCGGCAAGTGAGTCTGGCAGCGCAAGCGTATCGACCAGCGAGTCCGATAGTGCAAGCGTATCGACGAGCGAGTCCGATAGCACCAGCACCTCGACCAGCGAGTCTGAGAGTGAAAGCGCTTCGACATCTACCGCGGATAGTGAGGCGGCAGAACCGGATGCTCCTGCTATTACAGATGATGAGGATACACCTCCTGCGGAATTGCCTGGCGGAGATGATACCATCACGATAGACGATCAGGATACACCTCTTGGAAATGTACCTGCGGAAGGTGAAACTGAAATTATAGAGGATGAACCCTTACCGCTTGCGGATATGCCTGAAGAAGAGGAGGATACCGCAGACGAGGAGGAAGAGGAAACCCCTCCTCTGGCAGTAGAAGCGGAAGAAGAGGAAGAAACGGTTGAGATTGAAGATGAGGAGCAGCCTCTGGCAAGTCCCAGCGTAATCGCGGGAGCGAAGCATTGCATCTTCCACTTCCTGGAACTGATTCTGGCAGGCGGCACAGCGGCTTACGGTGTGGGAAGCGGCCGGAAGGAGAAGAAGAAAATCGATGAGCTGAAGAAGGGAAAGAGAGGATAGGCGAGTATGGTAGCAGCAAGTTTTATGGAACATTTAACCGTAGGTTTTTGTTGGTGGGACATTCCCGGGCTGGCTCTTCTGATTGCGGCTCTTGCCTTTGTGGTAATCAGGAAAAGGAACTTGAAGAAGGAACTGAAAGAGCTGGAGGGAGGTAAGTAAACCAAAAGCGGAAACAAAATAATAAATAGACAATCGGCATTAGTGACCATCTCCAGAAGGGTGGTCACTAATTGCCGTACTTGGAGATGAGTGGGGGAACCTTTTGACACAGACAGAAAAAAAGGAAAAAATAACAGGGAATAAGCTGTTCTTTACGCTGATCATCCTTTTAATTTATACGGCGGGAAGATTTATTCCCCTATATGGGGTGGATGCCCAGGCCTACCAGGGACAGAAAATGGATACGGACAGCCTGCTGATGCAGGTGGTTGGGGGAGATTCCTATCAGTATTCGATTTTTGCGCTGGGTATTTCACCTTACATGATTGCCAATATGACAAGTCAGATTGTGATGCTCTGTATGAGCGCAGATTATAAAACGAAGGTGTCTCCCAAAAGAATGCGGAGGGTAATGCTGGCGGGAATGCTGATGCTGTGTATGCTGCAGGCTTTTGTCCAGGTAAATCAATTAGAATTTATTGCGGAGGGAGCCATTGTATCCTTATTTAAAACAGTGTGCTTTTTGGAGATGATAACAGGTGCGGTGCTGCTGCTTTGGATTTCCGATTTGAATCAGAAATATGGAATAGGCGGTGTAACGGTATTGATTCTATTCAATATCACTTCCGGAATATCCAATACCGTAAAGGGACATACAGGGAAAGAAATGATTCTGCCAATTATTCTGGCAGCGGTCATGTTTCTGATTACGCTGGTATTGGAAAATCGGGAGAAGAGAATTCCGCTGCAAAGAGTTTCCATTCACAATATCTATGCGGATAAAAACTATATGGCAATCAAATACAATCCGGTAGGCGTGATGCCGGTGATGTTTTCAACGGCATTCTTCATGCTGCCCAGGCTTCTGGTGGATTTGCTGAGATTTTTCTTTCCGCAAAACAGCGTTCTTGTGTGGTGGCAGGACAACCTGGTTATGACGAGGCCTCTGGGGATTGCGGTATATCTTATCGTAATCTATCTGCTGACGATCGGCTTTGCCATGCTAATGATTAATCCCAAGGATACGATGGAACAGTTTCTCAAGAGCGGGGACAGCATTGTAAACCTCCATGCGGGGAGGGCAACAAGAAAGTACATGTGGAGGACGGTGTTTCGCATCAGCTTCGCAAGTGCTACAATTATGGCAGTATGTCTGGGGATTCCGCTGCTCCTGCAATGGCAGGGCAGCATAGAGGGCACGCTGTCCATGCTGCCATCCTCGGCCATGCTGCTGACAGGCCTGGTGTGTAATTTTGGAAGAGAATTCGTCGCAATCCGCAGTTATGACGCTTATGATCATTTTATATTTATATAGGAGTTGGCATGTTATATTTTATCCCGGCATGGTATCAGGAAAATAAATGGGCGGAAAGTGAACAGATATGGTATGTCAGGCGTATGCATACGGAGTTTGACGATACGGTAAAGCAGATTCAGCTGTTTCATCGCAGCGGGGTTTATCCATATCAGGTCCTGCTGCTTAGTTTTGCGCCCAATTTCCGGCATTTCCTGCATCGCCAGGGAGTGTACCATGCGCCGTATTGGTCATGTTTTGACGCAATACAGTGTGTGCGGAGGAAAAGGGCGAGGGTATTATCCTTTCATGACCTGGCCTGGCCGGCGGGGGTTGAGTTTGTGTATACGCCTTTTGTTATCGTGGCAATGCTGAAGGGCGAGAAATATGCCCAAATTGAATTTGGGGAGGACGGCAACCCAATTCGAATTGATATTTATCAGGACGGGAAGATCAGCCGCCGCAATCTGTATGACGATCGTGGGTTTCTTTCCGGCAGTGTGGTTTATGAAGAGGGACAACCGGTATATCAGGATTATTATATGGAAAATGGCGCCTGGAAAATGCGGTGCTTCGAAAAGGACGGGCATGTAGAGATTAATCCCAAATATCCGGGATATTTATTGCAGTACGAAGGCGGGGAGCATGAGAGGCAATTTACCAGGCGGACTTATTCCGGTATAGAGCAGGTAATCCAGGAGGTATTCGCTGCGTATGTCCGGTTAACAGCTGCCAAAGACATCTTCTGTATGGCTATGCATGTGCAGCATATACAGATTCTTAGCCAGGTTCTGGAAGGAAAGAAAAAGATTCTATCCTTTTTTGGGGAACGGTATTCTGTCCGGAATCATCTGCAGTTTTTAGAGGCTGTGGAGGACGCGGATTATATCATTGTAGATTCCCGGGGAAATATGGAGAGACTGCGAAAGGAGTCGATGGGGCTGCTTAGGAAGATGACGGATATTACACCCTTTGATTCCAGGGTGGATTTTGGGATCAGCCAACAGCTCCATGTCCAGAAGATCATGGTACCGGTAGACGGGCTGCAGGAGGCGGTTTTCCGGAAACTGATCCGGCATCTGGGCGAATATTTGAAGGAAAATGAGCGGGCAAGGGTTCATCTCTTTACCAGGAGGGCGGAATGGAACAGGAAACAGGTTCTGCTGGAACAGGCCAGGAGGGCTTTAGATGAAGCAGGACTGGAGCAGGGGTGGGCAATGGAAAACGCGGAAAGAGGAACGGCGGAGAACAACCTGGATGCGGAGAAAGAAATCCCTGTGAAGTTTTATGTGGAGCAATGTGTGGATGAACTGGCTGTGAGCAAGTGTATGCGGGAGCAGAGGATCATGGTGGATCTGCGGGATTCGCCTGATTTATATCTGCAGATCATGGCGATCAGCATCGGGATTCCCCAGATTGTGGGCAGGAAGACAGAATTTGTAGAGCATGAGAGAAACGGTTTTGTCCTGAAAGATCTGGAAGACTTACAGAATATCCTGATTTATTATCTGGACAGCCTGGTAAACTGGAATGAGGCGGTAGTCTGTTCTTATGAATTGGGTAAAAAATATACCAGCGATGAATTATTGGAAAAGTGGAAAGGGGTGATTCGGGCCGTTGGACGAGATTCGTGTATTGCAGCTTGGAAGTAAGGATTGGAATGAGGTATACTCGCTGCCGCCGGGAATCCGGATTGAACATGCCCTGACCTTGACAAAGGCACCGGAGAAGTCAAGGGTGCCTTATGATATTGTATTTGTGGAACGGGAGCCGCTGGAGGAGGAACTGGCGTTCCTGTACCAAAGGACAAAGACTTACTGCCTGTTTGTAATGGACAAGGTTAAGCTGCGGGGAAAGCAGAAGGAATATTTTGAGAGGAAGAAAGGGAGATGGATTCGGGAAACTGAAATCCAGGACTTTCTGCAGCAGGAGGCCAGACTCTTTTACCCGAAGCCTTACGGGGAAAAATTCAGATTGGGGAATATTGAGGTTGCACAGGGCTTTGACGGTACCGTGAAATGGAACGGAGATTACAGCGTAGAGTTAAAGGGCGAGTATGGGGAGGAATTTCGGCAGATTGTATGCTGGCGCTATAATATTCCGGTCTTTCCGGGCCATATCCTGGATTTGTGGCTGGAGTACCGGAAGGATCCAGAGGTAGAGATTTCTTTAACGGTTACAAAATTTGCCAATGGAAGCATTTCAGGTGTGATTGACTGGCGGGAGTATAATGAGGATGCGTTACAGCAGGTGATTCAGCTGGACAGCGGGCAGGACGGAGGCTGGCTCTTCATCTCTCTGCGGGCGAGAGGACGGGGCAGGTTACAGATTGTAGCCCTGCACGATCGTCAGTCCAGAGGGAAACACGGTTTTTTTCTGCCCGGGGGAGAGCGATATGTCACATCGGCACGGGAAGAAATTTTCTGCTATTACAATCCGGGAGACAGAAAACCGCCTTTGAATGTGTATTTTTCGGGCTACAAAACCAGGCAGGGGTTTGAGGGATATTATATGATGGAGGGGATGGGGACGCCCTATCTCCTGGTGGCGGAACCCAGGCTGGAGGGTGGAAGCTTTTATATGGGTTCAAAGGAATATGAGCAGATGATGGTGGATGTAATCCGGCGGTATATGGAGGAATTAGGATTTTCTTCAGATCAGGTGATTATGGCGGGACTTTCCATGGGGACTTATGGCGCCATGTACTACAGCTGCGATATTCTGCCCCATGCCATCATTTTGGGGAAGCCGCTGGCAAGTGTGGGGAATATTGCGGGGAATTTGCGGCTGCACCGCCCGGGAAGCTTTGACACTTCGCTGGATGTGCTGCGGTATCTGGGGGGGAATACAGACGAAAGGGCTGTACGGAAGCTGAATGACCGGTTTTGGGACAAGTTTGACAGCGCGGATTGGGAACATTCCAAATTTGCCGTGGCGTATATGATTGAGGACGATTATGACTCGGATGCCTATGATACGCTGCTTTCTCATCTGGCATCCTCGGGAGTCCAGGTGTACGGCAAAGGGCTGCACGGCAGACATAACGATGACACCAACGGGATAGTAAGCTGGTTTGTCAGCCAGTATGATAAGATTCTACGGGAAGATTTTGGGAGAGTTAAGAGGGATTGAGGGACGGATGGAATTACAGAGGTGGAATATCTATTGGAACGAATATGTATCGGATACCTATCTGTACGGCTCGGAAATCACTTTCCATAAAAAGGATGATGTGGAGTTTTTAAATCATTTAATGTCGCCGGGAACCGTTCTGAAGCAGTGGTATTCGAAAACAAACTATCAGGCCCAGAGAATAGAGCCGGCGCTGCCGATGATAGACGGGGAGACAAACTACCAGATTATCGTCAATATTGACTGTATTGAGGGGGAAAACTGGCTGATGCGTCTGGTGTTTTATGATCGGTATGAAATGGAAGCCGGGGCTGTCGCCATCAGAGATCGGGTAACAAATTTTAAATGTCCGCTGAAGACGTACAGTTACAGACTGCAGCTAATTAACGGTGGAATGACGCATTTCCACTTTCATTCGGTGGTGATACGGGAAATTGAGGATGAGACAGAGGAGAAAACTAAAACAGCTGGAAAAGTGCATGCTTCAGGTAAGAAGCTGCGGAGAAAGCATGAAAAGGCTGTCAGACGAGGAACTGGCTCATCTGACCGTGGAGTTCAGGGAGCGCCTTCACGCGGGAGAAAGCCTGGATGATTTGCTGCCGGAGGCTTATGCCGCTATCTGTGAGGCGGATTTTCGGATATTGGGTAAGGCTCCCTATGATGTTCAGGTATTGGGGGGAATCGCCATGCATCAGGGGTATCTGGCGGAGATGAATACCGGCGAAGGAAAGACACTGATGGCTACAATGCCCTTATACCTGAATGCCCTGACGGGGAAAAGTACCATACTGGTGACGGCTAACGGATACCTGGCTGAGCGTGACGCGGAGGAGATGGGTCCGGTTTACCGGTTTATGGGGCTTACGGTAGCGGCGGGAACACAGGAAGAGGAAGAGAGAAGTGTCGGAAATGAGGGGAAGAAGGAAATTTATCAGGCAGATATTGTCTATACGACTCACGGCGGCCTGGCTTTCGACTATCTGTTTAACAATCTGGTACCCAGCGCAGAAGAGCGCTTTATGCGGGAGTTTTACTATGTGATTATTGATGAGGCAGATTCGGTTCTGCTGGATGCGGCGAGGATGCCGCTGGTGATTGCAGGAGCACCCAGGGTACAGTCCAATCTATATGGAATGACGGATTTTTTCGTGACCACTCTGGAAGAGGGCAGAGATTACGAGACAAAGGAAATGGCGGTGTGGTTTACGGAAGAGGGGATCAAGTATGCGGAAACCTTTTTTCAGATAGACAACTTCTACAGTAAGGATCATTTTGAGATTAACCGGCATGTAACCCTGGCGCTGCGGGCCCATGTACTCTTCGAGAAGGGGAAGGACTACATGGTTTCCGAGGAGGGAGAAGTGGAACTGCTGGACGAGGGTTCAGGACGCATGTTGAAGGGGGTAAAGCTGCATGGCGGCCAGCATCAGGCGCTGGAGGCCAAGGAGCAGGCGGAGATTAGCCGGGAGACCCGTTCCATGGCTTCCATTACATACCAGAGCCTTTTCCTGATGTTTCCGAAGATGGCGGGAATGAGCGGCACCATGTCGGACGCGTCGTATGAATTGTTGGATCTTTATAAGAAAAAGGTCTTGATTATACCGCCCAATCGCCCTTTGCAGAGAAAGGATTTGAAGGATTGTTTTTTCGTCAGGGCAGAAGAGCAGTATGAGGCGGCAATCAACGAAACCGTTGCGATCCATAAGACAGGGAGGCCGGTACTGATTGTGGCCACGACAATCGGCCAGACGGAGCTGGTGTCGAAGCTTCTGCTGGAGGAGAGTATTCCGCATTGTGTCTTAAATGCCAACAACGCATTCTGGGAAGCGGAAATGATACGGGAGGCGGGACAGATGGGCGCCGTTACGGTATCTACTTCCATGGCGGGCCGGGGGACCGATATCCGGCTGGGAGAGGGCGTGAAGGAATTAGGAGGTCTTGCGGTTATCGGGATTGGCAGAATGGCGAACAGCAGACAGGAACGTCAGGCCAGGGGCCGGGCAGGAAGGCAGGGAGATCCCGGTACCAGCCGTTTTTTCGTATCCCTTGAGGATAAGATTGTCGCGGAGAAAAAGCTGAAACAGGTAAAAAAATATATAGAAGGGAAAAAGCGGATCAGCCATCGAAAAATAAAAAGGCTGATCAACAGAATGCAGGCGCTGGGGGAAGAGCAGGCAGTATCCGGAAGAAAGCAGGCAGCGGCCTATGACGATGTGCTGAAGTATCAGAGAGAGCTGATGTATGCTGCCAGGAATCATCTCCTGGACGGAGGGACCTTGCCGGCCAGTACGATCATGAGGATTGCCAGGGAAAATATCCGTTCATTCCTGGAAGAGTGTAAAAGTCCGAATGTTCATCAGCTGAACCGTTATATTCTGGATAATCTGTCCTACCGGCTGGACAAGGAGGGCGAAGCGCTTTCCCAGGAGGATTCGGCTGCAGTTGAGCTGTACCTTCTGAATCTGGTGATGAAGGGGCTGGAAGAGCAGAAGAAGAAGCTGGGCGGGAAGCAGGAGATGAATGAATTTGTACGGGTTGCTACATTGAGTACTATTGATAATATCTGGGTGGAGCAGGTAGACTATCTGCAGCAATTGCAGTTTGCGGTAAGCGGCAGGGCTACAGCCCAGAGAAACCCGGTATTTGAGTACCAGAAAGAGGCATTGAAGTCGTTCCGGGAGATGGAACGCACGGCAAAAAAGGAGATCATTCGGAATATTCTGTTGAGCGATGTGTTCACGGACGATAAGGGAAAGCTTCATATACTATTTCCATAAGGAGAGTACATTATGATTTACAATTTTAATCTAGGAATCGGATGGGCCAGCAGCGGTGTGGAATATGCCCAGGCTTACAGGGCGAACATTTTTCGCAGGATTGGACAGCCGGCAAAGTTCGTATTTACGGATATGTTCTCAAGGGATAATATCCAGCATATGACAGAGAATATGGGTTTTCGGGATGAGGAGGTAGTCTGGCTCTACACCTTTTTTACGGATGTGCGTATCGCTCCGGTGACCTATACGTTAAAGCAGCTGGAGGAAACCATTGGGGACAGGCCGTATACCTTTTCCCGGCAGGGAACCACTGCGAAATACATTTTTCCGGGAAATAATAATTTTTATACCGTGTATATGACAGACGCTTCCGGAGACAGGGTACACAGGGTGGAGATGGTTTCGGATAACTGCCTGATCAGGAAGGATTATTATACTTATTGCAGGATCTATTCGGAGTATTACGCGCCCCTGGATAACAGCGCACATTTGTATCAGCGGAGATTTTTTAATGAAGACGGCAGCGTTGCCTATGAGGAAATCACGGATAATGATGTCGTTATGTATCAGTTTCCGGATAAATTGCTCTGTTCCAAAGAGGAACTGGTAGGATATATGGTATCCCGCCTGAACCTTACAAGGCAGGATGTAGTTCTCATCGACAGGACAACAGGCATCGGCCAGGCCATTCTGCAGAACGCGGGGCCTGCCCGGGTAGGCGTCATGATTCATGCGGATCACTTCAGCGAGGGAGGAACGGATGAAAACAATATTCTCTGGAATAATTATTATGAATATTCCTTCTCCCAGTACAGGCATGTAGACTTCTATGTCACGGCCACAGAAACCCAGAATCAGCTGCTGCGGGAGCAATTTCGGCAATATACGGGAGCGGAGCCGGAGGTAGTAACGATTCCGGTGGGAAGCCTGGATGAATTGAAGGTTCCCGCAAAGGCGAGAAGGAAGCAATCCCTGATAACGGCGTCCAGGCTTGCCACGGAGAAGCATGTAGACTGGCTGATCGATGCGGTGGCAGAGGCCAGGAAGCAGATTCCTGACTTATCTCTGGACATCTATGGCAAGGGCGGCGAGGAGTCAAAGCTGCAGGCACAGATATCCCAAAAGGGCTGTGGTAAATATATCAGATTATGCGGTCAGCAGAAGCTGGACGAGTTATATCAGGAATATGAGGCTTACCTGTCTGGTTCTACCAGCGAGGGATTCGGGCTGTCACTGATGGAGGCCATTGGATCAGGCTTGCCCATCATTGGTTTTGACGTCCGGTATGGGAACCAAAACTTCATTGATGAGGGGGAGAATGGCTATTTAATTCCGGGCGGAGATAAAATGGATAAGAAGGAGCGGGTGCGGGAGCTGACGGAACGGATCGTCAGATTGTTTAAGGAAGCGGACCTGGAGCGCTTCCATCAGCACGCTTATCAGAAAGCGAAGAGCTATCTTACGGGAGAGGTGGAGAAGAGATGGGCAGAGACAATCAATCAGAGCAGATAGTGCTCCTTTTTGACTATTATGGGCAGGGCAGCAAAGATTTACATACTTCCTTTAAGAAGGCGGGATATGATTTCCCGGCAGTCGTAATAGAGGACGACGGCTTTCTGCCGGAGGATGTTATCTCGGTATTTGGGTTTTTCCTGGGGGATTTCAGGGAACAGGAGAACGTTCCGGGAAAGCCGCGGTACTTTAACCAGATTTCGGTACCGGATTACTGGGAGATCAGCGGGAATAACAGCAACGGCAAAATCAGCGATTACAACCGGGAGCGGGGAAGGATTTTTTATGCCGAGCCTGCCCATAAGAGGCTGGTTAATGTAGTGGACTGGCTGGACGAGAGGGGAATTGTGAGAGTAAGCGATCACTATAATCGCTATGGGGCGCTTTATGCCAGGACGATTTTTAACGCCAGGGGGCAGAAGGTGAATAAGTCCTGGTTTTCGGCTGCAGGTCAGGAAGTCATTGTGCTGAACTATGTTACCGGGGATATTGTGCTGAACGAGGGGAAGGAAGTAAAATTTTTCAGGACAAAGACGGAATTTATTCTTTATTTTCTCAAGCGTGCGGGATTGGAGCCTGACAGGCTGTTCTTCAATTCCCTGTCTACGCCTTTCTTTGTATCTAATGCCCTGGGCGGAGCGGAGAAGAGAGATGTATTATTCTGGCAGGAGCCTGTGAGGGATGAGATTCCCGGGAATATGCAGATGATCCTGCGGGGAGAGGCGCCCAGGACAGCCCAAATTATGGTGCAGATGGAGAATTCGTATACGAGATTGCTGGAGCTGGGGGCGTCTCGGGAAATGGTGCGGAAGCTGGGCTTTATTTATCCATTCAAGAGAAAGAACAGGCGCAGGATGGAAGCGCTGATCTGTACCAATTCTGACCGGATTGAGCATTGCCGGGAGATTGTCAAAGCGATTCCGCAGATGCATTTTCACATTGCCGCCCTGACGGAAATGTCGTCAAGGCTTATGGAAATGGAGGCATTTAATAATGTCAGTCTATATCCGGGCGTGAAATCAGAGGTTCTTAAGGAACTTTTTGATAAATGTGATTATTATCTTGATATTAATTATGAAGGGGAGATTGTCTCTGCGGTACGGAGAGCTTTCCTGAATAACCAGCTGATTTTCGCTTTCCAGGAAACAGCCCATAACAGGGACTATGTAAGCAGCAGGCAGGTTTATCCTGTTAAGGAAGCGGACAGGATGATTGCTGATTTCAGGGAGACTATCGGAAAGGTGTCTGTACTTGCGGAGCGTTTGCAGAAGCAGAGGGCGGCTGCGCTGGTGGAATTTTCGGAGGATTACAGGAGGTTTTTGGAAGAGGGGAAGTAATATATACAGAGGAGCGGGGAGAGGGAAAATTTTGATAAACTGCAGGATTGCTTTTGGGGAGGGATGGCAATGAAGGTGTTCATATCGTGTACAAACGGGCTGGCCGGCGCAGCGCAGGATGCACAGGAAATGGTTTCCCGTGTTGGTCATCAGCTGGGGTTTCGGAATATGGGGATATATGTTTATGATTCAAGGAATGAAAGCAATGAAAGTTTGAGTTCCCGATACGATGGCATCATTGCCAGTATCTCCGCTGGAGACATTGTCTTTTTTCAACACCCGACATGGAATCAACTGAAGTTTGAAGAAGGGCTGATTGACCGTATAAAGGCATATGGAGGAAGAATAGTCATTGTTGTGCATGATGTGGAGGCACTTATGATCGAGAGCAGCCGCTTTATGCTGGGGTATGTGATAGGTTTATTTAATTCTGCAGAGGTTCTTGTGGTGCCTTCTTATGCCATGAAGGCGTTCTTGCAGGATAATGGAATTCGGGAAGATATGAAATTTGTAGTGCAGGAGCTTTGGGACTATATAACGGACATTCGTTTTCCGCAGGCACCCAGATTTCAGAGAGAAATTCATTTTGCGGGAAACCCGTCTAAATTTTTATTTCCACAGCAATGGAACTATGATGTGCCTCTGAAGGTATATACGGCGGAACAATGTACAGGAAAAAATGTGCAGGTTATGGGATGGATGGTTCCCGACAGCCTTTTGCTGGAATTATCAAAGGGTGGATTTGGCTTGGTATGGTATGGGAATGACTACTGGCATCAGTACATGAAATATAATAATACCATTAAACTTAGCGCTTATTTGGCAGCAGGGATTCCGGTGATCGTACCAGGAGGAATTTCCAATCAGTATTTGATTGAGGAAAATCATCTTGGGATGGTAGTCGATAGCCTGGACGAGGCAGTAGAGCGGGTTGGAAATATGGAGGAGACGGAGTACCAGGAATATGTGGGACAGGTGAGAAATTTTGCGCCCTTGCTTCGTAATGGTTACTTTATTAAAAAATTTCTTATAGATGCAGTTCAGATGCTGCTGCGGGCAGATGTGACTGATATTTTATTATCAGATGAAGTGGAATAGGGGATGATGTTTTAGTAAGTGTAAAGAGGGGGCATTTGATTTAGGTATGAAAGCAATCAGAAATGTGAATGGTGACAAGATAGGGGAGACTTTGCTGTTAAAGTATTGATGGAGATTTGGATACCTTGGTAACAGAAGTCCAATATTTATGCAAGATGAATAGCTGAATAATTAGATGGTGGAAGGAATTGATATGAAGATTTATATTACACGAATCAATGGATGGCCCTTGCATGATAAAACTCATTTTATTCAACATATGACCGCCGAATTGGCACATCAACTTGATTGCCGAGAGATGGGAATATATCGTTATTTTTTAGGAGATGAAAGCTGGGAAAGTTTAAGTAGTAGGCTGGATGGAATCATTGCAGGAATCAATAAAGGTGATTTTATAATCTATCAGTTTCCAACTGGAAATGGCATGAGGTTTGAGAATGAATTAATAAATCGTCTAAAGGCTTATGGTGGACGGATCACCATTTTTGTTCAAGAGATATTGGCTTGCGAAGAAAACCAAGTGAAGAGAGAGGAATGTATTGCGCTGTTTAATAAGGCGGAGGTGTTGATTGTTCCTACTTATGCTATGCGGCAGTGGTTATTGGAAAATGGGATCCACAAAAGTATGAAGTTCGTGATACAGGAAATGTGGGACTACACAGTAAAGGATCCGCTTATCAAACGCCAAATGTTTCGAAAGGAACTTTATTTTACAGATAGTGAAGGCTTCGAGGGAATGAACAGCTGGAAGTATTCTGTGCCGTTGAAGTTATATAATGTTTCTGCGAATCAGGGTGAGAAGGTAGAAAACCTGGGTGAGAGGGAACCGTATGAGCTTCTTTTCGAATTAAATAAGGCGGGAGGATTCGGGCTTGTCTGGTACAGGGATGCGTATTCCCGCCAATATATGGAAAAAAGTAATTCTTTTTCTCTTGCCAGATATCTGGCGGCGGGGATGCCTGTTATTGTGCCTGCCGGATGTTCGCATCAGATGCTGATTGAGGAAAATCATCTGGGAATTGCGGTAAATCATCTGGAGGAAGCGGCAGCAGTTGTTGAGCAGATGACGGAGGAGGATTATCAGGGATATGTACAATCGGTGGAACAGTTTGCGCCCGCTCTAAGGAGTGGGTCTTTTACAAGAAAATGCTTGCTTGAGGCGATGCTGGCGTTTTACAGGAAGGATGCCGGAAGGCTTCCTGTACCGGAAAGTGTATATGAAGTTGGAAAAGGTATGTTCAGGTCAGCAGTGTTTAATGAAGCCTATGGAGGTAATCTGGCTTTTTCCTGGGACTTTCAGGGGAAAGTAGATGGATTCCTGATTTATGACATATCAGGGATTATACTGGGAAATATACAAAATTATCATGAACATTATTTTCTGTTAAAGGAAAAAGAAAGAGAAAATGGATTCATTATAAAGGCTTATGTGCAAACCTTAAAAGGAAGGTTAATTGTTGCGGAAGCGGGACCGGTTTATTTGCAGAAAAGGAATTATGGAGAGCCAAAAGTCAGCCTGATTATGCCGGCTTATAACGCGGAGGATTATATTGCAAGAAGCATTGATACTGTGTTGGCACAGACGTTTAATGATTTTGAGATTATTATTGTGAATGATGGCAGTACAGACCGGACGCAGGCTGTGATTGACTGGTATGCTGATAGATATCCCAATGTCAAGTCATTTTATCAATCAAATGGCGGCCAGGCGTCCGCAAGAAATACCGGGATAAAGTATTCATCTGGAAATTATATCGGTTTTATGGACAATGATGATATGATAAGGCCGGATATGTTAGGCCGACTTTATGAAGTGGCAATTAAAAATAACTGTGATATTTCCATGACATCGGTGTATCAGCTGACGGGGGAAGGCTACCAGGAAATGAATGTCTATCCGTTAGCGGAGGATGAGGCTATTTCTGTGGATGCCTTTTTTGAATGTTATATGGGGAGTCTTTCTCCTGTAATTTGGGATAAGC
>OFFE01000424.1_pt1 | contig 36742 bp, 30 predicted proteins | sample 1521371 | NCBI WGS metagenome assembly OFFE01 (sample SAMEA3504131, study PRJEB24116) | mouse gut metagenome | biome: mouse gut; feature: mouse-associated habitat; material: faeces | place: Denmark | collected 2011 | reverse complement strand
TTTTTCCTTATTTTATCACATCCCTATTCCCTTGGGGGATTAAATCAGTGATTCCCTAAAATCGGCGGGCACCGGGCCTGAGAAAACGGAGGAGGACAGTATCATGATTGATCTGCTGGACAAAAATATCCAACCCGGGATTGAAGAAATCGCCGAATATGTTAAAAATCCCTTGTTTGCCCGGTTTTGCTCGGAAATCAAGGGAAAATATCACTGCACTGAAATAATTGAGTACAGCTCATGCAGCATGGAAAAGGGCTGGAACGTCAAATTCAAAAAGGCAGGGAAATCGCTGTGCACGATATATCTCCGGGAGGGCTATTTTACCGCCATGGTCGTGGTGGGCCGGAAGGAAAAACCGCGCGTTGAGGAGATTCTCCCGGAATGCACGGCGGATTTGCGGCTCCTATATGACAGGACACGGGAAGTGAATGGCCAGCGGTGGCTGATGATTGACCTGGAGGACGATGGAGAGCTGTACCGCGATGTTCTGCGGCTGATCCAGATCCGCCGGAACGGTTGACCGGCTCATCAACAGGAGAGCGTATCCATGGGAGCGTACGACGACATCATCAACCTGCCTCACCCCACCTCCGCCAGACATCCCCGCATGTCCATGGCGGACCGGGCGGCACAGTTCCAGCCCTTTCAAGCCCTGTCCGGCTACGGTTCGGCCATCCGGGAGACTGCCCGCGTCACCGGTGAGCGGGCGGAACTTACCGAGGAGGAAAAGGCCGTCCTGGATGAAAAACTGCGGTATCTGTTTGAAGCGGGCGGAGAGGCCGTATTCACCTGGTTCCAGCCGGATGAAAAGAAAGACGGCGGGGCCTATATCACCAACCTGGGGACGATCAAAAAGATCGACCCGTTGCAGGGCGTCGTGATTCTCATGGACGGCGCGGCCATTCCCATTGAGGATATTTTGGAAATCGAGGACGGGCCCGATTCGTTTTGACAAGAGGCGATAAAACAATGGACCAGACACAGAGAAAAGAGATCATGCGCCGCGTGTACGCAGCTCTGATGGAGCGGGGGTATCGCCCCGACGACCAGATCACCGGCTACATTTTGACGGGAGATCCCACGTACATCACCAATCACAAAGGGGTGCGTCGGCTCATTACAGAAGTAGACCGGCATGAACTTCTGCGGGATATGCTGTTGGGCTATTTCCAATATCACGCATGAAAGAGGGCTCCGAACATGGTTAAGGCAACCGCCGTTGGCTGGCCCAGAGCACTTTTTTACTTACTTCAATTTACCTGGGGGCTGTCGGTCAACCTTGCCGGTCTGCTGGTGTTCCTCTGCTGCCGCAGGCGTTTCCGCTGTGAACGGTTCCGCAACAGCGCAGTCACCTATCTCCCTGGAAATCGCGGAGGGCTGTCACTGGGCATTTTCATTTTTATCAGCGCAGATCATGCGAATGACACCCGCATCCTGTGCGCCCATGAATACGGACACACGATCCAATGTCTCTTTCTCGGGCCCTTATACTGGATCGTCATCGCAGTCCCGAGTATCATATGGTGCCACTGTTTTGCCGGATATAGAAAAAAGCATGGTATTTCATACGATACCCTCTATTGTGAACGCTGGGCCACGGCCTGGGGCAAACAGTGGAGCGGCATATGAAAATAGAGGGCGGCGGGATATCCGAAAAGATACCCTGCCGCCCTCCGCAGTCACAGCTTCTCAAACTTTTTCAGCAGCCCATTGATCCCTTCCCACACCTGGGCATACCCCCGCCGCAGGTCCTCCACGTCCTGGGCATAGAGGTTGTGGGTCTCGTTACAGCGGCGGGCTATCTGGTTCACATTATTGGAGATAGCGCGCAGCAGCTTCACCAGCTCCACCACACTGGACAGGTCCAGATGGACCACATACCCGTCCACCGCCATCTTCCGCAGGTAGGCCCGCAGGTTATTGCTGCCCAGCGCGGCCATTTTCTGGTCGATCACCTCCTTTTCCTCGGGAGACACCATCGTATACAGGCCCACCGTCCGGCCCTCGCTGCGCCTCACCGCGCCGCCTCCTTCCATTGGCCCTGATCCGTGCCGGGATGTACCGGGGCGGGCGCGTTGAAGTCCCGGATCGCCTGCCGGATGGACGGTTTACCGCCGTCCGCCACGGGCAGCGTAGCAGCTATCCGCCCGGGCGCGCCGCCGACCTCTGCATCCGGCCTGTCCTCGCCGTTCTGATGCTGACCCGCACCTTTATTGCTGGGCTTTTCCAGCTCCCGGTTGAGCTGGGTCAGGCGGGCCGATTTGATCCGCAGCTCCTCCTCCTTGGGGAAGGACCGCTCCGCCTCCTCCTGGGCGTTTTTCAGCTCGCCTTGCAACCGGGTCAGATAGGTCTCCTGCCGTTTCAGATTTTCGGCCATGGCTTCCAACACATTGTTGATGCGGGTCACGTTGCCCACCGGGTCGTCGGACAGCTCCGCCGTATAGGTCAGGTTCCGCTTCATCGTCACTTTGAATTTGGAGCCGTCGCAATGGAGCTGCATGGGAAATCCCCGGTACTCGCCCAAGTCGAAGGGTTTTTCCGGGTCGCTCATGAGCATACACGCCTTGATGATGGCCTCGCCCGCCGCCTTGCGCTCGGTGAACACCTGCCCCATAACGGTCATGGTGAAAGCGTCCTCTTTGACAGGATGGGCCTGCACAACGGGCAGATCTTTCCCCAGCGCCTCAATGAACAGCCGTGCCTCGGCCATCTTCTGGGGATAGTATTTCAGCGCCTTATCCTGCATCTCATACTGCATGGCGGTGTGGTTGGCCTTCAGCATTTTCAGCTTCGCCACCTGCACGTCCAAATCCATCTTTTCGCGGATTCGGTCGTCCCCGGTTGCCAGCGCCTTGACCTCGGCGTAGGACAGGGCGGTGGCGTCCACATCCTCGGCGGACCGGGCGGGGGATTTGCTGGTCATGATCTGGCCGATGAATTTCTGCTTGTTCTCCACCAGCCCCCAGTTGTAAGCGTCAAAGGTGCCCTTGGTGACATATTTATACATCCGCACCTTTTTATTCCTATTGCCCTGGCGCAGCGAACGACCGGCCCTTTGCTCCAAATCAGCGGGCCGCCATGGGCAGTCGAGATCATGAGAGGCCACAATGCGGTCCTGCACATTGGTCCCGGCCCCCATTTTCTGGGTGCTACCGATGAGCACCCGCACCTGCCCCCGGCGCACCTTGGCAAACAGCTCCGCCTTTTGCGCCTCGGTGTTGGCGTCGTGAATGAACGCGATCTCCTCCTGGGGAATTCCCTGGGCGATGAGCTTCGTTTTTATATCGTCGTAGACGTTGAATTTGCCGTCGCCCTTGGGGGTGCTCAAATCGCAGAACACCAACTGGGTCCCCCGGATATCCGCGCTGTCCCGCCATTCCTTGATGATGTTCTTCACACAGGCATTGACCTTGCTGTTGGGGTCGTCGGGCAGCAGGGAATTTTGCAGCCGCTGGTCCAGCGCCAGCTTGCGGCCATCCGAGGTAATTTTCAGCATATTGTCCTCGTTCGGCTCCACTTCTCTGTTCCGCACAGCCTCCGCCCGGTCGCCCAGCTCCTCCACCATCTCCTGCTGGAAGGCGCTGGGTTCGGTGGTGACGGTGACATACTCCGCTTCCGGCGTGGGCAGGTTCAACATATCCGCCGTCTGAATGTCAGCGGCCTCCTTCCAGATGCTGATGAGCTCCGGCAGGTTGTAGAACTTGGCGAACCGGGTCTTGGACCGGAACCCCGTCCCCTCTGGCTTCAGCTCCATAGCCGTCACCTTCTCGCCGAAATCCGCCGCCCAGTTGTCGAAATGGCGGTGGCCGTTCTTCACCAGCGTGTCGAACTGGAGGTAGCGCATCATCGTATACAATTCTACCATCGAATTGCTGATGGGCGTGCCCGTGGCGAAGGTGATGCCCCGCCCGCCGGTGAGCTCGTCCATGTAGCGGCACTTGCCAAACATATCGCTGGATTTCTGGGCGTCGGTCTGGGCGATGCCCGCCACACGGCTCATTTTTGTGTGGAGGAACAAATTCTTAAAGCTGTGTGCCTCGTCCACAAACAGCCGGTCAACGCCCAATTCCTCAAAGGTCACCACATTGTCCTTTTTCTTGCTCTCCGTCAGCCGCTTCAGCTTGGCCTCCAGATTTTTCTTGGTTTTTTCCAACTGCTTGACGGTAAAACGATCCTCTTCCTCCTCCTTGGCTTCCCGGATGGCCTCTATGATCTCGTCGATCTGGTCCTCAATGACGGCCTTCTGACGCTCCGGGGAGAGGGGAATCTTCTCAAACTGGCTGTGCCCGATGATAACAGCGTCATAGTCGCCGGTGGCGATCCGGGCGCAGAACTTCCGGCGGCGTTTGGGCTCAAAGTCCTTTTTGGTGGCTACCAGCACCTTCGCGCCGGGATAAAGGCGCAAAAAATCGCCGCCCCACTGCTCCGTCAGGTGGTTGGGGACGACGAATAGGGATTTCTGGCACAGGCCCAGCCGCTTGCTCTCCATGGCGGCGGCCACCATCTCATAGGTCTTGCCCGCGCCCACGCAGTGGGCCAGCAGGGTGTTTTTGCCGTAGAGCACATGGGCCACGGCGTTGCGCTGGTGGGGCCGCAGGCTGATTTCCGGGTTCATGCCCACAAAATTGATGTGGGAGCCGTCATATTCCCGTGGCCGGATGTTGTTGAACTTGTCATTGTATTTCCGGCACAGGGCCTCCCGGCGTTCCGGGTCCTTGAAAACCCAGTCCTTGAACGCCTCGCCGATGGCCTCCTGCTTCTGCTGGGCGATGGCGGTCTCCTTTTCATTGAGGACGCGGACTTCCTTCCCGTCCTCCCAATGCTTATCAAAAATGCGCACATCCCGCTGGTTCAGCAGCGCCTCAAAAATCTCATAGGCGTTAATCCGCTTGGTGCCGTAGGTGGCGTGGACGCGGACGTTATCCTTGCTGTCGGCGCTCTTGTTCAGCACCCGCCACTCGCCGGAGGAATCGGAATACATCAGCTTGATCTTACCGTCCCGCAGCCGTTCCGGGGTCTGGCACAGCTCATACATGAACTGCTGGTAGTATTCGGGGTCGATCCAGGACGCGCCCACGCGGACGCTGATCTCCGAGGCGGTGAGGTCCTTGGGCTGCACCTGCTCCAGCTTCTCCACATTGACGGCGAACTCCGGGTGATCCTCCGCTGCGAGGCGGGCCTGGGCCAGCTTCACCCGCACATCGCCGGACAGGTATTCGTCCGCCGCCTGCCAGCCATGGGACCAGCACTCGCCGCCCTCCGCAAAATCGAAGGGGCCGGTGGCGGGGTCCTTGAAGATGATGCCCTCCAGATCGGCCACGATCTGAGGAATTTTGTCCGGCCCGCCCATGAGACCGGCCATGTACTCCAAATCCACGCGGGCCTTCTCGCCGATGGACACCGCCAGGGCCTCCACCGCCGTGTCCACGCTGGTGACGGGGCGGCGGTTCTGGATGGTGCGCTTGGTGAACATATCCGCCTTGCGCTCCAGCTTGCCCTCATCGTCGATGACCTCCAGCGAGCACAGCAGAGGGTAAGCGGAATCCTGTTCAAAGGCCAGCTTATTGCCCAGGCTGTTCAACAGCCCGTATTTCTGGGTGTATTGGTCGTAAAGACGGTTGAGATTAGCCTGTTCCGCCTTCACTTCATCGTCCCCGGCGTTTTGCAGTTGGAGGTCGATGAGTTTCCGGGCGCTGTCCCGGATGGCGATCATGCCCTTGACGCGCTCCATGGGCGTTTTGCCCAGTGTCACCGGCGTCATGCGGGAATTTTCGCGGAAATAGAGTTTTCCCTCCCGCAGCGCATAGCTGAAATTGCGGACGGACGGGTCGGCGGGAATGGATTCCAGCACCTCGCCGGTCTGTTCATCCGCCGCGTCCAGCTCCAGCAGCTCCCGGTCGGGCGGGGCGAGGTTCCGGATGGCCCCGTCAAGCTGGTCGGCGAGGTTCGCCCCCTCGATGGGGGCCACGGTGTAGCCCTGTCTGCCATACTGGGTGCTGTCCGAGGTGGGGGTGCCCAGCACCATGTCCGGGTGCTCTAAAAAATAATGGTTGATCTTAAATCCATCGTCATTTTCGCCCACCCCAACCCAACTGGGCAGCTCCACGGCGGGCCGGTCCCGCTTTTGCAGAAAAATGATGTCGGACACCACCTCCGTCCCGGCGTTGGCTTTGAAGGCGTTTTCCGGCAGGCGGATGGCCCCCAGCAGGTCGGCCCGCTCCGCCAGATACTTGCGGACGGTGGAATCCTTGGCGTCCATGGTGTAACGGCTGGTGACAAAGGCCACGATGCCGCCGGGACGCACCTGATCCAGTGTCTTGGCGAAGAAATAGTTGTGGATGTTAAAACCCAGCTTGTTGTAGGCCGGGTCGTTGACATGGTACTGTCCAAAGGGCACGTTGCCCACGGCCAGATCGTAGAAATCCCGCTGATTGGTCTTTTCAAAGCCCTCCACGGTGATATCCGCCTTTTGATAAAGCTGGCGGGCGATGCGCCCGGTGAGGCTGTCCAGCTCCACACCGTACAGCTTGGCCCTGTCCAGGGACTCCGGCAGCAGGCCGAAGAAGTTGCCGATGCCCATGGAGGGCTCCAGCACCGTCCCCGGCTGGAACTTCATGTTCTCCACTGCCTGATACATGGCCTTGACAACGGTGGGACTGGTGTAGTGGGCGTTGAGCACCGTACTGCGGGCGGAATCGTACTCCTCCGGGGTCAGCAGCTCCTTCAGCTCGGCGTACTCCTTGGCCCACTTGGGATCGTCGGGATCGAACGCCTTGGAGATGCCGCCCCAGCCCACATAGCGAGACAAGACCTCCTGCTCCTCGGGGGTGGCAAGACGGCCCTCCCCCTCGATCTGCTTTAAGGTACGGATGGCCGTCACATTGTACTGATATTTGGTTTTCTCGCCGCCTGCGCCCAGGTTATCGTCGGTAATATGGAAATTATGCCGCTCCTGGGCGGGCCGGGGCGCTGGCGGTTCGGGCTGTACGATCTGCCCGCCGTCGATCTCCACCTGTTCCGGCTCCGGCTCGGAAGGCTGCGCGGGCCTATCCGCACCATGAACAAAGGGATGCGCCTCTGCGATAAGGTCCCGCACATCTTGAACGGACCTTTGAAGATAGGAATATTCTGAATCAAGGATTTTGAGACGGACAATATCTTGTTCAGCATCTACGCTGTCAATCTTCACACGCTGTCCGTCTACAGTCAGCTCCATGCCGATGGGGATATCATCCGCCGCGTCATGGTCCGGGGCGCTGGCGGCGGCAGCCTCCGCCGCTTCCTCCTGCCTAAGCCGGTGGGCCATTTCAGCGGCGATGTACTCCTCGCTGGTAAGCGCGTCCTCCACGGATTCCCGCACATAGGGGACGGGCGCTGAACGGAACACGGGGAACCAGCCCTTCAAATCCAGGTCCAGCAGCTTGACCTCGTTGTTGGCATAGTCCACGCTGTCGATCTTCATGCGCCGCCCGTCCATCATCAGCTCCATGCCGATGGGAATATAGTCGGCGGCACTGCTCTCCTGGATGACCTCATAGGGCGCATCCGGGCCGCGCTCGGGGTTGGGACGGGCCAGCACCACGCTGTGCCCGCGCTCCAGCAGCTTTTTGAGTACCGCCTGCCATGCGTCCCGGCTCCCGGTGGCAGGGGTTTGGCCCAGGCCGGGGAGGCCCAGCACCGGCGCTTTGGTTCCCAGCGCGGCGGAAGCCTCCTCCGCGTCCTTGCCGTAGAACATCATGAACTCCCCAACCTGGACGCCCACCAGTTTATCCGGGTGTTGGGATTTCAGATCCCAGTATTGTTCCGCCATAGGCGCAAAGTCGGGCTCCACAGGGATGGCAGCATCGTTTTCCGGCTGCTCCGGCGCGCCCGCCCCGGTGGGGTCAGACACCACCTCCGGCTCCTGGGGTGCCGGGGGATTGGCCTCCTCCTGTCCCGGCTCGGAATGCTCCGCGCCGGGGGCCTCATGGAGAAAGCCGTCCAACTGCTCCTGATAGAGTGCGCGGAGAATGGGTACGACCAGATTCCAGGTCATGGTTATCTTTGTACCAAATCTGTCATGGACATTAACCTCAAAGCCTTCCCTGTTGGCAAAGTAATCCGCCTGATCGCCGGACAGCAGCTCCATGGTTTCCGCAGTACCGGCATAGGCGTCCGCCATGCGCTGGGCGATCTTCAAATTGTCCTCGCCCGCCTCAATGTAACCCACGATGGACGCTTTATCCTTCAGTTCCAGCAAACCTCCGCCGCCCACCAGGGCCTCCCGGAGATCGGCGTTTACGTCCGGCAAATATGCGGTGATGAACCGCGTGAACCCCGCGTTGCGCGGGTCCTGCAAAAGCGCCCGCGCAAAGGCATCTTTACCCATGGATTCATAAATGGGAAGGTTATGGGATGGGTCGTGCAGCAATACCCTGGATTTCTCGACCTTTGAGATCACAAAGGCTATATCTCGAATATATACTGTGTCGCCCTCTTGATAGGCCGGGGCCATAGGGTCACGGGCAGGGGAAGCGGCATCAGGTTGATTCTGTGCCTCCGCCTCGGCAGGTGCCGCCGCAGGGCGCTGTATCGGTTCCTTGGCGGACCACTCAACATAGTTTGCCTTGGGCACAGGCGGCGCGCCCTTCGCCCACTCGGGCGCGTCGGGATCATCGGCATGGCGCTGGGGCCCGTCCGGGGCGTCAACGGCGGCATTGTTGTAGCCGCGCTCCAGCAGGTCCTCCGCCAGCCACTCCCGGAACATGGGCAGGGTATCATATGCCGCCATAGCGTCTGGGTCGCCGCCGGTCACAAAATCAACATAGCCTCTAAGTTCAGCTTCAATCCGATCCCTGCCGGTCTCATAGCTGACGATGTGCTCCCGCAGGTCAAAGCCCAGACCACCCCGGCTGATCTCCCGGTCCACCATCTCCAAAAGGCTGCGGTAAAACACAACGGGGTCCAGTGTGCGGGCGGGGGACGCTGCCTCCGCCTGTTCCTGGGCGGGGGCCATGCCCGTGTCAGCGGCCTTGGGCGGGGGCGGGTTGATCGCCGTGCCATTTTCCAGGAAGGTAACGCGGGTATCCTCGCCATCCCGCACCAAAACGGCCTCCCGCTTGCGGTATTTCTGTTGGGCAATGTTACTGAACCAGCCTTGGGCGAAGTGGTTCAAATCGCTCCGCAGCTTGGGAATCCACCTGCCGGGTTCGGGGTAGACCTGCTGATAGACTTGAATGGAGCCGTCCTGTTGGAAGGTCAGCGGTTCCAGTGTCCCCTTGTCCCGGTCCACCCGGAAGGTCATCTCCGGGTCGCGCATCACATCGCCGTTGTGGATATAGGTGTGGCTGATGGTAATTTCGTCCGCGCCGGTCCACTCCAGATGCAGGGGCATCATGCTGTCCCCGGCCTCCAGGCGCAGATAGCGGTACTCGCCGCTGACCACCTCGGGGAACAGCTTCGCCAGAGCGCGGTAATTCAGCTCCGGCCTGGACCGTCCGGGCTTTTTTGGGGTAGGCGCGGCATATGTAGCCACCACCGCTTTGGCAAGTTCCGCCCTCAATTTGGCGATCAGGTTTTCCACCGCGTCCCGGTCAGCCGCCGAAAAGCTGAAGGTGACATCGCCATTGTCATGGACAAAACGGGCGGCGCTGATCCCCGCGTCGGCCATGAGCCGCTCCAGCAGCGGCGCTTCCTCCGCAGTCACCGTTGCTTTGTAGTTGGGGACAGTGACGGCAACTTTGACATCATCGGCCCCGTCGGGAAAGGCGCGCATGGTGTGGGGCTGTCTGTCAGTGGGAACAACAGTCACGTCATGGCTGACCCGCAGTTTTTCCACATACTCATCCAGCGCGTAGGCGGGAAAGCCGCACACATCCACGCGCCCCATGCCGCCAATGGGCCGGGTAAAGAGTGTCAGGCCCAGCAGGGGGGCGGCGGTTTTGGCATCCTCGCCGTACAGCTCAAAGAAATCGCCCATCTGATAGAGGATCATGCTGTCCGGGTGTGCCTGCCTGATCTCGTTCAGCTCATCCCACCAGGGGGCGCGGGAGCTCTCATCCTCTGCCTGGGGTGCGGCGGGCTCAGTCGCTGGCGCGGCAGGTTCGACGGTGGGCGGTTCCTCCTGTGCCGCAGGCATAGAGAACAGGTCGAAGGACATTTGCCCATCCTCATCCTCCGCTGCCTGGGGCCGCATCTTTTTCCCCAGGGCGCGGGCCGCTGCCGCCAGCTTGCCCTCCGGCTCTGCCTGAGCCCCCTTCTGGGCTTGGATGCACCGCGCCTGTTCAGCCTTTTGCGCCTCCCGCTCTGCTTTCCGGGCCTCCTTTGCCGCCTGTTTTTCTTGACGCTCGGCCTCCAAAACCGCCTCCGGCAAAGGTTTGAACAGGGAGTATTCGCCCCGCCGAAACGCCTCCACATCCCGCAGAACGGGGATCATGCGCTGGTAGGCTTCACTGTCCGGGGACACAGCGGCCAGAATATTGGTCATCTCCTGAGCCATCCTGTGCTGCGCCCCGCGATCTTCCGAGGTCAGAACGCTCAAAATCTGGTTGACCGGCTCATCCATATCGAACGGGGGAGCCTTTGTCCTGTTGGGGTCGTTGTGATAGAACCAATAGATCCTGCGGGCAAGCTGTTCGTTTTCATAGTGGGAAAGGTGAGATTTTTCCAGGGCACTGAGATATTTCCCGCTGTCGATCAGCCCACGGACGCGCTTCTGCGCCTGGTTCCAGTTCAGTTGGATGGTGGCGTACCCCTTAAAGCCGGATTCATCATCCTCACGGGTGAATTTGATCCCCTTACTGCCGTGCGATTCATTGCATCCGATGTGACCAAACCCGCCCTCGCCATACGCCTCCCGTAAAAACCGGGCGCACTCCTGGGGATTGTGCCCCTGCACAAAATAGGAGTAAATGCGGAATTTTCCGTCCTCATAGTTGCTGCCCCGCAGGAACAGGCGGTCGATCTCCTCCTCGGTAATGAAGCTGGCCTTGGCCGGGGAAAAGCCCTCCCGCGCACGGAACTCCTCGCGGGGCGTGAACAGGTTGACCACATCGACCAACAATTTCTGGGGGTCGTGGATGCGCCTATAGCGCAAAAGCGTCGGGTTACTGTCATACGCTCCCACAAACTCTGCCAGCTCCTGTACGATCTGCTGACGGCTGGCCGGTGTTTTCAGCAGCTCGGCGAACTGCTGGGATTCATCGGGGAAGCCCTTTGTCCAAAAGATTTTTGACAGCGTGGGCAGCAGGTTCCGTTCCCTGGCACTCTCGCTGAAATCCTGGCACAGATACCACAGCTTCTCCGCCAGCTCCCGGTACTCGTTGTCCGCCGCCCCGTCGATCTTCTCCTGGGCGGTAAACTGCCCATCCCGCAGGAGCTTGGACACCATGACGGCGGCGTTCACCCAGGTGACTAACGTGCTTCCGGGGCCGAAAGCGGACCGCCCCGGCGCGATGCGAAAGCCCTCCTCGCTGAACCACAAAGCGTAGTCCTGCCCGTTGATGGAGACACCTTTGCCGCCCTCGCCAAACTCGTTTTTCATGAAGGTCGCGGCGGCGGAACCCAGGGGGGACTTCTGGAAAAACGCCACAATGCGCTCAATGCTGTGCCGGTCATTGCCGCCGCAGGCGAGGGCGCGGCCAACCACCGCGTCCGGCACCGGCTCAACAGGGATGACGGTCTGCTGCTGAACTGTCTGCCGTTCTTCAGCCTGGGCCTGGGTAATGCGCTCCACCTGCTCCTCCACTGGGGGAAACAGATGGAATTGAGAGAGGTCGGGGCCTTTCGTCTGCGCTTCCACATCATCCGCAGACGCAGAAACGGCGGGCTGTCCGCCCGCCGTCTGTGCCTCATCTTGATTTACCTGTAGACGATCTCCGCCAGCACGATCTCCTCCGCCTGCTGTGTGAAGCTGTTCACCGCCTGCACCCAGCCCATCTGATCGCGGGCCTTCATCGCTTCGTCCACGCCGCTCCGCTTCTTCAAGTCGGCCACCATCCGATCCACCTGCTCCCGCGCCTGCCGGTCGATCTCCCGCAGGTGGGGCTCCAGCCGCCCGGTCAGCAGCATGGAGGTGTATGTCCCCGGATGATGGTCCATCAGGAAGGTCTGCCGCAGCATCCCGTACTTGCCCAGGGGCATCTCTTCCAGTTCGTCCGCCCCGTCCATCATCAGGTCCGGGATCAGGTAATCCCCCGCCTGCTTGTAAGCCAGCTCCTTCATCTTGACCGCTCCTTTCGTTACTTTCGCGCTTTACATTGCTAAATTCTCTTGCATCCTCAGTATAACTGCTTTCCCGCGAAATTGCAAGGGGTTTTTCCATATTTTTCTTATTTTCTTTCGCCTGCGCCCGGTCCCAGGTCTTGACCGCCCTGCCGATCTCATTGAGCAGTTCCCTGGACACCGCGCTGGCAGCGCGACCCAGGTGGTGGAGGACGGCGGGGGTGGAGAATTCAGTGATCCCCGCCAGATCGCTGTCCTCCATAAATTCGGCGGGGTCCAGGCCGCAGCGGGTGAGGACGGCGTACTGGACGCTGGCGGTGAGCACATCCCGGAAGCGCACCTCCAGATTGAGGTCGTCCAGCTCCTCCAGCAGACTGTTCTGCACGTCATAGGCCAGATCGGTGAGGCTGTCCCGGTAGACATCGTTCACCGCCCGCGCCGCCAGCTCCATGATCTGTTCCCCGATGTCCCCGTCCTCGGCGGGTCCATACCGCCGCTCCAGCGCCTCCAGCACGGCGGCATGGTGTTCCTCACTCATCTCCCACAGGTAGGGCGTTTTGGCCCCCTTCACCGGGCGGGTATCCGACACGTCAAAGACGTATTCCAGGGTGGGCCTGCCCCGCCTGTCCTTGCGGATGAGGGCGATGCCCTTGGAGCCGGGCTTCACCCACCGCCGCATGGTCTCGTTCCACAGTTCCATGCTGGCGCAGGCGGTGGCGTCGGGCCGCTGGGCGTAGATCAGGAGCTGTTCGTCAAAGGGATATTTGAATAGACGGCTGCTGACAGCCAAATACCGCTTCCATTCGGCTGTGCTGTTCGTCACCTTATGGGCGGTCTGGTCTGCCAGTTCCGATACATATTGCAGTTTATTTGCCATGAAATCCTCCTTCATTACAGAATAAAAGGGCCCGGAGGGGTATCCCTCCGGGCTTGATATAAAAGGCCACCGCCCCATTCAGACGCTTTGCGGCGTTTTGCTCCTGCCTTTTTGCCGTTCCGCAAGGCTTACGATGCGTGGACGATTGTAGCGTTGTACGATGACAAACAGCATATCAATACACGCGGCGGCAACGGATGTGGCGCAAAACACTCCAAAAGAGCCAAACCACACTGAGGCAAGCATAGGCAGAAAGCTCAGTATCACGTTGATCTCGTGTACGATCTCAGACTGACACATAGCCTGTGCGATCTCGTCAAAGGTATGCTTTCGGGGTGAGAACCATTCCGGCTCATAAGCGGGCAGCTTACCCTTCCATTGCTTCACTCTCAAAAAGCCGTACAGCCGTTCCTCATGCGGACGCAGTTGATACCACTTTTTATGGTAATCCGCATGGTTGCGCATCACGAAATTGACAGCGCCCCCCACAAGAAGCCGTATGGTCAGATGATAGGCTATCGTCCCCAGCGTAATTGCCAAGGCCAGCAGCCAGGGTGAGCCATAGCGGTAGTGCAAAAAACTGCCGGTTACAGCGCCGGTGATCGTTCCAGCCGTAGCGGTTTTCAGCAGACTTTTCATACAAATACACACCCTTTTTCATCAGCATCATCTTGAAATCAGCATAGCACAGTATATTCTTTTTTGCAATGTTTCAGCAGCCCCGCCGCTTCTGGTTCATCCTGTCCAGTACCGCCCTCTGGGCCGGGGACAACACACGGGGCGGCGACACCTTCAGCCACTTCTTGGGCAGCTCAAAGGTCAGCCCGTCCCAGCGGTTGGCGTCGGTCTGGCGCACCTGCCCCGGATGGGTCCGGCACAGCTCCGACAGTTGGCGCTTCAATGCCTCGTTGTGGGTGTAAACGCTGGCGGTGGCCTCGGCCTCGTTGAAGTTGATGATGGTCTCCTGCTCAATTTTAGATAGCTTCATCCCGTCACCGCTCCTGTCCGTGCCGGGGCTTGCCAGGGACAGCACCGCCCTGGGCGCGGTCCGCCGCCTTCTGCTGACACCGCTTCAGATCGTCCCGCAGGGAGGACTTGGGGTCCTCGTTGTTGATGATACCGTCGATCTGGTTGCAGTTCTGTTCCGTGCTCAGCTCGACAGCTTTCAAATGGCTTTCCAACAGACCGGGCAGCTTGGAAAAAGCCAGCAGATCCACATACCAGCACGTCACTATGCCGCCCTGCTTAAATACCATGATATCGCCGGGTTTCAGTACGCCTGTCGCTTTACACGCCTCCAGCGTATTGCTGTCGCCCGGCCCCGGTTCGGTGTATACGACATGAACAAGGTTATAGCCCCCGTCCAGTGGGCTTTTTCCCTCCTGCTGTAATTGGGCCAGCGGGGCGCTGCCCTTCGTGTCAGCGCCCTTCCAGTGGTAGATGGCAAACCCATCGTTTTCAGCGGCGAGAAACGCAGCCTCCCGATCCCTGCCCGTCACCGGCCTTACCTCCCGGAACGCGCTGATCTGGCCGTCCACACCCCGCACCGGAGCGTACAGCCGCCCAGTCTGGAGGTACATCCCGTCCACCCCCGCGCCGCCCCGGTAGCGGCCAAAGCCGTCCCGCTCACTCTCCAGCAGGGCGGTGCCGTCCGCCAGCAGATACCCCGGCTCGGTGCGCTTTTTCACCAGGCCGCAGGGGACACCCGCCTGGGTGACGCCCACCTCCGGCCCCTGCGCTGTCAGCACGGCCCCGTCCGGCAGGTCCAGAAAGTAGGGCTGGACCATCTCCAGAGTGCCGGACGCCATCATCCCGCTGACGCGCTCCGCGTCACCGCCGTCCTTCAGCACCCGCGCCGCCGGTCCCATCTCGCCGGGAAAGAGGGCGCACCGCTGGCAGATCAGTCCGGCCACCCTCGCGGCGATCTCCGGCCCGTATTCCTGTTTCACAGCGTACAGTCCCGCGTAGGTGGCGTCCAGCCACTTCTCCACAGCTTCATGGTACTCCACGGGGATAAAGTAGACGAACAGTTCATGATCCACACACTCGGCGGCAAACTCCGTCCACCTGTCCGCCGCCTCCGGGTCACAGCCGGGAAGGAGAGCGTTCAGCGCCAGCGCAAAATCCTCCCGCTTCATCCGGCATCCTCCTCCGGGGCCAGCTCATCGCAGACGCGCTTGTACGCAGTCACTACGGCGGACAGCACAGCCCATACCGCATCGTCCACCGAATTCATCACCGCCGCGTCCTCCGACCCAGCCATGAACAGCATGGCCCTCACCGTATACTCCTTCAGCCCCAGCCTCTCCGCCACTTCCGTCGCACCGGGGAAGCTGTCCCCTCCGTCCAGAAACCACCCGTAGGGCAAGCCGAAGTAGTTGGCGATGGCCTGGAATTGGTACACGTCCGGGGCGCTGGCCCCGTTGAGCCAGCGGTTCACCACCGGCACGGACACGCCCGCCGCGCGGGCCAGCTCCTCCCGATCCATCCCGCTGACGGTGAGCAGGTTTTTCAGCCGCTGATCAAATTTTTTGATATTTTCCATCCTCATTTCGCTCCCTTCTTCTTGTCGAATTCCAGCTCGAAGCGGACATATTTCCCGCCATCATCCGCCATCACCACCGTGGCGTCATAAAAAACGCCCTTGCGCTCAGAGAACAGGCCGGTCACGGGAGCCCGCCCATCGCGCAGAAGGGCGGCGGCGATCTTCCGGGTCAGCTCCTTGCGCTTGCTGGTAAAAAAGCGGTTGTTTTTCCACAGGGCAAAGTCGCAGGGCGGCGTGTCGTAGTAGCCCTCGCAGAAAAAGCTCTTTTTGCCCTCCACCACGTCCTTGCCGCACCGGGGGCACTTGCCCACCACCGTCCGTCCAGAGCGGGACAGGGCGGACGAGGCCACACTCACGTTGGCGTAGCTTCGCACCAGCTCCCGAAGCATTTCCACGATCCCGGCCATGAAGTCCTCCGGGGCCAGTTCGCCCCGTTCCACCGCGCCCAGCCGTTCCTCCCACTCCGCCGTCAGCTTGGCGGATTTGAACTGATCCGGCATGGCCCAGGCCAGGGCCAGCCCCTTCTCCGTGGGGACCAGATGCCTCCCGTCCCGCGCCGCGTAGCCGGAACGCACCAGCTTTTCGATCACCCCGGCGCGGGTGGCGGGAGTGCCAAGACCCTTGCGCTCCACCGATTCCAGGGCGGCAAAGTCCTCCGCGCTGGCCCGCTCCATGGCCAGGAGCAGAGTGTCCTCGCTGAACCGCGCCGGGGGCGAGGTTGCGCCAGCTTTCAGCGCCGCGTCGCCGCCCTCCAATATTTGGCCCTCCGTTAAATCGGGCAGGGCGGGCGGCGCTCCCTTCGGGACCTTTTTCAGCGAGGCAAGATAGGCCCGTTCCGCCTCCTTCCAGCCAAGGGCCATTTCCATCCGGCCCCCGGCGGTAAAAGAACCGCCGCCACATTCCAGCGTGACAGCGGTTTCAGCATAGGTATGGGATTCGCCCACGGCGCACAGCAGGCGGGCGGCGATCATGGCGAGGATGTTCCGCTCCCCGGTGGGCAGGGGGGCGAGGTCGGCCACGGCGATCTCCGCCGTAGGGATGACGGCGTGGTGGTCGGTCACCTGGGCGCTGTCCACCACCTGGGCGGCATTCACCAGGAGGGTCAGCCCCTCCATGCAGGGCAGCACCCTCGCCACAGCTTGGCACAGCGCGGGCAGGCCGCCCGCCATATCATCCGTCAGATACCGGCTGTCCGTCCGGGGATAGGTAGCCAGCCGTTTTTCATAGAGGGATTGGAGATAATCAAGGGTCTGCTGGGCGGTGTAGCCGAACAGCCGGTTGGCCTCCCGCTGGAGGGTGGTCAGGTCATAGAGGGCGGGGGGCCGCTCCGTCCGCTCCTTTCGTTCCACCAGCCTCACCGTGGCGGACGTGCCCAGGCAGGCCCGCCGCAACTTCTCCGCCTCCGTCTTGGACTTGATGCGCCCGCTCACCGCCGTCAGCCCCACCAGCTTCAGCTCCACCGTGTAGAATTTCTCCTTTTTGAAGCTGGTAATGGCCGCTTCCCGCTCCATCAGCAGGGCCAATGTGGGGGTAAGCACCCGGCCCACGTTCAGCGTCTGCCCCTTGTAAAGCGTGGAGAACAGCCGGGTGCCGTTGATGCCCACCAGCCAATCCGCCTTGGCGCGGCACAGGGCGGCGGCGTAGAGATTGTCGTAGTTGGCGCTGTCCAGCAGATGGTCAAAGCCTTTGCGGATGGCGGTTTCCTCCATAGAGGAGATCCACAGCCGCTTCACCGGCTTCGTACAGCCGCACAGGTGGTAGACCAGCCGGAAGATCAGTTCACCCTCCCGGCCCGCGTCGGTGGCGCACACGATGGATTCCACCCGGCTGTCCTTCATCAGTCCATCCAGAATGTCAAACTGCTTTTTGGTGTCCGGCAGCACCCGGTACTGCCACTCGCTGGGCACAATGGGCAGGTCGGCATAGTTCCACTTGGAATACTTGGGGTCATAAGCGTCGGTGGGGGCCAGCTCCACCAGATGGCCGATGCACCAGCTCACCAGCCAGCCGCTTCCTTCCAGATAGCCGTCCCGTTTCTCCGAGGCTCCCAGCACCTGGGCGATAGCGCGGGCCACGGACGGCTTTTCAGCGATTACTAATTGTATAAGTATCACATCCTTTCTTAACTTGCCGCAATACGATCAGCGGCGATCTTGCAGTATGCGGGGTTGATCTCAATGCCGGTGAAACTGCGCCCGAGGCGTTTGGCGACAGCGCCGGTGGTGCCGCTCCCCGCAAAGGGGTCCAGCACCATCCCGCCCTCCGGACACCCGGCCAGTATGCACGGCTCAACCAGTTTTTCCGGGAATACGGCACAGTGAGCGCCTTTGAAATACGCCGGACACAGGCTCCACACGCTCCGCTTGTTACGGGTTTTCCCGTCCCCGCCCGGTTTTAGCGGGCCGTTTGTTTTCCCCGGCTGACGAAACGACCCCTTTTGATGGGCGATATCCTGCTTCATTCGGGCTATGGTGCTTTCCGCCACCGGCTCCCGGATCGCTGGCCCATTGAAATAGTAGCGGTCAGACTTGGACAGCAAGAAAATGTATTCGTGGCTTTTGGTACAGCGGTCCCGAACGCTCTCCGGGATGCACCTGGTTTTGCTCCAGATGATATCCTGCCGCAGATACCAGCCGTCCGCCCGCAGCGCAAAGGCCAGCATCCAGGGAACCCCGATCAGGTTTTTGCCCCGGTAGCTGTCCCCGATGTTGACCCACAGCGTCCCATCCGGGCGAAGAACGCGCCGCACCTCCCGAAATACGTCCACCAATTTAGCGATATACTCCTCCGGCGAGGACTCCGCGCCGATCTGTCCCACAGTCCCGTAGTCCCGCAGACCGTAATAGGGCGGCGAGGTCACACAGGTTTGAACGCTCTCCGCCGCCAGGGTGCATAACTGTTCCCTCGCGTCGCCACAATGGATCAATTCAGCCACGGCGAGGCCCCCTTTTCATCAGATGCCGGTAGCACACCCCGATACAGGGCGCGCCTTTGCTATACGGACAGCCATGGCAGGGATGGCCTGGGTGCCGGACGGGGGGAGGCGGGGCCTCCCTCCGTCCGGCGGGCACCTGTGTCATAAACAGCTCATAGGGGCTGTCGGTGAATCGCGTCATTCCTCCTCACCGCCATAGCCCTCGGGGTAGTCCGGCTCGTCAGGCTCATCCCCGTAGGCGATGCGGGGGGCGGGTGCGGGCAGATCATCCTCGTTGACCGTCGGTTCCTCCTCGGCCTCCGTCAGTTCATCCAGGTCCTCCGCGTCAGCCAGATCGTGCTTGGGCTTGTAAATCTTGATGTACCAACCGGCACCGCCCACCGCCAGCGCCGCCAGGAGCACGACAATGATTGTTCCGGTTCCGCCGCCGTCAGACTGTTTCTCCGGCTCCGGGTCCGTCTGACCGGGGGCCTCCACCGTGCTGGCACAACCCTGCCAGGACAGGACGCAGACAGGACAGGCAGCGTTCACCGCGCCGGGGACGCATTTCTGGGTACAGGTGCACACCGGCTCCGGGTCGGGAACGGCGGACTGGGACGGTCCATCGGCATCCTTCTCCGCCAGCGCCATCAGGTCGGATTCCGTAACGGCGTTGAGGAAGTACACGTTCTCACTGTCCCGCTGCCGGTCGATCACCAGATAAAACACGTTTTCATCCGGGGTGGCGATGGTGAAGAACTCCCGCCCGCTCTCCTCCGAGGTGCCGGAAACGTTGTCGATCACCGTTCCCTGGCCTCCGGGCGGGGTGGTCAGCCCTGCCGAGGGCTGGGGTGCTGGGCTGGGCGTGACAGCGGCATTGGTGCCGCCGGGTGTGGAGGGGACCGGATTCTGGTAGTCGTTGGCGGGGTCGAAGCAGCAGACAAACTGGGATTTCTCGTAGATGGTGCCGTCCTTGCCCGTCACCCGGACGTAGACGGTGCAGTTTTCCGTGACCTCCACCACGGTGTACCAACGGTTTTCCGTCCGCTCCAGTTGGCTGGTCACGTCCTGCCACGTCCCGCCGCCCACCTGGACCTGGGCGCTCTGAAAGCCGGTCCCGGCGTTGTCGGTGACGCGCACCTCCACCTCCGCCCGCTGAGTGGACCAGCCGCTGGGCGGAGTGATGCGGATGGTGATATCCTGTTCCTTTTCGCTGCCGTCGTAGGCCAGGGCGGTGCCCGTCAGGGACAGCGCCATCACCAGACACAGCAGAACACAAAAAATATGCCGAAATTTTCTGTTCAAGTTATCTTATTCCTCCTTCTGGTCGGTCAAATTTGTTTGGGGCGGCTCCTGTTCCGCCCGGATCAGGTCCAGCAGCCCCCGCAGTTCCTCCGGGGAGGACGCCACGCCGTGGACGATGCGCAGGATCTCCGTGTTCTCCAGCTCGGTGAGCTGCCGCTCAAGGTCTCGGGTGCGGGCCTGCCACTGGCTGGCCTTCTCCCTGGCGTTGGTCAAGTCGGCCCTGATCCGCTCCCGCTTGACTTCAAAAGCGTCACGCATGGGCAACGCCTCCCCGCTTATTGGGCACATAGTCTGCGAAAGTAGGCACCGTGCGGAACACCCGCTTGTTGTTCACCCACCGCTGGAGCTGCCGGGTGATGAGGGGGGCGCTGGGCCGGTCATAGATCATGACGTAGGGGTCGAAGCCCATAGCCCGCAGGGTGTCCACCCGGTAGAGGTCCTGCTCATGGGTGCTGTTGAAGTTGACGAGTACATACACCCGCAGCCGCCGGAAATCATGGATGTTGGTCAGCTCCAGAAAACGGCGGAAATCGGGGGTCAGGTCCACATTGGGATTGTCCCAGGCAAAGTGAATCATTTTCGTGCGCACTCGGTTCAACAGGGCGGCGTTGTCTGGGGTGATGAGCCGGATATCCAGCCCCTGGGTGAAGTCCACCCACGCACGGCTGTCCGCAAGCTGCAAAATGAGCCGCTCATGGTCGGGACAGGCCAGCAGATTGGGGTCCAGCAGCTTGATCTCCCGCTGGCCGTCCCAGAACTCGGACAGGTCGGCCACCTGACGGCTCCGCCGCCCCTCCTTGCCGCTGACGATACAAAATCCGCAGTTTCTCGGACAACCTCGGGTCAAAAAGCCGTAGGCTGTGCCTTGAAACTGCGGATATAAGCTGTAGTCCGGGCGGGTGTGTTCCACCGCGTCCGGCAGGTTGGGACCGGGGCCGTAGCCCGTGCCGCCGCAGATCACATGGGCGGCGTTGGGAATCACCTGGGTGTCCTTGGAATAGGTGTCGGTGAACACCCGGCTCTTGTAGACCAGATCATAGCTGCCCTTGGGGGACCACATCTCCACACTGTCCCTCCGATTTTTGTGGTGCGCGGACAGCTTCATCAGGCACAGGTTGGGCCAGTTGTGGCCGTCCACGTCATATAAACCGATTTTCACGTCATTCCTCCAATCATGTTAAGGCTCTGGCAGACGGCCAAATCCATAAAAGTGGCTCTGCCAGTATGGTGTATTGATGCTGGTGTAGGAAATGGGGTCGCCGCAATGGATCATCCGTCCACCGCCCACATAGATGCCCACATGGGTGGGCCTGTTGGGATAGGGCGCGTCATAGGTGCCGATGAAAAACACCAGATCACCGGGCTTCGCGTCAGCAACGGACACCGGGGTGCAGATATCCTCCAGCCCCATCACCCCCAGCCGCCCGTAGTTCCAGCCGCTGTGATTGATGACCCAGGACACATAGCCGGAGCAGTCAAAGGACGTGGTAGGATTCGTGCCGCCCCAGACATAGGGATAGCCCAGGTATTGCTCCGCCACGGCCAGCATGGCCTGGAAGCGGTCATCGCCCACAGGCTCCCCGGAGTAGTCCGGGATGATCGGCCCGATGGGTTCGCCGCTGCCGCCCGTGTCCACGAAATAGTAGGGGTTCAGATATTCCCCGTTCAGCATGACCTCCAGATGGAGGTGGGGCCCGGTGCTGTCCCCGGTACTGCCCACCGCGCCGATCACGTCCCCGCGCCTGACCTCCTGGCCCGCGCTGACGCTCAGTGTGGAACAGTGGGAGTACCGGGACTGATAGCCCTGATCGTCCTCAATCACCACACACAGGCCGTAGCTGCCCGTATCTCCAGCGGAAACCACTTTCCCGTCATGAATAGCCGCAACGGGTGTACCCTGGGCGGCGGCAATGTCCACGCCCCGGTGCAGATCCTTGACTCCGGTGGTGGGGTGGACCCGGTAACCGTAGGGGCTGGACACATAGCCCAGCCAGGGGAAGTCAAAGGGGTTGGCAAACGCCTGACGGTTGCCATAGGTCTGCATATACGCTCCATAGCGGTCTGTCTGCTCCCCTGGGGTGAGGGTTTCAGCCATCAGGTCCGCCCACCGGTGCACGGTGAGGGTGGTTTTCAACACCTTCCACTGGTAGGGGTCGCCATTCTCATCGTATTTGGTTTCGGTGATGGGCGTCCGGGTAAGCTGATATTTCTCAGAAAACAGCCGGTCCAACTCCGGCTTCACCTGTTCAAAGGTAAAGGGGTCGTACATGGCGGCAAGATAGGACATCAATTCGTAGGGGTTATGGCTGATCTCGCCCACGCTGTAGCGGTATTCGTCATAGCCGGGGTGATTGACCTCGGTGCTGTTGATATCCAGTTGCAAATCTGTCTCTAACTCTGTAAAATACAGTTCAGAATTGCAAATTTCCTGTTCGTCCGACAGATAGGTGGCGGAGAGGTAAGAAGACTGAGCGCCGGACAGCATGGCGGTGCAGGAGGCCAGCCCCGCCGAGAAAAAGGCGATGACCAGCGCCAGCAGCGCCACGATGAGCAGGGCGCTCTTGTGCGCCGCCGCGTACTGCTGTACCGCCCGGGCGATCTTCCCCACAACCGTTGCCGCTTGCCGGGTGTGCTGGGCGGTCTGCTGGGCCTCCCGCGCAGCCTTGGCATAGCGGCGTTTCAGCTTCTGTTTCTGCATCCACCGGGACAGGGTGTTTTGCCGACGCAGCTCTGGGTGGTCCCGGAGAGCGGTCTGCCACGCCAGCCCCGCCCGTTCCTGGGCCAGTCGGCGTTCCGCCCGACGCGCCGCCCGGAAGGGCTTGGAGCGCAGGCGGCGCTTGTTCCAGCGCAGAAAGCGGCCCGCGCCACGTTCGGCGGCGAACTCGCTCTTATGCACCGCCTCCACCGCCACGTTCTGGTGCTCTACCTCCCGGAACTTGCCGTGAATTTTCATCACCGCCGCCGTTTTCAACGTGCGGCCCGCCTGGGTGGGGAGTGACGGGGACGCCTGCTCGGGCTGAACCTCCTCCTCGAACCGCAGACGGCGGCGGACCTTCCCGCTGTTGGCGTCATACTCCTGCTCCAGACGGGCGCGGCGTTTCGTGGGGAGTTGGGCCTGGGCCCGCTCCAGCCGCCGCCCGGACTGCTCCATCCGCCGCTCCGCCCGCTCATACCGCCGCTGCTGGCGGTGGGAAGGAGGCGGCGCGGCAGGCTCGCCGCCCGCGTCCGGGGTGCTGACGCTATCTTCCTCAAACCGTAGACGGGAACGCTCCTGCCCGGTATCATGCTCCTGGGTGGCGGGTGTGCCCTCGGTCTCAAATCGCAGCCGCCCGTCCTCTGGCTCATCCCGAACAGCGGAAGCGGCCATATCCTGCCGGAGTTTTTGCCCCTGCCGCCGCTGACGCTGTTTCCGAGACTGGCCGCTGCCCTCCACCGGGGGCGGGCCCTGCGCCGGAACATCGTCCGCCCCCCGCATGGCAGGGGACGGCTCAATCTCATTGCCGGAATCGTCCACCGGGGGCGGCGGGGGCTGGCGGCGCTTTTTCCCCTTGGCCGGGGCGGGCCGTGCCAACCCCTGGTCCGGGGTGCGGTCCGGGCCAAAGGACACATCCGCCGTGCGCTGGCTGACCCGGCGCTCCTCACCGCTGGCCTTATCCTGTTCTACCAGACCGTCCCGGCCCAGCTTCTGGACCCGCTTGGACTTGGCCCGGTACAGCTCCCGGCTCACAGCGCCGCCTCCGGGGGCTTATGCTCCCGATCCGGCACAGCGGCGGCACGGGCGGCAGCTTCCAGCTTTTTGGCCTCCAGGTCTTGGCGGACGGAGGGCTTTTTCGTCAGACGCTTCCCCGGCCTCTCCGCCGTCCGCTCCGCTTTGGCGGCGCGAACCTCCGCCGCCCGCTGCTCCAGGTGCTCCGTGCTGCCAATAGCGGCGAGGGTGGCGTTGTTCATGCCGGATAACAGCCGTTGGGTGGCGCGCATGGGGGCCAGCACCACAGACTGGAACCGCCCCTCCTGCCCGCCGTTCACCACCTGGGCCTCCTTACCCAGCAAAGCCCTCCCGACATTTTTCAGATGGGCCCCCGCGCTGCGCAGATCGTGGCCCATATCTTCCACTTTCTCAATGCTTTTCCGGGTGTCCGCCGCCAAACCGCTGATGCCGTCCTGGACAGCCTCCAACGCCTTTTTCACGCCCAGCGCCGACACCGCCCCGTCCAACGCGGACACGCCCATCTCCTTGAAATTACGCACGGCGTCGGCGGCGCATTGGGTGATCTTCTCCCACAGGCCGGTCAGCTTGTCCCGCACGGCCAGGGCCTTCTCCTCCAGCGCGGACACCGCGTTTTCCATGTGTTCCCGGACGGACGGTCTCTTTTCCCGGGCAAGCTGCTCCCTGACCTCTTGCAACTCCGCCAAAACCGCTTCAAACTGCCGGTTCATGCCGTCCATGTACCACATGAGCTGTGACAGGTCCGATGCCTGCCCCTGCCTGTTGTTCTCCTCCAGCAGCTTCATGAACTGCTGGACCGCCTCCTGTCCCTGTAAGGGGTCTATCATTTATCACCCCTCCTTCGTCAGATCTTCCGGGCGGGTGGTGAGCAGTCGATACAGCTCGGTGTCCTTGGGAAAGTGGTCCACGAAGGGGATGATGACATTCCCGAAAAACAAAAGCCCCTCACCCGGCCCGCTGTTGGTCACATAAGAGAGCTGGTGGGGGGAGATGTTGAGCTGCTTCGCCAGAATTTGGCGGTCCCCGGCGGCCTGATTGAGCATATAAATGAAGTCGCTGTTCTCGAAAATGTTCTCGATTTCGGCGGAGGACAGCAAATCCTTGACGTTTTGCGTGATCCCGGTGGGGATGCCGCCCCATTTGCGGAACCGCTTCCAAATCTCCACCGTGTACGCCGCCGTCTGTTCGTCCCGGAGCAGCAGGTGCATTTCATCAATATAGAGCCGGGTGGACTTGTGGGCGTCCCGGTTCTCGCTGACCCGGCCCCACACCTGGTCCTGGACCACCTGCATCCCAAACTTTTTGAGCTGCTTGCCCAGGTTTTTGATGACGTAGCACACGATCCGGCTGTTGATCTTCACGTTGGTACGGTGGTTGAACACGTTGAGGGAGCCGGTGACGTAGATCTCCAGCGCCGTGGCCAGCCGCTGGGCCTCCGGCTCGGGCTGCTGGCACAAAAGCTGGTGAAGATCCCCCAGCACGGGCATTTTCTCGGGCCGGGGGTCCTGCAAATAATCCCGGTAGACCATGTGAACGCAGCGGTCGATCACCGTTTTCTCAATGGGCTCCAGCCCAGCCCTGCCCCCCACGATCAGCTCCATGAGGGAGAGAACAAAATCGCTTTTCAGCGTCAGGGGGTTGTCGTCCTCGCTGTAGTTCAGATTGAGGTCCATGGGGTTGACGTACTGATTGGAGGTGGGGGAGATGTCGATCACCTGACCGCCCAGCCGCCGCACCAGGGGCGAATACTCATCCTCCGGGTCGATGACGGCGATATCGTCCCGCGTGACCAGGAAGATGTTGGCGATCTCCCGCTTGGCGGAGAAGGACTTGCCGCCGCCGGGAGTGCCCAAAATCAGGCCGCTGGGGGCCTTGAGCTGCTTGCGGTCCGCCATGATGAGATTGTTGGACAGGGCGTTGAGGCCGTAGTACAGCGCCTCGCCGCCCATGAACAGCTCCTGGGTGGTGAAGGGCACAAAAATAGCGGTGCTTGAGGTGGTCAAGCCCCGCTGTATGTCGATCTGGTTCAAGCCCAGGGGGAGGGAGGACATGAGGCCCTGCTCCTGCTGCCAGTCCAGCCGCCGCAGGGCGCAGTTGTATTTCTGGGCCACTCCTGCCGCCTGGAACACGTCGGTTTTCAGCCGCTGCCGCCGGTCCGCCAGATTGAGCACCAGCACCGTCACCAGGAACATCCGCTCGTTCCGGCTTTGCAGGTCCTCCAGCAGCGTCCTGGCCTCGGTGCCGTAGGTGGCGAGGTCGGACGGGATGATATCCATGTCGTAGCCCGCGCGGACGGCCTTCTTCTGCTCCTCGATCTTCATGCGGTCCAGGTCGGTGAGCTTCCGCTTGATGTTTTTGATGGCGGCGTTCTGGTCAATGGACTGGATGTGCAGCGTCACCACCTGGCTGTTCTCCAGGTCCAGGAACTCTTTCAGCATCTTGTCCGTCAGCTCCGGGGCCAGGATTTGCAGAAAGGACGCCGCGCCGTAGGTCCTGCCGAGCTGAAACACCCGGCCATCCTGGAAGGTGAAGCTGTCCGGGGCGATGAAGTCCTTGCTGGAGAGGCCCGTTTTCCAGATGGCGTCCCAGGCGAAGCGGAATTTCTGCTGGCCCATGGGGTGGAACATCTGGTGGAGCACCGCCAGCCGCTCATAGCCGTCCAGCGAGTGGGCGCGGACGCCCAGCACCTTGAAATTGGCGAGAATATCCGCCTCAATGCGCTCCAGCCGGGGCTTGGCCGCTTTCAAGCTGTCCGCCTCCACCCCGAAGGTGATGTACTTGGTCTTGGTCAGGCCGTTGTTGCCTTTGGCGAGCTGGCCTTTCAACATATCCGAGTATTCCTCCCGGATGCCGTTGTAGGCGTCCATCTGCTCCGGGATCTGGATGGACCGCAGGCACTCCTCCAGGTCGGCCCGCTGGTTGAGGAAGGAGAGCTGAACGTGAATGGAGCTGTCGAAGTAGTTCAGGAAGTCGCAGTAGTCCTCAAAAATGCGGTTTTTATCCTCGTTCTGGGCCAACTGATAGTTGATATCGTAGAAACGGACCTGCTTGGTGTAGTAGCGGTCTGTCACCACGCAGATCCCGTCCCGGCACATTTCCCGGTAGGGGATGGTCTGCTGGGCGGTCTGGGGGAGCCTACCGTCCTGCTTGGCCTTCTTCACAGCGGACACCAGCCGCCGCTTGTCCGGGCCGGACAGCTTGGCCTCCGGGGTGAGCCGGATGGCGTCCCGCAGATCGGCCTTATCTGCCTCGTGCCGGTTTTTTGCCGTTTGCAGGGTTTTTGCCTGTGTTTTTTGCTGCTTTGTTTGCAACCGCTTTTGCCTCCATTTCATTTTTATTCTGCCGCTCCAGGGCGGCGTACATATTTTCGGTGCGGTAGGGCCGGGTCCGGGGAACCAGGAACCGGGCCCGGATGAAGTGGCCCAGCACCCTTTCCAGGGGCTGCCCGTCCTTTTCATAGATACCGAACAGGAAGAAGGGCAGCATGAGGCCGATCATCAGCACCACCGCCGTGTCGTTGCCGAGGAGGCCCCGGGTGAGGACGTAGGTGGGGATGCCCACCAGAGCGCCGCCGCCGAAACAGATAAGCTGGCGCTTCGTCAGGTTGAACGCCACCTTGGACTTTACGCGGGTCAGGTCTTTGGGGACAGGGACAAAGGGCAATTATCTCACCTCCCGATTTTTTGTTTTCGCGGCGGGCTGGTCGCCGGGGACAGGCTTCGCCGCCAACTGTTCTTTGATAGAGGGCTTGTTCAAATTGGTCTGGCGCGGGCGTTGGGCGAGAAAGTCATCCAGCACAGCGAAACTGAATTGATCCACATAGTAACACGTTACGACACCGTTCCTTTTCACCGCGATTACATCACTGACGGACATACTCGGGTGCCGGTAGTCTGCCGGATGGTCCGTGTTGAATTTGGTCCAAAGGGCATTCAGCCCGGTCCCCTCCGGAAGCTGGGCGGTGTAGACCAGCTCATAGTTATCCCGCTGTGGCCGCTGTCCCTGCTGTTGCAGGTTTTCCAGCGGTTCGTACCGAATGAATCTCAGGTCGGGGTCATGGTGGTTGAGCTGATAAATGGCATAGCAGTCCTGTGTCTGACAGCGGAATGCCAATTCCCGCTCCTTCTGATGGTTCATCCGGTCCGCCACAGCCTCCTGAAACGCATGGCTGTTCTGCCAGCCTGCTTTGGACACGGCAAATAAACTGTGGTGGGACGAATTGACATCCACGGGACCCTTTACGTCCCCATGGTCATCCACCTCATAGATTGCAAACCCCCGGCGGGACAGGTCCTTGGCGATATCATCCGACACCGGGAGCAGACCGTCCTTCAAGTAGCCCGTACACGCAACGTCGGCCATGGTACAGTTGCGGTCCGGCATGGGGTACTCGTCCAGGGGCGGGTCAAGCTGGGCATTCAGCAGCTTTTGGAACATATCCATAGGAACCGTCTCTACAGTGACCGCGTTAATACCATAGTCCTCAAATACGGCACATCGGGCGGCGTCAAAGATGCCTTGCGCGGGCTGTTTACGGACGGCGCTTATATCCACCTGCCCATAATGGATCAGGCGCATGGTCTCTTTATCATAGAGCGTATAACCGAAATCTTCAGCATTGTCCATGAGATGGAGATACACCCTGCCGTTGACCAGATACAATTTGTTTTTTGGCTGACCGCTCATCATCTCACCTCCCGACTTTTCGTTTTCGCAGCGGGCTGGTCGCCAAGGACAGGTTTAGCCGCCAACTGCCCCTTAATGGAGGGCTTGGACGTCTGCTCCTGGGCGCGTTCCTCCCGCCGCATGAAAAAATACTGGCCCTGTTTGCCCTCCGCCTGGGCGATATACATGGGTTGCTTCACCTGTTCCCGCACCTTTTCAAAGAGCCGGTACATATCGTCCTGAGAGGCCAGGGGCAGAAAATAGGGGGACACCTCGGCCATGAAATGGGTCTTGTCCGGCGTGTTCGGCTCGGTCATACTTTGCAAAGCGGCGGCGAGACGGTCCGCCTCCGTCTGGATGCGGGCTTCTTCCAGCTCCTGCACATGGACGGCGATATGGCCCCTGGGTATCCGCTCCCTCCGCTCATGCTCCCGATGGAGCGCACCCTGCACCACGCTCTCATCGTCCGCCTCGTTCCGGGTATCCAGAATATCGCCGTAGTGATATTTTAAGTTGGGAATTGTTTCGTAATTGTACTCTTTTTCCGGCACACGAACCGTTTTCCCGCTGTAAAATGTGACCGCCACATGGGTATAGGGGGAGGCGGTACGCTCCGCGAACACAGCCATCTGGTGTTGATCCTGCTGATAGAGATTGCCGCGCAAGCCGTTTGACCCGTCCCCGGTCAGCTCCACCGAATAGGCCAGAACCGGCTCCCTGGTGTGACGGTGGTAGTATTGGCAAAGGTTATAGCCGCGCGTCCCGGCGATAAACATATCCCGCTCATTCAAAGAATCCACGCCGTTCTCCCGGAAAATCACCACGAAATTCCGCTTGGCGGGGTCATCTGTGGCAATGCCTTGGCGCATCGCGTCCAGCGCGTAGCTCAGATCCTTTTGATGAAACGCCGTTTTCTGTGCCATGATCTGCGGGAGAATGGTTTCCAGGTCTACATCCACAAATTTTTGCAGGCCGTCCGGCTTGCGCTCCGGGGCGTCCGCCGCCAGCGGATAGAGGGTCAGGTCCTCCGCCTTATCCGCTGTATCGGCCATCACCGCGCCCAGGGCGTCCAGCTCAAACTCGCAGCTTGCCCAGTGGTCTGCGGCAACCTCCAGTGGGTTTTGGAACTGGAGAAAATAGGCCACCTCCGGCTCCGTGGGGTGGTGCTGTGTGAAATACTGAAATACCTCCGCTGTTTTGGCGATCCGGTCAGCGCCGTCGATCAGCTCCTGGCGGTCCTTCAGCAGCAGCTCCGCGCGGTAGTCGGCATAATTCTCCGTCAGGCGGTCTATCAACTGCTGACGGCTTTTTTCCATATCCATCAACGCACATCCTTGTCCTTGGGTTTGGCGGGCCGTTCGCCGGGGACGGGCTTCGCCGCCAACTGCCCCTTGATGGAGGGCTTTTTCACAGACTGCTCCGGCTGCTCCCGCGCCGCGTCCATTTCCTTCCGGGCCAGCCCAACGAATCCATCCAGAACGGCGGAATGGCTGTTGATCGCGTAGTCATAGCGGCGGTTCCCGGTGTCGAACATGGGGACTGAAACGGCCCAGGATATATTTTTATCGGAAAACCGTTTATCCCAGGTCTTATCCAAAAGAGTAGCGGCCAGTACATGGGCCACACGTTCTGGGCCGAACTGCGCCAGCACACCCGTTGCGACATCGCGGGAAAGCTGCATCCCGTCAAAGCCCTCCCGGATAGCCGCTTCAATGGCGTCCCGGCAGGCGATGTTGGCCTTGTGGGAGGCCCGGAATGTGTCAAGCTCACCGTGCTCCCGCGCGTATCCGGCATTTTCCTGATAGAGCGGGATGGCACGGGTGTCCGCCCGCTGGCTTTCCAGCACACTGTCCGCCCAGTTCTCAATCACATCCCGAATGTCCTCCATGTGGTGGGTCTCTACCTTGCCCCACTCCCGATATACATCCGCCAGTGGGGAATCTGAAGCCAGCAGCGCCGCCGTCTGGTCTGCGGGAAGGTCCAGCGCCTCCATCTCCGCCAAAATGTCCTCCCGCATGGCGTACTCATAGGCGTGGGTCAGCACTTCCTCAGAGGTCATGCCTAACAGCCCGTGCTTATATCGCTCCTGCTCCGCTGTCATCTTGTCGTACAGCGCCTGGTTCAACTGCTCATAATCCATTGCATACCCCTTTCTCATAGTTGTTTTTCATAGCGCAGCTTCATTTGGGGCGGGCAGAGGTCCACAGCGGGACAGCGTTTGCCGGTCCTCGTCGTCGCAAGCTTCATATCTCTCGCTTCGGCCTGCGGCCAAAGCGAGCTCATTTCGCTGCGCCTCCTCTCCCCACGCAACCCGCTTTGCTGGGCTTGCGTGGGGGCCCCAACCGCCAACAGGTTCCGCACGCGCCATCCCAACCCGATTGCCCCACGAAATAGGAATCCAACCGCAAACCAGCGCAGCGTTTGCGGTTGGAAAAGGAGGGGCAAAGGAGCAGAATGGAGTTTTCCGCGTTAACGGGAAACGGAATGGGGCGGATTTCGCCCCGACGCGGCGGTAGTGGGCGGCGACAAAGGTGTTTGCGGTCTTTAGGGAAACAGGGACCAGGGACAGCATATCACCGCGCGCCCCGGTCCATATCCCTGGTCACAGCCGGGGCGGGCCGCGCCGCCACTTCCCTGGCCGCGTTCTGTAGCTCTCGACGCAAAGAGGGCTTTTCCGCGTTCCGCCCGGAAAGCCGCTCCACCGCCTGGGCCGCGCGGACGGCCTGCTGCTCCAGCTCACCCCGGTAGGCGTCCATGACGACGGAATTGATCGCCTCGCGCATTGCCGCCGTGGTGGGAAAGCAGACATCCCGGTATTTCTTGTCCCGGCCCATCCGCTGGGGCATGGCGACGAACGGGCCGTCCTTGCCCTCCACGATCTTGATGCCGGTGACGGCAAAACAGCCGCCCAGGTCAACGCTGGCATTTGCCAGGATGCTGCCCTTCTCCTGTTTGGGGTCCTGCACAGGGTAGACCCTGGCGCTCATGTTGGGCAGAAGGGGGACCTGTTCCTGGGTGTTCTGGGTCATAGTTTCGTTCATGTTCTTCCTCCAATCGTTATTTTAGTGGGCGTTTAGGATAGATTTGCTCACCGCGCCGGTTTTGAACAGGGAGAAGCACAGCAGAACCGTATACCCGGCGCACTGCCAGATGGAGGCGTGAAGGTTGCCCCCGCTCCCGATCTGCCCCACCAGCACGGCGTAAATCGCCACGCAGATCATAATAAAAAAGCCTTGCAGCCCCAGGGCCACAAGACCGCGCAGATAGTTTTGGCCCATCTGCCCCCATTCCCGGTTGGTCATGGTGGCGAAGGGGATGGCCCCCACGGAGCAGTAGATGTAGATTTCGATCATGCGGCCAATGAGCACCAGCATGACGCACAGGGACAGGATGGGCATGGTGATCTTCAGCAGCATGGTCTCCACCAGCAGCCCAAACAGCTCCCCGATGCCCATGGCGTCCAACTGAGCGGACACATCCCCCAGGGCGGCGGCAAAGTCCACGCTGGTGCTGCCGGTGATGATGCCCGCGCTGCGCTGGACCACCGACTGACCCATCTCAAAGATAGCCATGGTGATGTCAAATGTGTGGGACACCAGATAGACGGCCACAAAGGTCTTGACGATCCACTTGAAGATGGCGAAGGTCTCAAAATCGTGGAGATTGTTCCTGTCGATAGCAGTATTTGCAGGCGTGGGTGCAGCCGGTATAAGGATTGACAGAATAATCGCTGACAGGGAGGTTTGATTTTGTCAAAATGCCCTTTACATCAATGAGTTTTACAACAGGTTCCATGTCTCCGCCTCCAATTTCATGTAATCTTCCATTTCGGAAAAGCCCATATCTTTGTATAAACTTTTTCCTGCCGCTGATGCTTCCAGATAAATCTTTGTAATGCCCCGCTCCTTTGCCCGCTCTATGAGCCAGCGGACGGTTTTTTGACCTACGCCCTGCCCGCGAAACAGGGGCGCGGTGTAAATGTTCATCAAGTAGGCACAACCGCCTTGGGGATTGTCCGGCGATGGCATCTCCTGATAAAAGCAGATACCCCCGCAGCCAATGACTTCCTGTCCGGTGTAGACAAAGCAAGCGATATGATCCCAAGCCGGTAAGGCGCGCTGGTAGTAACGCCGGTTTTCCTGCTCCAACTCCGTCATGGGATCGTCAGTTGGAGCAGAGAACACTTCACGCAGAACCGTCATTCGCCACTCTATCAGCAGCTCCAAATCGGACAGTTCTGCCCTGCGTATCTCAATATCCATCAGAAATTCCCCGCTTTCATCACCACGGGCAGCTTGGATACATCCGGCTTACCGTTGGTATTCAAAGGGATTTGCGGCATCTTCACAATAAATTCCGGGATCATAAAGGCCGTCAAGTTTTCCGCAAGCTCCTGCTTTACTGCGGAGACTTTCATCTCCTGACCGGTAGGAACCACATAGGCCGTCATGTAGGAAAGACCATCTTCATCCGTAAAAGCGCGGACAACGGCCTGCTGAACATTCCTGCACTGATAGAGCCTGGATTCTACCTCGGACACCTCTACACGGCGGCCCAAAATCATGATCTGCGTGTCCTTGCGGTGGAGGAACGCGATATTACCGTCAGGGAGGATATATCCCAGGTCGCCGCTCCGGTACATCGTGACGCCCTCCGCCAGACGCTCAAACGCCTTGTTTTCTTCCTCCCGATCTCCGATATAGCCCAGGGACACGCCGCCGCCATAGATGCAGATTTCTCCTGTTTCTCCGGCGGGGAGTTCCCGTCCATTCTGGTCTAAAACGCGAATTTCCGCCCCCTTGACCGGGTGGCCGATGGGATAGGTTCCGTCCTCCAGGACAGTCCCGCCGTTGCAGCGATAGTAGGAGGCGCACACGGTCGTTTCAGACGGCCCGTAAGTGTTGTAAACTTCTGCCTTGTCCAGCAGACGGTCTACATACACGCCCCGCAGCACATCACCTCCACTAATCAAGAGCCGGAGGGAGGACGGAATTTCCGGCAGATGGTTCATCTCTGCCAGGAGATAGGGGAAGCCGCTGAGCATGGTCACATGATGCTTCGCCACAAACGCCATAAGGGATCGTACATCCTGCTTGTCCTCATCTGACGGGATAGCCAGAGCTGCACCGTTCAACAGGCTGCAAAAAACTTCCTCCACGAAGATGTCAAAGGAACAGACGGAGTATTGCAGCATGATGTCGCCGGGGCCGGGGTGAAATTCCGCGCCAAAGGCCCGAACATAGTGACAGATGTTCCTGTTGGTTACGCAGACCCCTTTGGGCCGTCCCGTGGTGCCAGAGGTATAGAGAACATAGGCAGGCCGTTCCGGGGTCTGACTGTCTCCGCTGGACGGGGCGGGCTGTTCCATGCCGCAGATCTCGCAGTCCAGCAGTCGGGTTGGAAAGCCGTCCAACTTGTTCTCATGCTCTTTCTCGGTCAGAATGAAATCGGCCTCTGCTTCCTCCATCATAAAGCGGATTCTGCCAGTGGGGAAGTTGGGTTCCGCCGGGACATACCGCGCTCCCCGTTTCAACGCCGCCAGCATGGAGGCGATCATCTCGGCCCGGTGGTTCATCACGATGCCAACGCTGTAGACTTCCGCTGGGAAGCTGCTGGCAATCACATCCACCAGATTGGACAGTTCCCCAAAAGTCATTGTCCGATTGTTTTCAATAATTGCGGTTTCGTCCCGGTGACTTGCGGCAATGGCCTCAAAAAGTGTGTAAATCGTTTCGGTCATGATGGGTTCCTCCTGTGTTTTGCTTATCTTGATAAAATCCACGAAATGCCTGATACTGTGCGCTGGATTCCGTTTTGAAAATGATTTCCCGGATTAAGCTGATAAATTGTGTCGATTCCGTTCTGCTGATAAAAGGTATGGATTGCCTCGGTATGTTCCTGTACCGTTTTCAAATAGGGATTTTTCGTCCTGCTCTCCTTATCCCCCAGGGAGAAATAGATGCACTCCGGTTTCCGTTTCATCTCGTGTGAAAAGACATACTCTTTGAAATCAGGGAACCAAATGGAACCGGACATGGCGGCGGCTCTCTCGAACAGCTCCGTTTGATAGAGCGAGTACACCGCGAACAAGCCCGCCAGGGAATATCCGGCAATCCCTCTCCAGGAAACACAAATCTTGCTCTCCACTTTAGGAATAATCTCACTGGAAAGGAGCCGCAGGTAATCATCCGCTCCCCCTGTGCATGGGGTGTCGTTCTTGGAAATCGGCGGAATGTCCCACGGAGCCATATCATGATTCCATTCCAGTCCGCTGATGGCTACCAGCGTGAAGTCTGGGCAATGGCTGTCCCGCAGGGCTTGATATACCCTGCCCCCCTCTTTCTGAAAGGTATTCAGATAGATAATAGGACGGTCAGGCGCAATACTTGGGTAGACTTCTATCTCTTTGCCGGAAATATGAAATCGGTGTTTATTGATACTGGAGTTCTCCATTTGGTGTTTCCCCCCCCATTGACTTTTCTTGATATAGAAATTATACTATATCCAGCAGGGAAATCAAGTACGCAGAAATTTGATACATGGTATCGTGTTTCGTACTATCTCCCAAAACGCAGGAGGCTTTGAACATGAATGAATATATGACCTATGAGGAGTACCTTGTAAATGTGAAAAAGGGCATCGTGACCGATTTGGGAAATTGCCCGGTAACGCCCCTGCTGCTGATGCTGCAAGGCAAATGGAAAACGCAGATTTTGTATGAGCTGTGCATTTACGACACCGTCCGCTTCGGTGTTCTGAAAAAGGACTTACCTGGAATCACCAACACTATGCTGACCAACGCCTTGCGGGAGTTAGAGGCAGACGGCTTTATCCATCGGGAGCAGTTCAATGAAATCCCGCCCCATGTGGAATATTCCTTCACAGAACGGGGACGGGATTTGATGCCGGTTTTCTATGAAATTATGAGATGGGGGTTTAAGCACGAAAAGGATAAAACCGCAACCGAATAAGTTTGTTATGCTACCGCAAAAACCGGTCAGAAAGGACAACTTTCTGACCGGTTAAGATTTAGCAATAAATCAAATCCGCAAAAATGATTTCTTCCACCTGGGCTTTACAGCAATTCATCAGTCCCACCCAGCGCATAGGGTCACGGGCTTTCAAATCCTCGGTAGCCCCGGCCTCTTTTGCCATTCCCGGCATCATGCTGTCCAGCAGGTCATGGGCGGCATCCTCAACTTCCAGCAGATGGACGTACAGTTTGCCCTCCATCACCAACTCGGCCCAAATGATGGGGCGATGCTCTTTCAGATACCGCAACCTCAACAGGCCGTACTTGCCCAAACTGCGGTCAGGAAGCGGCTCTATCGTCAGGTCGGGGAGGTAGTAATCTCCCACTTTCACATAGTCCAGTTCGATTTTCATTGTGCTGCCCTTTCTCCCTTATGGGTCATCGTCCGGCACCAGCGCAATCACATCGGAAATATCACAGTTCAGCGTTTCGCAAATCTTGATAAGGGTGGGTATGGAGATATGCTCCCCCTTGCCCATGTTGGCGATATGGTTCGTTGTCAAATGCGCCTGGAGCCGCAAATCTTTCTTGCTCATGTTCTTGTCAATCAGTGTTTTCCACAGCGGCTTATAGCTGATTTTCATAGCCTGTTCCACCTTTCCGGGCTGGGGACAGCAGGAGCGGCCCCGGCCCTATGGCCTTTCAATCATTATACTGCCCTCATTGAGAAAACACAATGCACTGTTGCAATTCTTCTCCAAAAACTGCGGCATACACAACGCATTTGTCTTTACATCAATTTAGGTATCAAGTGCTTGATGCCCTGCGACTTTGCTTATGTGTGATAAAGAAGCAATAGAAGTGCAAAAAATTTTGCCGTTCCTATCCGACACTTGGCCATTGTGTCGGATAGGTCGGGCGGTTATTCGGGCAAGTCAATCTTGCCGACAAAGCTGTAATAAATCTCAATGTCCTGCCTGCGGGTGCCGTTCTCATCATAGCTGCACTCATGCACCACAATTTTCTCGATCATTTCCCGCAAGAGAGTGGGGGTCAGTTCTTCAAAGGCAAGGTGCTTGCGGACAATGCCCATAAATTTCTCGGCGTTGACGGTAGCTGCCTGTGACTTGTCCAGTTCGGCTTGCAGGGCGGCGGCTCTCTTTTTCAGCTCCGCTTGCTCGGCTTCGTAGTCAGCCGACAGTTCCATGAAACGCTCATCGCTGATTTTGCCGTTTACATTGTCCTCATACAGCCGCTTGATAATGCGGCTGATTTCAGAAATGCGTTCCTGCGCCTGTTCAAGCTGCTTGATGGCTGCGGCGGTCTTTCGCTTGCCGCCGATCTCGTTCTGCTGGACAAGTAGTTTCACAAACCGGCTCTCATGCTTGGCTGCGTATTCGGTCACTTGCCGGAGATTTGCCAGGACACCAGCGGTCAACAGATCGGTGCGGATAAAGTGCGCCGTACAGTTGCGGGTGCGCTTCTTGTAGCTGCCGCAGATGTAGCAGTCCTGTTTGCGGTCTTTGTTCTGA